>Ga0209721_1000098_pt1 | contig 86311 bp, 79 predicted proteins | sample TshhotsprinmetaG_FD_184139 | JGI IMG/M metagenome (GOLD analysis project Ga0209721, IMG submission 184139) | Hot spring microbial communities from South Africa to study Microbial Dark Matter (Phase II) - Tshipise hot spring metaG (SPAdes)... | ecosystem: Environmental > Aquatic > Thermal springs...
AAGACAATGACAACCGAGAAATTCACTGTAGATGGAAGTCAAGTGGTCGAGAAGATCAAGGAGCTGATACATCAAGGAAATATCAGAAGAGTCCGTTTAATACATAAGGGGCGTCCCTTGATAGACATTCCACTGACAGTAGGCGTTGGTGTGACTGCGATAACCGCCTTGGCAGCTCCAGTACTGGCTGCGCTGGGAGCAATCGCGGCATTGGTCACAGAATGCACTATCGTGGTGGAGCGGGCGCAGGACACGCCGGAAGAGAAAGCTAAAAAGTAATAAAGACGAACTATTCTTTGCAGGATAGTCCAGAGACTGAGAGTATGCCAATATAGAACAGAACAGCTCTTTGAGGTATACTTCACACTGTGGCAATATTCGACACTGGCGAAATAAAATCGAAAGCCAAAAGCAACTTCACCGAAGCCTGGATAGCTACAGCCAAGCTGACTCCCACCGGCACCAGAATCTCACTGACCAAGAGGGGCACGCCCCATCTTGTTCGCGAATTGATACAAAAATCGCGCCAGATTTTGCTCGACCTGGGCTTCGATGAGGTCGAGAACCTGACAATCTTGCCCGATGCCGACGTGGCCAAACAATATGGTCCTGAAGCCCGCATCATTCTGGACAGGGCTTTCTATTTGGCAGAGCTACCTCGCCCTGATATTGGTCTGAGCGCCAAGAAAATAGCCGAAATCAAAAACATAGCCGAAGGACTGGACATCGAAAAATTGCAAACTATTTTAAGAACCTACAAAAAGGGGGAAATCGAGGCAGATAACTTGATCGAGGAGCTCATTGCCGGATTGGGCATCACTGATTACCAAGCGACAGAGCTCCTGGACAAGGTTTTCCCTGAGATAAAAGAATTAAAGCCAGTGCCCACCAACAAAACCTTGAGAAGTCACATGACAGCTACTTGGTTTCATACCCTGGCGGCATTGCAAGACAAAGCCAGCTTCCCAGTAGCTTTATTCTCAGTAGGTCCCAGATATCGCAATGAGCAAAGAGAGGATGCCCATCATCTGCGGGTCCACCACTCCGCATCCATCGTGATTATGGACCCTGAGATGTCTCTGGAAGCTGGCCAAGCGATGACCAAAAAGATCATGCTGCAATATGGTTTTCCCGACATCAAATTTGAGACCAAGATAGCCACGTCCAAATATTATGCGCCGGGGCAGGAGCAGGAGGTTTTTGTCAAGCATAAAGAAAGCTGGCTGGAGATAGCTGACATTGGCATGTATTCGCCTGTGGCCCTGGCTAATTTCGATATCAAATATCCTGTGTTTAATGCCGGCTTTGGTATTGAGCGATTGGGAATGCTTATTTACGAAGTAAACGACGTGAGGAAGCTAGCATATCCTCAATTCTCTATTACAGAATATTCTGACGAGGATATAGCTAAATCTGTTAGCTATATCGCCAGCCCTCAGACAGCCCGGGGGTTGAAAATCGCCCAGGCTATTGAGGAAACCGCCCAAAAATATAAAGATGAGATTGCTCCCTGTGAATTTCTAGCCTGGCAGGATAAATCTATTGAAGTCAAAATCGTAGAGAGGGAACCGGGCAAGAGACTAATCGGTCCGGCTGGTTTCAATGAGGTTTGTGTGGCTAATGGCACCATTTATAGCGACATTACTCCTTCCGGTCTATACACCGGGATAAACTATATGCGTGCTATAGCCATGGGCGCTGCCTCGGCTATAGAAAACAGCAACGAAAACCTGACCTATCAAGTAAAGATGGTCAGGCATCTCTCCGATATTAACTTGCAGATCCCCGAATCTGTTAGACATTATATTGAAGGACAACGGAAGAAGATCGGAGTCGGCGGTCCTGTATTTGTGACCATAGAAGCTAAGAAATTGTGAGAAACACACCTCTCTGTCGGGAAAGATGGACCAGAAAAGCAGTAAGTCACTACAAAAGCTCAATGAGTTGCGCAGAGAGCACAAAGGGCTTATTAACCTCATGCCTCTTCAGACAGGTGGCGTACTCACCGAGGCTGCCAGAGCGGCGTTAGCTGAATTTGCTGATGGATATTCTGTATGCGACTTTTGCCAAGGTAGTTTATGTAATGTAACCAATCCCCCGATAAGGGATTTTGTCCAGGAACTGTTACCACAATTCCTGGGCTGTGATGTTGCCACCATAACCCACGGAGCCAGAGAAGCTAAGTTTATGGTCATGCATTCTCTAGCCAAGCCCGGAGATTCCATCCTCGTTGATGCCAACAGGCATTACTCCACAATTGTGGCTGCAGAAAGGGTCGGGCTAAATGTCATCGAGGTACCCAACTCTGGACCTCCCGAATTCAAGATTGATGTCAACGACTACGCACCGCTCATCAAACAATATGCACCCCAACTCATCCTGCTGACCTATCCCGACGGCAATTATGGCAATTTGCCTGATGCCAAGAGATTAGGCGAAATCGCTCAAGAATACAACACCCCTTACGTTCTTAACGGGGCGTATGCTGTAGGCAGGATGCCTATAAATATGAAGGATGTCAACGCCGACTTCATTATTGGCAGTGGACACAAGAGCATGGCTTCAGCCGGACCCGTCGGGGTATTGGGAATGAAGAGGAAATGGGAAGAGATAGTATTGAAGAAATCCGGCAAATATAGCAACAAAGACGTCGAGCTTCTAGGCTGTAGCGTAAGGGGAGTGCCTCTGATAACCCTCATGGCTTCCTTTCCTTATGTACAGGAAAGAGTGAATCAATGGGATGACCAGGTATCCAAGGCACAATGGTTTTCGGCAGAGCTTGAGAAGCTGGGTTTCCAGCAGCTAGGGGAAAAGCCGCACAGACACGATTTGTTGCACTTCGATGCTCCTGTGCTTTACGAAATCTCTAAGAAGGTTCGAGAGAGAGGTTATTTCCTTTACAAAGAACTAAAAGAGAGGGGCATCTGGGGACCACAGCCAGGCTTAGCCAGGTCTTTCAAGCTTTCCACCTTCGCTGCCGACAGGCAACAGCTCGGTTTTGTTACAGATTCCTTCAAGGCTATACTGAACAAATATGGCTAGCGCACCTCTCTGAGAACATCAGGATGTCTTTGAAGATAGGTTATCTTCGCCTGCTGAAAAAATGCTTGAAATGCTGGAGAGGTAATGTTCTCCGTGCTCATAATTATAGCGTCTTCTCCGTCGCTCGTGTAATACCGCCGACGCTTCCCCACCACTTGAAAGCCATATTTTTTATAAAGTCCTTGAGCCACTGTGTTAGAGGCACGCACCTCCAGAGTAACCACATTGGCATTCAATGTCTGCGCTAGCTCGATTGTGGCGATGAGTAAGCCTTCCCCTATGCCAAGACGGCGATAGCTTTCCTTAACGCCTATGGTTATGAGATGTGCCTCCCTCAACAGCATCCAAAAGCCGGAGAAACCGACTATTTCTTGAGAGCTGTCAACAGGCTGTTGCCCGCGGACAAAGAGCCGCTTGAACCAAGGCAACTTTTGCCGCACTTGACCTTTTGGTTCTGACACTCCGTCCCGTTTACAAGCCACTATATAGCGGATAGAAGGATTATTAAGGTCTTGCCTATATGCTGACTGAGAGCGAAACACCCACTCACCTGGGAAAGTCTCTCTATCAATCTGGACCACCTGGGGAATATCCTCATACTTCATAGGACGGATAATGTATGCCATCAATGGCAATTTTAGCATAGTCGCCTTTCCCTGCTTTTGTCTCCTTGCTGCTGCGGCGGTCAATATAAGGTCAGTCTCTGTGCCCATCATCCTTTGGAACAGAACCTGATATCGAATGAGGGGTTACAGGATAATTGCATTGGTCGGAAAGCCTTGCTAAAATAGCCAAAACTAAGGAGACAGCGTCCTAAATAGATATGGTGATGATAGATAGTCCGGTGCTAGTCCTTAATCAGAGCTACGAGCCTCTGAATCTGTGTCGCACGCGCCGAGCTATAGTGCTGGTATTTCGCGGCAAAGCCGAAGTCCTGGAGAATGGACGCGGAGAGATCCACTCAACTAACCTTGTGCTTCCGATACCTTCAGTAATCCGACTTGTCTATCTGGTCAGCCATCCTCGGCATCAGAAAAAATTGAGCCGTTCTGAGGTATTTAGTCGTGACCAATATACTTGCCAGTACTGCGGTCGGCAAACTAAGGAACTTACATTAGACCATGTCATCCCGCGTCGGCGGGGTGGGAAACACGACTGGGACAACGTAGTCAGTGCCTGTATTCCTTGCAATAGGCGCAAGGGCGGACGCACACCAGAAGAAGCCAGAATGAAGCTACTGCGCCAGCCACGTCCTCCACGCAATAACGGCTTCTTCATCCCCTACCACCTCCTCCATAGCCATGAAGAATGGCAAAAATATCTGCCTACTTTGAATTAGCTTTGTTGCTTAATACGCTCTAAGTTCGACTAGCGCTTGAGAAAAACTACTACTTCCCTTCTGGATAAGCTAAGTCTTTCAGGGATACTTCTTTAAGCGCTTCACTATCTTGCAACTGAACTATTACCGTTTCCTTAAGTACGTTTGTGCCGATCACGGTGGCTTTCCCCCAGGGTGTTAGTACTTCCTGTTTGAGCTTGGGCATCTTCTTTTTCACTTCTGCGTATTCTTTAGCCTCATAAGCCAGACAGCAAAGAAGCTTGCCGCAGGCGCCGGATATCTTCATAGGATTCAGTGCCAAGTCTTGCTCCTTAGCCATCTTAATAGATACTGAGCTAAAGCTGGTAAGAACCCTTTGACAGCACAAAGGATAGCCACACCTGCCAATACCACCCAAGAGCTTAGCCTCATCCCTAGCCCCCACCTGCCTTAGCTCCACCCGCGTTTCCATGGCTTGGCTTAACTGCCGCACTAAGTCTCGGAAATCCACCCTTTCCTCAGCACAGAAGAACACAGTCACACGCTCGTTTTTGGAATCACACCGAGCCACAAGCGGCTTCATATTCAAGCCAAGTTGCGCCACCTTCTCCTTACACTTGCCTAGAGCTTCCCGTTCCAGGTCCTGTTGAGCTTTTTCTAAATCCTCGGCTGTCGCTTGGCGAACAAATGTCACAAAATGGTTACCTGATTGCTGGGGCACTTTAAGAGTAACTACCTTGCCCACTTGCAGACCCTGTCCTGTATCCACCACTACATAGTCGTTTACCTGAAGCTGCATCTCACCAGCATCACAGTGAAACAACCTGCCTCTGGGGCGAAGCTTAACTCCAACTATCTTAGCCATCGAAATATATTATAAACCCTGATTTCTCGAAGCTTTTGTTCCTAGCTTCCGTGAGTGCTCAACAGCTTGCATCCTAGGTAAATTGAGCACAAGCCATTCCCACGCCAAACGAGGATTCACATTCCTGGACACCACTTCTCGTAATAAGCATAGATCGGACAGAAACTTTTTAATCTGGCTCACACTTAACTTTTGGACTTGTTTCTCCAGAATTGCCACGTAATCTACATTAGTGATAGCGTCAGGGCAGCCACTTTTCATAAGCATTAAATCGCGCCACCAATCAAACCAGACCTCCATTATTTCCATCCCAGCTTTTCTATTCTCACTAAACTGATTGGCTAATTCCTGAGCGTAGGCAAATCTCTGCTCTAAGTTGGCATCTAACAAGGAAGCTATCCTATCTATTCTGCGGGTTCTTTGCTCTAATATAGCGTCATCGGTCAAAGCTGAGACTGCCCAGCCTAGACGACCACGGCATAAGCGAGTTAAAAGCTTGGCTTTATCGGCGTCAACTTTATGGGAATTGACCAGCACCTCATATATTTGCTGCGATGGCACAGGCTTCAATTCCAATCGCTGACAGCGCGAGACAACCGTGGGCAAAAGACGCTCTTCCTCAGCCGCCAGTAGAAGCCAAACCACCTTCGGCGGCGGTTCTTCTAGTATCTTAAGCAGAGAATTTGCCGCTTCCGTAGATAGATATTCAGCATCATTAATGATAAATATCTTATATTTGCCTTCGTAAGGTGGTAGATTGGCTAAGCGTTGTAGTTCACGAATATCATCAATGCCAATCTCCGTTCTGGAATCCAATCTAATCAGGGTAACATCAGCGTGCTTGCCTTCTAAGATACGTTGGCAGGAACGACATTGCCCGCAAGGTGGCTCCGAACCTTCGCAATTCAGAGCTTGAGCCAGATTCGTAGCTAGAGTCCCCTTGCCGACATGCCGCTGCCCTACGAGAAGATAGGCATGGGCTATAGAATTGGTCCGAACACTATAATCCAGCAAAGATACAAGTTTTTCCTGTCCCACGACCTGCCACATGCTAAATCACATCCAGCCTCAGCAAATCTTCGTAAGTTTCTCGGCGGCGAATCAGACGCGCCTCTCCATCTTTGACCATGAGTATAGCTGGTCTAGGCAAGGCGTTATAATTGCCAGACATAGGGATGCAATAAGCACCACAAACCGGGATAGCAATGATGTCACCAGGCTGCACAGAAGGCAGGCTCTTATCCTTCACCAGGATGTCACCAGACTCGCAGAGCTTGCCAGCAATTGTCACTATCTCTTTCTCGGCATTCAAAACTTTGTTAGCCACCAACGCCTCATACTTGGCGCCATAAAGCGCCGGGCGAATATTGTCGTTCATACCACCATCAACACAAATGTACTTCCTTACACCTGGTATGTCTTTTATTGCCCCTACCCTGTATAGCGCTACGCCCGCTTGGGCGACGACCGCTCTTCCCGGTTCAATAACCAGCCGAGGATGACTCAACCCCAGCTTCGAAACAACCCTGTTTAGTTTACCAGTTATGCCTTTAGCATACTCAGAGATGGTTGGTGCTCGAGAATCCAGAGTATAAGGAACAGCAAATCCGCCACCGATGTCGAACTCTCTAAGGTCCAAACGAAACTTTCCCTTCATTTCCTGAGCAAAGCTGAGCACAAGCTCTATAGCCAGCTCATAAGGCTTGACCTCGGACACCGGAGAACCGAGATGGAAATGCAAACCTAAGAGGTTAATATTGGAGGCTGACACAGCCTGTTTCACAGCTTCCTCAGCCTGCCCGGTCGCTAAAGGAAAGCCAAATTTGCTCTCTATCGTACCTGTAGTAGTATATTGATGAGTGTGAGGATCCACCCCTGGGGTGACGCGAAGCAAGATATCTTGTTTGCTCTTTCTCACCTTAGCCAGCTGGTTGAGTAGTCCCAGTTCGTAGAAATTATCCACCACAATTTTGCCCACGCCCCAATCCAGAGCTAACTTCAACTCGTCCGGCGACTTGTTATTGCCATGGAAATAGACCTTGTCCATAGGAAATTCCACGGAATGGGCAATACTCAGTTCTCCACCTGACACAACATCCAGCCCCAGCCCTTCTTCCTTCAGTATCACAGCCAGAGCTCTATTTGAGAAAGCTTTGAAGGCGTAGATGACAAAAGTGTTAGAATAGCGCTTGCCAAATTCCTGTTTAAATTCACGGCACTTCTCGCGAAGGGTGAGCTCATCAAAAACATAGAGTGGCGTGCCGAACTCTTTGACTAACTCCACCACATCACAACCGCCGATAACAACATGACCTTGTTTATTAACCTCAGCACTAGGAGGAAAAAGAGCCAACTCGGCGACCTTGTTTCTGGGCAAGTTATGCTTCCTCCAATTTCTTTTCGATTAGGTCAATAGTCTCTTTCGCCAGTCGCATTGCTTCTTGAGCTTCTTCGGGGTCATCGAAATATCGTGACGGTATTCCGCCGGGCAAGCTATTAGGGTAGCGAGTCGGAATATAATACCTGTCCAGCTTCTTAGCCGCGACAACTTTTTTGAAATCTGAATCTATCTCAACCGCCATTTTGACAAGCTCGTCTATAGAATGTGTATGAAATACCTCTATAGATTTAACTTTGAGATACAGATATGCTTTGAAAGCCTTTTCCGTGGCTTGTTGAAAATGGAAAAGGGCAAGATAAAATCTTCCTCTCTTCCTTAGCTCTTCAGCGTCCGCAAACTCGTCCTTAGCTTGGGTAAGCCATCTTAAGGATTCTTCTTTATAACCTTTTTTCATAAACAATCTTCCCCGAATCTAATATGCTTCTTAAGAAGCTGCTCGTTGGTAGGTTTTCCTGCCACTCTTCTTGGTTATAGACAACAATGTCAGACGCAATCCCCAAATCTATATTCTCATAGAGCGACCTCATCCATTCCTTTCCACTCTTTTCGGGTGGCATGATTACCAGTAAATCGAGATCGCTGAATACATCTACATCCTCTTCTGCCAGCGAGCCAAAAAGGATAATCTTTAATGCTCCAAGGTCCCTTAGCTGCCTTGTGACCAAGGTTAGAGAAGACTTCAACTTTTCTTCCCTTTTTCTTTTCTTGTGCAAAATTTCCTGTAGTTTTGACATAGAATTAGCTCGGTGCAGGTGAAAAAACTACTCCAACTAGCTGATATGGTAGCTTGTAACACCCAGCGAAGTCAAAACACGGGTCGCTTCTGGTTAGCGTTCCAGTCTAGCGATGACGGCGTCGGCGACCTGGCTGGTGCCGACGGCGGTAGAGGGGTCGAGTTTCAAATCATAGGTGAGGTTTCTCCCTTCGGCGATGACTTCAGCTATGGCAGTTTCTAATCTATCGGCACTCTCTTTTTCACCCAGATACCGCAACATCATGACTCCCGAGAGCATCATAGCCATGGGATTGACTTTATTTTGTCCCGCGTACCTTGGCGCGCTGCCATGAGTGGGTTCAAAGACGGCTATTTCATCACCGATGTTAGCACCCGGCGCCATCCCGAGCCCACCGACCAGCCCAGCACAGAGGTCGGAAATTATATCGCCATATAAATTGGGCAACACGAGCACATCAAACATGTGGGGCTTCCTGACCAATTCCATACAGGTGGCATCCACCAGCATATCGTTAAATTCTATGTCCTTATACTCCTTAGCAACTTCGCGAGCAGTTTCCAGGAAAAGCCCGTCAGAGAATTTGAGTATGTTAGCTTTATGAACAGCAGTTACCTTCCTTCGACCATTCTTGCGGGCATACTCAAAAGCAAACTTGACAATCCGCTGACTGGCTCGCTCTGATATAACTTTCAGGCTGATCGCCGAGTCTTCATTTAGTTTCTTGTTTGTGGTTTCGCGTGCTAAATCTAGCAATCTCCGGGTTCTTGCATCGCCTTGAGCAAACTCGATGCCAGCGTAGAGGTCTTCGGTGTTCTCCCTGACCACTACTATATCTACATCCCGAAACGGACTTCTTATCCCGGGGTAAACCTTGCAGGGGCGAAGGCAGGCATAGAGGTCTAAGGTCTGTCTCAAAGCGACATTGACGCTGCGGAAGCCTGTCCCTATGGGCGTGGTCACCGGTCCCTTCAGAGCAAGCTTGTTCTTCCTTATGGATTGGAGAGCCTGGTCAGGGAGAGGTGTGCCGAATTTTTCCTGAGCCTCATTACCTACGATTACAGTCTCCCATTCAAACTTGACTCCCGTAGCTTCCAGCACCCGTTGTGTTGCCTCAGCCACTTCTGGACCTATACCATCTCCAGGGATAAAAGTCACCTTGTACTTCATAATAGCTACTACCTTTACCTTAATCTCTCTAACAAGGAATAGGGAAATTAGCTTGTAATAACAAAACCTTTATGCTTCTGTATATAGGGGATAAGCCCACCTTCTTGCAAAATGGCGGACATTATGGAGGGCATCTTACCACAGACCAAGCTGATACCACGGGTCAAATTAACAATCACCCCACTGGTTACATTTATCGTCAGCTCATCACCATCGCCGATTTTATCGGTGTCGCAGAGCAAGACCGGCAGACCCTGGTTAATAGCGTTGCGGAAAAAGATGCGTGCTGCCGATTTGGCTAAAATAGCACCCACGCCGGACATTTTGATGACCACTGGGGCATGCTCCCGACTGGAACCCAGCCCAAGATTTTTGCCTGCCACAAGAATTGCCTTGTTTTCGCCTTCCGCTAAAGCTTTGGCTCTAGCAGCAAACCCCGGCATGGCATCTTCCAGAACATGTTTGGCAAGTTCAGGCAGGTTACTCCTGAGATGGGCAAACCTTCCCGGGATGATATCATCTGTGGAGATATTATCCCTTAGCTTAATCGCTTTACCCTTGATTATTAAGTCTGGCACTGTCACCATCTCTGAAATCAAAAATCCAAGATTAAAAATCAAAATGACAAATCAAAGTGCAAAACCTTTGCTCTTTGCATTTTCAGTTTTATATTACCTCCCGCGGGTCGGTAATTTCGCCTGTCAAAGCTGAGGCGGCAGCTGTAGCCGGGCTAGCCAAGTATATCATAGCCTCAGGGTTGCCCATCCTGCCCTTAAAGTTACGATTGGCAGTAGAAACGCAAACCTCACCGTCTCCCAGCACCCCTTGGTGAAGACCCAGACAAGCAGCACAACCCGGCGGGAGGATCGTCGCCCCAGCTTCCACCAGAGTCTGGATATAACCTTTTTGCATAGCTTGAAGTAGCACCCGCCTCGAAGCTGGCGCTATGAGCAATCTAGTAGCAGGATGTCTCCTTCTGCCCTTGAGAATCGCTGCGGCTACAGCTAAATCTTCCACACGCCCATTGGTACAAGTACCAATGAATGCTTGTTGTACTTTCACTCCTTTTGTCTGGCTAACAGGACGGACATCATCCACAGCATGGGGAAAAGATAACACGGGTTCGAGCTGGTCGAGATTCACACGGATAACCCGTTCGTAGTTTGCGTCAGCATCGGGATACAGCGGTTGGCAGTTTTTATCTCGACCATGTTCTCTGAGAAAAGTCTGTGTAACTTTGTCGGCGGGAAACAAGCCCGCCTTAGCTCCAGCCTCTATAGCCATATTGGCAATAGTGAGACGCTGAGACATGTTTATTTTAGACAAAGCCTTGCCGCTGAACTCTAAAGCCTTGTAGTTGGCTCCGTCAGCGCCGATCTGTCCAATTAGATACAGGATTAAGTCCTTAGCACCAACTATTCGAGGAAAGGCGCCATTAAGTTCAATGAGGAAAGCTTCTGGCACTCGGAACCAGGTTTTGCCCAAAGCCATAGCTACAGCAACGTCGCTGGAACCCATGCCTGTGGCGAAAGCTCCTAAAGCACCGGCAGTCACAGTATGAGAATCGGCACCGACAATGACATCCCAGGGACTAGCAAAATTCTCCACCATCAACTGATGACATACGCCATCGCCGACCTCGTAAATTCGGCAGTTCTTCTCCTCTGCAAAACGACGTAACAGAATATGGTCATTAGAAAGTTGCTGAGCCGGACTGGGGGCGGCGTGGTCGAGGAATATTATTGTCCGCTGTGGCTTGGCTAGAGCTTCAAAGCCACTCTCTTTGAACTGCCTTACGGTAAGAGGTCCAGTGGTATCCTGGACGAAAACCCAATCTACATCAGCAATCACGACATCCCCAGCTTTTGCTTCGCCCTGCGATTTAAGACCCAGAATTTTCTCCGCTAATGTCTTGCCCATATAGACCAGAAATCCTAATGTCTACGCTCTAAACAAATGGACAGCTCAAGTCCAAATACTAACACCTAATTGCTCCCTATTTTAATCGCTTCCTTCTGCTATAATCAATAACGTGCCTAGATACAAAACTAACAGCTTAGGCTCTACCCGATGTGGCAAGAGCATTTTTCAATGGGGCAAACGCACCTACATTATGGGGGTAATAAATGTTTCGCCAGATTCCTTTTCTGGCGATGGTATAACCGATGCCGAGGAAGCGGTAGCCAGAGCTAAACGATTGATCTCGGAGGGCGCTGACATTATTGACATCGGCGGGGAATCCACTCGTCCTAACTCAACCCCCATTTCCATAGACGAAGAACTACAGCGAGTGATTCCCGTTGTAAAAAAGCTGGCTAAAGAAGTATCAGTGCCGTTGAGTATTGATACTTATAAGCTAGAAGTTGCCCGCCAGGCTTTGGATGCCGGAGCCAGCATGATAAACGATATCTGGGGGTTGAAGAAGGAGTCCAAGTTAGCTGAGTTAGCTGCTCAAAAAGGGATACCCGTTGTTCTAATGAGCAATCAGAGAGATTCTCCTTGTCAGGATATCATGCCCACGGTCATTGCCGACCTAAAAAGAGCTATCCAGCAAGCGCTGACAGCCGGGGTGCTCTGGGAGAACATCATTATTGACCCCGGCATAGGGTTCGGCAAGACGCAGGCGCAAAATCTAGAGATACTGCAGCGTCTGGATAAACTCAAGACGCTGGGCAGGCCTATTCTTCTCGGTAGCTCACGCAAGTCCTTTATCGGCTGGGTGCTCGATTTAACTCCTGAACAGAGAGCAAAAGAAGTAGTGTTCATTCCCCCTAGCGACCACAGGCTGGAAGGAACAGCAGCCACCATAGCTTTGGGCATTGCTAAAGGTGTGGATATCGTTCGAGTGCACGATGTCAAGGAGATGGCACGCGTGTGCAAAATGAGTGATGCCATCGTGAGAGGTCTATAAAGGATTGGCTACCGTCTACCTTGGCCTAGGCTCAAACTTGGGAAAACGGGAAGAAAACCTCCGCCATGCTCTAACACTTCTCTCACACAAAGCAGAAGTGGAGGAACTTTCAGCCATCTATGAAACTGAGCCGGTGGGCTATAAAGAGCAACCACTGTTCCTGAATATGGTATGTCGAATTACCACTAACTTATCTCCTGAAGAGCTTTATCGCTTCGCCAAGGATGTTGAAATCAAAATGGGCAGAGTACCAAGCTTCCCTAACGCCCCTCGTGTTATAGATATAGATATTCTGTTCTACGATGATAGGATTGTGGAAACGAAAGACTTGACTATCCCGCACCCTCGTCTGCACAAGCGAGCTTTTGTGCTTATACCATTGGCGGAAATTGCCCCAGATTTGGTTCATCCCAAGCTGCGCCAGAGCGTTGCTCAGTTATGTAAAGCTGTGAAGGGTCAAAAGGGAGTACGAAAATACACAGGAGGATTCAATGTATCAGCTATTTGTGGAAGAACACTTTGACGCTGCCCATTACCTGCCAAACTACCATGGAAAATGTGAGCAGCTACATGGTCATCGCTTCAAGGTAGTAGCACGTTTCCAAGCCGAGAAGCTCGATGAGACGGGTTTAGCTTATGATTTTGCCCAGCTCAAGCAGCACCTGCGGGAAATTCTAGCGAGGTTCGATCATACGTGCCTCAACGATGTACCGCCGCTTGATAAGCTCGGCCCTTCTTGCGAGAATATCGCTGCTACCATATATAAGGCGTTACGAGCTCGCTTTGCCCGGTCTTCAGTGGAATTGGTGAATGTAGAGGTCTGGGAATCGCCTACGACAGGCGTGGTCTATTCCCCTTGAGTTAAGCCTGTTGTTCTGGCGGCAACAAATTAGGAATCGTATCCACAATGGGATAAGAATACTTGCATTTGGCGCAATAAAGGGAACCTGTAACTATTTCGTCCCCCTTTTGTTCATTCACCTTAAGCTCTAAATCCCCTTTGCACACGGGACAGGCTAGGATTTCCATCAATTCCTTTTTCATACCGATTCTTGATTATATCATACGGGCGGTGAAATCAAGATAGGAAAGTGCTACAATATTCGCGGGTGAACAAATGACGATCCAAGTTAAGAAGACTTATCGAGGCTTGAATCCCGGTATGCTTTGCGATGAGGTACGCAGCTTATTACAGAAGCAAGGGCTCATAGTTGTGGAAGCTGAGTCACAGACATACGCCCTTCCCAGTGGCGACACCCAATCACGTACCACGCTGTCATTGAGAACACAAGCCGACCAAGAGAAGCACCAGAAGGAATGCGGCAACATCCATATTTTAGGCTCGACCCAAGGCGAAACAAAGATGCTTCTTGATGCAGATGACACTTTGCTTCCGCGGGAAAAACTTTTCGCTTTTCAAGGAGACCTCGATTTCATCCTTGGTTCGTACGAGGTTAAGTGGTGAACGAAGAATCCTCAGAGAGAAACAGGCTTATTAGGGAAACCAGGCAGGAACGAAGAGAAAGACGCCGAGCCAAAGAGAAATCCAAGATGCTCCAGCATGGCAAGAGCCTAGCGAGGATATACAAGGACGCTATCTCCAAGAGAGCCAGAGCCGCAAAATCTCCCAAGTAGCCACACTAAAGCGAAACACCCATCTTAAGGTGGAAAAGCTGGCTTTGTGCGCCAAACCTGCACAGTAACTAGCTGGTTCGGCGTTTGGAGCAGATAGCTGAGCATTGAGCACATTCACTATTGCAGGGCTCAGTATGTATGGTTACACTAGCTTCCCGGAGCACACCTTGTATTTCACCTTCAATCTGGTCACATATTTGGTGGGCCTGCTCCAGACTAATGTCTCCGAGCATCACCAAATGGAGATCTATATAACTCTGGCTTCCTGCCCGACGTGTCCGCAGCGCATGATAACCAAATACCTCCTGACTATGCTTACTTAGACAGGCTTCAATAACCGCTTGTTGTGCAGGAGGCAGCTTTTCGTCAAGCAATCCAGACATTGGCTTACGCATCGCATCAAAAGCTATCCTCAAGATGTAAACAGCCACCCCAATAGCGATTACGGAATCAATTGTATTGACTCCAGTAATTCGGACAAGTGCCAGCCCTACTAGGACAGCTGAAGCCGAGTACACATCACTGGCAATATTACGCGCATTAGCTTCCAAGGCGACCGAGGCGGTAGTTCGGGCAATGTTCATTAGATGTCGGGAGAGAAAGATACTTACCACTATGGAAACAACCATCACTATTATTCCAGCTTCAGCTAGTTCGATGCTGGAACGTTCTATTATCCGCCTTACCGCCGAATAGATTATCAATCCACCTGCGATGAAGATGAGGATCGCCTGACCAACTCCTGCAATATCCTCGACCTTGCCATGACCGTATGGATGCTCAACATCAGCTGGTTTAATCGCAATACGAATAGCCGAGAGGGTAATTATGGCGGCAAATAAATCTAGTAAGCTATCGGCAACCTGGGCTAATACACTGATGCTACCAGTGAGCCAACCGACGACTACCTTAAGTACTATCAAACTGACAACCACCCCAATCAGCAACTGAGTAGCGCCAGTCCTGGTTGAGAACCTTTTCGCCATCTACTGTGACCTCGTATAGAGAGCTAGAAGTTTACAACGATAATCTAGCTAAGGCAAATCCCTCTCGGTCTGAGTTATGTGACAACGGGAACTGGCGAAGTCGGCCACAAATAAGCTAAACTTGCAGATTGTGAACGTCCCTATGAGCGATAGTGCCACCAGGAGAGCCATACTTCTTGTCGCCACCATGGCTTCGTTTCTCTTCCCCTTCACGGGCTCCGCGGTGAATATTGCTCTGCCTTCGCTCAGAAAGGAGCTATTACTCGATACGGTTACCTTGTTCTGGATTCCTACAGCTTACCTTCTGTCTTCAGCAACCTTTCTTGTTCCCTTCGGCAGAGTAGCCGATATATATGGCAGAAAGAAGATTTTCAGCTGTGGCATAGTTATTTTCACAATCTCATCCTTTTTTGCTGGGATGGCAAGTTCCGCTAACATCCTTATTCTTTGCCGTATTTTCCAAGGAATTGGCGGCGCTATGCTGGCAGGAACAACAATAGCATTACTTACGACCGTATTTCCTCCCAACGAGAGGGGAAGAGTTCTGGGAATAAATGTCGCAGTAACATACACTGGCCTTTCTTTAGGTCCCGTCTTAGGGGGAACACTTACACACTATCTGGGCTGGAGAAGCATATTCTTCTCGACTGCGTTCCTGGGGCTAATAGTTATCGGCATCGTCCTATGGAAGCTGAAAGGGGAGTGGACTGGAGCAAAAGGAGCGAGATTCGATATTGTCGGGTCTGTAATGTATAGCCTTGGGCTTGCAGCGTTAATATACGGTTTCACTCTCCTCAAAGAGAGCTCAGAAAGGTGGCTGGGAATGTGCTCAATTTTGGGAGGCGTCTTGGGACTTTCGGCGTTTGTGAAATGGGAAATGAAAACAATGAGCCCAATCCTGGATATGAGTCTGTTCAGAAATAATAAGACTTTTACCTTTTCCAACCTGGCGGCGCTAATTAACTACAGTGCTACATGGGCTGTGTCTCTGTTAATAAGCCTTTATCTGCAGGACATTAGAGGATTTAACTCACAGGAAGCTGGGCTAATTTTGGTTGCCATGCCTGCTACTCAGGCTATTTTTTCACCGCTAGCGGGCAGGCTTTCAGACAGGATCGAACCAAGGATAATAGCCTCGGCAGGAATGGTATTAACGACCATAGGACTTGTCAAGTTCATTTTCTTAGGCAAAGAGACTGCTCTAGCGCTCATCATAGCCAATTTGATTCTGATGGGGCTAGGCTTTGCCTTTTTCTCATCTCCCAATACGAACGCCGTGATGAGTTCGGCACCAAAGATGGCTTATGGCGTGGCTTCAGCCATGTTGTCAACTATGCGCCAAATTGGCATGTCGTTCAGTATGGGAGTAGCTATGCTGATAGTTAGCCTGTACATCGGGATTGCCCAGAATACGCCTGAATACGCTCAGCTTATGCAGCAAAGCATGAGAACGTCGTTCATCGTTTTCGCCGCTCTTTGCTTCGGAGGAATATTTGCCTCGCTCGCCAGAGGTAAAGTTCACTAAGAACAAAGCTGGTTCCCAGCTGATTTTTGTGTTTACAATCTTATTTTCTAGCCGGCAACAGCGAGCTCTTCTTTCTGAGCGGGGCGACGTCGTCTTTTCCAGCCAAGTACCTCCAGAAGGTCACCCACTGCCTTGTCTTGCAGCATCTCATCGCGAAGAGATAAATCGGGATTAATGCGATACCTCAGACGTCTGCCTTCTCTTATCTTAGTAATATAACCATCAGCTTCCAAATCAGTGATTATCCTGTGTACCGCCTTCTCAGTAATGCCTATAGTCAGGGAGAGCTCCCTGATGGTAATCCGTGGTTGCTGAGCAATCTGGCAAAGTACCAAAGTATGATTGGTTACAAATTTCCATCCTGGCATAATTACACCTCCTTTCCAAAATCAACCCTGTTACTTCCAAAAAATAATTTTCAAAAAAATTTTTGTCAAAGGCTAAAACCCCTTGACAACCCTAATGGAGGATGTACAATTAAGTCAAGAAATTTATTTCATATAGATTATAACATGGAAACAGGTTCAAGACAAGCGATTCCTGAATATCGCAAGAACAAGCGATGAAAGGAGATAAAACGAACAATGTAAACACAACCAATTGGTATAAACTAGCTAAATCGGGCATTTTTACAATGGAGGGAAAAGAAACAAAAGTGAAATCATTGGTACGACTTAAACGCCAAAGTTTGAACCAGTCAGAGCAATGCTACTTGGAAAACTGCGGTAGCAGCGATCCTGAAGAAGAACCTCCAAGTAAACGCAGTATCTCTGACGAACTGGAGGAGGAACCTCCGGATAAGGTTGCCACAACCAGGTCCAGGTTCTTTGGAAATGTACCAGACAGCGCCTGGAATGACTGGATGTGGCAGTTTCGAAACAGAATCACCCGCATCGAACAACTCGCCAAATTTATCCCTCTCTCTGCCGAAGAACAAGCTCAACTCAAGTTAGTAACCATGCGCTATCCCCTGTCAGTAACTCCCTATTATCTATCCTTAATTAACCCTGATGACCCTGATGACCCGATAAGAAAACAGGCCATACCTTCTACGTTGGAAATGACTATGGGGACAGTGGGCGAAGAAGACCCACTGGGTGAAAAAGAGGATACCATAATTCCCGGACTAGTACATCGCTACCCTGATCGGATACTTCTGGTGCTTACAGACATTTGCCCGGTTTTGTGCCGACACTGCACCCGCAAAAGAGAATGGCGAAACGGCGGTTGGGTGCTAACCCCGGCTGAAATCAATGCCATCCTAAACTATATAAGCCAACACAAGTCTATCAGGGATGTCATCATCTCCGGTGGTGACCCGCTTACTCTTTCGACCCGCCACCTTGAGAATGTCATCCGTCGAATAAGAGAGATAAAACATGTGGAAATCATCCGCATTGGCACCAGATTTCCGGTAGTTCTACCCCAGCGCATAGATGAACAGCTATGCAATATGCTGTCCAGGTACGGACCAATATGGCTTAATACACATTTCAATCATGTTCGGGAGATAACTCCCGAAACTGCCAGAGCTTGTGACCGTTTGCTGCGAAGCGGTGTCCCGGTGAACAACCAGTCAGTGCTGCTGCGCGGCATAAACGACACCGTTGAAGCTCAGATGAAATTATGCCACGGGCTCCTCAAAATAAAAGTCCGCCCTTATTATCTTTTCCAGTGCGACGAGGTCCAAGGAACTGAGCACTTACGCACACCTGTAGAAGTGGGTATAAAGATAATTGAAGGCATGCGCGGACATACATCAGGGTTGGCTATTCCCACGTTTGTGATAGACCTACCTCATGGTGGCGGCAAGGTTCCGCTACAACCTAATTACGTCCTATCACATACTGAAAACGAGCTGGTGCTGCGAAATTATGAGGAACGCATTTTTCATTATCGAAACCCGACCGCGGCACCGGCCCAACCTCAATCCCCCAGTGAAATGTTATACCCAAGAGATAACGTCACTGCCAACAGGCCTCCAGAACCAGTAGCTAATTTGGGTTAAAGGGAGTCCAATGCGCATAGGCTTATCATACGATCTTAAAGAAACAATAGCCAAAGAATGTGTTGCCTGCGACGACGCCTTCGAAGAATACGATTCGCTGGAAACTGTAGAATTGATAGCCTCATGTCTTGAAGCTGAAGGACACACAGTGGTACTGCTTGGTGGTGGACGAGAGTTTCTGGACAAGATTCTTCACGAAAAGGTGGATTTCGTCTTCAACATCGCCGAAGGACGAGGTATTCACCGCAGTCGGGAAGCTCAGGTGCCCTCCATCCTCGAAATGTTAGACATACCCTACTCCGGGTCAGACCCACAGTGTCTGGCTATATGCCTGGACAAGCCTCTGACCAAGAAGCTAGTGGCATCCGAAGGAGTGAGCACACCTTCTTGGATGGTGATTCATACTACACAAGAGTCGCACCAGATAAATAGCTGCAATTTCCCATTTCCAGCTATCATCAAGCCTGCCTATGAAGGCTCAAGCAAGGGGATTCGCGTTACCTCAGTGGTAGAAGATGCTAAACAGGCTATGGAAGCTGTAGAAAGATTGCTGGAGAAATATCACCAGCCTGCCATGTTGGAGCAACTTATCCCGGGCGACGAGGTCACTATCGGAGTCATAGGTAACTGTCCGCCCAAAGTTCTCGGGATGATGCGTATAATTCCCAGACTAAGAAGTGGCTATTTCATTTATTCCCTTGAGGTGAAACGTAATTACCTTGAACTGGTTGACTACGAATGCCCAGCCAACCTTGAAGAAAGGGTACTGCAGCATCTGGAAATCTCGAGCCTCAAGGCGTTCAAAGTTCTGGGGTGCCGTGACTTCGCTCGACTAGACTTCAGGATCAGCCCGCAAGGAGTGCCCCACTTTCTGGAAATCAACCCTCTGCCCGGACTGGGCAATCACAGCGATCTAGTGATTATGAGTAGAAAAATGGGATTGACCCATCAACAGTTGATAGGCGCTGTGCTCAACGCTTCACTTCAGAGATATTCGCAATGCATAAGCGTGTAGCTATAGTCTATAACGAACCACGACAGCCTGATTCTGAGACCACGTTAGAGGAAAAGGCAGTGCTCGATGTACTTGACGCTGTGGATGCGGTGCGCCAAGCGTTACTGGAGCTTGGCTTTAGTGTGACCTTGGTTCCTTTGCTACCGCTGCTGGAGCAAATCGAGAGGGAATTGGCAAACCTCGACACAGACTTAGTCTTCAACCTTTTCGAAGGCTTCTTTCGCTCCCCTGAGAGTGAACCGATAGTGCCTGATATACTATCAGGACTGGGAATTCCCTTTACTGGCTGTCCTGCATCAGCATTAAGACTGGCACTCGATAAAGCCAAGACCAAGCTGGCTCTGGTGGCTGCTGGAATCAAAACGCCGGACTTTCAGCTCCTGAATCCCAGAACGCTCCACTTGTTCCGACTAAATTACCCTTGCATTGTCAAGCCCCGCTGCGAGGACGCCAGCAACGGCTTGTCTGCGGACAGTGTGGTTCATGACTCTGCCTCCTTAGCAAGGCAACTCGAACTGGTAACCAAGCAGTATGGCAGAGATGCCTTGGTCGAGGAATTTATCGCAGGCCGCGAATTCAATGCCACTGTTATAGGTAACTCTCGACTTACCGTACTCCCTGTGTCAGAAATCGTCTACTCCCTGCCCCCGTCAGTGCCCAAGATTCTCACCTTTGATGCTAAATGGGACCCCAACAGCTCCTATTTCCAGGGGACAAAGCCAATCTGCCCAGCTGAGATCGAACCTGAAATAGAACGATACATTGTTGAAACAGTGACCAAAGTTTACAGATTGCTCGGATGTCAAGGCTATGCCAGAGTGGATATGCGGATGGACGACTGTGGATTTATAAATGTCATTGAGGTCAACCCAAACCCAGATATCTCCCCCGACGCTGGCGCACCGATGCAAGCTAGAGCCGCCGGCATGACCTATACACAATTCATCGCCAAAATCGTACAGCTCGCCTTTGCCAGAAAGGAAGATGAACGTCAACATTCGTCGTATGTCCCGCGGAGACAAAGCCCGCGTAATGGAAATACTGCGCGGCACACCAGAATTCAAACCCTCTGAAGTAGCGGTAGCTGAGGAGCTGATTGACACTTATCTTAATGAGCCTTCAAATTCAAGCTATTATATCCTCGTGGCTGAAGTTAACTCCGCTGTGTCAGGTTATATTTGCTACGGTCCTACGCCCATGACCGAAGGCACATGGGATATCTACTGGATTGCTGTTGCTCAAGAGAGCCAGAGCCAAGGAATAGGCAGCGCCCTCACAGAGTCCGTAGAAAAAGAAATTATCAAAGCTAAAGGAAGATTGGTTATTATCGAGACCTCATCAACACCAGCTTATGAGAAAACGAGACGTTTTTACGCTAGTCACGGCTACGAGACCGTAGCTCGAATACCCGATTTCTACGCCCCCGGTGACGACAAGCTGGTACTGCAAAAGCGCCTAGGATGACATCCGTAAACTAGGCTTCGCTGGCAAAAAGACAGCTTACAAAGTAACGCCCTCGTGAAAAAGTCTCCACTTCAGGGCAGATGAGATATCTCAGTGGGAGGCTTCTTGTGTAACTCAAACTGTATTCCAGCCTCCCGGAACAAATCCAGAAAAGAACCATCAGCATAGCTGCCAAAAGTCACAAAACGCTTGATCTTGGCATTGACCAGCATCTTGGCACACAATATGCACGGGGAGTGGGTAGCATAAATAGTAGCGCCTTCCAGGCTTACACCGTGGAGCGACGCCTGTATTATTACATTCTGTTCAGCGTGAATACCCCGGCATATTTCGTGTCTGGTGCCAGATGGTATACCCAATTCATCTCGGAGGCAGCCAAGCTCTAGACAATCCTTGAGCCCCGCAGCCGCACCATTATAGCCCGTCGCTAATATGTGCTTGTCCTTCACCGCCACGGCGCCCACATGATGACGTCGGCAAGTAGAACGCTCCGCTACCACGGACGCTATTTTGAGAAAATATTCATCAATGCTAAGCCTGAGCTTCCTTTTCATCTTAAAGTGGATATGATTCGCTCCATCTCTTTCTTTACATCTTCTAAAGGACCTTCATTGATTACAATAAAATCAGCCATGGCAATTGGACCACCTTTGTTAATATTTTCTATTTCAGCTTTATCGCGACTGGCTGCTTCCTCGGGTGTCAAAGGACGCCCTTTCCTACATGCCAGTCGGGCATACCTAGTAGTCGGCGAAGCCCAGACGGCGAGTATAATGAGTTCTTGTCCGTAACGTTCCTTCAATAAAACATACTCCTCCCAGGAGTAAAGCCCATCTATCACGACATGAGCTGATTTCAGCGAGCTATCAATCCTAGGTAAGTTCAATTTGGCGTAAGCAGCCATGCCGTGTTCTTTTCGCAGTTGTTGTCTGATATAGCGCTCATTCTGCTCATTTGGTTCTAATCCTCTCTTCTTCAGCTCCTCATCCGTAATGTCTCCGAATCGCACTTTCTTAAAACCATGCTTTTCAAACACCTTGGCGACTTCTGACTTGCCTGCCCCTGTCATGCCTACAATTGCTACTACCTTCATCTTCGGTCGCAAATCCGGGCGATACTTGCGCGATCTTATGACAGCCCTTATATTAACAAGACTTGGACAACTATTATAGCAGTTATCCTTGTCCGGGAACTGGACACGCATTATACTAGTTGTGAAAGCTCAGGCATATCAACCTGAATTGCAGGTGAACAAGTGTTTGGTGTTCTTTCTCGAGAAGACATCTTAAAGATGCTGGCAGCTACTCCTCCTCTAGTAGAAAACTTATACGATGTCAACCAGCAGGTGCAACCCAATGGCATAGACCTGAGCCTCAAAGAGATAGCCTTACTTTCTTCAGCAGGCAATCTAGGCTCTAGCAACGAGAGTAGAGCACTTTCCTACTCTTCTCCGCTTGTTTTCGATGGTTTGGGGCGGATAGATCTCTTGCCCGGTTGCTACCTCGTTACATACAATGAGGTGATTAATCTCCCCAAGAATATAATGGCTCTGGCTATGCCCAGATCCAGTCTTCTGCGCTGCGGAGTCGCCATACACAATGCGGTCTGGGACGCTGGCTATTCGGGTCGGTCACAATCTCTTATGGTGGTATACAACCCACAGGGCTTTCGTCTGCATAGAAACGCTCGGATTGTCCAGATAGTTTTCTTCTTTTTGAGCCGTGAGGTAGACAAGGGTTATCAGGGCATATTCCAAGGCGAGAACATTTGACAAAAGCGTCAGCCAGGCTAGCTTTCTTCATGTATCAGTTTTCTCACCCGCTCTAGCCCTTGCACATCCTTAACCACGGATGCCCGTACTTTTTCAGCAACCTTGCGAAAATGAAAGCCTTGAACAGCGAACCTCATGGATAAAGGAAACGCCTTTGGTTTTCTGAGTAATGTCCACAAAAACAGCTTCCAATAGTGTATTCTCCCTTTTTCCTTGATTCCTAAAACCCACGCAGACCTCAGCCAGGCTACAAGATAGACAAGAGAAAGCTTGGGCTTGCTCTTGGCACTAGGTTTATAATCCTTGAGAAAGGTTCTAATACGCTCATAATATTGTCCAGGAGCATAGATTGTCTCTATGACATGACGATAACCCGAAGCCAGTGTTTCACGCCCCATCTTGGGGATGAAGTTGGTTGAACCATCGGTATTATCGCCGGAGCCCTTCGGCAACAGACGGTTCTCCCTCTTCAAGCGTTGGTAAAGCTTTGTCCCGGGCGGAGCACCAAGTACACCGACCATAGCAGTAACAATTCCGCTTTTTTGAATGAATTCGATTTGGCTCTTGAAAATGGAAACTGGGTCACTATCAAATCCCACAATAAACCCCCCTTGCACCTGCAGTCCATGGCTCTGTATCTTTTTGACCGCAGCCAGCAAATCCCGCCCCTTGTTTGGTAACTTATTGCATTCCTGTAAACTCTCTTCGTTAGGGCTTTCGATACCCACAAACACTGTGTCAAAGCCTGCTTCAGTCATCAAATGCATCAGCTCCTCATCATCAGCCAGATTTATAGACGCTTCGGTAAAAAACGAGAATGGGCGTTTCCTCTGCTCCATCCACTCAATTATTGCCGGTAGGATTTCCGACTTCAGCTTGCGTTTGTTGCCGATAAAATTATCATCAACAAAAAACACGCTGCCTCGCCACTCCATACTGTACAATGCCTCCAACTCAGCTATTATCTGACTTTTTTCCTTGGTTCGTGGTGTATGCCCGTTGAGAATAACGATATCGCAGAATTCACAATCAAAAGGACAACCGCGAGAATACTGGATAGTCATAGATTGGTATTTTTTCATATCAATAAGTGACCATAAAGGCACAGGGGTTTGCTTTATATCCGGAAATTCTCGAGATGCGTATGTATGTTTGGCACAACCTTTCTCTAAATCCTCGACAAATAACGGCAGCTGATTTTCCGCCTCACCAAATATGAGATGGTCTATATCATCGAACCCGAACTCTTCATATCCAGGGTTAAACAAAGGACCACCAGCTACAATCTTGACCCCTAGCTTTTTGCACCTATTGATGACCTCCCTCGCTGAATGTTGCTGCACCACCATAGAGCTGACAAACACATAGTCAGCCCACTTAATATCCCTATCTGTCAAGTTTATGACATTCATATCCACAAGCTTTTTCTCCCACTCCTTGGGAAGCATGGCTGCCACAGTTAGCAAACCAAGGGGTGGGAAAGATGCTTTCTTAAACACGAATTTCAAAGCATGTTTGAAACTCCAAAACGTATCTGGATACTGAGGATAAACTAAGAGTATTTTCAACTTATTCTCCTTATATGCTGTTTGCAGCAGAATAGGAATGATAATAGCACAATACACACTATTTCACCACTAACATAGACGAGCCAGTGTCCCGAGATTAAAAAAGGCAGGACAACCTGCAAAGCATCCTGCCTTCCCTGCTACATGGTGGCGGGGGTTGGATTTGAACCAACGACCTTCGGGTTATGAGCCCGACGAGCTACCACTGCTCCACCCCGCGTCGAGCAAGCAATCCGTGGGTTTTGTGCTCAGCCTGGCGTAGGTCAAGGCCTCGGCCATTAGTACGGCTTAGCTAAACGGATTGCTCCGCTTACACATGCCGCCTATCAAGCAGGTAGTCTACCTGCGGCCTTACCCCGACCGAAGTCAGGTGGGAGATCTCATCTTGGGGTGGGCTTCGCACTTAGATGCTTTCAGCGCTTATCCCGACCAGACATAGCTACCCAGCGTTGCTCCTGGCGGAACAACTGGCACACCAGCGGTCTGTCCCTCCTAATCCTCTCGTACTAAGGAGAGCTCCCCTCAAATCTCCGGCGCCCACGACGGATAGAGACCGACCTGTCTCACGACGGTCTGAACCCAGCTCGCGTGCCGCTTTAACGGGCGAACAGCCCGACCCTTGGGACCTTCTCCAGCCCCAGGATGCGACGAGCCGACATCGAGGTGCCAAACCTTGCCGTCGATGTGAACTCTTGGGCAAGATAAGCCTGTTATCCCTAGCGTAGCTTTTATCCGATAAGCCACGGCCCTTCCATACGGAACCGTAGGATCACTTTGCCCGACTTTCGTCCCTGCTCGGCTTGTGTGCCTCGCAGTCAAGCTCCCTTATGCCAATGCACTCTGCGCACGGTTTCCATTCGTGCTGAGGGAACCTTTGGACGCCTCCGTTACCTTTTAGGAGGCAACCGCCCCAGTCAAACTACCCACCTGACATTGTCCCCCGATTCCTCGGGGTTAGAACCAAAACCAGACAAGAGTGGTATTTCACCGTTGGCTCCACTCCGACTGGCGTCGGAGCTTCTCAGCCTCCCACCTATCCTACACATGCCTAGTCTAAGCTCAGTGCCAGGCTATAGTAAAGCTGCTAGGGTCTTTTTGTCCTGTCGCGGGTAGAGGGCATCTTCACCCCCAGTTCAATTTCACCGAGCCCCTCGTTGAGACAGCGCCCAAGTCGTTACACCTTTCGTGCGGGTCGGAACTTACCCGACAAGGGACTTCGCTACCTTAGGACCGTTATAGTTACGGCCGCCGTTCACCAGGGCTTCGGCTCAAGGCTTCTCCCGATAAATCGGAATAACCTCTCCCCTTAACCTTCTGGCACCGGGCAGGTATCAGCCTCTATACTTCAGCTTTTTCGCTTTAGCAGAGACCTGTGTTTTTGTTAAACAGTCGCCTGGGCCGATTTCGTGCCCCCCGATATAATCGGGGCCCCCTTCTCCCGAAGTTACGGGGTTAGATTGCCGAGTTCCTTAACGAGGGTTATCTCGAACACCTTGGGACTTTTATCCCCACCTACCAGTGGCGGTTTGCGGTACAGGCGCTCGGCTTTTTAGCAACGAGGCTTTTCTCGCCAGCGTAGACTCAGTTGAGTTTCCTCGGGTTTCCCCTCAGATTCTCCCTCCCCTCAGCTTAACACCAGAGTGGATTTGCCTGCTCTGGTACGCCTTGAGTTGGGAACACACCATGTCCAATAGGCATGCTCAACCTACCTTCCTGTGTCCCCCCTTTGCCGTAACAAAAGCCGAGCGGTGTAGGAATATTAACCTACTGTCCATCGCCTACCCCATTAGGGTTCAGCTTAGGTCTGACTAACCCTACGCCGATAAACGTTGCGTAGGAAACCTTAGGTTTACGGTGGGCATGATTTTCACATGCCTTCGCGCTACTCATACCGACATTCTCACTTGTCATTGCTCCACCCCGATTCACATCGGAGCTTCACAGCCATGACAACGCTCCCCTACCCTCCGAGGTTATCGGAGCCATAGCTTCGGTAGCAGGCTTGAGCCCCGTTAAATTGTCGGCGCGGTACCACTCGACCAGTGAGCTGTTACGCACTCTTTAAAGGATGGCTGCTTCTAAGCCAACCTCCTGGCTGTTTGTGCGGCACCACCTCCTTGCCCACTTAGCCTGCATTTAGGGACCTTAGCTGATGGTCTGGGCTGATCCCCTCTCGACTATGAAGCTTAGCCCCCACAGTCTCACTCCCAGGATTACACCTACGGCATTCGCAGTTTGGTTGAGTTCGGTAACCTCACGGCCCCTGGCTCATCCAGAGCTCTACCTCCGTAGATTACTTCCTGAGGCTGTACCTAAATACATTTCGGGGAGAACCAGCTATTTCCGGGTTCGTTTGGCATTTCACCTGCACTACCCACAGTTCATCTCAGAGTTTCGCCTGACTCACAAGTTCGAGCCTCCACTCAATTTTACTTGAGCTTCGCTCTGACCATGGGTAGATCACCCGGTTTCGGGTCTGATCTATGCGACCTGCCCGATAGAGTCGGGCACGCCCTGTTCGGACTCGCTTTCGCTACGGCTCCACGACTAAAGTCGCTTAACCTAGCCACATAGATCAACTCGTCGGCTCATTCTTCAATAGGCACGCCATCATCCCGATAAAATCAGGACTCTGACTGCTTGTAAGCATAAGGTTTCAGGTTCTATTTCACTCCCCTCCCGGGGTGCTTTTCACCTTTCCCTCACGGTACTGGTTCACTATCGGTCATCAGCAGTATTTAGCCTTGGAGGATGGTCCCCCCAGCTTCCCACAGGATTCCACGTGTCCCGTGGTACTCAAGAACACAGGCAGAGACTTTTCCTTTTCGCCTACAGGACTCTCACCTTCTGCGGTTGCCCTTTCCAGAAGCATTCAGCTAAGGAAAAGTTTTATCACTCTGTGGCAGACCTTGGAATCTGCCCCCTGTGCCTTGCAACCCCAGAATAGCTTAGGATCCAAGCCCACTGAGCTACTCTGGTTTGGGCTCTTCCCCGTTCGTTCGCCACTACTAAGGGAATCTCGGTTGATTTCTTTTCCTCGGGTTACTAAGATGTTTCAGTTCACCCGGTTCCCCTTTCGATATAATCGAAATGCCCCGATCTTCATCGGGGCGGGTTGCCCCATTCAGGAATCCCCAGATAAGCTAGCTAGACAGCTCCCTGAGGCTTTTCGCAGTCTTGCCACGCCTTTCTTCGGCTGCTGATGCCAAGGCATCCACCTTATGCCCTTACCTCCTTGACCCACGCCAGGCAGAACACAAAACCTATTCAATTGTTAACGTGCCATACCGCGCTCTGTTTCTCAAGAGCTTACCAATTATACAGCCAGCCTTTTTTCTTGTCAAACAAAAAACCAGAGCACGCTTTTTACCAGTCAAATTTTCGCGGGTTCTCCAACCCCTTACACACTCTCGGATAATCCATCACCTTGCCCCAGTTCACCACCAGGACCATTCTATTCTCCCGTCACTAGCATATGCCCATTACACCAGCGAATAAAGACATGCCTGCCGTGCTAAAACTCTGTAGGCGTCACCTTGTGTCAGACTGCAGCCACATCTATCCCAGAGGGATATTGTCTATCAGGCGGGTTTTGCCTATCCTGACGGCTAAAGAAACTACCGCCGGGCGGTCAATTAGATTCAATTCCTCTACTGTCTTAGCATCGGCAATGCTCACATAATCAATCTGAGCCCGAGGTTCCTGCTGGATCAGCTTGATCATCTCAGACCGAATCTTTTCAGCATCTTTTTCCCCACCCTGCCATAATCGCTGAGCCAACGTTAGAGCCCTGAACAATATTGTGGCAGCCTGGCGCTCCTGGGGGTTGAGGTAAATATTGCGGCTGCTCATAGCTAGACCGTCTTTCTCCCTGACGGTAGGCACAACCACTATCTCCACAGGTATATTGAGGTCTGCCACCATTTTCCTGATCACCACAACCTGTTGGGCATCTTTCTGCCCGAAGTAAGCCCGAGTTGGCTGGACGATATGAAACAGCTTAGCTACTACGGTGGCTACTCCCCGAAAATGCCCCGGACGCGATGCCCCCTCTAACCGCTCTGTGACCTTTTCCACCTCAACCCAAGTGCCAAATCCAGGCGGATACATTTCCATATCGGAGGGAACAAAGACAATGTCTGCTCCTTCTTTTTTCAATAACTCTAGGTCGCGATCGAGGTTACGAGGATAAGCTCCAAAATCTTCCTTGGGACCAAACTGAGTGGGGTTAACGTAAATGCTCACGATTGCAGTAGAGTTTTCAGTTTTAGCTTTCTTTACCAAGGCTAAATGCCCTTCGTGGAGATAACCCATGGTGGGCACAAAGCCCACTGAGCCCTTGAGCTTTTGCCTTAAAGCCCTGAACTCGGCAATTGTTTTGATTACTTGCATCTGGATTGTTTCGCTTCGCTGGCAACGACATCAATGATGCTTTTCCCCATAGTGTAACTGTGTTCTGAAGTGGGGAAGAGACCCGATTTGACTTCAGACACATAGCTAGAGACAGCCGCTTTGATCTCTTCAGCTAGCTTGGCATATCGCTTGGCATGCTTGGGCACAAATTCAGTATACAAACCAAGGATATCGCTAATCACCTGCACCTGACCATCACAATCTGGTCCCGCACCGATACCAATCGTGGGAATAGCAAGTTTTTCAGTAATCAACCTGGAAAGAGATGACGGAATGCACTCAAGAACGATGGCAAAGGCACCAGCCTCTTCCAAAATCTGAGCATCATTGAGTAACTTTTTAGCTTCTTCCATAACTTTGCCTCTGACCTTAAACCCTCCTAATTGGTGTATAGATTGCGGAGTGAGTCCGATATGCCCCATAACCGGAATGCCACAACCAACAAGCCGCCTGACTGTCTCGGCGACAATTTCGCCTCCCTCTAACTTTACTGCCTGTGTTCCTCCTTCTTGAATAAACCTTGCTGCATTGTGTAAAGCCTCTGACACGCTAACGTGATAAGTCATAAAGGGCATGTCTCCTACTATCAAAGCCCTCCTGGCACCCCTAACCACCGCCTTAGAGTGATGAATCATTTCATCCATAGTTACAGGGATAGTGGATTCGTAACCCAACATTACCATCCCTAAGCTATCTCCGACCAAAATTAAAGGCACGCCAGCCTCGTCAACTATTTTGGCTGTCACATAGTCATAGGCGGTAAGCATAGGTATCTTTTCTTTCTTTCGTTTCATCTCTTTTATTTCAGTGATAGTAACTCGCATTGTTTTCTCCTAGAATAGCAGCAAGCAATCAGTAGTTAGAATTCAGTAATCACTGGTCATCCCTACTGGCTATCGAGTTTTGAATCTTTTCCCATTGAGGAGCTGAAGGCAGAGTTTCAACAATTCTGTTTTCATTATCCACAAGAACTATGCGCGGGGTTATGCCGATTGCCTCATCCTCAGGCACCTGGCAATAAGAAACGATGATAATTATGTCACCCTTCGCTACCAGTCGAGCAGCGGCACCGTTGATGCCAATAGTCCCCGAGTTCGCCTCACCTTCGATAGCATAAGTACTGAATCTGGCTCCATTGCTGATGTTCAGTACATCTACCTTTTCAAAAGGCAATATATCGCTTGCCTCCATCAGAGCTTTGTCAATGGTAATGCTGCCTTCGTAATCTAGGTCAACTTGTGTGACCCGAGCGCGGTGGATCTTACTTTTCAGCATAGTCCTCATTTTCTACTCCCTCTATTTTTTCCTTTTACGCATTCCAAAAACATTTGCCACACGATTCTTTGTAGTTGTTTGATTTATCAGGCACAGTCGCCCCATAAATCGGACCACTACGTTTTTAAACGACCATTTTCGTGAAACAGCGCCTTCATTTCCTCCGCTTTTTGTTCATCAATCTTGCCTTTAGCCAGGGCAATAGGAATAGTCTGCAGTCCTAGTTCCCTATAAGTTGTGAGTAAAGAAGGTTTTTTGGTCTCTAGAGCTGTCAAATGTCTTACTATAGTGCCCACATCTCCGCGAGCGATGGGACCGGTCAGACAGTTCGGCAAGCCAACATTTTCAATGTTGTTCATTGTCCCTTTGAGTAGAGGCATCAAGGCTTTTACTGCCTCCCTTGAAGAGACGCCGAATTCCAGCCACAAGTCTAAAGCCAACTTAACCAAGGTCACCAGATAATTACAGGCAAAGACAGCAGCTGTGTGATACAGCACCTTATCCCCCGGTTTCAGCACCACCCAGTTGCCATCCAAAAGGCGAGTTAGTTCCTTAAGCCTTGACAATAAAGGCTCTTCCGCTTCCAAGGCAAAGGCTGATCCAGGCAAATTCTGTATTGCCTGTTCAATGCTGGCAAACGTCTGCAACGGATGAAAGGAGCCCACAGTCGCTCCCAGATTCTTGGCTGGTTCCAGAATATCTACGGGGTGAGCACCACTGCAATGCACCACGCTCTGCCCTTTATGCCACTGCACCTGGCTACACACCTGACCTATGACATCATCAGGAGTAGTAATGAAGACCATTTCAGCAATTTCCGCCACTTCCTGGGCAGTATGACAAACTTGACAACCAGCTACCAACCGGGCTAACTTTTGCGCCGAAGCTAAAGTACGACTGGATGCAGCCACCACAGGCCATCCTTTTCCAGACAGCTTGACTGCCAGAGCAGTTCCCGTAATTCCTGCACCAATAAAGCCGGTCTTTAACATTCTTTTACGTCCTTAGCTGCTGGCACACCAGCTAGGGTTTCCGCCTTGTGAATTGCTCGAATTATAGCTTCAGCCACTGCTTCGGTAGCTGCTGCTCCTACAGCGCTCAAATCTGCTTCTATCTCACCTGAAGACAAGGCGAACAAAACATCGCCATCATATAGTGTATGACAAGGGTTAATAGTCCGAGCAATTCCAGCCTGAGCTATACGAGCCAACCTGTTTGCTTGAGCTTTGCTAAGTTTAGCATTAGTAGCTACCACGCCAATCACAGTATTAAATGGTGGAACCATCCCTTTGCACTCACGTTTCCATAACTCAGATGTAGATAAGAATCCACTACCATCTGGTTTGCGAGGTCCAGCTAAAATTCTCCCTGTTTCAGGGTCAATGACATCACCAACAGCGTTTACTACCATGAGAGCAGCTATCACAACATCTCCGGCTATCTTCTGGCTGGCAGTTCCTAAACCACTTTTGACAGCTCTTTCTATACCAAGAATCTTGCCTACTGTTGCCCCAGTGCCTGCACCGACACATCCCTCAGCCACGGTGCCACTGCTAGCATTCAGGCAAGCCTGATAGCCTTCGTTCAGGCCGGGTCTGACTTTGGAATCCCCGATATTGAGGTCATAAATAATAGCCGCCGGCACGATAGGTACCTTGCCAGCGCTAGTCTCGTAGCCAAGTCCCCGCTCTTCGAGGTATTTCATAACTCCGCTAGCAGCATCGAGACCAAAGGCGCTACCCCCGCTGAGAACAATAGCTTGAACTTTTTCTACCAGATTTCCGGGACGAAGCAAATCTGTTTCTCTGGTTCCCGGCGATGCCCCACTGACATCAACCCCAGCTACAGCTCCGGCTTCACACAGTATGACCGTACAGCCTGTAGCCGCCCGCCTGTCGGTGTAATGACCGACCTTAATTCCCAAAACATCCGTTATAGCACTAAACATAGCGACAAAACTCAAAAACCCTCTCGGCTTAACCGAGAGGGCTTACTCACAATAACTCCTATTGTCCGTCTCGGTCACCGCCGATCCAAGCGGACTTTTCAATAAGTCAACTTTAACGCTCACTGCCCTATGGGTCAGTGGCTAGTTTACACATGATAATAAATTAATACTGCTTTGTCAATATCCTGTAGGCTCTATGATAGATTCTGTGGAAAAACTCTTTATAAAATGGCCAGAACCCTTAAGCGGAGAGGTTAACCGACGGAGGTTTTACCACCATGGCTAAGGCTAGGAAAGTAGTACCACAACGCTGCTTGGGCTTAAAGACTGCAAAGCGGGGGAAGTGGTGAGGGGTGATGATATGATAGTAGTGAAGATTACAGTTAATGGGGGCCGGGAGAAATGTCCTTATTGTGGCTTGCCAAATTGTATAGGCATGGTATGTGTGATCCTCGCCGCGTACTTCACACTTAGACAAACGGCACAAAGGTTTATCTAGACCTTTCACCGGCAGCGTTGGAGATACTGGGATTGTGGTCATACCGTTACTGAGGCTAAAGTAGTGGTGGCTACTTCCATGTAATTGCCGACTTAAATAGAAGGATGGCTGAAGCTAAGTGAATAGAACAAGATTTCCACCTAAAGAGGAAAGTCAGATATCAAAGAAAATATTCTTAATAGGCGGGGAAAACTAAGCGAGGAGATGAGACAGAAACTAAAATGGGCTCTGGAGAAATACCTAGCCTTAAAGGCTTTTACCGGGCTAAGGAAAAGGCAAGGGAACTTTACCGATAGGAAAGCAAAGAGAGGCAGCTAAGGTTCTGGATAACATCATTGATAAACGGACAACTAACGGCTTTACGAGGGCTGCCATACTAAGATCAAGATGCTAAAACGCGTATCTTATGGCTTGAAGAACATCGATGTCTACTGGAGAAAATGCTTCTGGGTTTGTACCATGCCGAAGCTGTTTCCACAACATTTGACAAAAAGCCATTTATCTCTTGACAAACCAGCCAATCGGCAGATATTATGTCGAAAGCGAGGCTGTTGAGAACCGATTTGCCAATTCCTTACAGCGCAAAGGAAGGGCTTTGGCGAAAAGAGCGTCGTATGAAGACAGTTAGAGAGGGGTAAATCGCAAGAAAGTCAAGCAGCCGGAACGAGACAGCCTCAATTTAATTGTTTAGCGCCGGGCGATAGTGGTATAGGCGGTTGTAATGGTCGGGTGGTGTAAGTAGACCGGGCTGAGCAAGTTTTGCGGAGAGAACTTATCCGTTAAGTGAGTTGAGGGTGTACGTAAGAAGGATACAGGCTCTTACCATAGTTGTCCTCTTGCTTTTCATTGTGACATTGCCACAATCAGCTGTGGCTAACGGTGGTGGACCGCAGATATCGGGCGTTTCCGTGACTGATGTTACGGATGTCAGCGCCGAAATCAGCTGGGAGGTAACTAGCAACGCTACTATTACCACGAATCTAGTGAGATATGGCACCAGTTGCACATCTTTAAACAAGATCGCATATGCAGCCAATGTCAGCAATCCCTCTGTGGTGCTTACGGGATTGAGCGCGAATACAACCTATTATTTCAAAGTCGAATCAGCCGATAGCTCGGGAACCAGTACCCACCCGGCAGATGGGTGCCGCGATTTCAAGACAGACGCCCCCACAACATATTTGCTTAGTCTTGAACCAACTTGCGGCATGTGCGGCGAACTCATTACTGTTGATGGCAAAGCAGTCTGTGGCGAACTTATCCGGGCGACGGCAACCGTGGCAGATGCGGGCACGTATTATATCTGCTGGGGTGCAAAAACAGCAGCAAATGTCGTCTGTTCGTTCACCGCGAACAGAGCTGGGACCTACACATGTGAGTTCTTTCTGCCCCTCACTTACAAGGGCATTCACACTATTTACCTGGTTGCTGGTTCTCCTGCCGGCATCGAAAGAGCAACCACTACATTCACAGTCAACCCATTCGTGAAGATTAGCCCTGAACAGGGACCCGTGGGCACAAGAGTGACTTTCAACGGATACGGCTTCGATAGGGGACAACAGATCCAGGTCGTCTTTCGTGGCGGGCCGGTAGCAACAGCCACAGCGGATATCACCACAGGTAACTGGACGGCGAGCTACACTATTCAACCAACCCCGGGTGGGCACTACACTTTCGAGATCCAAGCCAAAGAAGGCACGGATTTCTGGCCCTTCGTGTTCAAGTCCTTTAAGGTCATCCCCAAAATCACCGTTTCACCAGAATCGGGAACGGTGGGACAGGCGATTGCCATAAATGGCACAGGCTTTGGCAGCCGAGAGGCTGGCATCAAGGTCACCTTCGATGGAGAAGTCAGGAACCAAAATATCTTTGCTGATGCGGACGGCTGTTGGAATACCTATATCACTGTTCCCGCTCGCACACGGGGTCGCTATCTCATTGACGCCTCAGGAGCGCTGACAAGAGCTCGTGATGTGGATGAGGTCACGTTCACACTGGTTCAGGGAATATCGGTCGATCCCACCTCAGCTTATGTCGGCGATACAATCATCATTAAGGGTGGTGGTTTTGCGCCGGGCGAAACAGGCATACAGGTCTCTTTGGATAATGTCCCTGTTCCCACCCCCACCATCACCGCCGACGTTTATGGTTGTTGGGAATCTTCCTTCACCCTGCCCGCCAGCGCCTATGGCAACCATACAGTTTCAGCCTCCGGTCCGACAACTGCGGCTGCGACCACGACGCTCACCACCAAAGCCAGAATAACAGCAGTGAGTCCGACAGAGGGGGCTCCCGGTGACCAAATTAGCCTGACGGGCAATGGTTTCGGGAGTAGCAAAAAACTGACAGTGACTCTCGGTGGCATCCCGGTGTCAGCTTTGTCAAGTGACAGAACACAATTTAATGGTGATGTTGTTATCAGCTTCCGGGTGCCTAAAGGAAGCCTCGAGGGCACGCGGACATTGGTAGTCAGCGATGAAAGCGGCGCTACAGACTCACTCAACTTTACGGTGACTACCAAGACCCTGTCTCTGATTCCATTACCTATCTCGCCCGAGAACGAAAGCAAATCCAGGTCGGGAGAGATTACTTTCCGCTGGCAAGGGATAACAGGCAATACCGGTTACACCTACACTTTGCAGGTAAACAAAGTTGATGGTGCAGCAAGCTGGTCCAGGGCGAATATTACGGGAAGCAGCTATACGCTGACCAAGGACGAAGCTTTGTCGCAGGGGACATATTCCTGGCGAGTTAAGATAGTTGATGACTACGGCAATGAGGGTCCCTGGTCAGATGCGACCGAGTTCACGGTATCACCAATTCCCATCTGGGTGTGGGTAGTAGTAGGACTTGTTGTGCTGCTGGTGCTCATGGTTGTAGCCTACCGGGAAACAAGATTTCGGGTAACAGAATAGGCTCCAGCCACATGATTTTTGTGCAGCTCTGCCGAAGAGCTGCGATAGAGCGCATTGGGAGAGGGCAAAATTGATCGTGGGCGACCGCTCAGCAAGGTCTATGGTCTCCGCGCGAGGCGAAAGCACCTTAACCTCGTTTGGCAAGGAGCGTGACGTCGTATGATAGCCTTCATGTTGCTTGCCCCGATGATATTTCTTTCCGTAGCGATGTCTGTGTTCGCAGCCCTGGCGGCTATGATGGGCATGGTTTTCGCCTTGGTTAGCGGCGCATTTACGGCTGCCTTAACCATATGTTCTACAGCTTTGTTAGGCATTATGATAATAATCTTCTCATAAATCCGTGTGCAACTTAGAAGCATGTTCGACGAATACCGAAGCGAGATCCTCTGAGTGTGCTGAAGGAAGTAAATTGATATGAGTTGCTTAGTACTTCTCCTGTTGACAGCGGTCATAATCTACTACGGCGCTACAATAGCTTTCCTTCTGGCTATCCAGGCACTACCACTGGCTATACTGTGTTTAGTAACGATACCTCTAGTCCTCCTTCTCACCTGGCGCATCATCTATCCCTGGCTGGTGCGGATGGGGAGATGGGCAGCTCAAACCAGAAATCTCCTGTTTCTCGCCTTCTTGCTGACTGTCTTAGGCATTGGGATAGGTTACATTATTAAAGACGTCCCTCGCGTCACGCTGCCCCTAATAGGAATAGAATTACCGATCACCGTCCTGCTGTTTGGAATACCCTTCCTGTTCTTGCTCTTGCTGGCTATCGTGGTGTGGGTGGTCAGGCTGTGGCGTTACACCTGGCCCACTTTCAGAGACTTCTTCTGGGACATGTGGTTCCGGCTGGGCGCCTTGTTGTGGAAAATACTGTTCGGGATTCCGCTGGGCGTAACCTGGTTCCTGTACCACCCACCTCTCCGCTGGCTGGTGGCAGCCGGCTTATTCTATTGGAGAGGTATTTCCGCTGCCGCAGCCTGGCTTGTCTATAATCCCCCACTGCGGAGCATAATAATTGCCATCCTTTTCCTTACTCGGTTAGTGGGTCGAGTCATAAGCTGGATCCTGTATAACCCGCCAATATGGTGGGTGATAGAGGCAGGGCTTTTCTTCCTCAGGCTGATAACCCGCTTTACCAGCACCATAATCTATTGGATTGCGTCGTGGTGGCCTGTCAAAGGCGTCAGAGGAGCGTTACAGAAAGGTATAACCACTGAAGCAAGAACTTACCGAAATTACATGTACGCCTGACAGGTTGTACCGCCAAAGGACAAACCCTTACGTGGAGAAGCTGAAACCGGTACCCTGGGTGAATGTTGCTAGTATGACGCCAGCTTACCTGATAGCGAGTGCTATTAAGACGACAATTATCCCGAGGATGACCATGCCAGCGCCGCCCAACAGACCAGCGACATCCATATGAGAGAACAGGCGGCTAAATACTTCCTTGCCAAAGCCTGCTACGCGAGGACTCAAGCCGCCCGGCTCATCCGAACTCTCTGCCCCTACCGCATTTGACCTGGTATCAAACATGGGCAATACCAGTTTTCTCCACTCCCGTGACTCGCGGTATACGACGCCCGAGACTATTATGCCCACGATGATGAAAAAAATGCCCAAGATCAGCACCATCGTGGCTAGCTGAATATCAGATAATTCAAACGGTAACGGCTCACCGGTGCCGGCTTCTGGGGGCATTTTTCACCTCCTTTTCCCAAGCAAGTTTATGTTCATACTCGAGGTCGCCTCGACACGTAAAAACCATTCACAGTCACTCAGAATACCAATTAACTCAATCTGTTGCGAGGCAAGCCTCGACTGATTGTAGCGTAGCATAGCTACTGTGCAGTGTCAATAGTTCTCTTTTTGCAGGAAAGTTGTGCTAAAATCCAGCAGGCGTTCATATGGTAAGCATTGACGAACTAAAATACTGGGTGGGGTTTTCCATCGTTCCGGGCATCGGACGAGCGCGGATTTCTCAGCTAAAAGACCACTTTGGCAGCTTGAAAGACGCCTGGAGGGCTCCCGAAGGCAAGCTGAAGCAAGCTGGGCTGGACTCACGAACCATAGAAGCTTTAATGACCCTGCGTCCCAGAATCTCACTCGATGCTGAGATGGAAAAGCTGGGACGCTACAAGGTAAAGGTGCTTACCTGCGACGATCCTCTCTATCCTGCCAGGTTAAAAGAAATTTACGATTATCCTCCGGTGCTTTATGTGAGGGGTAACCTCCCAGCCCAGGACGAGCCCTGCCTGGCGATAGTCGGTACCCGTCGCCCTACCGTCTACGGGAGGCAGGTTACTGAGGAGATTGTGACAGACCTAGCCCGAAGCGGAATCACTATCGTGAGTGGATTGGCTCGAGGAATTGACTCCGTAGCCCATCGAGCGGCTCTGGACGCTGGGGGCAAGACCATAGCCGTATTTGCCTGCGGGCTGGATATCGTCTATCCTGCCGAGAATGCTAAACTGGCGCAAGAAATTATGGAACATGGTGCTCTGGTTAGTGAGTATCCCTTGGGCACTAAACCCAAGCCCGACAACTTCCCACTCCGCAATCGAATTATGAGTGGATTGAGCCTCGGGGTATTGGTGGTGGAAGCTGGAGAAAAAAGCGGAGCCTTAATCACAGCTCATCAGGCGTTGGAACAAAATCGGGAAGTCTTCGCTATTCCCGGCAGCATCCTTTCGCCAGCCAGCCGGGGCACCAACCGTCTTATTCAAGAAGGCGCCAAGTTGGTGAGCAATTACACAGATATCCTCCAGGAGTTAAACTTGACCATGGCAGTGCAGCAGGCCGAGATTGCCGGATTTTCTACGGTTGAGCATTTAGTTCCCGAGTGCTCGCCTGAATCTGCTATACTGAAATGTTTGACTTCTGAACCCGGTCACATAGATGAAATCTGTCGTCGTTGCGGTTTATCTATGCCTGAGGTAAGTAGCACTCTGGCGATACTGGAATTAAAAGGCATTGCCAAACATGTGGGCAACATGAACTATGTACTGGCTAAAGGAGCTAGGCCAGGATAAAACATGGCAAAAAAACTGGTTATTGTGGAATCACCCGCCAAAGCTAGGACACTAAATAGAATCCTTGGGCGTGGCTACAGTGTCAAAGCGTCTTTAGGACATGTACGCGACCTGCCCCAAAAAAGTTTTGGGGTGGATATAGAAAAAGGCTTCATCCCTAGGTACGCCCTTCTAGCGGAGAAAAAAAAGATAGTTGAGGAAATCAAGAAGGCGGCTAGCAAGGCTAATTCCGTCTACCTGGCTACTGACCCTGACCGCGAGGGGGAGGCAATCTCTTGGCATTTAGTGCAGGCAGCCAAGCTAGACAAGAACAGTGTACCTGTCCACCGCGTAGTATTTCACGAAATAACCGAGAGCGCAGTTCAAGAGGCATTTCGAAATCCTCGCTGTATTGATATGAACTTGGTGAATGCCCAGCAAGCTCGCCGTATCCTCGATAGACTTGTCGGCTACAAGCTGAGCCCGCTCCTGTGGAGGAAGGTACAAAGAGGGCTTTCCGCTGGTCGGGTTCAATCGGTGGCTGTGAGGATGATTGTTGACCGCGCGCAAGAAATTCAAAACTTCCTTCCCCAAGAATTCTGGGTCATCGAAGTTGAGCTGGCGCCTTCCCAAGAGAGAAAGGCGAGTTTTAAAGCTAAGTTGGTTGCCCTGGATGATGGCACCAAGCTGGATATTACCAATAAGACTGAAGCGGACGGGGTCATCGCCGACTTGGAGCGGGCTGAATACGTTGTTAAGTTAGTAGAGCCAAAAGAGGTGGTTCGTCAGCCGGCTCCGCCTTTCACCACCAGCACATTGCAACAGGAAGCCTGGCGAAAATTGCGCTTCACTGCAGAGCGAACTATGGTTATTGCCCAGCAACTTTACGAAGGTTTGCCCTTGGGCGACGAAAGCTCGGTAGGGCTCATTACCTATATGCGTACCGATTCCACCCATGTAGCAGCCGCGGCAATAAACGAAGCCAGAGAGTTCATCAGGGAAAAATACGGCCCAAAATTTTTGCCCCAGAAGGCACGCGTGTTTGCTCGCAAAGCAAAGTGGACTCAAGAAGCTCACGAAGCAATCCGTCCCACCAGAATCCACCGCACACCAGAGCAGCTCAAACCATTCCTTAACTCTGCTCAATTGAAACTCTATGAGCTCATCTGGAACCGCATGCTCGCCAGTCAGATGTCGCCTGTTCTCTATGATGTGACCAATGTAGACATACTAGCAAACACTGCCGGAAACGAGACTCAGAGATATCTACTCAAAGCCAGTAGTTCTGTAATCAAATTTTCCGGCTTTATGGTTATTTACAGCGAAAGCACAGACGAGGACGAGCAAAGAGAAACCTCCCATGAAACTAGAGTGTCTCTACCTAAGTTGAGGACAGGAGATAAACTGATTTATTTGGGAACTTTTCCTCAACAACGCTTCACCCAGCCACCACCCTACTATACCGAAGCTACACTGATAAAAGCTCTAGAACAGAAAGGCATCGGACGCCCCAGCACCTATGCTCCTATTTTGTCCACCATTCAGGAACGGGGCTATGTGGAAAAAATTGATGGCAAATTCCGCCCCACAGAATTAGGTATCCTAGTCAATAGGATCTTGACCGAACATTTTCCAAAAATTGTTGACCCTGGTTTTACAGCTCGGATGGAAGAACAGCTAGACCAGATAGCACAGGGCAAATATGAATGGGTAGCTGCTTTGCAAGAATTCTACCCCTCGTTCCGGGATATGCTCGACAAAGCGTGGAAAAATCTGGAAAAGGCTAGCCTGACTCAGATAAGCGAAGAGATATGCTCAAACTGCGGTCGCCCTATGGTTGTAAAAGTCGGCCGTTTCGGCAAATTCCTGGCTTGCAGCGGATACCCAAACTGCAAAACCACTACGCCTTACGTAGTTAAAATGGGGGTTTCCTGCCCCCAATGTGGCAGCGAGCTAATTAAGCGAATCAGCAAAAAGAAACAGGTATTCTATGGCTGCAGCAATTTCCCCAAATGTCAATTTGCTGTAAATCGCAAGCCGATCGCTCAGCCTTGCCCTGATTGTGGTAATCTTCTCGTACAATATAGAGAGGAGTGGGCTCAATGTGTAGCTTGCCAACATAAAGTAAAGATAGCGGAGTCAGAGAAACTAAAACAGGAGGTAGCCGTATGAAAATTCTAGTTATCCATGGACCAAATTTGAATATGCTGGGCAAGAGAGACAAATCAATCTATGGGGGAAAAACCTTGGACCAAATTAACGCTTTGCTGAAGAAGGAAGCCAAGACTTTGAATGTAGAACTATTGATATTTCAATCCAATCACGAAGGAGCGCTAGTAGACTTTATCCAGGAACAAGCTCCGTCTGCCCAAGGCATAGTAATCAACCCTGGCGCCCTCACCCACTACGGGTTCTCCTTGCGAGATGCCCTAGCTGACAGCCAATTACCGATAATCGAAGTCCACTTATCCAATATATATTGCCGGGAAGAATGGCGTACTAAATCCGTGATCGCTCCCGTAGCTAAAGGTCAAATATCAGGCTTGGGTTGGAGGGGATATATCGCGGCATTGCAAATGTTGGTCAGCGAGCTAAAAACTAAATCCTAGAGCGCTCTCAGCATTTTCAGGACTGGCGCTTCTTGAAATCCTCCAGGTCCAGTGTCTCTATGAAATCCTTGAATGCCGATAATTTCTTCAGCTCTTGTTCGTCAATTTTGCCTTGAGAAACGCCCTTGGTTGCCTCTTCTTCAAGTATTATGCCCGCTTTTTCCAATACCGACTCCTCAGCATATATCGGTGCGCCCACCCGCACAGCCAGAGCTAAAGCGTCGCTGGGTCGAGAATCAATGTCTATCCGCTCTCCATCAATGCTGAGAGCAAGTCTGGCATAAAAAGTATCTTCCTTAAGTCCATTCACCACCACATATTCAACTGAAGCCCCTAAAGTAGTAATTACAGATTGCAATAAATCATGCGTCAAAGGGCGAGCTAATTCGATATTTTGTAATTTCACAGCAATAGCATCCGCCTCAGCCGGACCAATCCAAATAGGCAAATAACGATTAGCCCCCTTTTCCTTCAAAATCACCACCCTCTGATAGTTCATCAAGCTGACCCGGATGCTATCAATCGTCATCTCTACCATGGTGTGCCTCCTTGCACCCTCTATTTTACACCCATAATCCTAATCAATCAATCAACGGGCAGAAGTCAATTTAGGCAAGCTTCAAAACCAGGCCACGCCCGATTGCCATAAATTTTCAAACGTTACATAATTATCCCGAGAAAGCTATGACAAAACTCCTACTGGTCAGACACGGCGAGACTGCCTGGAATGTACAAAAGATCTTCCGTGGCAGAACAGATATCAGCTTGGATGAAGTGGGTGTCAAACAAGCTGAGCTATTAGGTAAATATCTAAGCAATTGGCAATTGGAGGCTATTTACTCCAGTCCTTTAAAAAGAGCGCTGGATACAGCAAATATCATTGCACGTTACCAGAAGGTCGGTGTATTTGTGGCTCAGGGTCTTATAGATTTCGACTATGGAGAATGGCGATCCCATCCCGAGTCGGAAGTGAAGAAGTTATATCCGAACCTCTACCACGAATGGCATACTAATCCTCATAGGATCAAGATGCCCGGCGGGGAAAGTTTAAGAAATGTCAGAAGGAGAGCTAGCCAAGCAGTCAACGATGTGCTTGCTAAACATCAAGGCAATATATTACTGGTTTCCCATCGAGTCGTACTTAAAGTCTTGATATGTTACTTATTGGGGCTGGATAACTCACATTTCTGGAACATCAACCAGGAAGTATGCGGCATCACCATCTTCGATTACGCAGACGGGCGCTTTATCCTGACGAAGTACAACGACACTGCGCATCTGGCAGAATTACGTAAAGCCGCCCTCGGCGATTTCTGAGCAAGTTCTTTATGTAGCCGTTTGCGGCATCACTCCGTGTTCCAAGCCAAGTGGAGTCCAAGGAGTGCCACAACTACTGACAGCAACACCAGTCTCCGGCTGATTTACGCCGATTTCAGCTCCGATGTACAGTTGGGACAGCGACTGGCTTTAATAGGGATAGAAGTGAAGCAATAGGGGCATTCTTTCGTCGTCGGTGCCTCTGGTGGTTTTTTTGCCTTTTCCATAGCTTGCAGCTTGGCAATCGGGCGAACAATCACAAAGAACACAGCGGCAGCTACTATCAGCAGGTTGACAACAGTATTTATGAACAATCCATAATTAAGGGTAACTGCCCCCGCCTGTTGAGCGGCAGCCAGCGAGGCGTATGGCGCAGGTGTCGAGCCTTCCCTAAGTAGAATATACAGGTTGCTGAAATCCACCTTGCCCAGAGCCAAACCTATAGGCGGCATGATGACATCCTTGACCAGCGAGTTGACCACGGCACCGAAGGCAACACCGATTATGATACCTACAGCCATATCAATCATGTTGCCCCTCATTATGAATGTCTTGAAGTCTTTTAGCATCCCGTTTTCCTCCTTCCTGTGTATTTAATATCCATCCTACAAGGGCTCTACTTCTACTGTCAATACCCTGACCCGAGAGAACCTTGCTCAAGGTTCGAGACAGCTCAGGCAAATGGAGGTCTCACGAAGAACCCGGTCACCGCGAAGCCCGTCCCACACGGGCAACCTGATATGATCAGCTGCTGGAAAGGAGAAACGGTATGATTCTAGCTCCAGTACTCATTATTTCCCATGCTCTGCTTATCGTCGGTATTGGTTCACGTCAGGCATTTTAGCCACAGCGAAGGGTTCTTCGAGCCGCAAGGCATCCTTACCAGTCCGCTATTCTGGGCCTCTTTGCCATTCTGGGAGGGTTATGCCTGCTCTTCTCGCCATGGGTACTCTGTGCTCCTGAGACAAGCGTTATCATAGCCATTTTCCCAACGTACCGTGACAGGCCAGGCTGTCGCACCAAACTTAGAAAATCCCGCCGCTCGTGACACGAAGATTGTCAGATCTGCAACAGCTGGCTGCAACTGAACTCTGTTCGCAGGGCCTTAGCCCTCGGTTAGCAAAAGAGGGGGACTCAGGTAGCGCGCCTAGAGGGATTCGAACCCACGACCCCCGGTTCCGAAGACCGGTGCTCTCTTCCGCTGAGCTATAGGCGCCAAGCAAAATTGGGGTGAACGGTGGGATTCGAACCCACGATCTCCAGGGCCACAACCTGGCGCCTTAACCGCTGGGCTACGCTCACCACAACTGAACTATTATACTTTACAGTAGCTCATGCTTTCAATCTTGCGATTTGACAACTTGGTGTTCTCTGAAGTTAAGCGTTTTCAAACGCAGCATATGTTATAATTTCCGTTCCTAGATTACTACTCGAGCGCAAGACATGAGAATCTGTCTGCTGAGCTATCGGGGCAACCCATATAGCGGTGGGCAAGGTATTTATACTTATTACTTATCCCGAGAATTTCGCCGGATGGGCCATGAAGTGGAGGTTATTGCTGGCGAGCCTCTTCCTGAAGTCAGCGAAGGTGTCATCCTGCACAAGCTACCAAGCTCGAGTATATATCACCCGGGAAGCTCTTTTGGAAAGAACTTACGGAAAGTCAGGAACCTTGTTGACTTCTGTGAACTTTGCGCCAGCCGTATGGGCATCTTTGCCGAGCCGTGGGCGTTCAGCTTTCGAGCCTACGCTAAGATAAAAGAGCTATGTAAACAGCGTCCCTTCGACATTATTCACGACAATCAGGGTCTGGGATACGGGCTCCTGCTGATGAAAAGGCTGAATATTCCAGTAATAGCCACCATACACCATCCCTTGACGATAGATGAGCAAGCTGACCTGGAGCAAACTCGGGGGTTGAGGGATAGATGGAAAATCAAAAAGTTCTATTGCTTCATCGGTATGCAAGCTTTTGTGGCGCGACGTCTGGACAGAGTAATCGCGGTGTCTCAAAGCTCAGCCAGCGATACAAAGCGCTTTTTTAAGGTGCCAGCATCTAAACTGAGAGTGGTCTACAACGGCATAGATACCGAGGTCTACACGCCAGGACAGAGCATAACCGGAGACCGCTCTGGCTTAATCATGGTGGGCAACACTGACGACAGAAAAAAAGGGGTGCTTTACCTGCTGCAAGCATTGCAGATATTGCGCGACACGGGCATAAAGCTAACCATTGTTGATGATGCCGAACGTCATTCTTCGTACATAGAAGACGTGGGACCGCTGCCCTCTTATGGATTGAAACTGGTGAAAAAGCTCAATCTGGACGGCATCGTGCGTTTCACCGGGCGGTTGTCGCGTGAAGAACTGGCACGATATTACCGGGCAGCACAGATAGCCGTGGTGCCTTCGCTTTATGAAGGTTTTGGCATACCAGCTGCCGAAGCCATGGCGTGCGGGACACCTGTCATTGCCACCACTGGCGGAGCCTTGCCAGAGATAGTCGGCAATGCAGGCATTCTTGTTCCCCCGGGAAACGCGCAGGCTCTAGCTGCTGCCATCAAACAATTGCTCGGCGATAAAGAGACACAGCAACGGATGGGCGAAGCAGGAGCAAAGAGAGTGCAGGAGAAATTCAACTGGGAACAGGCTGCCATAAAAACGCTTGAAGTCTACCAGGAAGTGCTGAGAACACGATGATCACCATCGAACCCGATCTTCTGGGCATCAAGGATGGCGATATCACGCTAGATGCCGGCTGCGGCGATGGCAGACATTCCTGGACAGTCTACAATAGACATGGGTCCATCGTAGCCTTCGACATTGACGCAGCGTGCGTCAAGAAGAACCTGTATATGCTAGCCTCGATGAAACAGAGAAGCGAAATTAAAGGCAGCTTCTATTTGCTCATCGCAGATGTGAAGAGGCTGCCATTCAAGAATGGGTGCTTCGACAAAATCATTTGCTCTGAAGTTCTGGAACACATTCCGGACGATAAGGCTGCGGTCGAAGAATTGGTGCGCGTGTTGCGGGATAATGGCACTATTGGCGTCAGTGTGCCTCACTATCTCGCTGAATCTGTGTGCTGGAAGTTGTCAAAGGAGTACTTCGGGTTCCCCGGCGGACACATCAGAAAGTATAAAACTCAGCAGCTTCTCAATCTTCTGGAAAGCAGCGGCTTGTCTGTCTATGCTGTCCGGCACAAACATGCCTTCCATTCATTTTACTGGATAATGCGCTGTATTTTTGGGGTCAAAAAGGAGAAAGCTCTCATCCCCTCGCTGTATAACAGGTTTCTGGAGTGGGAATTGCGCACCAACCATAAGCCCTTCCGCTGGGCGGAGGGGCTACTAAACCGCTTCTGCCCCAAGAGCGTAGCTGTCTACGCTAGGAAAAATCTAACCTGTGAACAACAATCAGCTCAGGCAGCGATGCCTTTGCCTGGTTTCAGAACAGGAAGTGGCAGCCTGGCCAGTGCCAAGAGTTCTCAGCTTCTGGCTAAGAAAAGTAGTTGATAAGCGTTACCACGCCATACAATATCAAGAAAATACCTACCAGATAATTGAGGATTTTAGGGAAGATCATCACGATTATACCGAAGACAAGTGCAATGATTCCTCCGATGAGAGTTAGAAAATGCATAGATTATCACCTCCTGTAATTGAATCATACTAAATATGCCAAGAAACAAGCATTTGTGCAATAGTCATTATCAGCACCTCAGCTGCACCTGCAGCATCAGTATCTTGAAATAAGCTGTCTACACCAAGTAAAATAGCCAGTACCATGATTGACTTTGAGCATATGAAGCAAATCGCTCGGACAACCCACTCTAAGATAGTGTTCCTGGTAATAGATGGTGTCGGCGGTTTGCCTCATCCTGAGACCGGCAAGACGGAACTGGAGTCAGCCACCAAACCCAACTTGAATCGCATAGCCAGGGAATCTTTGTGCGGGCTTATTGACCCGATAAGCCCGGGGATTACGCCGGGCAGTGCGCCTGGTCATCTAGCCATTTTTGGCTACGACCCTGTCCAATACAACATTGGCAGAGGAGTGATAGAGGCTTTAGGAATAGATTTCAAACTGAAGCCAGGAGATATTGCAGCGCGGGGCAACTTCTGCACAATTGACAATAAGGGGCTGATTATCCATAGAAGAGCTGGGCGTATCTCTACGGACAAAAACACCAGACTATGTCGCCTGCTGAGCGAAATCACCATAAACGGAGTTGAGATTTTCGTCTTGCCGGTAAAGGAGCACAGATTTGCGCTTGTCCTGCGAGGCGAGGGGCTGTCGCCCGAGCTGACGGACTCCGACCCCCAGCAAATAGGGCTAGCACCCAAGAAAGTAGAAGCATCATCCTCAGAGGCATGGAAAACTGCCGAGATTGTTAACGAGTTTGTGGCTAAGGCACAGGAAATCCTGCGCGGCGAATCCCCCGCCAACATGGTGCTTCTGCGGGGCTTCTCCTGTCGCCCACATATCCCTTCCTTATCTGAAATCTACAAACTAAAGCCTGCCGCCATCGCTAGCTATCCTATGTACCGAGGGTTAGCTAGATTGGTGGGAATGCAAATATTGCCGACCGGCGAAACCTTAACCGAGCAATTAAGCACATTAAGCCACCATTATGCCGATTATGATTTCTTCTTTGTTCACTTTAAGAGCCCTGACTCCCGAGGGGAGGATGGCGACTTCCGAGCTAAAGTCGAGGCTATTGAGGAACTTGACAAGGCTCTGCCCAGCTTGCTCAGCTTGAACCCTGATGTTTTGGTAGTTACTGGAGACCACTCTACCCCAGCCACTTTAGCCATGCATAGCTGGCATCCCGTCCCATTCATGCTCAAGTCGAAATGGTGCCGCCCTGATAATGTCACGGAGTTCTCTGAGCGAGCCTGTTTGTCTGGTGGTTTAGGTCGTTTCCCGGCTACAGAAATAATGCCTTTGGCTATGGCTAATGCTTTGAAACTGGATAAGTTTGGCGCCTAGCTAGAGAAAAGCCAAAAATCTCAAATCCAACAAATGCCCACACTAACTACCAAAGTTCAAAGCCAGAAACAGGATTTGGTGCTACCCCTTTTCTATCTGTTTTAGGGTACTCTGCACAACCTCAGTTAATTCTTTAGGGTTGAACGGTTTAGGCAAATATGGTCTGCCCGCTTCCCGTATAAAAGCCATGGTGTCTTCATCCATCACACTTCCAGTGGTGAAGATTACCCGCTGCGCCAACCGTGGATAGTTCTTCTGCAGCCATAAATAAAGCTGCGTTCCGTTCATCACCGGGGTCCTGATATCAATTAATAGAAGGTCATACTGTTCTTTTCCAATCATATCTTGAGCGACCTCACTGTTAATAGCCACATCTACTTCCAACCCTACTTTGGCAAGAGCTCTGCGGCACATAACGCCAATGGCTGGTTCATCTTCGACTACTAGGACTCTCCTTTCAGCGCGACCAATATTTCTTATGATACACCTCCCGCCCCTACTCAAGGGCTACGGGTAACTCTACCACAAAAGTAGCCCCTTCGCCTAGTTTGCTCTCGGCGTATATCCTGCCACCGTGTTCGGAGACTATGCCATGACAAATGCTCAAACCCAATCCGGTGCCTTCACCCAATTTTTTGGTGGTGAAGAACGGAGTGAAGAGTTTTTTCATATTCGCCGGACTGATTCCCGGACCATCATCAGTAATGGAAACCCGAACCATATCCCCGACTTGTTCTGAAACAACAGTCAACCTGCCTCTCCTGTGAGCCTCAGTCATAGCTTGTTCAGCATTGACAATAATGTTGAGAAAAACCTGCTGCAGTTGAGTAGCACTGCCCATGACCAGAGGTAAGTCGGGGGCAAGACGGGAGTCAACCTGAATATTGTTTACCTTTTGCTCGTAGGCGCGGAGTTGTAACACTTCCTGGATAATACTATTAACATTCAAGTGCACTTTCTCAGCTTGCTGCTGGCGAGCAAAAGCGAGTAGCCCTTTGACTATATCAACAATGCGCCTGGCTTCCCGAGCTACAATCTCCAGGTCTTCTTTGACATCTGCAGGAAGGTCTTTCTGTAGTAGCATGTCCGAGAAACCAACAACACTGGTCAAGGGATTGTTGATTTCATGAGCAATCCCCGCTGCTAACTGCCCGACGGAAGCCAGTCGGTCAGCAAGCATGAGCTGCTCTTGCATCTTACGACGCTCAGTGATGTCACGTCCCACACCACGAAACCCCACAATCTCGCCTGCGGCATTTCGCTGAGGAGAGATCCAAGACTCAACAAAGCCACGAACGCCATCTTTGCGGACAACTTCCCAGGAAAAGCTTCTATTAGGAATGCCCGTCCGGTACACCTCGTTAAATACTTGAAATACGGATTCAATATCTTCTTCAGCTACAAAACTTTTATAATTCATCCCTACAAGCTCTTCTTTAGCGTATCCCAAGGCGCGGCATGCGGCATCATTAACAAAGGTCACGTTTCCACGAAGGTCAGTCTCAAAATAGCCATCCTCCATCTCTTCCAGGATGGTGCGATATTTTTCTTCGGACTGTCTCAGAGCTTCCTCCACCTTCTTACGCTCAGTAACATCGCGGCTAATACCACGGAACCCGATAACCTCGCCTTTCTCATTCCGCAAAGGAAAAACTGAGTCTTCAACAAATATTCTTGTCCCGTCTTTCCTTATACTTACCATAGGAAACCACTTAAGCGGCTCACCCGTTCGGTAGACGCGGTTATAGGCTGTGAAAACAGCTTTAACGTCTTCAGGACGCGTATAAACTTTGTAGTTCATTCCAATTAGCTCATCCTGTGAATACCCCAGCATACGACACATGGCATTATTAACAAAAGTGAAGGTGCCAGCTCTATCTACTTCGTAATACCCTTCCTCCATATCCTCGAGGATGGTGCGGTATCTCTCCTCAGACTGCCTCAGTGCTTTTTCTGCCTCCTTTCGCTCAGTGATATCACTTATGAAGCAGAGCACAGCAGGTCTCTCCTCCCATAAAATTGGCACAGCATTGAGTTCACCACATCTGATAGCACCATCTTTCCTGGTAATTCTGAACTCATATGTCTGGGGAACTGGCTCCCCTTTAAGCCTCTTGCTATAGCGTTCAAATACCATATTGGCATCGTCGGGATGGATGAACTGGACAAACGGCTTGGAGATTAATTCTTCTCTCGAATACCCAGAAAGCTCAGCACCCTTGGGGTTAATATACTTGATTACGTTATCTTGAACGACCAAAATAACTTCACCAGCGTTCTCTGTCAGCGTTCGGTAATGCTCTTCGGATTTTTGCAGCGCCTCTTCTACTCGCTTGCGGTTGGTGATATCACGATATGTAGCTACAAGCCCACGCACAGCCGGATTATCAAGCAAATTGCGCCCTACTACTTCGATATTGCGCCACGACCCATCCAAAGCTTGTCTCCTTATCTCAAGATTGACTATAGCTTCAGGGTTTTTAAGAAGATAATCGAATTTTTCCCTGATAAGTGCCACGTCATCGGGATGTACCTGACTGAACATTTCTTTGCCTATTTCGCTAGTACGAGAACGTCCCCAGATCGCTTCGTAATTAGGGCTGAGATAGCGCAAGATTCCATGCGAATCCAAAACAGCGACAACGTCTGACGAGCTTTCAACCAATGCTTTGAAGTATTCTTCACTGCGCCTTATCGCTTCCTCTGCTTCCTTACGCCTCTGTTCCTGCTCCAAGCTATATAGGGCAAAAGCGACATCAGCGGCAATCTCTGCAAACAACTCTTTTTCTTCCTTCTGCACAATAATACCTGTGGGCACAGAAGCGATTATGACACCGTACACCTTGCCACCATGCTCCAGCCGCACACTCATGCCACTTCTACCCACATGCTTACTTGCCACAGGACAGCCGACACACTCCACTGACACGTCCTCCACCACCAAAACACCGTGTCTACCTAGCACATGGCGGACACAGTGTACAAGCTCTCCCTTCCTCAATTTCTCCAGAACAGGATGGAAATGCTCGCCCAGTCCAACTTCAGCACTAGTTATCAGCTTGCCAGACTCATCCAGTAGGGTAATCCAGACATTGTAATAACCCCGAGCTTCCACAAACGCCTGACAGACACCTTTAAGCAGCGTGTCACGGTCGGTACCTTTGGCAATGAGCTGATTAATCTTGCGTATGGCATTGAGCACCCGGTTAAGATGCAGGATTTGCTCCTCTGCTTTCTTGCGCTCACTAACATCTATAGCCACACCTTGAATGGCATACGGTTGCCCTTCACGGTACACAACGGTTGCCACAGTTTCCACATCTACTAAAGAACCATCTTTGCACCTTAATTTGTAACTTGTCATGTGTTTCTGCCTCCCGGTCTCTTTCAGTTCCTGAAGCACAGCAAATACCTGAGGCAGTTGGTCTTCGCTTAACAGCGAGGCAAAATTGAGACGAGAGATCTCTTCTCTATCGTAGCCTGTTAGCTTCAAAGCTGCTGCATTGGCATCCAGGAAATTGCCTTGAAAGTCGTGCATATATAGGCAATAAGATGAGCGGTCAAATAAAGCTCGGTACCGTTCCTCTACCTCTTGTAGCGCCTTCTCTGCCCTCTTGCGCCTAGCGATTTCTTTTTCGAGGTCGAGCATCTTTTTTTCCAACTTTTTCACCAGACGTTCAGAATATAGCTTAAAAACCTCCTCTTCTCCTGTAACGGTGGGAGCCCTAGATATCAGCTTGCCTTTCCGAGCTTCTTTGAGCACGCCTTGAATTATATTTATGAACTCATCCACCTCTATAGGTTTCCTGATGAATCTATCAGCTCCCAATGCTAATGCAAGCTCTTCATCTTTTTGGTTCACATAAGTGGCAGTGTAGAATACAAAGGGGATTTTTTTCAGCTTTTTGTCCGTCTTGCAAATACGACACAGCTGGAATCCATCCAAGACCGGCATCAGGATATCCGAGATAATCATATCGAACTCCTCGGCACGAAGCCTTTCCAGAGCTTCGGCGCCGTTTGTAGCTGAGGATACCCGATAACCTTGACCTTTAAGCACAGTCTCCAGTAAATACAAATTATCCTTATCATCATCAACAATCAGAACCTTCATTTCTCAACTCCTAGTACTTGCTAACATTACAGGAACTTAGCTATTTCTTGCAAGAATGTATCTGGATTTATAGGCTTTTCGATGTATCCTGTACAACCAGCAGCTAGAGCTTTTTCCCTATCACCAACCATGGCATAGGAAGTTAGTGCTACGATAGGAATCTTGTGGTCTGCTTCCGAGAGTCTTATCCTTTTCACCACCTCTAAACCATTGATATCGGGTAGCTGGACATCCATAAGAATGAGGTCTGGCTTCTCTTTGGTTGCCATCTCTATCCCTTCAGAACCTGTTCTCGCCTCTATGACCAAATAGTTATTCTTTTCCAAGATAAACTTGGTTAGGTAAAGATTAGCCTCGTTATCTTCAACTACTAGTATCTTTTTCATTTACCCCTCTGATTTATATCTTAATGGCAGCGTAAACATAAACTGGCTTCCCTGACCATACTGGCTTTCTGCCGAGATTTTGCCCCTCAGAAGGTCAGCTAATTTTCGGGAAAGGTAAAGACCTAAACCAGTACCTTCGTGCTTTTTTGTCAGAGAAGTATCAATTTGTTGAAACGGTTCGAAAAGCTTATACATATCCTCTTCCTTTATGCCTATTCCAGTATCGCTGACACTCATTTCCACATAGCCATCCCCGGCAACTTTGGCAGCGATTTTCACACTGCCTTTATATGTGAATTTGATAGCGTTGCTGACCAAATTCATCAACACTTGCTTTACGCGCCTTTTGTCGTGATGCAGCACTATACCTTGAGGCACTTCAGTGATAAGCTCCAGGTTCTTTTCCTTAGCCTGTGGCAAAAAGGCTTCGGCTACCTCTTTAACCAGTTCATCAAGTTTGATATCCTCAGGTGAGAGCTCTACTTTTCCTGCTTCTATTTTGGATATATCTAGAACATCATTAATCAAATTAAGAAGGTGGTAAGCACTCCTTTTGATAATGGTGAGCTGCTTCCGCTGCTCTTCATTAAGTTCACCAGCCAATCCTTGCAACATTATGCTGCTAAAGCCAATAACTGAATTTAACGGCGTCCTCAGTTCATGGCTCATGCTGGCTAAAAACACGGACTTAAGACGGTCAACTTCCTGAAGACGAATGTTTGCTTGCTGTAGTTCCAAGTTCTTTTGTGCCAGCTCTGCTGTCCTTCTTTCCACCATTTCTTCGAGATGCTGTCGGTATTGCACCAATCTCTCTATTGCTTTCCTGCGCTCAGCAATTTCCTCCCTGAGCTCTCTGGTTCTTACCCTGACTTGATGTCTGAGTAACAAGGTGCCTCCGGTGAGCAGCAAAGCTAGTACACCGGTTCCCACCAGTGCCCATATTAGCCAGCTAGGCACCACAGGCTTTTCGACGGGCATTTCCCCAAACCATGTTGCCAGCGCTTGGTAGTAAACCGACCCTGTGTCTTTCTTGATTTCTCTCACATGATAGTCTACCCTCTCCGCGAGATGCGGCATTAAGTTGGACACTTCGGAAAAGGCAAAATGGAGAGGCGAAGGCGCGAAAAGTATGCCTGTCCTCACCAGACCGAAAACCTCCTCGTGCTGGTAGCCAAAGTCTTTACTTGTGACCCCGACATCAGCCTCGCCATCTCTTACTAACTCAAACACTTTGATATAGCTATCTGCTTCAACAAAGTTGCAATCGAGGTCGAATGCCTCAGCGAGCTTTTTTATACCTTGTGGACCTTCGTAGTTTACGCTATCTTTCATTACCGCCACGCTTTTCCCACCAAGGTCAAGTATGGATTGCACATCAGTTCCTCTTCGCGTATAAACCAGTGACCAGCTTGAATAGACGACCTCCTGGGAAAAACCGAACTTCTTAGCCCTCTCTTCTGTATAGGCAACATCCGGCATCATATCTATTTCATTATTCTCTAATCGCGCCAAACATTCTGCCCAGGTGCCATGTACGTACTCTACTGTCCAATCCTCTTGAGAGGCAATGTATGCCACGATGTCAGCCCAGAATCCTGAAGGGTTACCTTGGTCATCGGTGAATATTTTGGGTCTGTTCTCATATATGCCAACTCTTACTGTGAGCGAGTCATCAGCAGACACGCCTGTCTCAATGGTGAAGGTAAGAAACAAGACCAAACACAGAAATAACAGAATATTCCTCTTCATTTTCCCATCTCTATCACCTTATACTCACTCTTTCCTGCTATGCAATCTCTGCATTTCAAATACTTCCAGCCAGAAGTAAAAAAACCGACCACCACAGTGGTCGGCTTCACCGCTAGCTCCACTACATCCATACGCCACTACTTATTATAGACACCACTTCCTCGCCTCCATTAGATTGCTTGTCGCGAAAGCCGACAAACACCAACCTTAGATTTAATTATATTAGCTTTCCCTAGCTTGTCAAATCAACTGCAACTCTATAAATAGAACCAGTTGGGAAACTTTACCCAAGAATTCACAGTCAGTTACGGATTTGTTCAGGCTTGGTGAGATTGTTTGGGCTTCGCCAGTCGGCTTAGCTTTCTGGCTCGGATGGAATCTGTTCTATTAAACCAGCTTGTTGCAGTTCCTCCATAAGGCGGGCGGCTCGAGGATAGCCAATGCGAAGGCGACGCTGTAAGAAGGAGGTAGAGATATGCTTATATTCTTGTGCCAGTCGCCTGGCTTCTTCAAAAAGCGGGTCGGGAGGAGATGCTACAGGTCGGGGCACACCCGGGGGATGCTCAGCTACCGTATCAAAGTCTACAGTGCTCACCTTAATCTGTCGTTGATTCCTCCAGAAATACACCAATCTTTCGATCTCGGCATCAGAAACAAAACATCCCTGTAAGCGTTTGGGCTTGGCAGCCTCGGTCGGCATATACAGCATATCCCCTCTGCCCAGCAATTTCTCGGCCCCGACTGTGTCGAGTATGGTCCGCGAATCTACCTGCGAAGTAACAGCGAAACTGATACGCGTCGGGAAGTTGGCTTTGATAAGCCCGGTCACCACATCCACTGACGGACGTTGTGTAGCGACAACGAGATGAATGCCTGTAGCACGAGCTAACTGAGCCAGCCGGCAAAGTGTATGTTCCACCTCGTCGCAAGCGGTCATCATTAAATCAGCCAGTTCATCAATGAGGAGCACCAAATAGGGCAATCCTTCGGCGGGTGAACGGTCTTTATTATAGCCCTCGATATTGCGCGCTCCCTCTTCGGCAAACTTGCGGTAGCGATTGTCCATCTCTTGATTAAGCCACCGCAGAGCCTTCACTGCCTTATCAGTATCCACAACCACAGGAGCAAGCAGATGTGGTATGCCGTTGAACGCCACCAGCTCTACCCTCTTAGGGTCAATCATAATGAACCGAACATCATCGGGGCTGTTGTGGACAAGCAAGCAACAAATAATAGAATTGAGGCAAACTGTTTTACCACTGCCGGTAGCTCCAGCGATGAGCAGGTGAGGCATCTTAGCCAGATCAGCCGCTATCGCCTCGCCACCTGCCCCTTTTCCCAAGGCGATAGCTAACTTGGACCGAGCTCTAATCTTCTGAAACGCCGTGCTCTCTATGGCACCACGCAGGTTGACCGAACCGAATACGGTGTTAGGAACCTCGATGCCCACCACCGACGCGCCCGGCACAGGAGCCTCAATCCTGATGCTGGGAGCAGCTAGAGCTAAGGCTAAATCATTGGCTAAGGAAGTGATGCGTTCTACCCTGACCCTAGTTCGAGATACTTCTTCCAACCTCGTTTCGTAAGAGCCATCCTTACCCTTCTCCCTTATTTCCTTGTATTTTCTGTCCCAGCCCGGCTCGACTCCAAACTGCGTTACAGTGGGACCCACATTGATCTGCACAACCTTGGCTTCTACACCATAGCTCGCCAGAGCCTCCTCAATCAATCGCGCTCGTTGGTCAATATCTTCTTTGTCCAACTTCACTTCAGCAGGCTTATCCAAAATATCAATCGGGGGCAGTTGCCATCCACCAGGGGTGAGAATTGGCTCGTGTTCAGATTGCCACACTGGGGCAGAAGGGGATTGAGCAGGTTCAGTCTCTGCCTCGGCAACCGCTTCAACTTTAGGCGAGGCAACTTTAGCCTTAGCCGGTCGGGGTCGCGGGGAGACGCTTTTAAGCCAATGTCGCACAGCTTCAGTCAAGAGACGCCAGCCATTCTTAATAGCGTTCCCAGCCCTCTCGGGGATAATAAGAATGATGCCCAGCAGGATAAGCCCGACTACCCGGAGTCCTCCCAATATCCTATCAGCGCCTATCACGCTTTGCCCGACCTTGCCTCCCAAGGTAACTTCACTCAACGGACCATACTCAGGAGCAAAGAAAGCTAAGATACCCCACACAGCTACAGCTATACTCACACCACCGAGAATCCAGTTCCAGCGTCGTTTGACAACTGCAAACTTTCGCCGCCAGACTATCCAGACCAACACTCCCAAGGCAACAGCAATTATTATTAATCCGAAACCTAAGTATGTGAGTATGTTTCCCCAAAATGCGTACAGCAAGCCTACTATCAAGGCGATTAAGATAAGCCTGCGTACTACTGGTGAAGCAATGAAGCTAAAGAACCGCTTCCAGGCTGGGCGGTTTCCTTCCTCCTTGCCTTTCCGCTTTGAGCCAGTCTTCGTTTTGGACATAGATTATCCCCACCTCAATCAATGCTCGCTATTTACTGACTCCCGAATTCTGGATTCTTCCCCCTCAGCTCCGTAACCACGGGAATGATAACTGGACGCCGACGAAGCTGTTCATAAAAGAACCTGCTTAGAGAATCCTTTACTCTGGCATTTACGAATTTCGGGTCAAGCCGCTGTTTACCATCGTGATCCAAGGCAGCTACTACTACATCTTGACCTTTTTCAATCAATGCCCGTTCTACTCCGGCATCCACAAGGCCTCGCGTAATAATACGTGGCTTCTCAGCCAATTTACCTCTTTCAGCATCAATAGCAATAGGCACCACCACAACGCCATCGCGCGAGAGTAATTTACGATCCCGAAGCACAGCGTCATCCAGCTCCTCTATTACCGTGCCACTGACATAGCTAACTCTAACTCGAGTCCGGGTAACTACTCTCCCTGAGTCTTGCCCCAGCTCAAGCACATCTCCGTTTTCGAGTACGAAAATGTTATCCCTAGGAATACCCATTTCGTGAGCTAATTCACCGTGCAATTTCAAATGGCGATACTCACCGTGAATAGGCACGAAGAATTTAGGCTTAACCAAACTGAGCAGAAGCTTCAGTTCCTCTCGGCTGCCATGCCCATGGACATGAACTTGCGCCAGCTTGTCATAAATGACGTTGGCACCCTGGCGAAAAAGACTGTCCGTAATCCGGCTAACCAGCATCTCATGCCCGGGGATAGGAGTGGCTGAAATCACCACGGTGTCACCCGGGATTATCTGAATTCGACTAGCGGGGTCACGATTCGCCATGCGCACCAGTGCTGAGGTCGGTTCCCCCTGGCTGCCCGTACTCAACACGATAACACGATTGTGAGGCAAGGACTTGAGTTCTTCCAGGCGACAAGCAATATTCGGCGGAGCTCTGAGATAACCAGTCTTCAGTGCCATGTTCACTATCTCTCGCATGCTCCGTCCGATGATAAATACACGACGCCCGTTCTTAGCCGCCACATCGAATACCTGCTGTATACGCGATATCAGAGAGGCAAATGTGGTTATAATGACTCTGCCTTTTGCTTCGCTGACGATTCGATCTAAAGTATCGGTAACCACTTTTTCGGAAGGAGTATATCCCGAAAGCTCGGCATAGGTAGAGTCAGAAAGCAGAAGTAGAACACCCTTTCTCCCCAACCAAGCTAGTTGGTCGAAGTTAGTAGCCTCGCTGATAATCGGGGTATAATCAATCTTAAAATCCCCGCTGTGAACTACAATCCCTAGTGGAGTGTGAATTATTAACCCCACAGAATCAGGAATACTATGGCATACAGAGAAAAATTCTATAGTGAAATCACCTAGTTTGATTCTGCTCCCTGGATTCACTACATTCACTCTGACATTGGCTTTCGTCCCCCGTTGCCTCAACGCTACCAGAATCAGCTCCTGAGTGAACTTTGTAGCATAAATAGGTGAGTTGAGCTGGGACACAATATACGGCAGTGCCCCAATGTGATCCTCGTGTCCATGAGTAATTACTATCCCTCGTATATTTTCCCGTCTGGCTAAAAGATAGCTAATATCTGGAATGAGTATGTCCACTCCCAGGATCTCCTCACTGGGGAACATAAGGCCGGCATCAATGACCACGATGTCGTTGGCATACTCCAAGACCATCATGTTCTTGCCGATTTCACCCAGTCCACCTAGAGGGATGATTCTTAATCTCTGCATTGGCATAGTTCTCGGTTCCTTTATTTGAACGCGGTGTTAAAATAAAGTTAACTGCTTAGATTCCACCATATCTGCCGGCAGGTCTTTGCCTTGAGCTAATATCTGGGGAATCCTGAGCACTTCTGCTTCGATTATCCGTCGTAGAGAGCCCTGATGAAGAGCTGCAGCAGGATGATACATAGGGTAATAGATGACGCCTCCCAGCTTGCGTGGTTTGCCATGAATTTTGCTTATGCTTTCGTTGGGAAAATACCGCGCCAGCGAGTAACGCCCCAAGGTAACAATCATCTTAGGCTGAATTATATCTATTTGACGATCAAGCCATTTCCGACAACTTTCTATCTCTACTGGCAGCGGGTCACGATTCTGAGGAGGACGGCACTTAATCACATTAGCAATATAAACTTCTTCCCGACGTAACTCGATTGAAGCTAATAACTGGTCCAGAAATTGCCCGGCTGGTCCGACGAAAGGACGCCCCTGCTGGTCTTCATGCCACCCCGGAGCTTCACCGATAAACATTATCTCCGCATCCTCCGCCCCTTCACCAGGCACCACTTTGGTCCGATACTTAGCTAGCTCACAATCTTGGCAAGCTCTAATTTCCTCATAAAGTCGCGCTAAGGCTGACATCTAATTTATTCCCAGAAAATCCTAAGATTTTCGTGGGTGGTTTCAGTTCGATGGTAACATATCTACATTTGTCGGTCAATGTAGTTCAGGGCTTCCAGACCACAATCTTCGCCTCACTCTTCTTCGTCGTGCTCCCAAATAGGCTCGGTAAATTGATCAATAAATTCCGCCGTGATTCTTTTCGTTATCCTGTCCATCTCCTCGTCCACTTGCTTAGCTAGCTGGCTAAGTTCAGTCAAATCCAGTGTGACTCCCAACATTCTAATGAGAACGCGAAGCACAGCCAGAGACGCTTTGGGATTCGCTATTTGCGTAGCATAGGCTGGCACTTCCCCCAGTAAGCAAATGCCTTCCATTCCTTTTTCCTTAGCCATTCCTAATATCAATCCGTTCAATCCCGCGATGCGTAGGTTACCTCTCAGAATCACATCTTGTTTGCTTAATTCATCAACCAGACGAGCGTCTGTGGCTGCTCCCCAGACTTTTGGTTCCTCGCTATGGTGAACGCGTGTCACCGCAGCCGCACAACTATAGACCCTGGTCACCCTCAGTCTTTCCGCAACATCCAAAACATAGTTAACCAATTCATATCCTTTGAAACTGGGTTGTTCTTCGCCGATAAAAATCACCAAGCCTTTCCCACGACCATACTTAGGCTGCCAATAATAAAACTTACTCTCAGGAAAGCGAGGTTTTTCCACAACGTTGTCCCTAACAGTAACCCCCATTGGTTCGAAAAAGTTAAGAGGTTCAATCTCACCTATTTCCACAGCATTGAGCTTCTCTGCAAGATATTTGGCGGCAGTCAGGGAAACATCACCAACGCCTGGCCAGGAGGCTAACATGGAACAACTCTTAGGTCGTGGTACCTTGTAAAGTTTTACTACACCTCTCATATCACTTAGCTTCCTTTGGTCGCTACTGATACACCAGAACAATATAGGTGAGGAGTCTGCAAAATCCCACCCACCCACCTTACTTCTTGCCCTATGCCTATAACCTCTTTTAACACCTGGTATACATTGCCAGCAATCATAGTATCCTTAACCCTCCCCACTACCTCACCATTTTCCACTTTGTAGCCTAATAAAACGTTGCCACTGAAATCACCACCCAAGATATTACCTTGTTCAGCACCCATAACTTGTTCCACAATTAATCCCTCTTTCATGTCCTTCACCATCGTCTGGAAAGAAACGTCTCCTTTCCCAATAATAAGAGAGCTTATGGCTGGGCTGGGAGACCCGCCACCTGCTCGTCTACCGTGGCCAGTGCTTCTTGTGCCGGCTAAAGCCGCCGTCTGCAAATCGTAAAGAAAATTAGTCACCAAGCCATTGGCCACAAGTGGCAGACGCTGGCTGGGCACTCCCTCATCATCAAAGGGATAACTCCCTACGCCATAAGCTACGGTAGCATCATCCCACAAGTTCAATTTTTTGTCAAAAACCTGCTCGCCCAGCTTGCCTTTCAAAGGTGAAGCTCCTTCCAAGACCGCCTTGCCACTAAATGCCGACGCCAAGGGAGCAATCAGAATACTAGCTACCCCCCGAGGAGTGAAAACTATTGGTAACGTCTTAGTGGATACCTTAGCTGTCCTCTTTGCCATTTCCAGTTGCCATATCACACCGTCAGCTATCGCATCAACTTTGATATCATCGGGGCGACAGGAACTTTCACTATCACCAACCCAGAGTATATCCATATCTCGAACCACGATGCCTTCCAAGCCAAGGACAAAAAAGCTCTTCTGATATATTCCTTCCCCACCTTGAGAATTAACCAGAAATACAGAGCTCGTCCCTTTGCTCACGTGAACATCGCACAAAATATCAACCGCATGCCTTTTAACTCTGACTATGAGCTCTTTACCCAGCTCAATCATCTTCGCCCTATCTATTTCCTCTATTTTGGGATCGAATATCTGCACTGGCGAATATTCTCGCCGAGAGGGGAACTGAAAATTAGCCAGACTGCCAAATTGCGAGGTTTCCACAGCCATATCCAGTAGCGCTTGCCAGCTATCTCCTCCGCTAGCAGTAGCGAATCCGATTCTGCCGCCTCTAAAAATCCGCAAGGCATTCCCATTACTTTCCTTGGTCTGAACCTGCTTCAGTTCACTAGCTTCGAACTGTACAGTGACCACTCGAGCGGAAGCCGAAAAAACTTCTGCCTCTTCAGCCACTCTCCGAGCCGACCGTAGAATTTCCCAAAGCTCTTCCATGTCAGTTTCTCGATGCTAATAGCATGGCGTTATCATGGCTTGGGAGATTTAACTTCCAGCCATTGGAATTTGTTTTGGGTTCTGACTTCGTATTCATTTCTACCTTCCTCCGACCACGCAGTGGCGAATACGGATATGCGGGCTGCCATTGGAAACAGGCAACGGATATTGGTCAGCTTTGCCACAACCACCACCCTGATTCACCTCCAAGTCATTACCAATAGCGTCTATATTCTGCAAAGTAGTAAAAACATTGCCGCTAAGCACTGTTGGTCGTAATAATTCTCCTAGTTTCCCTCGACGAATCATGTACGCTTCCCCTGCTGAGAAAGTAAACATCTCTAAGGCAGTAGTTCCACCGTACCAATCCTTGGCATAAATGCCTTCTTCAACATCAGCAAGCATCTCTTCAAACGAGGTGCTCCCAGGCTCAATCAACGTGTTACTCATCCGCACTATCGGGGGAAAGAGATAATTAACGGCTCGAGCATTCCCTGTCGCCTTTTCTCCCATCTTAGCTGCTGTCTCTCGAGAATGAAGCCTGCCTACGAGAATGCCTTCCCGTATAAGATAAGTTTTCCTGGCTGGCGTCCCTTCATCATCGTACTTATAGCTACCTCGTAAATTGGGCATTGTCGGGTCATCAACAATATTCAGATATTTGCCGCCAAATCTCCTGCCCAGCACCATAATCTGCCGAAGTTTCTCATTTTGGTATACGTGATCTGCCTCGGATAGATGCCCAAACGCCTCATGAGCAAACACCCCAGCTAGAACAGGGTTCAAAACCACAGTATACTCCCCACCTTTCACCTGCGGGGCGGACAGAAGGGCGGCAGCCCGTCGAGCTAAATCCTTGGCTTTGTCGTGAAGCCCTTCCACTATCGAAAACTCGCCATTGCTGCCCAGGCTCAGCCCAGCCTGTTGCACCTCGCCGTTCTCACGAGCAATAGCTGTTAACCGCAGACTGAGATCTACCTTGGTCTGCTCTATGTAGCTACCCTCAGAGTTAGCAAAGATTATCTGCTTCCTGGCATCCCGGTAATTGATTCGTGAACTTTGAATCTTCGGACTGCTCAGTATAATGGCGTTGTATTCATCCAGAAGTCGTTTCTTCACAGCTAACGGTACAGTCGTGGCATCCTTGCGTAGCTGCGGCACCACCTTGTCTGCCACAGGTTCTATGGGAAAGAGCTGAAGCGGTTCTTTACTGGCTAGCCTTGCTTCTGCCACCGCCAGAGCTACTTTTTCCCGCAATCTGTCAGGGCGATTAAAGCTGACAAAACCCCAGCTACCTTTAACTAAAGCTCGAATATTGCCTCCACAACTACGAGCCCGGCTTATTTCCTCCAACCTATCTCCTCTATAGGTGATACTAGTAGCTTCAGTTTCCTCAAAACGGATCTCGATACATTCGGCATCATGGTTTTTCAGAGCCTCGGTAATCAGGTCGCGCATGCCCCTTATTGTAGCTTCTATCATGAACAATGGCAAAGAACTGCACAACGTCCTCACAATATAGTAGAATGTTGCCAAGTTTCAGTTTTATAGCCAAGTTACGATGATGAGATTCATTGATAAGCTGCTCAGCGCCAGCCGAAAGAACAATAGCTGGTTATGTATTGGACTGGACCCCGATCCTCAGCTCATGCCCGAAGTGGATATTCTTCAATTCAACAACGCCATCATCGAGGCTACCTCTGATCTCGTCTGCGCCTACAAGCCTAACCTGGCTTTCTATGAAGCTCTAGGGGCTGAAGGACTGACTATCTTGGAGAAGACCATCAAACATATACCAAGTGATATCCCGACAATCGGGGATGCCAAGCGTGGCGATATTGACAACACTGCCAAAGCCTACGCCAAAGTTCTCTTTTCGATTCTGGGCTTTGACGCCGCCACTGTCAATCCCTACCTCGGCTTCGACTCATTGGAACCTTTTCTCAACTATAAAGACAAAGGAGTATTCATCCTGTGTCGAACCTCAAACAAAGGAGCGCTGGATTTTCAGAGCCTCCTTGTTGATGGCATACCACTCTACGAAGTGGTCGCTAAGAAAGCTCAAGAATGGAACGCCTACGGCAACATTGGCTTGGTTGTAGGCGCTACATATCCTGAAGAGCTAAAGAGGGTTCGCTTTATCTGCCCCGACATGCCTCTACTCATCCCTGGCATCGGCGCTCAGGGCGGAGAGTTGGCTTCAGCAGTGGGCTACGGAGTGGACAGTCGAGGCGAGATGGCGATTATCAATGTGTCCCGACAAATCCTTTATGCTTCCAGAGAAAAGGACTTTGCCCAGGCAGCTCGAAACGTAGCTGAGAAAATGCGCAACCAGATCAATGACCACAGACGTAAAGCTCGGTGATGTTGTTCGCTTGCGCAAAGCGCATCCCTGCGGCGGGTATGAATGGGAGGTCGTGAGCCTAGGTGCCGACATCGGGCTCAAATGCCTCAAATGCCAGAGAAGGGTGCTTCTCCCCAGAGATATCTTCCGCCGAAGATTGAAAGAATTTGTCGTTAAAAGTTCTTAACCAGCCTTGCAAAGGAAACGCCTGATCATTTGTCTGACTGTCTAACAAAATGACTTAAGGGTTGGCTTGAGGGGCTCTGTGTGCTAGGTTATATTTCGTGGCGCGGTGTATCTTCCATATTGATTTGGATGCCTTCTTCGTTTCTGTGGAGCAGGCGCTTAACCCGAAGTTGAAGGGAAAGCCGGTAATCGTGGGCGGAGACCCTGAGCGCCGCGGTGTAGTGGCTTCAGCTTCCTACGAAGCTCGACCTTTCGGCATCCATGCCGGCATGCCACTATCTAAAGCACGTCGCCTCTGCCCACAGGCAATCTTCCTAAAAGCTAACTTCACGCGCTATAGAAAAGTTTCGGATAGGTTTATGGAGATTCTCAGTGACTTTTCTCCCCACATTGAACCCCTAGGACTGGATGAGGCATATCTTGATGTCACGGGATGCCTGAAACCTTATGGTTCCCCTCAGCAACTGGCGCTGGCGATAAAGGAGAGGATAAAGAAGGAGCTCGACATTACAGCTTCCGTAGGCATTGCTACTTGTAAGGTAGTGGCTAAAATCGCCTCTGAACTATGTAAGCCTGATGGTCTCTTGGAGATAGTGCCGAGAGAGGAACAAGCTTTTCTTCATCCGTTGCCAGTAGCTAAATTACCAGGTGTAGGCAAGAAAACAGAACGGCTATTAAAGGAGATGGGAATAAAGACGATAGGAGAATTAGCCGCCCTGCCATTAGATACGGTAACAAGACGATTAGGGACAACTGGAGCAGTGCTTCTTAACTATGCCAGAGGGATAGACAACCGCCAGGTAGAGCTGCCCGGCGAAGCTAAATCCATCGGCCAGCAAGTTACTTTCGCACGGGATACTTTCGATCGTAATTTTTTGGAGGTTACCCTCCAAAATCTCTGCCAAGAGCTTTGCCAAGAATTACGCAGGCAGAATAAAAGAGCAAAATGTATAGCCATAAGGCTGAGATATGCTGATTTTAAGACAATCACACGTCAGGTCACTTTAAGAGAAGCCAGCAATCTTACTCAGGTTATTATTGCCGCAGCCCAGCAATTGCTAAGCAAGGCTCTGGCACAGCAAGAAAAGCCAATACGACTGATAGGAGTTTGTGTATCCGGCTTAATTGGTGAGGAAAGACAACTCCCGATGTTTGATGCCAAGGTGGTAAAGTTGGTGCACGTGGAGCAAGCCCTCGACAAAATTCGTAAAAAGTACGGCACAGCGGCAATTAAAATGGGCGACAGCATTTATTCGGAAAATAGCAAAGAAAATGCTAATTCTAAATCCTAAACAAATTCAAAGCACACATAACCAACTGGACAAATAGGATTTTGAACTCTGCCAGGAGGTCGCTCGGCTTGGTAAATCGGGCTTGCCCTGTGACAGCTACCACAAGAGCTTGTCTTGAACTCAATCTACCAAGTATAATGGAATATACTCGTCAGCGAAGAAAGGAGAGATATGCCGCCATACGCATTTTTCCGCAAGCAATTTATGCCCTTATCGGAAGCTAAAATCGGAATCTTGACCCATGCACTCCACTATGGCACCGCCTGCTTTGAAGGCATCCGTGGTAACTGGGATAGCAAAGAAAAAAGATTTTGCCTTTTTAGAATCCAAGACCACTATAAGCGCATGCTGGAAGGCTGCTGCATTCTGAAAATAAAACTTCTCTATTCCATTGATGAGCTTTGCCAATTCACCGCAGAGCTTGTGGAAAGAAGCGGCTATCAAGAGGATGTCTATATTCGTCCTTTAGCCTACAAAAGCTCCGAAGCTATAGGAGTTCGACTTCACGACCTGGAGGACGATTTTTTCATTGTCGTAGCTACACTTCCGTCTTATCTTGATACAGAAAATGGTGTTCGCTGCTGCACTTCTTCTTGGCGACGTGTGGATGACACCATGATTCCTCCACGCGGCAAGATTTGCGGCATCTACGTGAATAGCGCATTAGCTAAAACTGAAGCTTGGGAAATTGGCTGCGATGAAGCAATATTGCTCACTCACGATGGACATGTCTCCGAAGGCAGCGGTGAGAATATCTTTCTTGTTTTGGACGGGAAATTAGTAACTCCTCCGCCGTCCGACAACATCCTTGTAGGCATCACTAGAGACACTGTTATGAAATTAGCCAAAAATGAGTTGGGGATAGATACCATCGAGAGACAGGTTGATAAAAGCGAACTTTACGTGGCTGAAGAATGCTTCTTTACGGGGACTGCTGCTAACGTAGCTCCCATACTGGAAATCGACCGCCGCCCGATAGGCACAGGCAAAATTGGCAAAATAACCGCCGAATTACAGAAGTTGTACGCGGAGGTGATGCGGGGCAGAAATCCTAAATACTCTGAGTGGTACTACCTACTTTCCCCTAAGGCTATCAGAGCCTGACGAGCCTTCCACTGGCCCAGGACAAAATTTCTTAAAGCAGAGTGTGGGCCTGGGATTCACTTGTAAAAGCTTGAGGAGGTAGAGAAGGCGACAACTGTGCTCCAAGACAGTGGTATAGTAGTAAGCTTCCTCTAACAATTGACTGGCAGCAAAACTGCCATGACCTCTCACCAAAACTACTCTATGCTCCTTTAGCAGCCTTGCTATATCGTTGGCAAGTTCTCCAAGCTTCTTTGTTTTCTTTGGGCTTAAGACAGGCACTTTGGGCAATAATGCCTGCCCTTCAATGTCACAGGGTATAATTGCCTTTTCAGTGAAAGATAAGGTCACAGCGTAAGGCGGATGAGCGTGAACCACCGCCAATGCCGAAGTCTTTTGATAGATACAGCGATGAACTTCTAGCTCTGTTGAGGCAAATGGAGTAGCGCGGTTGTTCTTACTTATGCCTGTCTCCACCAGGTCGCATTCTTGAATGGAACCCAGAGCGCTGCCCCGATGAGTGATAACCAGGTGCTCTCCAAACTTGATGCTCAGATTGCCCCCTTGTGAAGAAATCAATCCCTGAGCGAAGAGAGCTTGACCTACCGCTTGAAATTGGGACAACATCACACTACATTAAATCCTAAATTCTGAATCTTTAAACAATTTCGGAATCCAAAAATCCCTAAAATCTAGTGTTCAGGCATTCATGCTTAGTGTTTCTAGTCATGCCACACGCCTGATCACAGCCACCATTCTACCCTGAATCTCAACATTGTCGGGAGTAGTGTAGATAGGTTTCATCAGCTTATTAGCTGACTCCAGGCGGATGTGATTTGGTTCAACAAAAAACCTCTTAAATGTGACCTCTTGTTCGTCCTTAAGCCAGACTGCCACCATGTCGCCGTTCTCAGCAGTACGTGTGTTATCCATTAACACTATGTCCCCGTCTCCTATCAAAGCATCCTGCATGTAATCCCCTTTCACCCTCAGAGCATAAACATTTTGCTTGCCGCGAACTAACTCTTCGCTCACTTCCACCCCTTCATTGGAAACAACATGTCCTGCCTCCGGCACAGGAATAGGCTCGCCAGCAGCTATGACTCCGACTATAGGAACATGAACAAGTTTCCTATCTTTTTGCTGTGAGTGTAAGAACTTAATCCCTCGGGATATGTCACTATGCCGACGAATATATCCAGCTTGCTCCAACTTGTTCAGGTTATAAGCTACCACCGAGGTTGAGCTTATACCACATCCAGCGGCTATATCCCTGATGGAAGGAGGATAACCCCTATCATTCAGAAATTCCATGACAAAGTTGATGATTTTTTCTTGCTTTGGTGAAAGCGCTTTATTAGTCATAGATGATTCGCCAGTTACTTACTGCTTCTTATGCAAAAGCCTTTCTAACCGCGACTTTAGTCTGGCGCCTTTATTTTTATCAAAAATCCCCTTGCTCACCGCTCTATCTATGCTGCTTATAGCGAGCATTACTTTCTGATATGCTGACTCTTCTCCGCTGGCAACTGAACTTTTCGCTTTAGCTATATACGTCTTGACTGTGCGGAGTACTAAGCGATTACGTAACCGCTTTCTCTCGGCTGTTCTAGCTGCTTTGTTCCTTAGTTTGCTGGCTGACACTTATCTCCCCCTTTCTGGCGACATTCACTACGTTCCATACGGAATGAATTCTCGCCATTATTTTGCTGAGCTGAGCGACACTTTTCACCTCTAGGGTAAAATATAGAGTAACACTCTCGTCCTGATGGTTGCTCATACTGACTTCGCTGAGGTTCACCCCTTCTTCAGCTATGATAGCACTAATATCTCTAACAAGGCCAACTCTGTCCCAAGCATCAACCTGAATTGTCACAGGGTAAACTTGCGCTACATCGCCCCATTCCACCTCAACTAACCTTTCTTTCTCTTCCTCATTGATAACATTCAGACAATCGCTACGATGGACAGTGATACCCCGGCCTTGAGTAATATACCCAATAATCTTATCCCCGGGCAAGGGATGACAACAACTAGCTAAACGCGTAAGCAAATCTCCGACACCCAGTACATTAATGCTTACCGGGCTTATCTTCCGCGGAGGCAGAACTTCAATTCCCTCTCCCGCTGCCTCCAATTCACCGCTTAATTTGAGGGCTATCTGGGAAGAGTGGATGCTGCCACTGCCCAAGGCAGCAAAAAGGTCATCGGCGCTGCCATAGCCCAGCATATGCGCTACTTTCTCAACACCGGGCAAACCAATACCGAATTTTTTAAGCTCTTTTTCCCAAATTTGTTTACCAGTTTCAATGCATTGACTCCGTTCTTGCTTTTTGAACCATTGCTTAATTTTGCTGCGTGCGTGAGAGGTCTTAATATAACCCAACTCGGGATTAAGCCAGTCCAGACTCGGTCCTTTGCTCGCTTTGCTAGTGAGAATCTCCACCACATCACCATTTTTAAGAGTGTAATTCAGGGGCTCGAGTCTGCCATTCACCTTCGCTCCGATGCACCTATACCCTAGGTCAGTATGAATCCGAAAGGCAAAATCTAGAGGAGTGGCACCTTTCGGTAATTCCTTTATCTCCCCTTTAGGAGTATAGACAAAAACCCGATCTGTAAGTATATCGGTCTTAATAGATTCCAGAAATTCCTCAGTGTCAAGCTCATCTCTCCACTCACCAAGCTGTCGCAGCCAGGGTATTTCGCTCTTAAACCGCTCGGCCACTTTCCCTTCCTTATAGAGCCAGTGTGCAGCCACACCATATTCGTTGACCTTATGCATATCGTAAGTGCGAATCTGTATTTCCAGAGGAGTTGTCCCTTTACACATTACTGTGGTGTGTAGGGATTGATAGCCGTTATCCTTGGGGTTAGCTATAAAATCATCGAACTCTTCAGGAATAGGATGCCAGCAATTATGAATTACGCCCAACGCTTTATAGCAATCTGTAACTGAGTCCACTAATACGCGCAAGGCAAAAAGGTCATGGATATCCCCAAAATTCTTACCCTGGGCATCATACTTAGCCATTTTCTGGTATATGCTGTAAATATGTTTTGGCCGACCATATACTTTGGCTTTTATACCGGCTTTCTCTAACTCTTGAGACAGTGTCTGACTGACCTCAGAGATGAAGCCTTCTCTTTCAGCTCGCTTTCCAGACACTAAGTGAGCAATTTGATGATAAACTCGTGGATTCAGATAGCGGAAAGCTAGATCTTCTAATTGCCATTTTACCTTCCGCATGCCTAGACGATGTGCCAACGGCGCGTATATGTCTAAAGTCTCCTGAGCAATAATTCGCCTCTTTTCGACAGGCAAAGCACCTAATGTACGCATGTTATGCAATCTATCTGCCAGTTTAATAAGAACCACTCGGAGGTCTTCGGCTGTAGCCACGAGCATCTTGCGTAAATTTTCAGCCTGAACTTTTGGTTCTGCTTCTTCTGTGCGAGCGCGATTGGCAAGTTTGTTGAGCTTGGTGACACCATCAACAAGTTTAACTACCTGTGAGCCAAAGTGAGCCTCGAGCTCAGACAATGGTACACCACAATCCTCAGAAACATCGTGTAACAAACCCGCAGCCAGCGTCTCGGCATCTAAGCGGAACTCAGCCAAAATCATAGCTGTATTTAGGGGATGTTCTAAATAAGGTTCCCCTGTTTTGCGTACTTGCCCTTGATGAGCTCGGGCAGCAAACTCGTAAGCTGCCTTGACCAGAGCTACTTTGCCATCAGGTAAGTAGGTGCTAACCTTTTGTATAAGCTCGCTAACTTCCATTTAAACCATAATACCTTACTAGTGAAAGTAACGCAAATTAAAGGCAAGAGGGTGCTTACCAATGTCATTCTGTGCCAACAGATTGAGGCTTGTAGTTATTTTAGAGATTCTTTGCTTTGCTCAAGATGACAAGGGATACGTTGGATAGTTACAATATGGTAAACTACAAGACACATAAGGAGGTCTACTTTGCACAAAGCCCCGCGAGGGACGTTCGATATCTTACCCCAAGAGCACGCCTACTGGAAATACGTAGAGGAAAAGGCTACCTCCCTATGTCAGCTTTATGGTTACCAACCATTGAGTACACCTATGTTTGAAGATGCCCAGCTTTTCATCAAAACTGTGGCAGGGGGCACAGACATCGTTGACAAAGAAATGTACGTCTTTAAAGATAAGAGCGGACAGGAATTAGCTTTGAGGGCGGAAGGAACGGCGCCGGTTTGCCGAGCTTACATAGAGCATGGACTGTTCAACTTACCTCAGCCGGTAAAGCTTTATTATATTGGACCGGCCTTCAGATACGAACGCCCTCAGGCTGGAAGATACCGTCAACACCACCAGTTTGGTTTTGAGGCTTTGGGCGAGGCTGACCCGGCTTTAGATGCCGAGGTAATAGAAATGGCTTGGCAATTTTTCCTGTCCCTGGGACTCTCCTTATTTTCTGTGCAACTCAATAGCATTGGCTGTAAGTTGTGCCGACCAGCTTATTTACAAGTGTTGAAGCAGCATTACTCAAGTTACGTAGACCGCCTTTGCCCTGATTGCAAAAAAAGACTGGTCAGGAATCCTTTACGCTTGCTAGATTGCAAGACAGCATCTTGCCAGGAAATAGCCGAACCCGCACCAAAAATTTCAGACTACCTTTGTCAGGAATGCCGACTCCATTTCCAGAGCGTTCAAAAATATCTAAGGGCACTCGGCATCTCCTTTAAATTAAATCCCAGACTAGTCCGTGGTCTGGACTATTACACGAGGACAGTGTTCGAGATTCAACCTCAAGAGGAAGGTGCCCAAAGCACATTGGGTGGAGGTGGTCGCTACGACGACCTTGTTGAATCGTTAGGAGGAAAACCAACCCCAGCAGTAGGCTTTGCCGCCGGGCTGGAAAGAATAATATTAAATCTGAAAAGACAAAAGGTAGACATTCCGTCATTGCCCAAACCTGATATCTTTGTCGCCTACTTGGGAGAAAAAACCAAGATTGAAGCCTTGAAGATTACCTCTCAACTACGCAAAGCAGGCATAGCTGTTATCATGGCTACCGGTGATAAAAGTTTAAAAGGGCAGATGCGGCAAGCTAATTCTTTAGACATTAGTTATGCCCTGATCTTAGGCGAGCAAGAGCTCGAGAACCGAAACGTCATATTGCGCGATATGCGGAATGGAGAACAGAAAACCGTTTCCTTAGCTGAAATAGCTAGAATTTCCAAACTGCTTAAAACGTGATATAATACAAGTTAACTAGTAATCGATCATGGATAAGAACGCAAATTCTTTTCTCACCTCACAGTAACTTTTCACGTCAGCGCATGTATTCGAAAACAAACCACCTATGCCTCAAAACAACTTAAATAACAGGACAAACTCAGAATATACCGCCAAAGATATCCAAATTCTAGATGAACTCGAAGCTGTCCGCCTACGCCCGGGCATGTATATTGGCGGCACGGATATTCACGGGTTACACCAGCTTCTCTACGAGATAGTGTACAACAGTATAGACGAAGCCATGGCTGGTTGCTGTGACCATATTGACATAACAATCCACGACGATAATAGCGTCACGGTAACTGATAATGGACGAGGGATCCCAATAGACATCATCCCCGGACAGAATTTCACTGCCTTAGAAGCAGTTCTGACCCGCCTGCACGCCGGCGCCAAGTTTAGCAATCATGTTTATGGTGTATCCAGCGGGCTTCATGGTGTGGGTGCTTCAGTTGTGAATGCCTTATCCGCCTGGCTTAAAGCTGAAGTTAAACGCGAAGGGAAAATCTACCGCCAAGAGTATCGGCGAGGAGTTCCTCAAGACGAGGTAAAAATTGTCGGCGAGGCACAGGACACAGGCACCTCAATCTCTTTTTTAGCAGATAAGGAAATCTTTGAGAGTATTAACTACGATTTTGATCAGGCTTGTCAGCGATTCCGAGAACTAGCCTATCTCAACAAAGGTGTGGAGATAGCCTTTAAGGATGAAAGGAGCAACCAGGAGAAAACTTTCTACTTCGATGGAGGAATAGCCAGTTTCGTTCGCCGCCTAAATAAAAATAGGACAGTATTGCACTCCTATCCTATTTACGTCTTCACTACAGTAGATAGCACTATTATCGAAGCAGCTTTGCAATATAATGATAGCTTTACAGAGTCCACTCTTTCCTTCGCTAACTGCGTGAATACCAGAGATGGGGGTAGCCATCTCACCGGCTTTCGTGCCGCATTAACTCGGGTTTTTAACGATTATGCGCGGAATAATAAGCTTCTCAAGGATACTGACCCCAACTTAACTGGAGAGGATGTCCGTGAAGGGGCAGTGGCTATTATAAGTGTCAAGCTACCACAACCTCAATTTGAAGGGCAAACCAAGGCTAGACTAGGCAATCCCGAGGTGAAAAGCCAGGTTGAATCTGCTATCGCCAGTAGCTTGTCCCTGTACCTGGAGCAACATCCCAACGAAGCTAAAGCTATCATAGAAAAGTGTCTCACCGCTGCCCGCGCCAGAGAGGCAGCCCGTAAAGCTCGCGACCTAATCTTAAAGAAGACTAGTTTCGAAACTTCCACCCTGCCCGGGAAACTGGCTGACTGTTCAGAGAAGGAACCTACGAAATGCGAGCTATACTTGGTAGAAGGTGACTCAGCCGGCGGCTCAGCTAAACAAGGACGAGACCGCCGCTTTCAGGCTATTCTCCCCCTCAGGGGCAAAATACTCAACGTCGAGAAAGCCAGTAAAGACAAGATCTTCGAGCATGAAGAACTGAGAGCCATAGTCACAGCGCTCAGAACAAGTGCCGATGAACAATTCGATAGTTCCAGGCTTCGCTACCACAAAATAATAATCATGACCGATGCTGATGTTGACGGTTCGCATATTCGCACCTTGCTTCTTACGTTCTTTTTCCGCCATCTCACAGAGCTAATCAACCAAGGTTATCTCTACATCGCCCAGCCACCTCTGTACCGCATCAAGTCCGGCAAACAAGAGTTCTGGATTTACTCCGAGCAGGAAAAGGAACAAAAACTGAAAGGGCTGAAGAGCGATAAGATCGAGATTCAGAGATACAAAGGGCTAGGGGAGATGACCCCCGAGCAACTCTGGCAGACCACTATGAATCCCACAACCAGAACCTTGCTCCAAGTACAGATAGAGGATGCCATAGCCGCCGATGCCGCTTTCCGTATGCTGATGGGTGACGAAGTTCTGCCCCGCAAAAGATTCATCCAAGCCCATGCCCAGAATGTCAGAAACCTTGATATTTAGCCATCCCTTCAAAGCAAACTTGGCCATTAGTTACCCTGTAAATGGCAGATATAACTTATGCTCAGTTATATAGCTCTCTACCTTAGCCGGCACCAGGTAACGAATAGGCAGTCCTTGAGCTAGGCGCTGGCGAATATCGGAAGAGCTAATCCCGATTACTGGCATATCTAAAAGAATAACCCGGTCTAGTAGCCCTGGGATTGCCTTTTCTAATTGCTTCAAATCTTCTGACCTCGAGCCATCCACGTCGCTCGGGACAGGTCTGGGGGCAACCACCAAGCGACATAACTGAACTAATTTATGAGGTTCTTTCCACAAAGGTAACTGGGCTAATGTATCACGGCCAAGGATGAAGAAAAAATTTGCCCGTCTGCCCAGTTGTTTTCGTAGCATTTTCAGGGTATCCACGGTATAAGAAGGACCGGGTCGTTCTATTTCCAGAGTGCAAAGTTTAAAATATGGGTTGCCGACTATGGCACGGCGCACCATCTCTACCCTATGGACTGCCAAGGTAATATCACGGGCTTGCTTAAGCCAGGGCTGTCCAGCGGGCACAAAAAGAACCCGTCTAAACCCCAACTTGATTCTGGCTTCTTCTGCGACAATCAGATGACCTATATGAATAGGGTCAAATGTGCCACCAAGAATACCTATGTTCACTGCCTTACTTTCTCGGCTTGGGGCGAAACACAACCGTGGGAGTTTGCGAAACCATCTCCTCTGCCAGGCTCGCCTGCTCCACCATTTCCATAGCTTTTCTGGTCAATTCTAACACACCTTGCCCGCTAGCCGCAGAGGTGTAAAAGACCGGCACACCAAGCTTGGAGACAATGGGAGCGAAACACTGCTTCAGCTGGGGCAATCTAGTTTGAACTTCAGTCAAATCTATCTTGTTGACCGCTACAATTTTGGGCTTGCGAGATAAATTTCTGTTATACAAGGTTATCTCTTTATCTAGTGTTTTAAAGTCATCAATAATGCTTGAGGAACTGCCATCCAGTAAATAAATAAGTAACTTGGTCCTTTCCGCGTGTCGCAAAAAATCGTTCCCTAACCCTTTGCCTGAGTAAGAACCATCAATAAGTCCGGGGAGTTCGGCAACAACAAAGTTTCTTTTATCGCTTGATATAACTCCCAAAACCGGCTGCCGAGTGGTAAAAGGGTAATCGGCAATTTCCGGTTTGGCTCTCGATATCGCCGCTAGTAAAGTGGATTTCCCCGAGTTCGGTAGTCCGACTATACATATATCTGTAATAAGTTTCAACTCCAGGATGATATGTCGTTCTTCGCCTGATTTCCCTTTGGTGGCTATCTCTGGAGCTTGGTTGACTGCTGTGGCAAACCGGGCATTACCCAGTCCCCCTCGACCACCTTTAGCCACTAACACATTTTGCCCGGGAGTTTTCAGATCCGCGAGAAGTATCTCCTCTCCTGAATCAGTTTTAGTAAAAACCATCGTGCCCACAGGCACAGCAATCACTAAGTCTTCACCATTTTTACCATGCTTACGCCAGCCACCCCCTCGCTGACCATTCTCAGCAACAAGTTTCTTCCTACCCCCTAGAAAGCTTAAATCTACAGTATCACGACTAGCTACCAGAATTACATCTCCCCCATCCCCCCCGTCACCACCATCTGGCCCCCCTAAAGGCACATGCTTCTCTCGGCGAAAGCTGACATAGCCATCACCACCACAACCAGCCATTACTATGATTTCTTTTTTATATTCCATAAGTTAATCTTTAATTTAAATTTAAAGTATTACATATATAATACTTTTAAGTATTATAAACTATGTTACTGTTTCGGGAAGAAGTCGTTAAAGGCTCCAGGGTGTAGGGAATAGTGGGATGGATAATCCACAATATATCCACAGATTATGCGTGGTTTTGCACAGTGGATGTGAACTATACGTTTAGGTGTATCCGCTGATAACTTTTTTGAGAATTAATTCTTTCTTTAATTTCTTCAATCTGGCTGGAAAGGTTAGGATTAATATTCACATCACTAGCTATTTTTTGGTACCCATGTAGGATTGTGGCGTGGTTTCTGCCACCCAATTCTTTGCCAATTTCTGTGAGAGAACAGTTGTATGCTTCACGCAGAAGATAGATGGCTACCTGGCGTGCCAGAGTAGTCCTTTTATCTCTTTTTTTGGCAATGAGGTCTTCCGTGGTGACGTCGAAATGATCGGCTACTGTCCGTAAGAGAAATTTTATGTCCTGTTTAGGCGTCGTGCCTGTTAATAATTTGTGGATTGTTTCAGGAGGTATTTTGGTTCCGCTCAACTTAGCGTGGGCAGCTAAGTATACCAAAGCACCTTCAAGCTGGCGGACATTGTCACACGCTTTCTGAGCGATGATATGCAGCACATGTTCGAGCTCGGGAATCATCATTGTTTCTGCTTTCGCCCTTAAGATATTCAAACGTGTTTCGAAGTCAGGCGGTTGTATGTCAACGACCAGTCCGCCCTCAAGACGCGACTTTAGCTTGCTGCTGAGCGGCTGCATGTCCTTGGGGGCGCGATCAGCGGTGATAACGATTTGACGGTTATTTTGATATAGGTCATTGAAAGTATGGAAGAAACATTGCAAAGTTTGTTTCTTGTCAATCAGGAAATGGATGTCATCAAATAGGAAAACTTGAACGTCTCGGAATTTGCCGCGGAATTTATCAACCTGGTGTTCCCTTATAGCTAGTACAAATTCGTTGGCAAATTGTTCCGCAGTAATATAGGCTGCTTGTAATCTGTTGTTTGTCGTCAAATGCCCAATGGCGTGTAGTAAATGAGTCTTACCTTGCCCGGTGCTGCTGTGGATGAATAAAGGGTTATAACTACTGCCGGGATTCTCGGCTACTTCTATGGCGGCAGCATAAGCTAAGCGGTTGGAATCGCTGACTACAAAATTATCGAAGGTATATCTCGGATTGAATTTATATTGAGTAGCTCTGCTACTTGTCCCGCCATCGGTTTGGAGAGCCAGAGAGCTGGACCTCGTAGGTCGCGATTGTTCGCTATTATAGATCTCGAATTGGACATCCACATCCTTACCCATGAGGTCAATCAAAGTTTTCTTGATCAATGGGTAGAGTCGCTTGGATAGCCATTCAGCGACAAAAACGTTGGGGACACCGACGACAAAAGTATTATCTTGACAGCCCAGGCCTTGGCTGTTGCTGAGCCAAGTACTATAGTTAGCCTTGCTGACCTGAATTTGAAGCTTGTTTAGGGCTTTGTTCCAAATTTCTTTTGCTGATTCCAATTCTAGCTCCACCCCCGACGGCAATCAGCCAAGAACATAACTGAGAGGGTTAAAGCGAGGTTATCTAGGATAGACTATTGATATAGGGTAGCAGGTCTCCCCAAATTTTCGCTAGGCAATCTTTGACATAACGAAAAAATTAATGAAAAATAGGTTTGCTATGAAGGTGCGCACAGTTTTTATGGGCACTCCGGAATTTGGTGTGACTATATTGGAGTCTTTGCTACAGAACTCTTATCCAGTGGTCGCTGTATATACTCAACCTGATAGACCGGCTGGTCGGGGGCATCGGGTTGTTTTTTCTCCTGTGAAAAAGCTAGCTCTGGAGCGACAAATACCTGTGATACAACCTGAGACTTTGAAATCAAGGGAAGTACTAGAGAAGCTAGCTAGCTTGCAGCCAGAGTTAATAATCGTAGCAGCATTCGCTCTGATTCTCCCTCGGGAGATTCTCGCCTTGCCAAAATTCGGCTGTGTGAACGTGCATGCTTCACTATTGCCGAGACACCGAGGTCCCTCCCCTATAGCTAATGCCATTCTGTGCGGAGACGAAATTACTGGTGTGAGTATAATGGTGATGGATGCGGGGGTGGATACTGGTCCTATTTTAGCTCAAGAAAAGGTGAGCATTTCTTTTATGGACACTACAGGCTCACTGAGCTCGAGGTTGGCTCATGTAGGAGCCAGCCTCCTGTTAAAAACTTTGCCCGAATGGCTTAGTGGCAGGCTCAAAGCGGAACCGCAAGACGAGTGTCGGGCTACTTATAGCAAGTTGATAACTAATGAGGATGCGCAACTCGATTGGAAACTTGCTGCAGTTGAACTCTGGCGGCGGGTGAGGGCATACAATCCCTGGCCATGCTGCTATACTTGGTATCAAGGGAAACGGCTGAAAGTTCTCGAGGCTATTCCTTTGAGCGATGTGGCAAAAGGGGAAATTGGAGAGGTTGTTACCTTGGCTGAGTCGCCTGGAGTTGGGGTGGTAACCAGGCAAGGTATTTTGGGACTTTCTCGGGTACAGCTAGAAGGAAAACGTGAGATGTCCATAGAGGAGTTTGTACGGGGTAGAAGGGATTTTGTCGGTTCGCTCTTAGGTCGGGGTGCCGGTCAATAACGGTGTTTGACGATAGGTTTCTCGAGTTGATTTAGCTACAGGTGGCTTTCCTTGCTCATTAAGTGTCAACATTGTGGTAAGGAGCCTTCTCCTATTTCAGAGTCTCTAGGAGTATGTCTGGATTGTATTCGGCAACGCTTCGCCGATGTCATTCCTGATATAAAACGAGCCCACGACCGAGCTCGAAGAATGTTCAATCTTCCGGTACAACCCCCGAAAAGCAAGACTGGATGGAGGTGTCAGATTTGTGTGAACGAGTGTATCCTGGCACCGGGGAAGCTGAGCTATTGTGGGTTGCGGTCAGGACAGGCAGACAGGTTAAGGGGAGCTAAGGCAACTACCGCTAATGTCAGCTGGTATTACGACCCTCTCCCTACCAATTGTGTGGCGGGTTGGGTCTGTCCTGGCGGTACTGGAGCGGACTATCCTAGGTACGCCTATTCCGACGGTCCTGAGTACGGTTACAAAAATCTGGCTGTCTTTTACCAAGCCTGTTCCTTCGATTGCCTATTCTGCCAGAACTGGCATTATCGCAGGTTAGCTTTACGAGAGAGTGAAGTAAGTGTTGAAAATCTAGCTGATGCCGTTGACGACCGTACTTCTTGCATATGTTACTTTGGGGGTGACCCGACTCCTCAGCTGCCGCATTCCATCCGTGCGGCACGGCTAGCTTTGCAAAGAAAGCCGGGTCGGATACTCCGCATTTGCTGGGAGACCAATGGCTCGATGCATCCTGCTTTGTTGAAGCAAGCGGCTGAGATTGCCCTGAGGTCAGGGGGGTGCATCAAGTTTGACCTTAAAGCCTGGGACGAAGGCTTACATATTGCTCTTTGCGGCGTGAGCAATAGGAGAACTTTGGAAAACTTTCAACTCTTGGCCGAATACAGTCGGAAAAGGCCTTCGCCGCCCTTGTTGGTAGCCAGCACGTTGCTAGTACCCGGATATGTGGATAAGCAGGAAGTTCGTCATATCGCCAGATTCATCGCTTCACTCAACCCTGATATCCCTTATTCTCTTCTCGCCCTTGCTCCGCAATTCATGATGTGCGATTTGCCCACCACTTCTCGGCGCCACGCTGAAGAATGTCTGGCGGAGGCTAAGGCACAGGGGCTAAAGAAGGTAAAAATCGGCAATGTGCATCTGCTGGGCAAAGATTACTAAGCTAGCTATTGCTAGGAAGATTTTCCTTGTCTTAAGGTGGCAGCAGTGAGGTGAAGGGGAGGAGAATACGATGGCAATTTTCACGATCGGTTATGGAGGGCGAAAGTTGGATGACCTTATAGCGGTTTTGCGGCGATATGACATCTCTGTGGTAGTTGATGTTCGCCGCTTCCCGAAGAGCAAACTACCTGAATACAATGAACAAAGCCTCCGGTCGAGACTGGCTAAGTGCGGCATAAGTTATGTCTGGATGGGCGACACCCTCGGCGGACTCCGCCGGGGTGGCTATATCAAATACATGGCGACCGATAATTACCAGGCTGGGATAGCCAAGCTCCTGGAGATGGCTGAACAAGGAAACATAGTGCTCATGTGCAAAGAGCGCAGTGATGCTGGTTGCCATCGTAGACACATAGTGGAGACACTAGCAAAGAAAGGTGTCAGAGCAGTTCCTTTAGCATAAGTGTGAGAGAGCTACGCCGCTTCGCTCATAGCTATGGGCTCCACTCCGGCTATTTTGAGTGTTAGGGCGCAGGGGTTGGTTCTGGTTCGTAAATCCTTTCTTCAGCAAGCTCTGTCTGTGTGAGAGGGACATCGGCTTCAATATCCCTGCCTTCAATTTCTTGGGACAAGATTTCTTTATAGTATTCGTGCTGGATTATTAGGTTCATGATTTCGTTGGTGCCTGTCCAGATCATAGCTAATCTGGCTTCTCTGAGTGCTCGTTCTACGGGGTAAACATTGGTATAGCCAATACCACCGAGGATTTGCATAGCGTCGTTCACGACCTCCCAATGTGTCTGGGTGGCGAACTTTTTCACCTCCGATACCAATCTTCTTTGATAGCCCGGGGAACCCACTCCATCGTCTATGGTCTTGGCTACAGCATATGCCAGAGCGCTGACAGCATCAATCTTGGTAATACAGTCAGCTATTTTGAAGCTCACCCCTTCAAAATTCCTTATGGTTTGCCCAAAGGCTTTCCGTTTGTTGGCATATCGGGCAGCTAGTTCGAGAATAGCTCGTGAGCCACCAACGCCTCCGCCCAAAAGCCTTTCCGGCACCATCAGTTTATAGAATATCTGCGCTCCTTCGTTTTCCTTACCCAAGAGGTTCTCTTCTGGCACAGGTACATCGCGGAAGAGGAGTCTGCCTGTGCCTGTACCGCGACAGCCCATCAAGCCGTAGACGTGTCTTACTTCCACGCCCATATCTCTCTCGACAATGAAGGCACTGATTGAGTTACGCCCAGCTCCTGGGTTGGTGACGGCAAATACCAGGAAGAAATCAGCGCCTTCAGAGCCGACGACGAACCGCTTCTGCCCGGTAAGGTAGTAATACTTTCCTTTCTTTCGAGCTATGGTCGTAGCGCCGAAGAAATCAGAGCCACCTCTCGGCTCGGTGAGTGCCTCGCCAGCCCATTGTGTGCCGGCGATTAAGGGTCTGAGGTACTCCTCCTTTTGAGCGTCAGTGCCAAACACACTTAAACCCTCTCCGACGATGGATGTTACTGACACAAGGCAGGCGAAAGGCACGCCGAGTTTCGCGACCTCGCTCACTTCGAGGAGTTCATCTACCCATCCTAGTTCTCTACCACCATATTTCTTGGAGAACCTGACGCCCAGCAAGTTTCTCCGGCCAGCTTCCCGAACGAACTCGTACGGGAACTTGATTTTATCGGCGTCCATGTCTAGTATGAGTTGCCGTGGTATGGCTTTGACAAATTCCTGAACCTCTCGTCTGAACCTCTTGCGCTCCGGGGTCATGAATACTTCTAACATTATGTCCTCCTTTCTAGCTGCAACTATGAAGAGTGTGATGCGGGCTGTACTGCTGCAACGCCAGCATACCTTGCATGCTGGTGATTAGTATAGCACTGGCCAAGTAATCCAGAAAGGAAGGTGTTTGATGACGAAGGTCATTGTGCTAGTATAATACGGTCTGTTCTCAGCAAGGGAAAGCTATGGCTGAGCACTCTGAAGCGATCGTCGAAACCACCTCGGGGAAAATCGAAGGCGTTTTTAGAAAAGGATTGTACGTTTTCCGTGGCATACCGTATGCTGCGCCTCCTGTAGGAAAGCGTCGGTGGTTGCCACCTCAAGCCCCTGAACCATGGGGTGGAATTAGACCCGCGCTTGAGTTCGCCCCCACTGCCTTACAGACACCCATGGAAGTTGAATCTTTCATACCACGAGAGGCGCAGCCGCAAAGCGAAGATTGTCTGTACCTCAACATCTGGACACCGGGGCTGGACGATGCTGGTCGTCCGGTTATGGTCTGGATCCATGGCGGTGGGTTCACCAGTGGTGCTGGCTCACTTGTGTTCTACAACGGGCGAGCCTTATCTACGCGGGGTGATGTGGTGGTGGTTACCGTCAATTACCGATTGGGCGTACTGGGGTTTCTCAATCTAAAAGAAGTCACAGGAGGCAGAATACCAGCGACCGGGAATGAAGGATTGCTGGACCAAGTTTGTGCGCTGAGGTGGGTCAAGGACAATATCTCTCGCTTTGGCGGGAATCCTGACAACGTGACTATCTTTGGGGAATCTGCCGGGGCAATGGCCATAGGCACACTGCTAGGGATGCCTGGGGCTCGTGGATTCTTTCATAGAGCTATCCTGCAAAGCGGAGCGGCTCATCATGTCAATTCCTTAGAGCAGGCTGAGAGAATAGGGAGTATTTTCCTGGATATTCTGGGTATGAAGCCTAGCGAAGCTGGCAAGTTATGGTCGCTTACTGAACGACAGCTCTGCGAGGCTCAAGCCGAACTTATCTCCAGAACGCGTGACCCGAGGCTGGGCATGGATGGCTTGCCTCTCAGGCCCGTAGTTGATGGTGGAGTGGTTCCGGAATTGCCCATCAAGGCAATTGCTCGCGGTTCGGCAGATAACAGTTCAATACTGATAGGAACGAACCTGGACGACTGGAAGCTTTTCGCTGTCCTGGATAAGGATCTTCCTAATTTGGATGAGGCTGGTCTACTGCGACGTTGTCGGTACGTTATGCCTAACGCGAATGTGTCGGAGCTGGTAGAAGTATACCGCCGTGCTCGTAAGAAGCGCGGTCTAGAGGTCACCCCGCCAGAATTGTTTGTCGCTATCCAAACAGATAGGATTTTCAGGATGCCAGCGATTTGGCTTGCTGAGGCACATTATCGCCGTCACCAACCGACATACATGTATTTGTTCGATTGGGCCTCGCCACTGATGGGCGGCATCCTTGGTGCCTGTCACGCGCTAGATATAGGGTTTGTATTCGGACTTCTGGATGACAATTTTACTGGCTCCAGCGAAGAAGCTTGGGCTCTGTCTAGGAAGATGCAGGATGCTTGGACGAGTTTTGCGCGTTTGGGGGACCCCACTTGCGGGAGCTTAGGTAAGTGGGAACTCTACGATGAACGGCGGAGAACCATGAATCTGGGCAAGGAATGCCGGTTAGTGGAAGATCCCGGCAGCGAGGAACGGCGTGCTTGGGAATCTCTCTGGGGTTCTGCCTTGGGCATCTTCTAGAACTAGCAAGGTTCACGTGTTTTGCAGATAAAAAAGGCTGAATAGCCTTTTTAACTAGCCAGATTTGAGGAGTAGGGCACCGACTGGACACACAGCAACGCACGCAGTGCAGTCTCGGCAAAGCGATCGCCCCATAGGGTCATCCCCAAAAGTGGTAACTATCCTTCGGAAGCCACGATGGGCAAATCCAATGACATTCTTGTGAACTTTTTCCTGGCACACCCAAATGCATTTGCCGCAGAGTACGCACTTATTGGGATCAAAAGTGTAGAGTGGGCTACTGGAGTCCAGGGGCAACTCAGGGAGTATCTTTCGGAACCTTTTTGTTTTCAGCTTGACACCGAGATGCTTAGCTATTTTTTGCAGTTCGCAGGAGCCGCTCTTGAGACAATGAGAACAGTCCACAGGATGGCTAGCCAGGAGCAATTCTAAAGCAGTGCGGGCTAGTCTCAATGCTCTTGCTCCCTTGGTATTAACCACCATCCCTTCCACTATCGGGGTCGTGCAAGCTGTGACAGGGTTATCCTGACCTTCAATCTCTACAAAACAGAGTCGGCAGGAAGCAAAAGGCTCACCCTTTTCCCGAATGGCGCACAGGTTAGGGATGTAGATGCCGTTATCAAGAGCTGCCCACAGGACCTTTACGCCTGGGGCAGCTCTCACTAGCTTGCCGTCAATAGTCAGGGAAACAGTTTTAACTTCTGTCAGTACTCTCTCCCCGACAAATTTTAGAAGAGTCCTCGTACTTTGCCAGTTTTGACATCCACATCTATTCTTCTAAAAGCAGGATCGGAGGCAGTTCCCGGCATCAAACTAATTGTGCCGGTCACGGGGCAAAGGAATTTGGCTCCGGAGTAAACGAGCACGTCTCGGACAGGCAAGACCCAGCCTTTGGGGACACCCTTAAGGTCGGGATTATGAGATAGGCTAAGGTGGGTTTTCACCATCATTGTGGAGTATTCATCGTATTTCTTGTCTGCCTCAAATTCCTTTGCCTTGGCTTCAGCTTCAGGTGTCCAGGACACGCCATCAGCTCCGTAAACGACTTTGGCAATCTTTTCTACTCTCTGCCGCAACTTCATTTCCATAGGATAAAGGAATTTGAAATCGTTCTTCTCTTTCGCGGCTTCCATAACGGCATCGGCGAGTTCTAGAGCGCCCTCGCCACCCTTGAGCCAATGTTCGCCGTAAGCACAACGTGCTCCAGCTGCCTCTGCTGCTTTGCGAACCATAGCGATCTCAGCCTTGGTATCGGTGTGGAAGGCATTGATGCACACCACAGGATTGATGCCTGCCGTTTTAATGGTATTGATATGATGCAACATATTGGCAAGCCCTTTCTCTAAGGTCTTCAAGTCTTCCTTGGTGTAGGCATCAGGCAAAGGTAGACCGGAGACTACTTTTGGACCACCTCCGTGCATCTTCAATGCTCTGATGGTAACGACCAATATTGACACATGTGGCTTGAGTCCGCTGAGTCGGCACTTGACATTCCAGAATTTCTCAAAACCAATGTCAGCGCCAAAACCGCTTTCGGTAACCACGTAATCAAACATCTTAAGGGCAAGGCGATCGGCAATGATAGAGTTTTGCCCGATGGCGATGTTGGCAAAAGGTCCAGCGTGCACCAGAACAGGTTGATACTCAGCGGTACAGCATAAAGTGGGATTAATAGCATTGCGCATAAAGGCGGTCATAGCGCCTCCGACTTCAAGGTCACCTGTAGTAACGGGGTTACCTTTCTTGTCGTAAGCCAGGGTGATCTGATCCATCCTTTTGCGTAGGTCTGCTAAGTCATTGACAATGGAAAGTATAGCCATAATTTCAGAAGCGACGGCAATGACGAATTTAGACTGCATAAGAAAGCCATCCATCTTGCCGCCAATCCCGATAATGATGTTTCGGAGAGACTGGGCACAAAAGTCTATAACCCACGGAAATTCCACCCGTGTAGGGTCTATATCCAAACGGCGCAAGTTGCGTTTGGCTAATTCAGCGTCATCGTAGTTGCGCTCGTGCTGCATTCTAGAGGTAAGCGCTACCATCGCTAAGTTGTGGGCATTCATTAAATCGTTAATGTCACCAGTGAGTCCCAAGGAAAATTCGGTCATAGGGATAAGCAAAGCATTGCCGCCACCAGCAGCCGTTCCCTTGACATTCATGGTGGGACCACCCGAAGGCTGCCGTATACAACCGCTTACATTTTGCTTCCGTTTGCCCAGACCCTCTACCAGTCCTAATAAGGTGGTTGTTTTGCCCTCACCCAAGGGCGTGGGGTTAATGGCAGTTACCTCAATGTACTTTCCATCAGGCTTGCTCTTGAGGCGGTCAATGATTTTCAGGAAATCGAGCTTGCATATTCTCCCATAGGGAATGACTTCGTCCTTATGCAGTCCGAGTTTCTTTTGCCATTCCTCAAGGGAAGGCATATTCTTTTCTGCTTCTTCGCCAATTTGCCAGTCTTGCATTTTAGTTGGATCGTAAGGCATATACCCTCCTTTTTATTTTTTCATACGCTCAGCTCTGCGTTCAGCAGCTGTTACTGTGTTGACCATAAGCATGGTGACGGTCATTGGTCCAACCCCACCGGGCACCGGCGTAATGGCCTTAGCCTTCTCTTTGACCGTCTCGAATTCTACATCTCCTCTGATATCCCTGACCATTTTTGTTGGATCAGTTTTACTGGGTTTCCAGCCTACTTGGTTGACTCCTACATCAATAACTACTGCTCCTTTCTTTACCATGTCTGGCTTTATAACTTCGGCAGAGCCCATGGCGGCAATAAGAATATCCGCTTTTTTGGTGATCTTAGCCATGTCTTTAGTTCCGGTATGAACAACAGTTACAGTAGCATTAGCGCGCTCGTTCTTCTGCACCAGCATAGCCATGAGCGGTTTACCTACTATATTACTTCGACCACATATGACCACATGTTTGCCGGCAGGAGAGTTGCCACTACGAATCAAAAGTTCCACCACGCCATGAGGGGTGCAGGGTAAGAAATAAGGATTTCCGATGAGCATCTTACCTACGTTGATAGGATGAAAGCCGTCCACGTCTTTAGCTGGATTGATAGCATTTAGCACTTTATCGGCATCAATATGCTTGGGCAGTGGCAATTGCACGAGAATACCATCAACATGTTCGGCTTTATTCATTTCCTCCACTTTAGCAAGGAGCTGCTGTTCTGAAGCACTCTCAGGGAAGACAATGGTTTGTGACCATATGCCTATCTCCTCAGCAGCCTTTTCCTTGCCTGAGACGTAAGAAACAGATGCTGGGTCCTCTCCCACGCGGATCATAACAAGGCCGGGCGTTACGCCTCGTTCTTTGAGCTTAGCGACTCGCTCTTTTAGTTCAACCCTGATTTCTTGGGCTATCTCGTTACCCGAGATTATTTTCGCCGTCATCTTAACCTCCTTCTTTAGTTTCCACTTCCTTTAGCGGTTTACTGATAGCTCTGACTTAACGGCACTAAGACACGCTGCAATATCCTGTGCCTGACTGATTATCTCTGGGCTGGAGTCGGTAAGTGAAAAATTGCCAAGCCCAGCTTCTATTATACGCTCGTCGTAAGGGATAAAGCCCAGGAATTCAAAATCAGGCATAGAGGAGATAAGAAAATCCTTATCTCGCCCATTACGGATTTTGTTAGCCACTACTGCAATGCTTTTCAAACCAATGTCCCTTGCCAGCTCCCGTATGCGGTAGGCTGTTTCAACGCTTGCCTTACCGGGTTCCACCACGATAATCATTTTATCCACAGCTCTAGCTGTTGCTCGTCCCAGATGCTCGACTCCAGCATCCATGTCTATTATGACTACTTCGTTCCTGCGCAGAAGTATGTGGGCAATTAAAGCTTCCACTAAAGCATTTTCGGGACAATAGCAACCTGTGCCACCTCTTTTCAATCGTCCCATCACCATTAATTTGAGTCCATTATGCTCTATCCAATATTTTTCTGGTATATCGTCAACACGCGGATTCAATTTGAAGTAGGTTCCTGTCTGCCTAGGACGTGCGCCTGTCCTTTCTTCGATCAAATCCTCCATTTCTGATATGGGAGTTATCCTCTCAGGATGCGGCACGCCGAGAGTAGTTGCCAGGGTAGTATTTGGGTCGGCGTCTATAGCTAGAACAGAATAGCCAAGCCTTGCGAACACGGTGGCAAGAAGTGCAACGAGTGTAGTTTTGCCTGCCCCTCCTTTACCGCTGACAGCAATTCTCATCCTCGGAAGGCAAATTATATCTTGTATCAGAAAAAGAAATCAAGCAGGCGATTTGAATCATCTAAAATCTAACCGAAGTAGTGGTCGTTGAATCACGAAAAATCTAACCCAACATATTATCATCTGGTCTGGTTAATTAAAGAGCAGGAAGGAGAAAACTCTGCTGCTGGATGA
>Ga0209721_1000099_pt1 | contig 85460 bp, 62 predicted proteins | sample TshhotsprinmetaG_FD_184139 | JGI IMG/M metagenome (GOLD analysis project Ga0209721, IMG submission 184139) | Hot spring microbial communities from South Africa to study Microbial Dark Matter (Phase II) - Tshipise hot spring metaG (SPAdes)... | ecosystem: Environmental > Aquatic > Thermal springs...
GCCCCCCTCTCCAGCGAAGCTGGAGAGGGGGGCCGGGGGGGTGAGGACCAGCAGCCCATCAAGACGCCATCCGCCACTGATAGGGAGAAGTACGTGTTCACATATGGGGTAAGGCGTCACCCCGGGTGCGCGGGCGCCCTGCCCGCAATGGCCTGGATGCGGGCAAGCTGCCCGCGCACCCGGGAGACGTGTGAACACGTCCATGGAGAAACCCGGGTTTCCTGTTAATCGCGAACCCAGAGCACCGCCACCAGCAGCGCCAGGCCGGTCACAACCGTACCTATTGCCACCAGGATCAGCAGCGTCATCGGCACCAGACCGGACCAGCCGCCCACGCCTGCGGCGACCGCCAGAATGGCCAGGGTCAACATCAGCGCCGCCAGCACCAGCGCCATGGCGATGCGGTTGGCCGCGCCGATCAGCGCCCCCGCGACCCGTCGCAGTTCGCGCTCTTCGGTGCGCACGCGCAGTACCCCCTCGTTGAGTTGCTGTAGCGCATCACTCAACTGGTGTGGCAGTTCCACGGCCACCTCGCCCAGCGATCGCCCCTCGCGCAGAACCTGCGCCCCTACCGCGCCTGGTCCCATCTGCTCGGCGAGCGCCTGGCGCACATAGGGTCGCGCGATCCCGAACACATCGAGTGTGGGATCGAGTTGCACTCCCACCCCTTCCATAATCACCAGGGTTTTCAGCAGAATGGCCAGTTGTCCGGGCAGGCGGATGTTGTGTCGCCGGAACAGCACCAGCAGGTCGTTGATTGTGTCGCGCGCCGAGATGTCGCGCAGCGAGTGATCGACGAAGCCTTCGGTGAACCGCTCCAGATCACGTCGCAACTGGGGCGTAATATCGCGTCGCGACACCAGGTTTAGCCGTTCCATCGCCCGCAGCGCGCCGCCGGTGTCGTGGTTCACCAGGGCGGCGAGGAGGAGCAGGAGGCTCTGGGAGGTTTCCCGATCCAGGCTGCCCACCTGTCCGAAGTCCACCACGCCGAGCACGCCGCCGTCCATCACGAAGAAGTTGCCGGGGTGCGGATCGCTATGAAAGAAGCCAAAGCTAAAGACCTCGCGCAGGATCAGTTCGGTGCAATTGCGCGCCAGACGGCGGCGATCCACGCCGGCACGCCGCAGGCCGGCCTCATCGGTGAGCTTTACTCCGTACAGGCGCTCGGTGGTCAGCACACGCGTATCGGTCAGTTCCCAGTAGACGGTGGGGATATGCACCGTCGGTGTATCGGCGAAGAGCGCACGGAAGCGATCGGCGTTGCGGCCCTCACGTTTGTAGTCAAGTTCGGCCCGGAGCATCGCCGAGAACTCCCAGGCCAGTTCCATGAGGTTGTACTCTTGCCCGAAGGGCAGCCGTTCCTGGGCCAGCGCGGCCAGGTCGGCCAGAATCGCCAGGTCGGTATTGATGCGCGCCTCGATGTCAGGCCGTTGCACCTTGACGGCCACATCAGCGCCGCTGCGCAGGCGCGCTGCGTGTACCTGCCCGAGCGAGGCGGCGGCCAGCGGCGCCGGGTCGAAGCTGGCGAAGAGCGCGTCAATCGGTCGGCCAAAGGTCTGCTCGATCAGCGCCACCGCCTGCTCGCCCGGGTACGGCGGCACGGTGTCCTGGAGTTTCTCCAGTTCGGTGATGAACTCCGGGGGCAACAGATCGGGGCGGGTGCTCAGGGCTTGCCCCAGCTTCACGAAGGTGGGGCCGAGGGCAATCAACGCCTCGCGCAGGCGCGCGGCGGTGCCCAGGGGCGCTGGCGGCGGCACGCGCAGGATCATCCGCCGCGGCAGCGAGAGCAGCGAAACCAGGCCCAGTTGCTCAACCAGGTAACCGAAGCCGTGGCCGACCAGCACGTGGGCGATTTCGCGGTAGCGGCCAAGGTAGCGCGCCTGGCGAACGAGGGGCCACATCGCTCAGAAACCCGACAGCCTGAACAGAAGGGGCAGGAGGTACGGCAGAAAGATGATACAGCCGACGACCACCGAGCCGATGGCGCAGATCAGCACCGTTCCGGCGGCGACGTCTTTGGCGATCTTGGCCAGCGGATGGCGCGCGCTGGTCACCAGGTCCACCGTTGCCTCGATGGCCGTGTTCACCCCCTCTGCTGCCAGCACCAGGGTGATGGTGAGCACCAGCGCCAGCCATTCCCAGCGCTCGATACCCAGCACCACCCCCAGGGCCACGGCGCACGCGCCCACCAGACAGTGGATCTGCGCGTTCCGCTGGGTACGCAATAGATAGCCTAACCCCGCGAAGGCGTAGCGAAAAGCGGCGACCAGTGGCCCCAGTCGCCGATTCACCCCTCGTCGCGGCAGATCGCTCTGGCTGTCAGCATCGCGCTCCATACCCCGATTATACACCACCACGGGGTGGGAAAACCGGCGGTCTTCCGCGCTCGCAGGGCTGATGCAGCGCAGGCGCGTCTGGTTCTCCCGGGCGTTCCCAGGCCCTGAAGGCGCACAACTCCACAGAGAGGGGGATGGGGAAACCGAGTTTCCCCATCCCCCAACCGCCCCACTGGGGGGAAGGCTGGGAGGGCTGCGCCCTCCCAAACCCTCCCCGCAGGAAGGGGCGTGGTTCGGCAAGCTCACCACAGGTGGGGAAACCCGGTTTCCCCATATACTCACATCAGGACCCTAATCCGGCTGCAACACCAGGTTCTCACCCGCCACCCAGCCATTCTGACCACCCACGGTCGTGACGCGCCACCAGGTGTAGCCATCGGCAGATTGCGGACCTTCGTCTACCACCATTTCGGTGCCGATCGGCAAGCGGGCGACGATGTTATCGGGGCTGATCGCCGGCCCCGAGCGCATACGCAGGTTGAGCCCGCCTGCACGCGTGACCCAGGCGCGACAGCCGACGGCGATCTCGGTACAGGCCGGCCCAACCTGGGCCGCCTCGCCGATCGTTACCCGCACCGGCCGGTTGAGGATCTGGTCAGTTCCCTTGACGCGCACGCTGATCGCCGCCGTGCCCTGCGCCAGGGGCACTTCCGCCCTCCAGGCGCCGTCTGCGCCCACCGTCGCCTCGCCGAGCACCAGGTCGCCATTCAGTATTTCGAGCACTGTGCCGGGTTTACCCTTGCCGCTGATCACATTCGGGCCGGGTTGCAGCACCGCGCCCTCGACAGGCGCGTCCACGCTCACCCCCAGGCCCCCGGTTGCCTGCACCTCGACCGGGGCGCTTGCGGCTACCGGGTTGCCGCCGGCATCCAGCGCTTCGACGACGATTGGCTGTGTGCCGGCGCCGAGGATCGTCTCCAGCTCCCAGCGTCCATCGGGGCCGACCACGGTCGTGCCGAGGTTCGCATCGCCCGCCCGCACCCGCACCCGCGTACCGGGTGTGCCGGTACCACTCAGGGTGATCGGGCCGCTTTCGACCTCGCCGGTGGGCGCATCGAAGGTTGGCGCTGCCAGGGCCTCACCAACGGCCAGCTTCACTGGCTCGCCCGTAGCCACAACCTGGCCGCTGGCGTCCACGGCGCGGGCCACAATCTCGGCCTCACCCGCCGACAGGGTCGTGTCCAGGCTCCAGCGCCCATCGGCGCCAACCACGGCCGTGCCCACCGGCGCGCCGTTCACCAGCACCTCCACCGTCGAACCGGGGGTGCCCGTGCCGCGCACGGTGTAGGGGCCGGCAAAGATCGCCTCGCGGGTGCTAACAATCGCCGGCGCTGCCAGGGCCGCAATCGTCGGCACGGGCGTGCTTACCACCACCGGCACCGCCGTGGCCTCCGCTGCCGGCGCGCCAGCCTGGGGCTGCGTCGCTGCGCCGGGTCGCAGCAAGGCCAGCGCGAGCAACCCCGTGATCCCCAGCTTGATCCAGTCCCGGCCCTGCCAGCGACGCTCATCGGGGATCTCGGTGACCGTTGTGGTCGTCGTCGTCTGCTGCATCAGTACCTCCCCTTGCGATACGTGCCGTCACGCACCTGCTGGGCGAGGACCTTCGCCTCGGCGATCCAGGCCGCAATATCCACGTTCTGCCAGGCTTCAGGCTTGATAATCGCGCGGATCTGCGCCTCGCTCATACTGGCGAGCTGCTCGAAACTGGTCACCCCGGCGTTCAGCAAGCGCTGCTCGTAGACCGGGCCAATGCCGTTGATGTCGATCAGCGGATCACGGCTGGGCAGGCGGGCCAACTGGCGCGCCTGTTCGCGCCACGATTCGGTGTCCAGTTCAAACGTCGTCTCTGGATCGACAATCGCGCGCAGCCGGTCCGGGTGCATTGCTGCAACCTGCTCGAAGGTAACGATCCCGGCTTCGTACAACCGATCCTGGTACAGCGGGCCAATACCTTTGATGTCAATCAACGGATCGCCCTTGTTGCCGGCAAAACGACCGAGGGCCATGCGTGTGGCCGCCAGCTCGTCGTAGAGCGCCAGGTTATAGGCCCGCAGCTCGGCCACCTCGCCGGTCGCATCGGCGGCGCCCACCTGCTTTGCCACCAGCGTCTGGCCCTGCGCGCCGCTCTGCGCCCCGCTGCCGGCGCGCAGGGTGGCCAGTTCGGCCCGAAGCTGCTCGTTTTCCTCGCTCAACGCCGCAACGCGGGTACGTAGACCGCCCAGTTCGTCCTGCACTGTGCGAAGCTGCTCATTTTCCTGGCTCAACGCCGCAACACGGGTACGCAGACCGCCCAGTTCGTCCTGCACAGTCTGGAGCGTTCCCTGCGCCGTCTTCAGATCACTCTCCAGCACGGCCCGCCGATCGCCGCAGGCGCGCAGATCGGCTGCCAGTCGGTCGCGTTCGCCGCGCAGGGTGCTCACCTGCGTCTCGACGTCCACCGAAACCACCTGACGGCGGCGCCGGAACCAGATCCAATCCCAGATCCACTCGGCGACGAAGCCGATCAGCACGCCCAGCGTCAACCACCACAGAAAGTCGAGATTCATCGCACCCTCTCCCGCGAGTAGCGTATTGTCTGCGGACCGGCGCGCCGATCAGCAGGGCCACCGAGAACATGCGCGCAGCACGATCCAGGTTTACACTACTACGGCTAGCAGGTTCATGGCCTATCCAATTGGCTAGATTGTGGTACAACTCCCGACCAGGCTTCCGGCGCGGAAGAGGAGGGCGAACCCCGGCTTTGTCGCTCCAGGCGCGCCGGGGCAAAGTGTGGTGGGAGGGCGCAGTCTTCCCAACCCCCCGCAGGGCAGGGCATGGGGAAACCCGGTTTCCCCATCTTCTGACACGATGAAGGCAGGTTTGTTCTTGGGAGGGCTACGCCCTCCCAACCCCTCCGCAGGGCGGGGCGTGGGGAAACCCGGTTTCCCCTGAACGGAGCGTGCCCCGGGATCGGCTATAATGGCCGATTGGAATGGCGCACAGTGGCGGGGCGCTGCTTGCCCCGCCTATCGCCGCACGCTCAACAGAGAGGCATGCGCTATGCGACTGATCATCGTTCGTCACGGTGAGAGCGAGTGGAACCGCATTCACCGCTACCAGGGTCAACTTGACGCTCCGCTCTCCGAGCTGGGGTTGCGGCAGGCCGAAGCGCTGGCCACCCGCCTCAAGGCCGAGCCAATCGACTACATCTACAGCAGTCCCCTCCAGCGCGCCGCGCGCACCGCCGAGGCCATCGCCGCCTACCATCCCCGGGTGCCCCTGGCCTACAGCGATGCCCTGCTTGAGATCAACCATGGCGAATGGCAGGGCAAGTACGCCCATGAAGTCGAAGCGCTCTACGGCCCCGGGTTGCGCGAGTGGCGCGAGCATCCCACCCGCTCGCAAATGCCCGGCGGCGAGAGCTTCTCCAATGTCCTCAAACGCACCCTGGACTTTCGCGAGGAACTCTGCCGGCGGCACAGCGATCAGAGCGTGCTGATCAGCACCCACGATGTCATCGTCAAGATCCTGGTCGCCGACGCGCTGGGAATGAACATGGACCGCATCAACCGCATCTGGGTTACCAATGCCAGCATCTCGGTCATCGAATACGGCGCCGATCTGCCCTACCTGGTCAGCCTCAGTGAAGCCTGCCATCTGGGCACGCTCGCCAGCACCCGCGAGGGCCAGAAAGCGCTCTGAGGTGGAAATACGGGGAAACCGGGTTTCCCCATACCCCTCCCTGGCGGGCGGGTTTGGGAGGGCGCAGCCCTCCCAAACCCGCCCCTGGGCAGGGAGGTGGAGGACCCGGGTTTCTTTCTCAACACGTCTGATTGGTCATCAAGCGGCAGCGATCAAAGAGCAGCGTCCACAGTTTATCGAACACCTGCCGGGGCACTTCCACGAACTGGTAATAGAGCATATCCTCCCAGACCAGTTCCCGGCGGATCACGCCGGGCCGGATGAAGGTGAACTGGGCAATCAGGCCCACGTTCCAGGCCACCAGGGCCGCAGCGCCGATGAGGATGGGCCACCGGCCCGTCCGTGGCTGGAGCCAGGCGAGCAGCGCCGCCAGGCCGAGCACGAAGATCGGCGTGCACTCGATCAGGCGACGGAAGCCAAACGCGCCACGCAGGTGCCAGGTCGTGCCAAAAGCGCCGTTGATGTAGGTCTGCGCCAGAAACCCCATCAGCAACAACCCGGCCAGCAGCGCGTCCCGGCGGGCCAGCCAGACCAGGCCCAGCAACCCCAGGGCCAGCACCGGCGCCCACACGAAGGCGCCCCGTCCCGGATCGATAAGCGTATTCAAAAAGTTCGGGCTGCTCCAGATGAACTTGCCCGCCACAGTTGGCGAGGGACCGGGACGACCGTTGAGGATCTGGTAGGCCAGGAATTGCGGCGTCAGCGTCAGCGCCAGGATCTTCAGAAACATTGTGTGGCGTCCGAATAACCCCAGGGCGACGCGCCAGCGCTGCGTGCCCAGCAACGCCCCGTAGGTCCCCAGGGCCTCCAGGGCCGGGATGATCAGCAACAGCCCCAGTTGCTCGCGGGTCATCACCATCAACCCGCCAATCAACCCCAGCGCCACCCAGGTGCGCATGCCCCGCTCCAGGGGCCGTCGCCAGTGGTGCATCCACACCGTCAGGAAGAGGGCGAAGAGAAAGAAGCCCGGCGCGTGCGACCAGGGCATCAGAATAATGCTGTAAAACACCAGGGAGGAAGCCAGGAAGACGGTTAGCGTTGCCACGGTGGCAGCAAAGTCGCCGCTGAAGCGCCGCGCCAGCCGGTAGGTCAGCAGCAGGCCCATCAGGCTGTACAGCGCCGACATCATACACGTCGCGACGATGTACGGTCGTCCGTAGCCGTCCCTGGGCAGGTTCGCTCCGAAGGCGTTGACAACCCCCACGCCCAGGTCGGCCAGCGCAAACCCCGGCGCCCAGAGGATCGCCGCGCCGACCGGCGCGACGTTGCGCAGCAGGCCGGTTTTCGGATTGGGGTTCATGGCGTCTTCGCGGAGCAGCGCGTTGGTCACGGCTCGATCGCCGAACCGCTCGGCCTGCGCCGCGAAATGCTCGTACTCGTTACGAAAATCCAGATCGCGGTCAAAATAGACCGAGCGCAGGTAGGCGTAGTACTGTACCTCATCACTGAGGGCCACCCGCGGCACGCTGAAGGGCAGCAGCAACAGGAACACCAGGACGATGAGCCAGGGGCCGGGGTCGTTAACGGCCAGCCAGGCCCGGAAACGGGCCAGTGCCGGCACGCGCTCCAGGGTGGCGGAAGGTGCCATACGCTCAACCGGTTTCACCGTGTTCACCTAAATGTGGGGAAACCGAGTTTCCCCAGGCCCCTGCCTGTGGGGGTGGTAAGCCCTCCCCACCGGGAGGGGAGGGCGCAGCCCTTGTCCGGATGCGCCACGCCCAATCTGCAACCGCGCTAGCGACGGGTGACCGGCAGATGCGTCCGCGGAAACGTTACACTGGTCAGATTAATCGTAGCCGCCAGATGGCCGTCGGTGGGATTACCGGCGCCGTCGAGGAAGCGGGCATAGACATAATAGGCGCCGGGTGTGAGCTGATCGCCCCGTAGCCCGGTTGCCAGGCTCCAGTTGGCGATGGTGAAGGTGGCGCCGTCGCCAGGCGCCGGCAGCGGTGTCCAGAACAGATTCGGATCGGTGGCAGGATTGCTGATCGGCTGCCGGCTATTGGCCAGCCAGACTCCCCAGAAGCCCCGGCCCGGATAGGCATTGTCGGTAACGGTGAAGTTGCTGAAACTCAGCGTAGTCAGGATGCTGGCCTGGGGGTTCGAGGTAACGCGCAGCGAATCGGGAGTCGAGCTTGCCAGCACCGGCCGTTCAGGATCGTAGACCAGCGTTTGCGGAAAATCGCGCTGATTGCCCGCCCCGTCGCTAACGCGCACAAGCACGTTATTCTCACCAGGGGCGATGCGGCCGGGGTAGCCGAGCACATTGGCGAAGAAGTCGTTCTGCGTGGAGATAGCCCGCGCAAAGCTGGTGATACTGCGACCGGCTGCCACATCCTTCAGGTTGCTGCAATCATTGACGCCGCGAACGTCCAGGTAAAATCCGGGATCGCGGGTATAGCCGGGATGACCATCGCTTGCTCCGGCGGTACCGATGTCGGCCGGCAGCACCGGGTTGGACAGCTCATCGGCGGCGGGAGTGAACCGTGGCGCGCGCCCGGCGATATGCGGATTGCTGATCGATACCGCTGCCTGGATCCCCGGATCGATAATAATATCGTCGCTTTCGGGGGCGCCGGTATCGCCATCGGCCTCACGCACCTGGGTGAACAGCCTGACCGGCGTGCAGTCCTGGCCGAAGAGGCCCGAGGGTAGGGGAATAGTTATCGGATTGCTGAACGGCTGCCATCCATTCGAGTCGCTGGCGCTATCGCTCGGTTCAGCGTTCCAACGCCAGCGGATCTGCGTGGGCTGCCCGCGAATGTTGAGGAAGCTCACCGAAATGGTGCTTGTGCCCGGCGCGAACCGGGCATTGTCGCGGATATTCGGCGCTGCGCCCACATTCGCTCCTGGCGCGGCGGCAAAGAGCAGGTAGCGCAGCACCGAGGCCCCACCCCCGAACAACTCGCCCGCCACGTGGGCATAGGCAACATCGCTCACGTTCGCCGACATCCGCGAGTTGAAAATGACCCCCGCGTCGTTCGGAGCGGCGATAGGTGTGCTAAAGGCTGTGCTGCCTCGTGGGCGTACAGCGTAGTATACCCGCTGACCAATATCCACCACCGCGTTCCACTGGAGATGTAAGTTGCCGCTCGAGTCAGTGAAGATGTTGGCCGTGCCGAACGTTGCGGCCGGGCCGGTGATCCGCGAAATGGCCCAGGTGTTGCCATCGCTGGAGCTCGATATCCAGATACCTGCGCTCGAACCGCCAGTGGCAATGCTGCGGTAGGCCACATGGATCCGCCCGTCCAGATCGTAGGTCACCGTCGGGTCAGCGTACCCCTCATCGAACCCCGAGACGCGGGTGAGTGAGAAGGTGCTGCCGTTCCACGTACCTGCCCGGATAACCAGGCGATCATTCTCGCCTGCGGTCACGGCAATTGCCATTGCCCCATTCGGTCCGGCGGCCAGGGCGGGGAAATTAACTGCGGCGTCATTGCCGATGCTCACCCGCGGGGACCAGTTCTGGCCATCGTTATTGGAGCGCACCACATACGCTGGCGTATCTGGCTCGCGCCAGGCGACGTAGGCAAAATTGTCACTGGAGACTTCAACCACGGCATTGACCGGAAAGGCGCCGCCCGGACCCGCGTACACCGTGCGCTGCGGCCCCCAGTCGCCGTTTGAAGGTTTGCGCCGGTAGAAAATCGAGCGGCGCTCCTGATTGATCCAGACGTAGTGTGTGGCGCCATCGGGGCCGATGGCCACGCTGGTAGTCGAGAAGTCAGCCTGACCGGGCGCATCGCCGAGGCGCGCGGGGTTGGGGAAGTCGGTGGCGCGGTCCTGTTTCTGCCAGACAAAGGCATCGGCGCGGTTGGCGTTGGCCGAAAGGAACACCTCGTTCCGCGCAGCGGCTACGTCGGGGAACTTGATCTCACGGACGTTGGGAACCGTCGTCTGACCGATCAGACGCGGGCCGGTGGTCCCCTGAGCAACGGTAGGCGCCACGGGCGCGAGCAGGGCCAGCAAGGTCAGAACACTGAGAATCACGAACAGGCGGCGCATAGGGTTGTCCTCTTCTACCGGCTAGCGGCTCGTGACGCTGAAGTCGTCAAAGAGAATGCCCCCCATCGCCCGGGTGTAGACCCCTGCGCGTCCTGCCGGCAAAGGCTCCGGATCGAACGCCTCGACCACGACCGTCCCGTCCAGCGTGACCGTGATCGTATCCCCGGTGACGTTCATTGCCAGCACGTGCCACACGCGGTCAGTAAACCCTGGCTCCCTGATCTCCACCAGGGTGGTGGTTACCCCTTGATGGACTCGTTCCAGCACCTGTTTGGGAGTAGCCGGATAGGCGTTCTTCAAGATTCGGTAGCGGTAGTAGCTCGCTGTCAGCGGATCATCGCCGGTGTAGCGGGCCACCAGCCCCGCGGTGCCGTTGTACAGGTCATAGAAACTCACCTGCACCGTGTAATCGGTCCACGCCGGTGCACCGGTTACGGCCGCCGTCTCCAGGGTTGACGGGTTCCCCGCTGAAGCGGTGAAGCGCTGCTGCAACCGCCCATCGGCAATCGCCCAGACCGGACGTTGCTCGGCCAGTCGGATCGGCTCCAGGGGCACGAACGTCCAGGCGCCGGCAGTTGCGGGATCATCAAAGGCGTCTGCGGCAAGGGTGGTAGCATGCTGGGGCACAACCGGCGCGGTAGGGTTGGGGCCAATCGTCGGCGTGGGGGGAAAGGGCGGATACTCGAGCATGGGCGGTTGTTCTTGGGCAACACCTCGCGGCGCTTGCCAGAGGACCACGGCCACAATTGCGGTAAGTAGCACGATCACCACCCCGCTAGCGATGGCGGGTCTGATGTAACCTTTCATAAGCACCCCTCGTATGGACGCGGCCCCATTGCCGTGCGGGTCGCGCAAGGTGATCGTATTGTACTACTGAGAGCCAGGTCTTGCGAATAGGAAGAAGGTCTTGCCGTACCCGCGCGACCGTCATACGCTGAGGTGAACATATGGGGAAACCATGTTTCCCCGTCCCCCTGCCTGTGGGAGTGCCAGGCGCCCTCAACGGCGGTTGGGACATGGGGAAACCGGGTTTCCCCAACCCCCTCCCTGCGGGGAGGCGCCCGGTTCCCTCCCCCAGCGGGGGAGGGCCAGGGAGGGGGCGGCCCTCCCAAAGATACCCCATGTTCATCGCGGCGTTGTGCGCCATGCGCATGACCGTCTAGCGTAAACATAGCCCGCGCGCGGGAGGGTTTGGGAGGGCGCAGCCCTCCCAGGAAAAACCCATGTTCATCTTGTCGTTGTGCGGCGCAGCCGCATGGATGACTGAGGTGAAAATACGGGGAAACCGGGTTTCCCCATACCCCTCCCTGAGGGGAGGGTCGGGGGGCTACGCCTTCCCAGGAAACAGCCCGCTGGCGGGGAGGGTTTGGGAGGGCTGCGCCCTCCCAGGAACAAGCATGTTCATTCTGGCGTTGTGCGCCTGCACAGGTGGGTAGCTTCGGAGGGGCCTCTGGCCCCTCCGAAGCTACAGGCGGTTTGTTCTTACCGATAGGCCCGCGGCATCCACAGTTGGGGCGCCACCAGGTTGCTGGAGGGGACGCGGATCTCGACATAATCGTCAGTGGCGTTGCCTGCCGCGTCGAGGAAGCGAACATAGATGTAGTAATCCTCGCCCGCCACCAGTTGCGCCCGGCTAAGACCGCTGGCCAGGCTCCAGCCCCGGATATCAAACGTGCCGTTCTGAACCCCGCTCGCTGGAACGATGAACCATCGCAGGTTCTGGTCCTGTAGCGGATCACGAACCCGATCAGGAGAGTTCGCTACCCATATGCCCCAGATCTCATCGGGGAAGAAGTCGTCATCCACCGGCATGTTGTTGAAGCGCAGCGTTTGCAGCAGGTCGAACTGCGGATGGGGGAGTGCGCCGGCCTCCGCTTCGACACTCGCACCTTGCTGGTTGAACCGGGGCTTCTGCCTATCGTAGTTGACGGTCAGGGTGAAGGTCTGGACATTACCCACGCCATCGCGCACTTCGACCACGATCGGCCAGGCGCGTGATTGTTCGCCGCTGAACCCCGGGATCGGTACCAACCCGGAGAAACCGTTTGGCCCGAGCTGGTAGGTCGTAATAAGGTTGTTCTCAGCGTTCCCCACCCGGGCCGTAGTCAGACCGCTGCAGTCGGTGTCGGGAATGATATTCAAATAGGTAAACGGATAGCGGGTATGGTCTGGCGCGCCGCCCGGGGCCCCGCCATCGGTGCTTGCTGGAGGATTGCTGCTGCCGGCGGCCCTGGCGAGCGGGTTCTCCAGGTAGACCCAGACTTCTACCGTGCCATCGATCTGAATGCTATCCGAGCGCGCCTCGGTCTCGATCTCACCGGTCTGAGTATTTCGCAGTTGCGTGAACAGGGTTACCGGCAAGCACGACGTGTCGCTGTAGAACGCTGCAGGCACGGGAACCCGCAACGGATTGCTGAAGGTTTGCCAGCCATTGGAGTCACTCGTCGCATCAGTCGGGGGAGCGTTCCAGCGCCAGCGGATCTGGTTTGGCGTGCCCTGGAGGTTGGGGAACGAAACCAGCACGGCCCGGTCGGCGCTGCGGCCCGTCCGCGGGGCGTCACCCTCGATGACTGGCTGACCGCCGAAGATCGCGGCGCTGAACAGCGAATAGCGTGTGCGCAGGCCACTGCCGGTGAACTCTTCGCTAACCATGTGGTTGTAGACGGCGGCCGAGGCGATACTGCCGTAGGCCCGCGGGTTGAAGAGCGCTCCTCTGGCGGCCGAAGCCAGTGGCCCTTGAAAATTTGCTGTCGGGGGCTTGAAGGCATAGAAGGGCTGGATCGATCCCGACGGCTGTCCGATCCACGAAACGTGCAGGTTGTTCTGCTCGTCGGCGTTGATGTTCACCGTGCCAATGACCCGACCAGACGTGAGCCGGCTGCGCGGCCAGCTTCCATCGGGCTGGCGCTCGGCATAGAACACCCCCGAGTTCGGCCCACCCTCGGCAATACTGCGCCATGCCACATACACCCGGCCCCGGCGGTCGAAGCTAATGCTCGAGTCGGCCCACCCATCGCCCCCAGAGGTCACCTGGCTAATCTCAAAGCGCGATGCCGCCGCGTTCCACAACCCGGCGAAGATGTGCAGGCGATCCCCAGCGCCGGCGGTGAACGTCAGCCCGACCTGTCCGTTCGGCCCGGCAGCCAGGCCAAGCGGCGAGGCGTAGGCTTCTAGATTGGTGACGTTGGTCAGGCCGGTCCAGTTTACGCCGCCATCGGTAGAAGTGCGGATGCGCACCGGGGTGCCGGGATCGCGCCAGGCAACAAAAATCTGGTTGGTGCTCGAAACGGCCACTTCAACCGAGACCGGGAAGGGTGAGCCCCGGTTGACGACGCGGGTTGGCCCCCATTCACCCTGCGGAGAGCGCTGGCGCAGCAGGATCGTCCGTGCTGGCTGGTTGATCCAGGCCACCCATACCGAGCCATCAGGCCCCAGATTGACCGAGGTGCTGGAGTAGTCGGGCTGCCCCTCGGCGGGACCCAGGTCCACCGGGTTTGGGAAGCTGGTTGCGGTTGCGGCCTTGCTCCAGGCGAAGGCGGTTCGGCGAAAGGCGTTTCCAGAGGCATGCACCTGGTTGTTGCCGGCCACGACGTGGGGGAACTTGACATCGTTGGAGTTCGGCAGGATGAACTCGGTGACCAGCCTGAGGTTGCCTTCTTGCGCCCGGACGGTGGGAATGGGCGGCCCCGCAAGCATGGCGGCCAGCATCGCAAAGGTACACAGCGCGACAAGCGACGTTCGCAACATGGCTCGTTCTACCTCCAGGCGGGGATAGGCGAAGCGTTCGTGGCAGGCGCCCCCGCATATGTTTCACGAGTAAGATACAGCCCTGAATCGGGCGCTCTGGCGCGACAGTTGCTTCACAGCTCTACAGAACCCCGGTAGGGGATAGGGAAGACTGGACGTGACGCATCCGGCAAGCAACTCCGTCAGGTGCGGCAACTCAGCTCAGGGCCGGAGTAGCGGCAGGCCGCGCTGCCCCATCTGACAGGTCCGTTATCGGATGCACCAGTATGGTTTGTACACTCCATCCTGAACGTGGCCGGGGCGTCGGGCCCGGCGGGGTGGAGACCGCCCGACCCGACGCTGACCTACGGTTACGGCTGGACGACGGCAAAGTCATCGAAGAGAATCCCGCCGATTGCGCGGGTGTAGATACCGGCACGTCCGGCCCTCAGCGGCGCGGGGTCCTCTGCCTGCGCCACGACCTGGCCATCGAGGGTCGCGGTGATGACGCCACCATTCACGCTCAGCGTGAGGGTGTGCCATTCGCGCTCGGTGAAGCCAGGCTCGTCAATCGCCACCAGGGTGGTTGCAACGCCGCCCTCGACCTTCTCCAGCACGCGCTTCGGCGTATCTTCGAAGGTGCTCTTCAGGATACGGAAGCGATAGAAGCTGGCGATGGTCGGGTCCGTGCCGCTGTAGCGAGCCACCAGCCCGGCGGTGCCGTTAAAGAAGTCGTAGAAGCTTGCCTTGACGGTGTAGTTGGTCCACCCGGCGTCACCGGTGAGGGCAACGGTCTCCTGAATCGAGGGGTTCCCGGCGGCCGCGGTAGCGTCCTGCGCCAGCCGCCCATCGCGAACGCTCCAGACCGAGCGGCTCTCCGGCAGGACGAACTCGAGATCGATGATCTCCCAGTCGCTCAGATCGGCCGCATCGTCGAAGGCGGCGGCGGTGAGCGGCGCCCTGCTTTGCAGCAGGGCGGGCGCGGTCGGGTTCGGCCCGACGGTGGGGGTGGGTGGGTAGTCGGGGTATTGCAGGATCGGCTGCTGATCCTGGGCCACGCCGCGGGGCGCCTGCCAGAGCGCCACGGCGATGCCGCCAATCGTCAGCAGCCCGACCACCAGGCTCACAATCGTTGATGTGCGATATCGCTTCATGGACGAGATCTCCTTCCAGCGGATGTCCCTCAGGATGGGTGGCGGAGTGTGGCGGGCCGCGCGCTGCTGACCCGATGGGGACTGCCGATCTTAGCTTAGTTCCTCACGGTTGTCAACGTTTCCGGATGAGCGGGGTGTAATTCGATGAGCGACCCCAGAAACGGCTGGTACAAACGCAGCAGTTCGACCGCGATGCGCGCCGAGCTGAAGGCCGGGGCCATTGCCGTCGCATGGCGGCTGCAAGCGGCCCAGCTCTCGTGGTCGGTGAGCAACTCTTCCAGCGCTTCAGCGATGGACGCGCCGGAGCGTGGATCGACCACCCGCCCGGCTGCGTGGGCCGCCACATAATCGCTGACGCCGGTGGTGCGGGTGACGACCGCGGGGGTGCCCACTGCCGCGGCCTCGACCACCACGCGACTGAATGACTCGGCCACCGAGGGCACCACTGCCACGTCGGCTGCGGCGAGGTAGGTGATAGCCTCGGCGTGGGGAATGCCGCCGATGAGGTGGACATCGGCGCCAACGCCGGCTGCGTCGGCCCGCGCCCGCAAGAAAGCGCCGTAATCCCCAAAGCGCGGTGTCGAACGATTGGGTCCGACGATGAGCACGTGTGGCGCTATTCCGCGTCGTCGGAGGCGCGGCAGCGCGTCTACCAGGTAGGCGATGCCTTTGAAGGGGTGCAGGCGGTTCAGGCTGACAACGATGGGGCGGGCATGGTCGAGGTGGTGCCGTTCTGCAATCGCCCGACGGCTGCGCTGGCGGAATGCCGCGAGGTCGCCGGGAGGCGGGAAACTGTCACTGGTGATGTTGTAGGGGATCGCGACCACCTTGCGGGGATCGGCGCCCAGGCGGATGGCCAGCTCGCGGATCTGCGGCGAGTCGGCCCGCAGCACCGCCGCGCGCCGGAAGACGCGGGGCGCCACGGCCCGCACGGCGCGGAAGCGTCCGTAGCCGTAGTCGTACTCCGGCTCGGCCATAATATCGGCGCCGGGCAGGGTGACTGCCAGGGGTGGCGAGTGGCGGTGTGGGGCCAGCGCCGCAACCAGGCCGAGGGGGAAGGCGGTTTCGATGTGGGCCAGGGCGTAGCGCCGCTCACGAATCAGTCGCCGGTAGTGCAGGGCCGCGCCGGCAAGATAGGGGTAGGGCAGCACCGTGGCCACGACGCGATTGGCGAGCTTCAGCGCTGCGCTGGCGCTCACCGGGAGGCGGTGCACCGTCACTCTCTCTTCTACGCTCGTGACCCGGCGCGTCAGACGGGCGTCGAGGCTCACGACCTCGGCCTCGATGCCGTAGCGCCGCCACTCGGCGATCACTTCGGTGTGAATGCGATTGCCCATCGCGGCGCTGTCGTAGCGCGGGATGCAGTAGAGAACGTTCATGGTTCCTCAACCCGCTGTGGTCAGTAGGGCACGCCCACGGCGCAACAGGCCAGAAAGAAGCAGGTCACTAGTAAAACGAATAACCCGGTCATAAAGTTGCGTTGATTCGCTGGCAAAATCCTGCGATCCGGCCAGGGTTTGTCAACCTGGTGGTGACAGATTGTGTTTTGCGGGAAGGGCTTCGCCCTTCCACGCCTCTCCCTCTTGCATCCTCAGGCCGCTGCCGGATGGAAGGGCGTGGTCCTGGCGGCGTTCCCACAGTTCCAGGGCGCGCCCTGAGCGGGTCACCACCCGGATGAGCCGGTAGGACGGCTCCAGGGCCGCCGGGCCGCCGAAGTACTCGTCCCAGATGCGCGGAATGTAGGTCGGGCGTCGCTGGTTGAGAATGTAGTCGGGATCGCGCTTTTCGTGGCCGGGCACACCCCGGCCTATGCCAGGGATCTCCAGCCGGCCGATGTGCCGGTCGGTCAGCCCGTACATGTCAATTGCCACACGCTGCCCGTAGAAGGCCACCGCTCCTGCCCCCGCGACGGCGATGCTGGCCTCGGGGGGGCTGTGGTCGTTCAGCCACCAGCCGATCTCGCGCCAGATCCACACGCTCTCGTCCAGCCCGCGGATGGTTGTGTCGAAGGGCGCGGTGCGCGCCAGGGCCGCCAGGCTTCCGGTTACCAGCCCCAGGGCCAGCAGTGGCCGTGCCAGGCGCGCCGGCGCGCGGAGGGCGCGGGTGAGGGTCGCCAGTCCGTCGGCGATGAGGAGGGCGAACCAGGGCACGAGCGGCACAAAGAAGCGTTCGCCGCGAAAGTGATCGCCGCCGACGACGATAATGTAGGCGCTGTACGTCAGGGTCAACAGCAATGCGTAACCGCGCCACAAGGCCAGGGCCGCGCGCCAGGAGCGTACCCACGGCGCCGCGATCACCAGCAGGAGCGGCCCGCCAATGGTCAGGGCGAAGCCCGCCGCATAGGCCAGACCGCGCTCGATCTGCTCCAGGCCGCCGCCGGTCTTGGCGTAGAAGGTGTTCGGCAACAGGTCGCCGTAGTAGACCAGGCGCCAGAGGAAGTAGGGGCCAAACAGGGCCAGGAAGGGCGTGACGAGGGTCAGCAGTGGCGGTAGCGCGGCGCGCGCGCGTTCGACCGGGCTGCCCTGCTGCTCGACCAGCGCCCTGAGGACGATGTGCAGGGCCGTGAGGGCGAGGATCAGCAGGCCCTCGGGGCGTGTGAGCGCAGCCAGGCCGAGGGACAGCCCGGCGGCGAGGAGGGCGGGCCGTCCGAAGCGTTCATGGGCCAGGTAGGCGCCTCCACCCGCGAGCGCCAGCAGGGTAAACAACCCGGTCTCCAACCCGGAACCGCGGGCGGTGTAGAGCAGCAGGCTCTGGCTCGTGCCGGTGAGCAGGGCCGCCACCAGCGCCCAGGGCGGGTCAACCAGCGCTGCGGCCAGGCGGTAGGTTCCCACAACGATCAGCAGGCCGAGGAGCACGCCGCTGGCGTGGCTCCAGAGCACCAGATCGCCGCCGAGCCGCAGCACTCCCGCAGCCAGAACCGTCCACAGAAAGTTGGTGTACCCCTCCACCCGCTCGCCGACGTTGTAGACCAGCCCGTGGCCCAGGGCCAGGTTCTGGGCGTAGCGGAAGGAGATGAAGGCGTCGTCGGAGAGCCAGGAGGGCCAGATCAGTCCGGCCAGGGCAACGATGGGCATCAGGGCGGCGAGGCCGAGACGGGCGGGGAGCGGTTGCGCGGCCAATGCGGCCAGGAAGATGCCGACGAGCATCAGGGCTGCGAGCCACATCGGCGGCAGGGCGGCAGGCCGGTTGAGGGCGGCCAGCGCCGCCAGTCCCAGGCCGGCCAGGCCGGCAAGGGCCAGCGCGTCGCGCCGCGGCAGCCGGGCGGCGCGCATCACGGCCCAGAGCGTCGCCAGCCCCAGGCCCGTCAACGCCGCCCCTGGCAGGTCGAGCCGGGTCAGCGGTTGCAGCCGCACGTCGGTCAGCATTACCCCCAGGGGACGCGGGTTTTCTGCGGCCGCAAACGTGGGGGTCTGGAGCGCGAGCCATAGTTCGGCGCCCTCGCGATCCGGGCCAACCAGGAACTGGTAGATGCGAAAGCGCGGTTCGGGGATGAGCCGGGCTACGGGTTGCCCGCCGGCGAGCACCGTCAGCGGCTGCGGCCCTGCGGGGTTGTCGGCGCGCAGGCGCACCTCGACCCGGTAAGCCGGCGCAGCGAAGAAGGCGCCCCGCACCTGTACCAGCGCGTTGCCGCTCGTCCAGCGGTACCACGAACCATCGGGGAGGCGCTCGGGGCCGTAGATGCCGTCGAGGAAGACCGGTCTGGGCGTGAGCTGGCCGCCCGTCACCGGGGCAAAGGCGGGCGCGCGCGCCCGGCCGATCACCACCAGACCGGCGACGATCAGCAGCAGGGCCAGCAACGTCGCCCCGGTCCAGGCCGAGGGCAGCGCCAGCGGCGCCGCGCGGTGGCGGGCGGCAACGGGCGAGCCGGCCAGGCGTCGCCGCTCAGGTTCGAGGACGTCGCGGGACTCGGCGTTCACGGTTTGTGCAGGGTGAACATAACGTAGAGCGGATCGCTCCGGTCAAAACGCTTCTCAAGGGGATGGACGACGAGGGCCAGCACGAGATCCTTGAGCACGAAGCGTCGCCAGTAGCGCGTGAGTCGCGTCTCATGATAGCGCCCGTTGAGGATGGAGCGCCCGAAGCCCTCAAGGCGGCTCATCCGCAGGCCGGCAGGCCGGGCATAGGTTCGCTCCAGGTCTTCCAGGGTATAAAAGCGGAAAAACGAACCGGCTTTGCCCTCCTGCACAAAGGCGTTGCGCCCCACCGGCACGAATCGGCGAATGCCCGCGAAAAAACTGGCGCGCTCGCCGCTGGTAAACGGCAGGGTCAGGGCGGCGATGCCACCGGGAGCGAGGATGCGCCCGATTTCGCGCCCCACCGCCGCATCGTCCGGGATATGCTCCAGCGAGGAGATGGCGGCGATGCGCGCGATACTGTCCGCGCAAAAGGGCATAGCGGTCGCGCTGGCTACCAGGGGGAAGAACCGGCCATCGCCGGGGCGGGCGGTGGCGCGGCGCTTGCGCGCTTGCCAGCGCACCCGTTCGGGGTCAAGCTCCAACACGATCACGTTGACGCCCTCTCTGGCGAGCATGTGCGGGTACGATGAAGTGCCCGAGCCAACATCGAGCACCAGGTCGCCACGGCGCAGGTTGAGCGCGCGGGTGGCCCAGGGGTACTCGATGATGCGCCAGAGGCTGAAATCGTTGACCGTTTCCCGGAGAATGCGCCAGCCGTTGAGCGCCACTTCGTAGGCAACCGTGCGCCATTTACTGAGGCGAACGGCCTGTCCGTCGCGCTGGCGCCGGGTCGGTTGGAGCGTCGTCGTTGCCATATGGGGAAACCAGGCGCTATGGTGAGGGCCTGGGGGATGCAGCCCTCGCAGACACATCCGCTGCTACGTTACGGGGAAACCGGGTTTCCCCCAAACCCCTGCCCGGGAGAGCGGCAAGCCCTCCCAGGAGAATCTCAACATGTGGGCAACCGGGCTTCCCCATGCCCTTCCCCTCAGGAGGAGCAACGCGCCACTTACTCAACAACAATCCCCATAAACGCCAGACTGAGCCGGCGCGCGGGCTGGCCCGGCGGCGCATCGGCAGGAGCGCTTAAGTATAGCACAGTCTCGCCGGGGGGAAGCGTGAGGTGCAGGGTTCGGCGCATGCGGGCGCGGCTGATGGGCAGAGTGAAGGGTGCGGCATCACCCAGGCGCGCGGTGAGGGCGCGGGGCCGCTCGAAGGATTCAAGGTCGAGCGTTAGCCGCGTGGGGCGGGGCGCGCCGGTCGGGTTCAGCAAGAAGACCTGCGCCTCGTCGCCCATCCAGCGCCAGCGGTCGCCGGCGGCGCTCCGCTCCAGATCGCCCCAGCCGGGGCCGAGGTAGGCCAGCGGGCGGGGCCGCTCCGGCGAAGGTGCCGGGTAGAAGGTCACCAGATCATCGCGGTAGCTCTCGGCCAGGCCCATCTCGGCGACCAGGTCACGCATGCGTGGCAGTGATTCACCCATCGAGCGGTGGTGGAACACAACATACCGTATGGCATAGGCCGCCAGGGTCTCGCGGGCCAGCTCCGGCCAGCCAGGGCTGAGAATGTCGTCGCGTTCGACCTGTCCAGAGCGCAGCTCCCGAATCCCCGGCGCGTAGCGACCTGGCAGATAGGGCGGCTCGCGTCCGATGAAGCCGCCGATGATCGGCCAGTGGTGACGGGTCTGGTACCAGAGGTGTTCGCTATTGGAGAAGTTCAGGTGCAGCGGGACGGGGAGCAGGGCGCCGTCGGGAGCAGGCATGCTCAGATAGGGGCGGGGCATGGGGCGCTGGAAGAGCGGCACGGCGCCGGCAGTGCCGTCAATGGCAAGGATGCCTGCCAGCAGGGCCGTGGCGAGCAGGGGCGCGCCCCGTTCGGCGCGGGCCAGGAGGGCGCGGGCGCCCGCAGCGGCAAAGACGGCCACGGTGAGCAGGCTAATCAGCACGAAGTGGTTGGGCCGATGGCTGGAGCGCACTCCGGGCAGGTCGCGGATCAGCGCGTAGGGGCCGGGCAGGCCGGTGTTCCACCCCAGCACGAAGATCTCTGCGCCGAGCGCCATAGCTGCGGCGAAGACGCCGAGCGCCAGCCAGCGCCAGCGAGTGCGTCCACTCAGGATCACCCCGTAGAACGCCAGGGCGATCCCGACCAGACCGAGCGAAACGTTCCAGAGGATCTGGCCGGGGTGCAGCCGTTCGTAGAAGGCGGTTACGGCTCCTCCCCAGAGTGGATGGTTCGGATTGGGCAGCCAGAAGCTGATCAGGTCGGCATAGGCTTGCTGCTCGCCGCGGGCGTCGCCGAGGAGCGTGTCGCCGGTGCGCAGCAGCCCCAGCAGGCGCGGGGCCATCACCGCGAACCAGAAGGCGATCGGGGTCAGGCCCCAGAGCAGCGTGGCAACGTGCAGGCCCGGGGGTATTCCGGGCAGCCGCAGGGTTGTTGGCGGCGCAGCGTGGTCGGCGGCAGGGCGGAGCGCCCACAGCCCTGCCATCAGGCCAGTGGCGATCAGTGCGAAGAGGCCGTAGTACCAGGTGCCCAGCCCGACCACGAGCAGCGCGATGCCGCTGAGCAGGGCCAGGGGCCAGCGTGGGCCTTCGAGCAGCGCCGCAGTGGCCAGTGCCCATAGCGGCAGCCACTGGATCGAGGCGACCTCGAGCTGGGCATCGAGGACCTTTTGCATGTGAAAGGGCGCAAAGGCGTAGACCGCGCCGCCGATGAGCGCGGCGAGCGTGGTGAGCCGCCATTCGCCTGTGTCGCGCAACACGTAGGCGATGAAGAGAAAGGCGAAGTAGCCGCCGAGGATGAAACTGAGCAGGATCAGCAGATTGTAGGCCGGCAGCGGGCCGGCGCTGAGGGTAACCGGCAGGGCCAGCACCCCCTGGGGCAGGCTCAGGGTCTGCCAGAACAGATCCAGCCCCTGGGGGTGGAAGAGCAGCGGCGTTACGAACGGGTTCTGGCCCGTCGTGAGGGCATGGGCCGTCCACCAGACATTCCAGATCCCCAGGTAGCCGTCCACCTGCCCGGGTTGGTTGGCGATGATGCGCTCGCCGAGGTACAACGGCAGTGGATAGGTGACGACCAGGGCCAGCAGGGTGTAGACCAGCAGGGCCAGCGCGTGGGGCCACCAGGGTGGGCGTGCTGTAGCAGGGGAACGCACTCAGGGACCTCGTTCGGCGGCGAGTACGGCGACGCCGGTGTGCCAGGGCGCCCGTTCCAGGTCGAGTAGCCCGGTGGGGCTGGTGATGGTAACGACGAGGGGCGCGGCGGGATCGCAAGGCGCCGCCCCGAGCGGCAGGGTCACCTCTTCGGGGGCGCCGCTGAGCACGATGGCGCGCTCGATGCCGGCGGCGCGCAGGGTCGCGGGGCGCCCGGCGGGGCCGTGCAGGGTCAGGCGCGCATCGCCACAACCACCCAGGCGCAGCCGGGCGACACCGAGAGTCCAGCGGCCGGTGGGCAGGTCGAAGGTGGCAGGGGCGAAGCCGACGAAGTGGCCGATGGCGGTGGCGGCGCCGGGTACGAGCCGCGTGGGGGCGGGGGTGGGGGCGACGGCCCAGGCCCAGAAATAGAAGTCGTTTGTATCACGTCCGAAGCTGGCGATGCGGGCGTGGGCGCTGGCTGCGGCGGCGGCATCGCCGCGCAGGGTGGCGATCCAGATCTCCATCGCCAGGGCGTAGAGGCTTCGGGGTTCGAGGGCGCTGGCCTCGGCGAACCAGGCCGCAGCGGCGGGGAGGTCGCCGCGGGTGAAGGTCAGGTCGCCCAGGGCGATGGGGCGCAGTGAGTTGCCGGGGTCGGCGCGGTAGGCGGCGCGAAAGGCCGCCTCGGCGGCGCCGACATCGCCCCGCGCCAGGGCCTGGCGCCCCTCGGCGGCGATGCGTTCGGCGCGCGCCCAGGTGACGTAGCGCGTGCTGACAATCAGACTGGCGAAGAGCAGCCAGCCTGCCAGCATCGCGCCCGCGCGGAGCACGGTCGGGCGGGTGAGGCCACGGCGCAACGCGCGCAGCGCCGTCGGCAGCCGCCAGAGGGCATAGGCGCAGAAGGGGACCAGCGCGGCCACCAGTGGCAGACGCAGGCGGTGATGGGCCACGGTGATCGCCGCGAGCAGCACGCCAAAGGCGAACCAGGCCACGGCGGGCGCGGCCCGCCGCCACGCCGGAGCGAAGCACAGTCCGGCGATGCCCCCGAGCATCACCAGCACGTACTGGAGATCGGCGAGCAGACTGAGGGGGCGTGGGTTCTCGCCGGCGCTCAGGGCGATCTGCTCATCGCGGGGGCTGATCGTCACCACATCGCCGACGGCGAAGCTGCGCGACTGGAGCAGGAAGAGCGAGGCGACTTTGTAACGCGCGCGGTTGAGGAAAAAGAGCGGGTCTTCGCGGATGCGCTCGAGGGTCAGGCGCACCGCGAGGGCCTGGCGGTCGGCCAGGTTGGGCTGGCTGAAGATCAACGCCTCGCTGGCGCGCTGTTCCTCATCACTGCGCACCATGCCGAACCACATACTGATGCCCCCGTTGGTATCGGCCAGGATGAGCCGGTCGTGCACGATGTAATTGCGCAGCGCCCAGGGGCCGATCACCAGGGCCGCGCCGAGGAGCAGCGCCAGCGGCGGGGCCAGGCGGGTGGTGAGACGGGCGCAGGGCGAGTGGCGGGGGAGCAGCAAGATGAGCAGCGCGGCGATGGGGATGAACATCAGGGCCACGGCGCGGGTCAGGGTGGCGAGGGCCAGGACCACGCCGGCGACGAAGGCCTGGCGCCAGCGTCCCGTCACGATGGCGCCATCGATCAGCGCCAGAGCCACGACGATCAGCACCACAAAAAGCGCCTCTGCGAAGAGCACACTGCCGAAGCTGGCAAAAGGCACAAAGACCGCCGCCAGGGCAGCGCTGAGCAAGCCGATGGCGCGGCTGGCGAAGAGCCGCTGCCCGAGCCAGGCAAAAGCCAGCACCCCGACACCGGCGCCAATGGCCTGGCCAAGCAGAGCCCAGCGCACATCAACCCCGGCGAGGGCGAACATCAGCGCCAGGAAGGCCGGGTAGAGCGGCGGCCGCAACCACTTGCCCGTATCGTGGTAGCCGCCCTGGAGGAGGTGCAGCGCGGCGCGGTAGTACTCCTCCGGATCGCCCGGCTGCACCGCGCCGGCGCGCGCCTGCCAGGCCCAGAACCAGACCCGCAGGCTCACCGCCAGGGCGACGATGAGCATCAGGGCCAGAGCATAGCCGCGGGCGACAGGAGTGGCGCGGGTCATAGCGGAAGCTTTACGTATGGTTGTTCAGCATTACAACAAGCAGCCGCCCGTGCCGTGGGCGTAAATGCCCCGGCTATGGGAAGCGCAGCTCACCTGCGCGGGCTAGACCGGCATACATGCTCAGAGTCCATATGAACGCCGGGACAGAGGTAGACGTTTCCGGGGAGGCGCCCGGGTTCCCCGTGTTTCCACCGCGGTAGTATACTCGAAGGCGCTACGAGGGTATGCAGCGGGCGCCGGGATGGAACGCTGTGGGGAGATGCGGCGACACTGCGCCGGAAAGGGGCGATGTGCGGGGGCCACAGACCCCTGCGCGCGCCGATGGGGCGAGAGATCTTTCGCCCCATCGGCGCGTTTGCCGCTCAAGGGCGCCCCGGCAGCGGGCGGGGCAAACCGCGGCGGAACAGCTCCACCACCGTATCGGCGAGGCGTTCGGCGTCAGGCTCCTCGATAACGCTCAGGCGCCCGACGCTGGGAGTGAGGCTGAGGGCGTAGTAGGCCCGCACTAGGCTGGGGACATCCGCGCCGGGGTCAATTTCGCCAGCCCGGATGGCCTCGTGAAACGCGGCGACGATGGTTTCATCAATGCGCATCAGGCATGCCCGGGAGTGGGGATGGCGCTCCAGCAGGTCAACGATTTCAGGTAGCCACAGTTGCATCGTGCTGGTGCGATGCTCGACCTGGAGCCGCACACTGGTGTGCAGGAAGCGCAACAGCCGCTCGAGCGGCGAAGCTGAGTGTTCACCGGCGACGAGGGCCAGCGTGCGCTCGATCAACTGGGTGGCCATCGCCGCGATCAGATCCTCCTTGGTGGGGAACTGGCTGTAGAGTGTTGGCTTGGAGACGCCCACGCGAGCGGCCAGTTCGTCCATTGACATGGCCGCATAACCACGCTCGGTCAGCAACTGGTGGGTAGCCTCGAGGATCTCCTCGCGGAGCATCTGGCGACGGCGTTCGCGGAGTGACTGAGTCATAGCAACCGTTTCGTTCGAACGATCATTGTTCTGCCCTGGCGCCCGGCGTCCCCGTTGGCGCGATCGTACGTGTTCACAGTGGGGCAAGGCGTCACCCCGGGTGCGCGGGCATCTTGCCCGCATCCAGGCCATTGCGGGCCGGACGTCCGCGCACCCGGGAGCAGTGTGAACATGTACGCCCGATCATCCCTCCGTGTTGATGCTCACCCGGACGCTCATCCCCGCCCGGAGCGCCGGGTCCTGGCCGTCGAGGGTGATCCGCACCGTGTAGGTGCGCACGTTGCCGATCACTGTCGCGGTTGGCGCGATGTAGGTCACCGTTCCCGCGAAGGTCCTGTCGGGGATAGCATCTACGCTGACGGCGGCGGGCATACCCTCGCGCACCCGGGCCACGTCGGTGTCGCTGACGTTGACCTCGACCCGCAGTTCGCTCGTATCAACCACTTGCAGGGCCGGGAGAGCGCTGGCGCCCACCGGGTCGCCGGGATCAATGTTAATCTGGGCGACAATGCCATCGAAGGGGGCGCGCAGCACTGACTTGTCAAGGTTGAGTTTAGCGGACTCCACGGCCACCTCGGCGGCAGTTACCTGCGCCAGGGCGGCGGCCAGGGTAGCCGCGGTGGGATCGCTGGTAATACGCGCCAGGTTGGCGCGGGCGGCCGCCAGGCTAGCCTCGGCGGCCTGGAGCCCGCCGGCGCGCTGGTCGCCGCGGAGTTTGTCGAGGTTAGCGCGAGCCTGGGCCACCTGCGCGGCCACGGCGGCGCGTTGTTCGGCAGTGGCGCCATCGAGCAGCCGCTGGAGGCTGGCCTGAGCCTGGCGGAGTTGTGCTTCGGCGGCCTGCAAGCCCTCGATCTCGGCCTGCTGCGCCTGCTCGAAGGCCACACGAGCCTGCTCGAGCTGGGCCTCGGCGGTCTGCACGGCGCGAAGGGCCGACGCCTCACGGTCACGGGCCTCGCGAGGCAACTCGACGGGCAGCTTCTCCAGTTCGCGGTTGCGCCAGTAGATCGTGCTGTAGGCATCCTGGGCATCGCGAAGCTGATTGGCGGCCTGCTCCATCCGCAACTGGGCGCTAGTCTTGGAGGCCGAGAGATTGGCGCGCTGGAGTTCGAGGTTCGCAGCGGCCTGCTGCACGGCTGCCTCAGCCTGCTGGAGATCGGTAGCTTTGGGGCCGGCTTCGATCTCGGCCTGGCGCGCCAGCGCCGATTGGAGGGCCTGTTCAGCGGCGGCGATATCGGCATCGGTGACGCTGCCCCGCGCCTGCCGTAGCCCTGCCTCGGCCTGGGCCACCTGGGCGCGGGCCGCGGCTATTTCCTCAGCCGTCGCGCCCTCGACCAGCCGGTCGTAGTTGGCGCGAGCCTGGGCCAGGGTGGCCTCGGCCTGGCGCACCTGTAACTCCAGCTCGGCCCGGTCCAGACGGGCCAGTTCCTGGCCGGCCTGGACCTGCGCGCCCTCTTCGACCAGCACCTCAGCCACGGTGCCCGGTACGCGGAAGCTGAGTTCGGCGGAGCTGCGGGCGGCGATCTCGCCCGAAGCGGTGACACCACGGTTCAGGATTGGCGCCGGCGTTGGCGCCACCTGCTCGGCCGGAGCAGGCGCGCTGCCCGCGCCGACCGGCGCCGTGGTGGGCAGAACCATCGTCGGACGGGTTTCGACCGTCGGCTGCGGCGCGGTGGTCGGGGCGGCGCAGGCGCCCAGAGCCGCGGTGAGGAGCGTCAGTACGAGAATCTTCTTGTACACGGAATCAAACTCCATAAAACTATCTGATGCAATGACCCTTCCAGGGATGAAAGAGATTCTCCTGGGAGGGCGCAGCCCTCCCACACTCTCCCCCGGGCAGGGGCGGACAGAACGTATGAGCGCCGACGAGCGCCATGGCGTTGGGATGCGCTGGTTGGTCCTCACCCCCTCCCCCCTCTCCAGCGAAGCCGGAGAGGGGAGACCAGAGCCGTCCGCGGGGGCGTTCCAATGCGGTACAAGCCACGTTGGCTCGGATGTTCTGTCCGCCCTTAAACTCCCCCGGGCAGGGGCTTTCGCCCCAGCATGCTCCTGCAATGCCGCTTAGTCGGCTGATGGCTCGGACGTAGGAGCGGCAGGGCCGGGCAGTGACGGAATGGGCGGATCGCCGGACGCGACAGGCGCGGTGGGCGCTGGCGGCGGCGCTGCGGCCGGTATGCGTCGCCGCACCCAGGCTGAGAAGCGCGTGACCACCGAGTCCATCAGGCTGTAGACCGTCGGCACGACCAGCAGGGTCAGCAGGGTCGAGGTGGTCATACCGCCGATGATCACCCAGGCGAGGCCCTTGCGGAACTCGCTACCTTCGCCGGTGGCAAACACGTGAATGCCCAGCGCCGTGGGCAACGCCCCGGCGATCAGCGAGAGTGCCGTCATCAAGATCGGGCGCAGGCGGATGGCGCCAGCCAGGCGCAGGGCCTCGTGCTTGCTCAGCCCCAGCTCGCGCAGCCGGTTGGTGAAATCAACCAGCAGGATCGAGTTCTTCACCACCAGACCGAGGAGCATGATCAGGCCGATCATTCCCGTGATGTCGAGGTCAATGCCAATGATGCGCAGCACCAGAAAGGCGCCGATGAAGCTGAAGGGCATGGCCATCATAATCACGAGAGGTTGAGAGAACGACCCGAACTGCGAGGCCAGCACCATGTAGACGAAGAGGACCGAGAGACCCATTGCCAGCAGCAGCGACTCGAAGCCCTCACTGGTCTGCTGCAAGGTGCCCACGTAGCTGATCACCACATCACCGGGGATCCCCAGGGCGGCGATGCGCGGGGCGATTTCGGCCTGCACCTCGCCCAGGTTGCGACCTTCGAGGTTCGCGCCGATGAGCACCTGGTTGAGGCGGTCAAAACGGCGGATGGTCACCGGGCTGGAGGCCAGTTCGACCGTCCCCAACGCGCTGAGGGGCACATTGCCGGTGCGGGTAGGAATGCTGATCGCCCCCAGCGACTCAACCCCGGCGCGATCCTCCGGCTCAAGGCGCACCACCACATCGGTATCGGTGCCATTCTGGCGCAACACAGTGGCCTGGTCGCCCTTGATCAGCGCGCGCACCGAGGTGGCGATGTCATCGTTCGTCACACCCAGCTCGCCGATGCGCCCGGGGTCGGCGCGAAAGCGCAACTCAGGCTTACCGAGCTGGAAGTTCGAGTCGATGTCCACCAGACCGGGCGTCCGCTGGAGTTCGGCGATGACCGCCTGCACCACCGGCTCAAGCTCGGTAATTGGCCGCGTGGTTTGCAGGCTGACCTGCAATTCGCGCCCGGCCACCCCGGTGCTGGTAGGCTGGAAGCTGGGCTGGGCGAAGGAGAGGCGCGGCAGGAACGCCAACTGACTGCGTAAGCGTTCCTGAACGGGGATGGTTGGTGTACGGTCTTTGAGCTTGACAAAAAACTCAGCGCGCTCCGGGTTACCCGCGAAGCCCACGTTGGTAATCACCGTCTCCACTGCCGGATCGGCCAGCAGCACCTGCTCGGCCTGCTGGGCCAGACGATTGGTCTGCTCGAGCGCGGTACCGGCGGGAGCCTCAAAGCCCATCAAGAACTGATGCGGGTCCTGATCAGGAAAGAAGCTGAACTTGAGACCGCTGGCGACGATCATGCTGAGCACCAGCACGCCGACGGCAATACCAACCACGATCAGCCGGTTGCGGGTCGAGCGCAGCGTCCAGGCAAGGAGCGAGCCATAGGCCAGGCCCATGCGCCCGGGATCCTCCTGCGCCTCGTGGATGAGGCCGGCGTCGCGCTCGATATGCTCGCCCTCCAGATGATCGAGCTTGAGACCGGGAACAGCATCGCGGTGCGGCCCCTTCTGCTGATGCGGCTTGACCTTGACCCCGGGGAAGACATTGGCCGACAACATCGGGGCCAGGGTAAACGCCTCGGCCAGCGAGAGCAGAATAGCGATCGAGACCACCAGACCGAAGGACTTGAAGACGATGCCGGCGGTGCCCTCGGCGAAGGTCACGGGAACAAACACCGCGACGATGGTCAGCGTCATCGCCACCACCGAGAGGCCCACCTCCCAGGTACCTTTAGACGAGGCCACGCGCGCCGATTCGCCCCGCTCCATATGGCGGAAAATGTTCTCGCGCACCACGATCGCATCATCAATGACCAGCCCGACGCAGAGCGACAGCGCCAGCAGCGTGATCAGATTGATGGTCAGCCCGAAGATCGGCATAAAGATGAATGTACCGATCAGAATGATGGGCAAACCGGACATCGTAATGATCGTGCTGCGGAGATTACGGAAAAAGAGCCAGACCACCACAAAGGCCGCGATCGAGGCGAAGATCAGTTCTTCGAGTGAACTGGCGACTGACGAGCGCACGGCCTCAGAGTCGTCGCGGGGAATGGTGTAGGTCAGATCGGGGCGATTGGCAAACACCTCGGCGAGGGCCTGGCGCACATTATCGGCCACGGCCACGGTATTGGTGCCGGTCTGCTTGCGGACCTGGAGAATAATCGCGTCGCTGCCATCGAGGCGCGAGATGCGGGTCACATCGGCTACGCCGTCTTCAACGCGGGCCACATCACCCACGCGATAGGGCGTGCCGGTGATCTGAATACGGGCAATATCCTCGGGCGTCTGGAGCAGCGAAGGGGCGCGCAGACTGATCTCCTGATCGCCCTGAGTAATCGAGCCGAGGCCCAGGTTGGCATTGGCCTGGCGCAGCGCGTTGCTGATCTGCGAGGGCAGAATACCGTAGGCCTGGAGCTTCTCCAGATCCATCAGCACATTGATCTGGCGCGTTTCGCCGCCGCTCACGCTGATCGAGCCAACGCCCTGGGCGCGCTGCAACAGGGGCACGATCTCGTCATCGAGGATGCGGCGCAACTCCAGCGGCGATTGCCCGGCGGTGCCGGCCACCGCGATCGACATGATCGGTTCCTGGTTGGGGTCGAAGCGCTCGTAGATCGGCTGGCGCACATCGCGCGGCAAGGTCGGCAACACCGCGTTGACCTTCTCGCGCACCTGCTGTTCGACCTCGCGAATATCGGTGCCGGCCTTGAACTGCAAAAGGATGAGGGCAAAGCCCTCACTGGCCTGCGAGGTCATATCCTCCAGGCCCGCCAGGGTATTGACCGCGTCTTCGATCGGCTTCACGACCTGATCGGCCACACTCTCCGGGCCGGCGCCGGGGTAGGTGATCGAGACCGACATCACCGGCACGTCAATATCCGGCAGCAGGTTGACGGGGGTGGTGCGAAAAGCCAGGAGGCCGAAGGTGATCACCGCCAGCATAACCATGGTGATAAACACCGGCTGGCGGATGGACATATCGGAGATCCAGAGGCCGTTGAGTTTCTCTTTCTCGCGGGGGCCCGTTGCCATCACATTCTCCTGGATGGGATCTGCACATCCTTTGCAAAGACGCTTTCTTTACTCTACCGTAAAGTCTTCTGACGCGCAAGTAGAAATCTCGCCCGGGCAGGGCTGTGGCAAACGTACGTGTTCACACTTCTCCTGGGAGCGCGGGCATCTTGCCCGCATCCAGCCCCTTGCGAGCGGGACGCCTGCGCTCCCGGGGTGACGCCTTACCCCACATGTGAACACGCACGTTTTTTGGGATGGTGTAGCCCTCCCAGACCCTCCGGGTGGGGAGGGCTTGCCACCCCGTGGGCGGGGGATGGGGAAACCCAGTTTCCCCATTTTTCAACCGCTGGTGGGAGCGGCTGGCGCCCCCACAGGCAGGGGTGCGGTTCGACAGGCTCACCGCAGGTGGGGAAACCCGGTTTCCCCATATGTTCACCTCAGTGCCATCCAGCATATGCCGGATGGCACAGTACCACTAACCCCTTGCGCATTAGGAACATCGGGACTTGTGCCAGCGACGCCGAGACTGGTATCCTGGTGCCGCTCGAACGTTCCGGCATACCGGCGGAGTCTGGCGCCCTGACCGCGGCCGATTCCGCAGCGCAGCGGAAGGATGCGACGGCTCTACCGGTGACGAGTGGCGTGTACTGCGGCGCCGCATCTGAGTCGGGTATTACGAGGTCCGAAGCCTGCGCCAGGCGCCCGCCAGCGCCGATATGCCGCTACCCGATCCGCCATCCTACTGAGCAGTGGGGCAGCCGATGAACACGCCACGTATACTTCTGGTAGAGGAGGACCCTGAACTTCGCGTTGCGCTCGACAGTCAGCTTCGCGCTGACGGACACACGGTCATCGCCACGGGGAGCGCCGAGCAGGCCCTGGCGCTGTTGCAGCGCGAGCGCTTCGCCGTACTGATGACCGAGATCGCCCTTGCGGCGGGCGATGGTATCGCGCTGATGGCCGCGGCGCGTCGCCTGCAACCGGACCTTGAGTTGATCGTCCTGACGGGTGCAGCGACGCTCGACTCGGCGATTGCGGCCCTCAACCTGGGCGCGCGGGCCTATCTGCGCAAGCCCTTCACCTCCGATGCCGTGGCGCAGTGTGTGGCGCGGGCGCTGGAGCAATGGCAGACGCGCCATACCCACCAGGCCATGCTCCGGCGCCTGGGCGCCACCCTGTTGCGCATCGCCGAGCCCCACGACGCTCCCTACGAGGTGAGCGATCCCCGCCCGCTCCCCCTGCGTATCGGCGCGTTGCAGATTGACCCGCGCCGCCGCCGGGCGATGCTGGGCGAGCGGGTCATTCCGCTGACCAGCGGCGAGTTTGATTTGCTGCTCTACCTGGCGCATCGCAACGGCGAGGTGCTGTCTTCCGAGCGTCTGGCGCGAGACGTGCTGGGCTACAACTGCGCCCCCGATGAGGCCCGCGAGCTGATCAAGGCCCGCGTGCATCGGCTGCGGGCCAAGCTCGAACCCAATCCCCGCGCGCCGACCTTTCTCGTGAGCGTGCGCGGCGCAGGCTATATGCTGACATCGGGCGAGGAACGCTGAAGGGGCGTGCAGCGGCGCTGGCCGGGGTCGCGGGAATGCCAGGCGGACCCGACGCCCCCGGCCGTCGGGAGGGCCTACCCCTCTCAGGGGGTAAGGTTTTTGGGGCGCAACCCCCGGACCCCGCATATCCCCCTACCCCCGCTCAGGGGTTCAGGGGCGGACAGAACGTATGAGCGCCGACGGGGGTGATGGCGTTGGGAGGCGCTGGTTGGTTCCCGCCCCCGGCCCGCTCCAGCGAAGCTGGAGCGGGGAGACCAGCGCCGCGCAGGGGGCGTTCCAATGCGGTACAAGCCACGTTGGCTCCGATGTTCTGTCCGCTCCTGAACATACCAGGTGAGGGGGTTCAGAATCTGGCGTTGCGATGCCAAACGTGAGCGCCCCCCTCTCCCGCTCAGGGAGAGGCTTGCCCTGAGCGGAGCCGAAGGGGGGGGCAGGGGGGGTGAGGAGCAGCAGTGCATCAGGACGCCATCCGCCACAAACTCTCCACCTGAACGGGGGCCTGCCCTCCCTCTGGCGTTGCGCAGCGCCGCGTGGCTACCGGTTACCGCCGAACAGGCCCCCCAGCATGTCGAGGATGGGGTTGCCGGAACTGGCAGGGGCCTGCGGGCGGGCCTCACCGGTGCTGCTCTCGGCCCGGGGCAGCGTGGAAGGGCCGCCATACATGCCCGGTGCGCCCGCGCCGCCAGACTGGCCGCGCATCGCGCTTTGCAGCAGGGCGCCAAGCAGGCCCTCGAGCAGCGAGGCCGCGCCAGCGGCGCCGGGATCGATTTCCCCCCGCGTATCCCGACCGGCGCCACGGCCATAGCCGGTGGATGCGCTGGCGGTGCCGGTCGCGCCCCGGCGCGCCTCCAGCAGCGCGCCGAGGATGGCCTCCAGATCACCCTGGCCCTGGCGCTTGGCCTGGCTGTAGCTACCGATCGCCGGCAGCAGCACATCCAGCAGCGAACCCTCGCCGGGCTGGCGGCCCGACTGCTGCGCCCCGCGGGCCAGGCCCTCCAGCAGAGGCAGCAGGTCATCGAGGGTGAAACTGGTCTTGCCCGTCAGCCGGTTGGCCGCCTCGGCGAGACCGTCGGCATAGACTGCCGCTGTGCCTCCCCGACCCTCGCTGCGCAACGTCTGAGCGGCCTGGCCGAGCGCCACGCCCAGATCCGTCTCGCCCTCGCGGTTAATCTCCTGCTGCAACGTTGCCGTTACCAGGCGGAAATTGGCGACCATATTATCGCCAGTGTCGTTATCATCGCGATCAAGCTGGTTCAGATTGTCGCGATCACGTTCAAGGTTCTGCGTCATCGCTTCAAACAGCGCGACAAGGCTCTGGGCATTGGCCACGGGTACGCCTCCTGTGTTATGTAGTTCTGGGCTTCGTCTCACCGCCGCATGTGGTTGGGCCCGCGGGCGGCGCGCGGGGAGAGCGCAGCTCTCCGAGACCCTCCCTCATAGAAGGACGTGGGGAACCCGGGGTTCCCCATCCTCCAACCCCGACCCTATGGTTCCACCGGTTCCTGAACGGCTAACGTCTCAGGATAGTCACGCCAGTAATAGACCACCACCGTCCCCGTGATCAGATCGTGCCAGCCCCGGCGCCGATCGTCGATCAGGATGTTGAGAAAGCCGAAATAGAGCGGCAAGGAGGAAAGGGTATAGGCCAGAGCGCGCAGGGCGGCTCTGCCGGTTCGGAGGGGGCGCCCGTTGGTGCGGAGCACGCGCAGGCCGAGCAGGTACTTGCCGATCGTCGCCCCGCCGATGCGGATGAAAAAGGTAAAGTACAGAAAGGAGAAGAACTGAAGCGTCAGGAGACTGACCAGCAGGTTTCTTGCCAGCCCCTGGCCCGGGTTGCGCCAGTCAAGGGCGCCAAACAGCAGACGCAGGAGTTCATCAATGCCCGATGTGCGTCTGAAGAACTCAAGCGTCATACCGCCGACCACCCAGAGGACAAAGATGATCGCCAGATCAATCACCATCGCCATGGTTCGGGTCACGAAGCCGGCGTAGCCAACGAACCTTTCGCCGGTCTGCCCGGCGCGGGCTTGCCGCGCGGCTCTGAAGGGATTTGCAGTCATAGATACCCGCCGGTGGCTCAATCAACATTCACCCGGCGGATCAGCGATCAGGGTCGCGGGTCGTTCCGGCGATCAGCAGGCCACGCAGCTCACGGGGCAGGGAGGCCCGCGGGGGACGCCGGAGCGCGCGTCGAACAAGGTTCTCGAGGCCGTGATCGCCCTGTATTGCCATGCCACGCACATCGTTCAGTATGTCGTGGGCCAGGGAACTACTCTGCGATCGCACCAGTTCGGCCAGTGCCGGGTTCTGGGAGAGCGTTTCGATAGCCTGATCCATAGCCGGCGTTTCCGTCAGATAGGTAATCGCCTCTTCCATCGCCGGGGAACGCACGATCTTGCCAATCGCCGCATCAAGCGCCGGGCTGCGGGCCACACTGTCAATCACCGTATCCAGGGCCGGACTGGCGGCAACCCGGGCCACCACCGTATCCAGGGCCGGGCTGGCGGCCACGCGCCCGATAGCCTGTTCAATCACGGGACCCGCGACGATATGCTCGACGGCCTCGTCCATGGCGGAGGAGCGAACGATTGCGCCGAGGGCCTGCGCGACAGCGGGGCGGTCGGCGGCATAGATAATCGCGTGATGGAGCATATCTTCCAGCGCAGCCCGGGCAAAACGCCGGCTTGGCTCCGCTTCGGCCAGGCCGCGGGCGATCCAGCGCTGAGTCTCCTCATCGGTAGGATCGGCGTTGGCCCGGCGGCGGCGCACCCCGAAGCGGGGGAGTGGCAGCATCTCGATCACCACCCAGAACACCGTGCCAAAGAGGTAGGCTACCACGGTACGCAGCCAGGCAATCGGGTTGCCGCGGGGACGCAGGTGTGTTTCGGCCTCGAAGAGCCAGCCTATGAGCGCGTAGCGGAAGCGACCCGGGCCGGCCTCGTCGCCGCCGGCAGGGGTGGCCCCGCCGGGGCGGCTGATCCCGGCGGCTGCCTCCCACGCCTCTGAGCGCGCGGCCAACCCCTCGAGGCCCAGCAGCGCCCCGCCCACGACCAGCCGCAGCAGCGCCTCGGTTGAAGGGGGCGGCGGGAGCGTGGCCGCCTGCGCGCGCGCGTCGGGTTCGACGGGCGCAGCGGGCGTGGCCGGGGTGACGAGCGCGCCCTGTGTTGGCGCTTCTGTATCATCTAAACGGATCATCGGCTTAATCGTAGTGGGCTGCGCCACCGCAGCAGTACCGGCAGAGCGCCGGGCGGCACGGTAGGCCAGAGCGTGCCGTCGCGCGCTCCGCGGGCGAGGGGAAGGCGCTGCGGAGACGCCGGGCGCCGCGTCGGGTTGCGCGGGCGCCTCGACCCCGGGCCCGGCGTCCGGCGGCGCAGGCGCAGAAGCCGCGGACGCTTCAGACGAGGCGGTCTCCAGCCGCTGGAAGGCCTCGTCGAGTTGTCGTCGGGCATGATCGAAGGAGGTTTTTGCCATAGACGGCCCCCTGATGGGAACATCGGAGAAAGCGGGTTTCCCCGTGCCCTGCCTGCCGGGGCGCCAGGCGCCCCCACCACCGGCTGGGGAATGGGGAAAGCAGATTTCCCCGCGCCCTGCCTGCCGGGGCGCCAGGCGCCCCCACCACCGGTTGGGGGATGGGGAAAGCGGGTTTCCCTCTACCCCTGGCCACAGGGGTGGCAAGCCCTCCCGTCGGGAAGGGGCGTGGGGAACCGCGGGCTCCCCTGCACCTTGCTCGCGGCGCATTTCCTGGCACTCTATTGTAGGCGAAGCCTATCTGCTTTGCCCTACCCGTAAGGACGGAACGCGCGACGTTCGAGCGGTATCGGGTTTGCGCGCTGCGCTTGCCGGAGAAGCGACCGAGCAGGGGTGAACCAGGTTCCCCTACACCTCTATGCGCCGGATGGAAAAGCAGCTATTTCAAGCGTTTGCGGCGCTGCTTGGCCGCCAGGAGTGACGCCAGGCGCTCGTCGGCGGGCGCGGGGGCGGAGGCCAGCGGCGGGGCTGGCGCCTCAGCCGTGGGGGGCCGGGCCTGCCGCGGCGCCGCGGGGGGCATAGGGCGCCGGGCGCGCTCCCGGGCGGCACGGAGACGGGCAAGCATCGCGTCGGCGCTTGCTGGCGCCAGCGCGGGGCGAGGACGGCGCGTCAGGGCAGGGGCCAGGCTGCCGGGGCGCAGGAACAGCCGGCGCAGGGCGATGTCCAGAGGAAGGAGCGCAAGGGCCAGCCAGAGGAGCGGCTGGCTGATGGCCCTTACGCGCCCCACGCGCTGCCCTGGCGCCTCGAACAGACTGGCCGGCGGCGGCGCGACGCGCCCGCCGCTGATGGCCGCCAGCGACTCCAGCAAGGCCGCGCCCGTCGCGTCCGGGCGATACTCTGGCGAATAGCTTACTACCAGGCCACCGCTGGCCGCGCCCAGCGGCTGCCCTGCGGCGTCCAGGGCCGTTACCCGGGCCAGGTAGACCCCGGGCTGGTCAGCCGGGACGGTGGCGCGGTAGCGGCCCGGCGCGACCCGGGTGAACTCCAGGGGCGCACCGGCGCCCGCAGGGTCGAGGAGCCGGCCCTGAACGGCGGCTACCGGGGCGGACAGGCCCTCCGCGCTACCCACAGCCAGGGTAAGAACCGCTTCTCCTTCCGTGGCGCTCAGCTCCAGGGTCAGGCGCCCATCATCCACGGGCGGCAGCACGGCATCAACCAGGCCGGCGGCGAACCGCGGAAACTGCTCCCAGCCGATCCACTCGGTAGCCCACTGGCCCTTGAGGTCACTGGTCCAGGCCAGGGTGCGGCCCAGGCCCACCTGCCAGGTTGCGAGGAGCGGCGCGCCGTCGGGGGTGATCAGGAACGTGCGCGCGGTTGCCCGACGGCCGGTGTTGTTGTAGCCGTACAGGAGGGGCATGCCCTCCAGATCGCGTACGGGGGGAGCAGGCAGGGCCACCACCGGTGTCACCACCTCTTCCACCAGGTCGCGATCGGCGGCGCGCACCGTTTCGCTGAGAAAGATCGCCGGCACCTGGTCGGCGCGGGTGACGCGGTAAAATGCGCCGCCGCCTTCGCGGGCAGCGCGTTCGAGACGCGGGTTTGCCGCGCCCCCAATCGAAACGACGGTGATGGTAACGTCGCGCTGGCGCATCTGGTCTGCCAGGTCGGCGTAGTTGCTGTTGTCCAGACCGTCGGTTAGCAGGATCATGTGCTTGACGCGGGCATCGGCGGCGATCAGCGCCGGGGCGGCCAGCTCGATGCCCGCGCGGATGTTGGTGCCGCCGCCGAGACTCACCAGGCTCAGGGCGTTCTCAATGGCTGCCAGTGGCGGGAGCGGTTGCAGCGGCAGCACCGTGGTTGCCCGGTCGTCGAACGCGAAGATGCCGAGTTGATCGCCGGCGGCCAGGCCCTGGGTGGCCAGAAAAACAGCGTCTTTGGCCAGGTCGAGCCGGTTGCGCCCGGAGCCGGCGGTGTCGGCCATGCTGCCGCTCCGGTCAATCACCAGCGCCAGGGCCAGATCAGGGCGTCGCTCGCGCGCAGGCGGGTCAAGCTCCACCGGGAGCACCTCGGCGATGGGGGTCCGTCGCCAGCCACCGGCGCCAAACGACTCGGCGCCGCCGATCATTGCCAGCCCGCCCCCCTGCTCGCGCACATACGTCACCAGTGCGCGCTGGACGGCCGAGGGCGCGGCGGTTGCGGGAACATCCACCAGAATAACGGCAGCGAACTGGCGCAGGTCGACGGGGTCGGAAGCGACCTGACCGGGGCCGACGAGGGTCGGGCGCAACCCGGCGGCGGTCAGGGCGGCGCGCAGTGGCGCGGCGCGGTCCTCCGCCGCGGTCACCAGCAGCACGCGCGGCGGCCCTTCGACCCGGGTGAACGCGCCGCCGGTATTGTTGAGGGGCTGAGTGTCTCCGGCGGCGGTGATGCGCGCCTCAAAGCGACGGAAGCCGGCCTCTCCAGCCGGCGCCCGCACCTGGAGCGACTGCGCGCCCCCGGTGAGGGTGATTTCCTCGGCAGCCACCAGTTGCCCGTCGGCGAGCACCTCCACCCGGGCAGGTCCGCGCAGATCGCTCTCAATGTTCAGGGTCAGCGGCACGTCCTGGCCCTCGCGGGCCACACCGGGAGCGTCAAGCCCGACAAGGCGCGCGTCGGGGCCGGCCTCGGCTGCCAGGGGCACCACTTCAATCGGTACACCGCGGAGCGCAGCCAGGCGCGCGGCCTCAACCGCGTCGCCCAGGTTCTGCGCCCCGTCGGAGAGCAGCACGAGCCGCTTCTGAGCATCGGCGGGCAGCAGCGCCAGGCCCAGCAGCAGCGCTTCGGCAATATCGGTGCGATTGCCCGCCACCACCGACGTCAGGCGCGGCAGGGAGGCCGGCGGCTGGGGCGCCCGTTCCACCGCAGCATTGGCGCCAAACACAACCACTGCTGCCCGGTCGCCGGGTGTTCCCGTTGCCAGGGCTTCATTCACATAGGCCAGAGCGCGCTCGCGCTGCGCGGGGGCCACCGAGTCGCTCCCATCAATCAGAAAGACCACCGCCGTATCGTCCACCGGCTGCACCACCTGGGCGCCGGCCAGGGCCAGCACAAGCGCGGCCAGGATGCCGCTGCGCACGGCAAGCAGCGCCAGGTAGCGCCCGCGGCCCAGGCGCGCGCGGTTGGCCCGCCGCGTGGCCCATGCGAAGAGCCACAGGAGGGGCAGGAGCGCAAGCAGCCAGAGGGCCGCAGGATGGACAAACGAGATCAGCACGGTGTGTCCACGGATGGGTAGTCTCCTGATGTGAACATACGGGGAAACCGGGTTTCCCCACGCCCCTCCCTGAGGAGAGGGTTTGGGAGGGCTGTGCCCTCCCAAGAAAAACCTATGTTCATCGTGTCGTTATGCGGCGCAGCCGATGACCATCTGATGTGAAAGCGGATGTTCCCCTGCCTGCCAGGGCGAAGTTGTAGTCCTGGGTACACTCTACCACACTACGGTTCACGTAACACGAACAACCACCAGGGTCATATCGTCGTGAGGCGGCATACCCTCGCTGAAGGCGTGTACCTCGGCGAACACCCGGTCAACCAGTTGACCGGCGGGCAGGTGGCCCCAGCGCTGGACGAGCCGCTCGAGGCGCTCGAAGCCGAAGAGGTTGCGGCGCTGGTCGTGGGCCTCGACGATGCCATCCGTGTAGAACAGCACCGTGTCGCCTGGCCCCACTTCCACTTCGAACTGGCCGAACGTGACACGATCGGAGAGGCCGAGGGGCAACGCTGGCGGCCCTTCGAGAAAACAGGTGCGCCCATCGGCGCGGCGCAGCAACGGGGTGAGTTGCCCCGCCAGGGCCAGCACCAGCCGGTCGCGGGCCCGATCCACCAGGGCGTAACTGAGGGCCACGAAGCTGTTGCGGGGCACGTCGTCAACCAGCGAGCGGTTGGTCTCGGTCAACACGACCGAGGGCGTCTCGTGATTACGGGCCTCGGAGCGGGCGGTCGAGCGGGCAACCGCCATAAGCATCGCCGCCGGAAGCGATTTTCCACTCACGTCGCCGACGATCACCCCGATCCGCGCGCCCAGTTGCACCACGTCGTAGAAATCTCCGCCGGTCTCCCGCGCTGGCACACAGCGGGCCGCCAGTTCCAACCCTCCCACGGTGGGCAACTGGCGGGGGAACAGGTTGGCCTGGATGCGGCGGGCGATCTCCAGTTCTTGCTCCACGCGCGCCACCGATTCCTGGTACAGCCGGGCATTCTCGATCGCCAGCGCGGCGTGGTTGGCAAAGGCGCTTGCCACCTCAACATCACGCTCGCTGAAGACCCGCCCGGAGCTGTTGTCACCTTCCAGGGGATGGCGCGAGTCGATGTTGAGCACCCCAACGACGTGGCCGCGGGCAATCAACGGCACGCCGATCCAGGAGGAGATATTCTCGGACGAAGGCAGGTGCAGCCAGGGAACAGTGGTCCGACCGGCTATGTAGCGCAGGGGCGCGCCGGTACGGGCCACGTGCCCGGCGGCGCTGCCCTCCAGGGGCAGGATCAGGTTGCGCGGCTCGATGCCGGGCGCGCGCCCGCACGAGGCCACCAGGCGCAACTGCGCGCCGTCGAGGAGCATGATCGAGGCAGTATCAAAGACGATGACCTTCTGTAACTCAGCCAGCACCAGCCGCAGCACCTCGCCCGGGTCGAAGGTGGAGCTGAGCACCCGGGTCATCTCCCGCAGCGTCTCCGCGGTGCGCCGCTGCTCCTGCTCGGCGGCGAAGAGTTGCGCATTCTCGACCGCTGTGGCGATTGCCGTGGCGACCGTGCTCATCAGCTCCAGTTCTTCGTCGCCGAAGCGCAGCGGCGCGCCATAGCTATCCAGCGAGATCGATCCCAGCACCCGGTCGCGGCTCACCAGGGGCACGATCACGAGCGAGCGGATGCCCATAGCCCGCCAGCGTTGGCGACTGCGCTCGGCCAGCGGATCGCGTTCGATATCTTCAATCACCACCGGGCGCCGGGTGGCGATCAGCCGCTCGACCAGGGGATTGTCCTGTAATGGAATGGGCAGGCCCACTGTGCCGGTCTCAGGGTACTCGGCGACCACCGTGCCCGTCTCAGGCTCGGTGAAGAGGATCGTGCCGGTGTGATCGGCCCAGAACAGCCGCATGAGTTCACGGGCGGCAAGCGCCAGGATCTCCTGCTGATCCAGGCGCGCGGCCAGCACCGAGGCGATGCGGTTCACCAGTTCCATGCGGTGGGCCTGCCGTTCCACCGCCTCAGCGTGCAGGCGCGTCTCTTCCAGCAGCCGCTCGCGCTCCTGGAAGAGCCGCACCTTCTGCACGCCCAGGCTCACGTGGCTCGCCACCTGGTAGAGAAAATCAATCGTGCCGGTGTCGTAACGGGAGGGCCGGTAATCCTGGATGGAGAGCACCCCGATCAACTCGCCATCACGGGCCACCAGTGGGACGCCGGCCCAGGAACGCACCAGCCGCTCCGGCCCCACCGGGCGCGGCTCGATGCCGCGGCGGGCCAGCTCGTGGCGTTCGTGCAGCAGATCGTGAAAGAGCAGCGGTTCACGGTGGGTCATGATCCAGTGGCTCAGCGAGCCGGGGGTCACCTGGCGCCCGACGAGATTGAGGGGTACCGATTGTCCTTCTTCCACAAATACGGCGTTGGTAATCACCTCACTCTCAGGCTCACAGATCAACAGCGCAAAGACCGGGGCGCCCAGCAGGTCGTTGAAGACCCGGTAGATCTCCGCCAGCATTTTATCCAGATCATACGACGCGGTGACCACCTTGCCGATCTGGCCGATGGCATCGAGTTCGGCGATCTGCCGCTCCTGTTCGTCGAGCAGACGGCGATTCTCGACGATGATCGCGATCTGATTAGCCACCGACTGCGCGACACGCACATCGTGCTCACTGAAATCGCGCTGGGCGAAGCCGAAGAGGCTCAACGTTCCCACCACGGTACTTCCGGCGAAGAGGGGCAGAATGAGCGAGCACTCGAAGCGCGGAAAGACCTCCAGAGGCAGCGAGCCGCCACGCCGGAACTCGTACCACTCCCGCGGCACCACAATCGGCTCGCCTGTCTCGACAACGGAGCGAATGGGACTGGTTGCCAGAGGTGAGCGGTAGGTGCGTTGCTCGTACTCTTCTGAAAAGCCCCGCTGGCAGCAGAGCACGAGGTGCTCGCGGGGCGCATCGAGCAGGCGCACATTGCCGGCCTCGAGGCGAAACAGGCGCAACACGATATCCAGGGCGCGCCCGAGGGTCTCAGCGAGGGGGCGCCGCTCCACCAGGCCAGCGGAGATGGCGCTCAGCGCCGCAAGCTCCTCGGTGCGCGCGGCTACCTGGGCGCCGAGCGCGGCGCGCAACTGCTCCTGGCGCCTGACCAGGACCACGTTCTCCAGCACCACGGCGATCACGTTTGCGATGCGCTGGAGCAGTTCCAGATCGGTTGGTGTGTAGACACCGGCCCGATAACTCTGGACCGACAGCACGCCGATGGCTTCGGCGCCGATCATCAGCGGCACGCCGAGCCAGGCCCGCGAGCGTTTCTCGTGAGCGCCGCCGGGCGGCAGCGCAGCGGCATCACCTTCAGCCAGGAGATCTTGAATGAGGAGAGGTTGTCTGGTACGGATGATCGTGCCGGTGAGGTAGCCGAACTCAACGTCCTCGATAAACTCGCTTACCTCTTCGGTAGCCAGCAGGGCATAGGCGAAGCGCTCATGGCGCTCGCCGCAACATGCCAGGTAGAAGGTGTCGAAGGTGACGACGCGGGCCAGTTCGCGCTGGATACGCTCGAAGATCGTGCGCGCATCGGGGTGCTCGCTCCCAACCAGACTGATGGCGGTCAGCGCGTGAAGCAGACGGGCATCACGCTCGTGCTGGGAGAGCAACTGATCGCGTTGCCGTTCGAGATCGCGTATCCGAGCGCGGCTGGAAGTGGACCGTGGCATAGCCTGTCCCCGCGTGCTGGCACGTCGTAGCAGAAGGCGGCCGGGGGCCGGTTCGATGTCGGGCGCTGGTGCGGCTGCGCTGCTCGTTGTGAACAGCCGCCCCCGGGAGCGGGAGGTGAGGCCCCGGTCTCCACGCGAACCCGCGCGCACCGTTATGGCGCGTCCCCGCTCCGTACGTGTTCACACCTTTCCCGGGTGCGCGGGTATCTTGCGCGCATCCAAGCCATTGCGGGCGGGACGCCCGCGCACCCCGGGTGACTTACCCCACATGTGAACACGTACCCCGCTCAGGCATCTCCCGGGGTCTCGGCGGTGCCGAAGGGCAATTCAACCACTTCGACGCGAAGGTCGCCAACCTGGACGGAGGCGCCGGGAGTGGCGTAGGCGGTGCGCACATACCCGAGACCGATCAGGCCATAGCGGGGGGAGGCGACCAGGCTGGTCAGATCGCCGGCTTCTTTCCCCTCGGCATCGAGGCGCGCCAGCGGCACACCTGCCCCTGCGGGCAACGCGGGCAACCCGGCGAAGCGCAGACCCCGCAACTGCCTGGCAATGCGGCCACGGCTCTCCATACGCGCGATGATCTCCTGGCCCACGTAGCAGCCCTTGTTGAAGCTCACTGCGCTCCACAGGCCGGCCTCCAGGGGGATGTACTCCTGCGACAACTCCCGCCCGAAGGCGCCGTACCCCTGCTCAACCCGGAGCACGTCATAGGTGGCGGCATCGAGCCGGACGGTGCCCGCGGCGCACAGAGCGGCCTCCATCTGCTCCAGGAGCGCAGGGGTGGCAAGGAGGCGATAGCCGCTCCCGCCGATGGGCGCCGCGCCGGCCACGAAGAGCGGCGCTTCCTGCCAGGTGGCAGCAACGATACCGCGGGGCGACAGTTCTGCCACGGCGATGCCCAGCGCGTCCAGCAGCGCCCCGGCACGCGGGCCATACAGCGTCTTTTCGCCAAGCGTGGCGCTGGCGTCCTCCACCTTCACCCGGTCGTTAAAAAAGATATTCTTCCGCAGGTAGGCATGGATGGTCGCGCCCTGCCCCGGACTGGTCACCAGCAACAGGCCCTCATCGAGACAATACACGTCAAGGAGGTCAATAATCCGGCCAATCGGTGTCGTCAACACCGTCTCGACACCTTCGCCGGGTTTCAACCGTTCGATATGATTGGTCGAGAGGCGATGCAGCAGCGCCGCGCGGTCACGGTCGCGCATCCAGATGCGGCCACGGGCGGCGCTATCATACACCGCGACACCCTCGCAGGCGGCGGCATAGGCGTGCGGTTGAGCGTGGGAGATCGGTGTTTCGGTCATCGTCATTGGCTCGAATCACCCTCTGGGGGGGCCGGCGGGAGCGCCAGTGGCTGACGACGGCGACCATGCAGGAAGAGGGGGCTCCACATCATGATTTGACATAATCACCAGGGCGACTTGATGTCACCGTCCCGACAGTTACTGGCATGATACCATACTCAAGCCAGGCGCGGGGAGACCCGGGGCTTCCCACAGCGAGGGGAGGGTATGGGCGTGCGCTCTGGCCTTACCAGGCGCTTTCGCGCGCGCAGCGACAGAGGCCAATGAAAATAAAAGCCCCGACGTAAACACATTCGTTTCCCATTCGTTGACCTATCCTCCCCCGGGGGAGAAAGGTCAACGAATGGAGGAAGAAAGGCCAACGAACAACCAACGAATAAACGAATGAAAGACGTGACGTGAACATATTCGTTTATTCGTTTCCCATTCGTTGACGTACTCTCCCCCCGGGAATGAAAGGAGCAGACAATGAACTCAGCAAACCACGGCTCCCATCTCGTTGATGACGGTCTTAATGGCCTCACCTATAAGGTCATTGGCCTGGCTATAGCAGTTCATAACGACCTTGGGCCCGGCCACCGCGAGATGACGTATCACAATGCCATGCATCAACGCTTCATTGATGCGCGCCTGGCTGCCGAACGGGAACCAGAACTACTCGTTCTGGATGAGAATGGCAATCTGGTAAATTTCTACCTGCCCGACCATCGCGTCGAGCAGGTGTTGTTAGTGGAGTATAAGGCGCACTCCTTCCCTCTGACCAATGATGAGATCGCGCAATGCATAGACTATTTCGCCGCTTCCAATTGTTCCGTTTGTCTCTTGTTCAACTTTGGAAGGCGGCGTCTGGAATGGAAACGTCTCTTTCCGCCCCAAACGATCCTGGAACACCGCCAGCGCCGGCAGCGATAAGCCGGGGAGGATGGGGCTTCCCCACGCGCACTCAAAACTCCAGTAACCGCTGCGCCGCGGCGCGGATCTTCACCGCATCGGGACGATGCGCGTCCTCCAGGGGTGGACTGTAGGGCACGGGCGTATCGGGCCCGGCCACGCGGGTAATCGGGCCGTCGAGGGCATCGAACGCCTGTTCAGCGATCAGCGCGGCCACCTCAGCGCCCACGCCACAGGTGCGGTTAGCTTCGTGGACGATAAGCACCTTGCCGGTCTTGTGGGCAGTGGCCAGGATGGCTGCCTCATCGAGCGGCTTAAGTGTGCGCAGGTCGAGCACCTCGATGCTGTGCCCGGCGCGTTCCAGATCCGCGGCCACTGCCAGGGCCTCGTGCACCATCGCGCCATAGGTGATAATCGACAGCTCTTCGCCCTCGCGGCGCAGCGCCGCCCGACCAAGCGGCACCAGCCCCGTCTCGCCGCCAGCAACCGGTCCCTTGAGCGAACGGTAGAGGTACTTGGTTTCGTAGTAGATCACGGGGTTGGGATCGCGAATGGCGCTGATCAGCAGGCCCCAGGCGTCGGCGGGAGTGGCAGGGGCCACCACCTTTAGCCCCGGGGTGTGCACGAACCAGGCCTCATTGCTCTGCGAGTGGAAGGGTCCAGCGCGCAGCCCCCCTGCGCCCGGCGCGCGGATGGTGATCGGCGCCGCCTGGCCCCAGCGGTAGTGGTTGGTGGCGGCAAATTGCACGATGGCATCGAAGCCGGTGGAGATAAAATCGGCAAACTGCATCTCCACTACTGGACGGAAGCCCTGGAAGCTCATGCCGATTGCCGCGTAGATCATCGCCAGTTCCGTCATCGGCGTATCGATCACGCGCTGCTCGCCGAACTCCTCGATCAACCCCTGGGTTACTTTGAAGGCGCCACCGTATACGCCAATGTCTTCACCCAGCAGCAGCACAGCCGGATCGCGCTGCAATTCGTAGCGTAGCGCCTCGCGAATGGCTTCGAGGTAAGTTAGCTCGCGGATAGCGCCCGGCGGCGCGTCGCCGGTTTCGGCGAGCGTCGTGACCCCGGTGTGAAGGTTGGCATCCCAGGTCATGGTTGCTCCTCGTCAGTTGCCGCGCCGCGCAATAAAGAGGTTTTTTTTCTGAGAGGGCGCGGCACTCTCACATCTGAAAACAGGGGCATCTCTGGGAGGGCCGCCCCCTCCCTGGCCCTCTCCCGCTGGGGGAGGGAACCGGGCGCCTCCCCGCAGGGAGGGGATTGGGGAAACCGGGTTTCCCCGTATTTTCACCTCAGACGCCCATGCGCGGGGCGCACGACGCCAGAATGAAAATAGTATTGTTCTTGGGAGGGCTGCGCCCTCCCAAACCCTCCCCGCGGGCGGGCTCTGTTCACCTCAGAGTCAGACACACCTTGCGCATTCGTTTATTCGTTTCCCATTCGTTGGCCCATTTCCCCTCGGCGTCCCGGGAAGCCTATCCCGGAGCAGGTGAAACCTGTTGCAGGGCTGCGCCCTCCCAAACCCTCCCCGCGGGCGGGCTCTGTTCACCTCAGAGTCAGACACACCTTGCGCATTCGTTTATTCGTTTCCCATTCGTTGGCCCATTTCCCCTCGGCGTCCCGGGAAGCCTATCCCGGAGCAGGTGAAACCTGTTGCAGGGCTGCGCCCTCCCAAACCCTCCCCGCGGGCGGGCTCTGTTCACGTTAGTCCGCGTACACCCCCTGCGTCACCTCGGACGGGTCGGGGTAGGGGCTGGCTTCGGCGTAGGCCTGGGCTTCGTCGAGTTCGTGGTCAATACGTTCGAGGAGCGCGGCAAGGGCGGCATCGTCGAGCAGGCCCCGCTCGCGGAGCACGGCCTCGATGCGCGCGATCGGATCGCGCTGGGCCCAGGTTTCCAGCAGGTCCTTTGGCACGTAGGCCATATTGTCGTGGATGGCGTGGCCGCGCATACGCATCGTCTTGCACTCGATCAGGGTCGGCCCGCCGCCCGCGCGCGCCCGCTCCACTGCCTGAGTAACCGCCTGGTACACCGCACAGAAATCGTTGCCGTCCACAATCACGCCGGGTATGCCATAGCCCGCGGCGCGGTCGGCGATATGCTCGATGCGCATCTGGCGTGCCAGGGGGGTGGAATAGGCGTACTGGTTGTTTTCGCAGATGACCACCATCGGGAGTTGGAAGACCGATGCCCAGTTCAGCGCCTCGTGGGCCAGGCCCTGGCTGGCGCCGCCATCGCCGAAGAAGGCCATTGCCACCCGTGGCTCGCCCTTGAGCTTGAAGGCGTGGGCCACGCCGGCAATCACCCCGGTGGAGGCCGGCAGGTGACTGATGAAGCCGATGAGGCCCAGGCTCAGGTCGCCCATACCGTGCAGGTTGGCGTCGCGCCCGCGACTGACGCCTGTGGCCCGTCCGAGGAACTGCGCCAGAATGCGTCGCGGATGCAGCCCTCGCACCAGGTACGTGCCGAGGTCGCGATGCATCGGCGCCGCCACATCGTCGGGGCCGAGCGCCAGCCCGGCAGCCACACTGATGGCCTCGTGCCCGATCTGCGAAAAGTAGCCGCCGACAATTTTGCTCTGCTTGTGGAGGAAGGCGCCCCGCTCGTCCAGGGCGCGGGTCAGGCGCATCCAGTAGTGCGCCCGGGTAAGCAGTTCTGCGGGAAGCTCCATTGCTCCTGGTCCGGGCTATGGGCCTGGCATCATGCCATGCCAGGACGTGATCGTCGCTCGATTGCACCGGTATTGTACCATCTTCGGGGCATGAGCAAAGTCCGCAAAAGGCGCCATGCCGGGCGGAGCGAAGCATCTCTGGTTCGCATCAGGAAGAGACCCTTCGCTGCGCTCAGGGTGACAACAAGCGACTTTGCACAAGCCCCGGGTTTTTCTCCTGGCTTGCGAAGTGGCAGGTCGATCCGGTAGAATAAAATAATCTGCCTCACCATCACTCTGCGGCCCGCCCAGGCGGGTCCCGTTACCCGCCGAAAGATTGCCTATGCCGCGCCTCTCGTTCATCTACCCCGAGATGCTCTGGCTGCTGATCGCGGTCGGGCTGATCTGGGCTGTTGCTCTGCTTCCCCCGCGCCGCCTGACGCCAGGGCGCTTCTGGACGAGTTTGACGCTCCGCAGCATCATCGCTACGGCTCTGGTTTTCGCTGTGGCCGGCGCGCAACTCGTGCTGCCGGTCGAGCGTTTGACGACGGTCTTTTTGCTCGATGCGAGCGACTCGATGCCGCCCTCTACCCGCGCCCAGGCCGAGACCTTTATCCAGGAGGCGCTCCAGCAGATGCCCCCGGGCGATCGGGCTGCCATCGTCGTCTTTGGCGGCAATGCCCTGGTAGAACGGGCGCCCAGCGAGGAGCGTCGGCTGGGGCGTATCAGTTCGGTGCCGGTGGTGACGCGCACCAATATCGCTGAGGCCATTCAGCTCGGTCTGGCCCTTTTCCCCGCCGATGCCGAGAAGCGCCTGGTGCTGCTCTCCGATGGCGGTGAGAACGAGGGCCGGGCAATCGAGGCCGCCCGCCTGGCCGCGGCGCGAGGGGTGCCGATTGACATTGTGGACCTTGCGATCAATTCCAGCGATGCCGAGGCGCTGATCGCCCGCCTGGAGGCCCCCGCGCGGGTGCGTGACAACCAGCGCGCCACGGTGGTTGCCACGGTGGAAAGTACGGTCGCCCAGGGCGCCACGGTGCGCCTGATCGGCGATGGCGGGGTGATCGCCGAACGGCGCGTCGAACTCCAACCTGGCTCCAACGAGGTTCCCTTCCAGATCGAGGTTGCCGGCTCCGGCTTCCAGCGCTTCCGCGTCCAGGTTGAGCCAGACCAGGATGGTCGCCCCCAGAACAACGAGGCTTCGGCGCTGATCCAGATCCAGGGTCCACCACGGGTGCTGATCGTGGCCGTTAACCGCGCCGACGCGCAACCGCTGGCTACCGGTTTGCAGGCCACCAGTATGATTGCCGAGATTGTGGTGCCCGATCTGATGCCCAGCGACCTGGCCGGTCTGAGCGCCTACGAGAGTGTCGTTCTGGTCAACACACCGGCCCGCGCGTTGCCGGTTGGCGCTATGGCCGCCCTTCCCGCCTATGTCCGTGATCTGGGCAGGGGCCTGGTGATGGTCGGCGGCGAGGAGAGTTTCGGTGTCGGCGGCTATGGGCGCACGCCCATCGAAGAGGCTCTCCCGGTCTACACGGACGTGCGTGACCGTGAGGAGCGCCCCGATCTGGCCCTGGTCTTTGTGATTGACAAGTCCGGTTCGATGGACGCATGCCACTGCGCCAGCCCGGATCGCGGCGCTATGCCCCTCCAATCCGCCGGAACGCGCAAGGTGGATATTGCCAAGGAAGCTGTGGCGCAGGCGGCGGCGCTGCTCGGGCCGCACGATACCCTTGGCATCGTGTCCTTCGATAGTCGCGCCATCCAGACGATGCCGCCTACCACCGGCGCCACGGTGGAGGAGGTGATTGAGGCGGTGTCGGGCCTCGAACCACGTGGCTCCACCAACGTCCGCGCCGGTCTGTTGGAGGCCGAGTCGCTGCTTCAGGGCGTGGATGCCCGCCTCAAGCACGTGATTCTGCTTACCGACGGTTGGGGGTCCGGCGGCGACCAGGTGGATATCGCCGAGCGCATGCGCGCCCAGGGTATAACCCTCACCGTCGTGGCGGCGGGCAGCGGATCGGCTGACTATCTGGAGCGCCTGGCGCTCGCCGGCGGCGGTCGCTACTATCCGGCCCAGGATATGGCCGAGGTGCCGCAGATCTTTGTGCAGGAGACGATCACCACCGTCGGTAATTACATTATCGAACGCCCCTTCGTGCCCGTGGCTATCGGCGAAAGTCCGATCCTGGCCGGTCTCGGCGGTCTGCCGCCGCTCTTCGGCTTTAACGGGAGCACGCTTAAGGAGAGCGCCCGCGCGGTGCTGGAGACCGACGATGACCAGCCGCTGCTGGCGATCTGGCAGTACGGCCTGGGGCGGAGCGCCGCCTGGCTCAGCGATACGCGCGGCAAGTGGGCCGCGGAGTGGATCCGCTGGGAAGGCTTTCCGCGCTTTGCCGGGCAACTCGTCGGCGCGGTGCTGCCCACCCGCGGCGGCCAGGAGGTCAGCGCCGAGATGCAGGTGGCCGGCGCCGAAACGCTCATCCGGCTGACGACTGGCCCGGGGCAGGAGAACCTGGAGGTTACTGCAACCCTGATCGGCACCGACGGCTCGCGGCGCGAGGTTGCGCTGCCCCAGGTCGGCCCGCAGACCTACCAGGGCCGTTTCGAGAGTCCCGCGCCGGGCACCTACCTCGTGCAGATCAGTGGCGCCGCAGGCGGACGCGCGGTGTTGCAAGAGACGGCGGGCCTGGTGGTGCCCTATTCCTCGGAGTACCGCGGCGCCCAGGCCAACCCGGCCTTGCTGTCTGAACTCGCCACGCTCACCGGGGGCGCCACGTTGAACGAGGCGGCCGACGCCTTCGCGCGTGTTGATAGCGGCGTCACCCGCGCCCGCGAGATCGCTATGCCCCTCCTGGCTCTGGCGCTGCTGTTACTGGTCTTCGACATCGCTGTGCGGCGCCTGCTGTTGCGCCGCGAGGATCTCGCGGCGGCGCGAGCCTGGATGGGCGTTCGTGTCGCGCCGGCTCGCCCGGCGCCTGTGCCGGCCAATCCTACTCTGGACCGACTGGCCGGCGCCAAGCGGCGGGTGCAGGAGCGTATCGGCAACCCCACCGCGCCTGAAGTCCCGGCGAGGTCAACCCCCAGCATCGCCGCGCCCCCCGAACCGCCCGGTCCGCCCCCGCCTGCCCCGCCCCCGGTTGCGCCGCCCGCGCCGCCCCCCACGCCAGCCGACGACCCCCTGGCGCGCCTGCGCGCGGCCAAGGAACGCGCCCGCCGCCGCGCCGCCGGTGATGAGTAGAGGCGCTTCTCCGCCCAGGAACCAGCCTGCCGCCTTCCAGAAACAACCCGCCAGCGGGTAGGGCTTGGGAGGACGTAGCCCTCTCAAGAAAAAACTGGTCTTCATCTTGTCAGAGTATGGGGAAACCGGGTTCCCCCATGCCCTGCCCAGGGGAAGGGCTTGGGGGGGGCGTAGCCCTCCCAGGAGAATCTCTTTCTTATAGCGCGCAGCGCAGCCGCATGGAAGGCCGAAGTGAACATAGGGGCAACCGGGTTTCCCCGCATTACACCTGAGAAGTATGCTCTTTGAGCGACACCACCGCGCTAGCCTGCGCAGGCGGGCTACCCGAATGAAGCGGCTGCGCCGCACTGCTACGGGCTTGCGGCGAGAAACGCGGCGACCTCGGAGCGGCGGGGAGGATCGGCGCCTGGACGGGTGCAGGTGAGGGCGGCAACAGCGGCAGCGAAGCGCAGGGCAGCCGTGAGTTCCTCCACAGGCAGCGCCGCCAGCGCTTCTCGCGTGAGGGCTGCCCGTTCGGCCAGGGCCGCAAGCAACCCGGCGCTGAAGCTGTCGCCCGCGCCAACGGTGTCGGCAACCGCTACGGAAAAGCCCGGGATGTGCAGCGTTTCAACCTGACCATCGCGCTGCCGCAGGACGGTCACGCCAGCGCCGCCACGGGTGAGCGCTACCAGCGCCGGGCCATCTGCGAGGCGAGCGGAGGCAACCTGAACCGGGTCTTCGCCGGGGGCCAGCCAGGCGCAATCGGCGGCGCTGAGTTTCAACAGGTCGCACGCGGCGATGGCGCGAGCCAGTGTGAGGCGATAGGCGCCCGGATCGTCAATCAAGCGCGGGCGCACGTTGATGTCGAGGGACACCAGGGCCTGGCCGCGTAGCCTCTCGGCGGCGGCCAGCGCCGCCGCAGGCGTGGAGCCACGCAACAGGCTGATGCCGCCGAAGTGCAGCCCGGCGGCACGCTCGAACAGCGCTGGCGGCAGGTCCGCCGGGGTTAGCAGCGTGTCGGCGGCGCCGGCGCCATAAAAGGTGAAGACCGGCTCGCCGTCTTCGTGGGAAACGAAGGCCAGGGTGGTGGGCGCAGGCGCATCGGTGAGCCAGGTGTCATCAATACCCTCGGCACGCACGGCGCGGCGCAGGCGCCGCCCGAACACGTCGGCGCCGAGCTTGCCCACAAATGCGGTAGGCTGGCCCAGGCGCGCCAGCCCTACCGCCACGTTGAACGGGCCACCCCCGGGATGCAGCGTGAAGCCCGTAAGTTCGCCGTGGCTCTCCAGCGGCAAGAAATCGATCAGAATCTCGCCCAGGCAGACCAGCAGATTGCGCATACGTGTCTCCAGAGAGTACAATGGCTCAACGACCAGAGCCGACGGGTCTGGCCCGGGAGGAGCACGGGGATAGCCGGCCCTTCCCGTATGGGGAGGATCTGGGACGGCGTAGCCCTTCCAGGAAACAGCCCGCCGGCCGGGAGGGTTTGGGAGGGCCACGCCTTCCCAAAAATAATTACAATGTTCATTTCGGCGTTGTGCGCCCCGCGCCTGGCGCCTGATGTGAACATAGCCCGCGCGCGGGAGGGTGCAGGAGGGGGTAGGGAAACCCGATTTTCCTATTTTACAATGTCCATGCAACCTGGCGGATGCACTATTTACCACGCGAGCGAACCCATGAACGAAAACGCAGCCATCTTGATCGACCAGATTACCATCCACCCGAGCGCGTATGTCTTCCCCAACACCTTTCTGGCCGGAACGATCACCATCGGCGCGGAAAGCAGCGTCTGGCCGATGAGCGTGCTGCGCGCCGACACCGTACCCATCCAGATCGGCGCCTGCTCAAATGTCCAGGACGGGTGTATTATCCATGGCGATCCGGGGTTTCCGGTGATTATCGGGGACTACGTGACCCTGGGCCACGGCGCCATCGTGCACGGCGCGGTGATCGAAGACGAAGTGCTGATCGGCATCGGCGCGGTCGTGCTGAATGGCGCGCGTATCGGACGGGGCTCGATTGTGGGCGCGCGCGCCCTGGTGACCGAAGGGATGCAGGTGCCACCGGGGTCGCTGGTGCTGGGCGTGCCGGGGAGCATCCGCCCCCTCAGCGCCGAGCAGGCGGCGCGCATTCGCGGGCCGGCGGAGCGCTATGTCGAGCGCAAGGAGTTGTACCGGCGTCGGGAGGCGTAATACCATTTTTGGTTTTAGATTTTGGATTGTGGATTGCCACACTGGGCAGCACAACGCCTGAAATCGCTTCAGGCAATGCGGCATCATCAACGGTAATTGGTATAAGGCGCAGTGAACCCTGACCCTGAGGTGACGGCATCGCCAGTTGCCGCGCTGATCGCCGATCTGGCGATGTTGCGCCCGCCCGGCGATGCCGTGAATATGTACGCCGGCGACGGGCCGCCAGGAAACCGTACCCGGCGCCGCAACCTGGCTCTGGCGCTGGAGGCGGCGCTCGAGCAACCGCCCGACCTGGTGCTGATCGGTGAAGCCCCGGGGTACAACGGCGCCCGGCGCACGGGGGTGCCGTTTACCAGCGAGCGCCTGTTGCTGGAGGGACGCTGGCCGCTGGGCCGCTTCGACGCCGAGCGGGGCCTGACCCTGGCCAGAGATGACGCGCGGATCAGCGCCGAGCCAACCGCAACCATCGTCTGCCGTGAACTGGAGGCCCTGGGCCTGGCAGCCGTAGGCTGGAACGCCTACCCCTTGCACCCGCATCGTCCCGGCGTGGAGCGAAGCAATCGCCCGCCACGGGCAAGCGAGATCGCCCTGGGCTTGCCGTGGCTGGCCCGGATCTGCGCGCTGTTTGCCGGCGTGCCGGTGGTGGCGCTGGGGCGTATCGCCGCGGCAGCGCTGACGACCCTCGGCGTGCCGCACGTCAGGCTGCGGCACCCGGCCCAGGGCGGCGCGCGGCAGTTCGCTGCCGGGCTGCGCGCCGGAGAGTGGAGAAGCCAGCGAAACCGCGTTTCTGCTTGTGCGGGCGGGCTGCGCCCCTCGACAACGCCAGATTCTGACCCCCTCCCCCAAAAATCCTCCACCTGAGATCCCGCCCGGGAGGGGCGTGGGGAAACCCGGTTTCCCCATATGTTCACGTCAGCCGTCCAAACCCTCCCGGTCGGGAGGGTTTGCCGCCCCCAGTGGCAGGGGGATGGGGAAACCTGGTTTCCCCATATGTTCACATCAGTCATCCATGCGGCTACGCCGCACAACGACAAGATGAACATGGGTTTTTCTTGGGAGGGCTTCGCCCTCCCAAACCCTCCCCGCTGGCGGGTTGGTTCCTGGGAGGGCTTCGCCCTCCCAAACCCTCCCGCGGGCGGGCTATGTTCACCTCAGCCCGCCCGACAGGGGATATAATGAAGAACCATGGCACCCATGCTCCGCACTGTTATCGCCACCCGATACGTCACGCCGCTGCGCGAGGGCGGCTCGTTGCCCGCCCTCGTCGAGGCGGATGACGACGGGTTGTACGTGCTCAAGTTTCGTGGCGCCGGCCAGGGGCCAAAGGCGCTGATCGCCGAATTGCTCGCCGGCGAGTTGGGGCGCGCCCTCGGCCTGCCGGTGCCCGAGATTGTCCTGGCGCATCTTGACCCGACCCTGGGGCAGAACGAGCCCGATAGCGAGATCCAGGATCTCGTCAGGGCCAGTGGCGGGCTGAACCTGGCTGTGGACTTTCTACCGGGCGCTCTGGCCTTCGATGCGCTCAATGCCGCCAGCGTCACTCCCGAGCTGGCAGCGCGCATCGTCTGGTTCGATGCCTTCGTCACCAATGTGGACCGGACAGCGCTCAATACCAACCTGCTGCTCTGGCATCGCCAGCTCTACCTGATCGACCACGGCGCGGCGTTGATTGTTCACCATACCTGGGAAGACTGGCGCGCGCGGGCCAGTGGTCGCTTTGCGGCGATCAGGAACCACGTGCTGCTCCCCGTGGCCGGCGATCTGCGCGCCGCCGATGCCGCGCTGGCGCCCCAGATCACGCCCGCCCTGGTGGAACGTCTGGTTGCCGGGGTACCCGATGTCTGGCTGGTCGGTGATAGCACGTTCGGGAGCCTGGAAGAGCACCGGGCAGCCTACGTCGAATACCTGCTGACGCGGGCAGCACCGCCACGGTTGTTTGTTGAGGAGGCGATCCATGCCCGCGACCAGCGTCTTTGAGTACGCCCTGCTGCGGGTGGTACCACGGATCGAACGCGGCGAATACGTCAACGTCGGCGTGGTGCTCCTCTGCCGGCAGCACAGCTTTCTCCAGGCGCGTCTGCGCCTCGACACGGCTCGCCTGCGCGCCCTCGATCCCACGCTCGACCTGGAGCTGCTCGAGGCGCAACTGGCGCATATCCCCTTGATCTGTGCCGGCGGCGCTGCCGCCGGTCCGATTGGAGCCTTACCGCACTACGAGCGCTTCCGCTGGCTTACCGCCCCACGCAGCACCATCATCCAGCCCTCGCCTGTTCATACCGGCCTCTGTGTGGACCCGCAGGCGACCCTTGAACGGATTTTCGCCCGTAGTGTCGGCCAGGGGCACGCTTGAGGGTGGCGAATGCTTCGGCCATGCATGCCGTCGCCCCGGGGCGGCCCCGCCGCCCCGCGGCCATGCCGCCGCGGATGTTGCATGGGCGCTGTGCAAACCACGATGTCACACCGTCACACGTGAATTGACAAACTCATCGCTCCGCGCTACACTTTTGATAACCCAGATTTAATTGACACCCCCCTCCGTGGAGTGACGCTGCTACGTCAGCAGCCGCTCCGGCAGTGCTCCTGTCGGTCGCTGGACAATGCTGTCCACGGCCTTACGTTCCGGCGTTGATGCAAAAGGTTGCCGCGTTGCCTCGATTGCTGGAGGCCTGATTTGACATACTCTGCTCAGGGTGTCCCTGGCGGCGCCCCCGGAACTCTGGTTCGGCGCGTCCTGCCCGTTCTTGGCGTGGTCGCTACGCTGCTGCTGCTCTGGGAGGGCGCCCGGCTGCTGTTTGGCTTCTCCGAGCAACGCCTGCCGTCGCTGGGTTCGATCGTCGAGACGATGTTCACCCGCACCCGCGGGGGCACAGGCCCGCTGCTGATCGTGCAGATGCTGGCGAACGGCTGGGCCACCTTTCGCGTGGCCCTGGGCGGCTTCGTCATCGGCGGGTTGCTGGGCTTCGGTCTGGCGGTGCTCTTTATGCGCCTGCCAGTTCTGGAACGGGGCCTGATGCCGTATGTTATCGGCTCGCAGACTGTGCCCATTCTCGCCATCGCCCCGATGGTCGTCGTGGGCCTCGGGCGTATGGGCGCGCCTGCCTGGCTGGCCAAGATGGTCGTCGCTGCCTACCTGACCTTCTTTCCCGTCACTATCGGCATGCTGCGCGGGCTGCGTTCGGCTTCGCCCCAGAGCCTCGACCTGATGCGCTCGTATGCGGCTACGCCGTTCCAGTACTTCTGGAAGCTGCGTTTTCCGGTTTCGCTACCCTATCTGTTTACCGCCCTCAAAATTGCCGCCTCGGCAGCGGTGATCGGGGCGATTGTGGCCGAGTTGCCCTCTGGCGCCCGCGAGGGCATCGGGGTGATGATCCTCAACGCGGCGCAGTACTACAATTCGCGACCACAGGCCCTCTACCTGGCTATCCTGGTCGCCGGCCTGGTGGGCATTGGTTTCTATGGCCTGGTGGTGCTGGCCGAGCACCTGATCGTCAAATGGCGAACGTAGGGGTACGCCCGTTCTACGTTTGTGGAGCCTTCCGCGCCACAGGATGAACGGCGATCTTCCCGAGAGGGCGGCGCCCTCTCGAACCCTTCCTCGAACAGGGGTGCGGGGCACCTGCTTTCCCCACCCTGCTGGTGCTGGAGAGGCCGGACATCCACCCCGTGCGTTCCCGAAATCCGAACCCTATGAGCACTCCACCCATTATCGAGTTCGATCGCGTCAATAAGGTGTATCAAAGCGGTGGCGGGCCAGTCACCGCTCTGCTCGATGTGAGCCTGAGCATCGCCACCGGTGAGTTCATCGCCCTGATCGGTCCGAGCGGCTGCGGCAAGAGCACCTTGATGCGCCTGATCGGTGACCTTGAGCAACCCAGCTCGGGCACGGTGCGGGTGAAGGGCAAAACACCCGCACAGGCCCGTCTCGACCGCGACTACGGCATCGTGTTCCAGGCGCCCGTGCTCTACGAGTGGCGCACCGTGCGCCGGAACGTGGAATTGCCACTGGAGATTATGGGGCGGCCCCCCGCAGAACGCCGGGAACGGGCCATGAGCCTGCTGCGCATGGTCGGCCTGGGGGATTTTGGCGATGCCTATCCGTACCAGCTCTCCGGGGGCATGCAGCAACGGGCGGCAATTGCGCGCGCCCTCTCCTTCGAGCCGTCCATTCTGCTTATGGACGAGCCGTTCGGCGCGCTCGACGAGATCACCCGCGAGCGTATGCAGACCGAACTGCTGAGCCTCTGGTCAAACGCCACCCCCCGTCCTACGGTTATCTTCGTCACCCACAGCATCCCCGAGGCGGTCTTTCTGGCCGACCGGGTGGTGGTCATGTCACCGCGACCGGGTCGCGTCCAGCGGATCGTCTTGATTGACCTGCCGCGCCCCCGGGTGTTTGAAACCCGTGAGTCGCCCCGCTTCTTCACCCTGGTGACCGAGGTCCGCGAGGCGCTCCGCGCCACCGAGAACGAACGGGTAGGAGCATGAGCGCGCCGGTACAGGCAACAACGGTGGCTCGCCAGGCGGGCCAAGCAGCGCAGAAGGGCTTCAGGTTGCACGACCTGTGGCCGCCGGTACTCACGTTTGCGCTGGTCATCGGGCTGTGGGAACTGGCGGTGTGGTTCTTCCAGATCCCGCTCTACCTGCTACCCGCCCCCAGCCAGATCCTCGAGACGTTCCTGGCCCGCCCCGTTTTCTTGTTGCGGATCGGGCTGGTTACCTTTATCAATGCGGTAATCGGGTGCGCCATCGGGGTGAGCCTGGGCTGCCTGGCGGCGGCGCTCTGCGTGCGCTGGCGCGTAGTCGCCGATGGGCTGGTGCCCCTGGCTGTCGCGGCCAGCGCGGTGCCGATTATCGCCCTGTCGCCGCTGATGGGCATCTGGCTCGGGAGTGTCAGCCCGCTCTCGAAGATCGCCGTGGTGGCGGTGATGACCTTCTTTCCGACCCTGGTGAGCGTCTATCGCGGCCTGGTCTCGCCCACCGCCGACGCGCTCATGCTGATGCGCTCCTATGCCGCCCCTCAGCGGGCGGTTTTCGCCAGGCTCCGGGCGCCCGCAGCGCTGCCCTTTCTTTTCGGCGCGCTGCGCGTCTGCGCTACGCTCAGCATGATCGGCGCAGTGGTGGCCGAGTTCTTCGGTGGCCCGCAGAATGCCCTGGGGGTGTATATCAAAACTCAGGCCGGCATCCTGCGTACCCGCGAGGCCTGGTCGGCGATCCTGGTGGCCTGTCTCTTCGGGTTGGCCTTCTACCTGGCTGTAGTCCTCGCGGAACGCGCTGCGATGCCCTGGAAACGGGGGCGCTGAGGCGCCCATACGCGGGAGGGGTTGGGGGATGCAGCCCTCCCAGGAGGATTGCTGTTTTGAGCACGGGGAAACCGGGTTTCCCCAATCCCCCTGCCTGTCGGGGGGGGCAAGCCCTCCACGCCGGGAGGGTTGGGAGGGCACGGCCCTCCCGGCGTTCAGGGTCGCGACCGGGCAGCGTCGCCTGTCGGCAAGGGAGCACAGGGTTCTCGTTCGTGTTCGGGTTCGTTGACAGATGCCAAGGAGGATGACCGTGCAGATGCCCAGACGTTTCGGATGGATGGCTCTCCTGCTGCTGATCGGCGCGCTGCTGACGGCATGTGGCCAGGCCCCTGCTACCGCTCCCACCACCGCCCCTGCCGCGGCGCCCACCACCGCCCCCGCCGCGCTCGTGCCGGTGCGCCTGCAATTGAAGTGGGTGCCCCAGGCCCAGTTCGCCGGCTACTACGCCGCCCTTGACCAGGGCTTCTACGCCGAAGAAGGTCTCGATGTGACCATTCTCCCCGGCGGCCCCGATATCGTGCCTGAACAGGTGGTCGCCGCCGGCCAGGCCGAGTTTGGCATCAACTGGATGGCCAGCCTGCTCGCCACCCGCGAGACCGGCGCTCCGCTGATCAACATCGCCCAGGTCTTCACCCGCGCCGGGATGCGCCATCTGTCCTGGAAGGATAGCAACATCACCTCGCCGGCCGATTTCAAGGGGCGCAAGGTGGCGGTCTGGTTCGGCGGTAATGAGTATAACCTGCTGGCAACCCTCAGCAAGTACAACCTCAACAAAGACACCGACCTGACCCTGGTGCAGCAGCCTTTCGATATGAACCTGCTGCTCAACCGCGAGGTAGACGCGGCCGCCGCGATGACATACAACGAACTGTACCAGGTGCTCAGCGCCGGCCACACCATTGAGGAGCTGAACATTCTCGATTATAACGCCGAAGGCACCGCCATGCCCGAGGATGGCATCTTCGTAACCGAAGACTGGCTCAACGCCGACCCGCAGCATAAGGATATCGCCGCCCGCTTCCTGCGGGCCTCGTTTAAGGGGTGGGCCTACTGCCGCGATAACCCTGAGAGCTGTGTCGAGATTGTGCTCAAGCAGGATAGCGGCGGCGTGATGACCAGAGAGGCCCAGACCTGGCAGATGGAAGAGATCAACAAGCTCATCTGGGGCGATCCGATTGACCCGAATACGAAGATCGGCTATCTGGAGCCGTCGCTGTTCACGTTTGCTGCGGATACCGCGCTGCAATTCGGAGTGATTACCAAACCTGCCGATGAGTCGGCTTACACTCACGAAATCTGGGAAATGGCGACGAAGTAGTAGAACTTCCCGGGAGGGCCTCGCCCTCCCAAACCCTCCCCTCGGGCAGGGGCTTGAGGAAATCCCGGTTTCCCGCTTTGTTCACCCTGGTCCTGAAAGGTGCATTATGGACTTTGCCATCACCCTGAAACTCGACATGCCGCCGGCTCGCAGCGTGGCGCTGACCCGCCAGGCCGAGGCGGCCGGCTTTAGCTACGGCTGGGTCTTCGACTCCCACGTGCTCTGGCAGGAACCCTACCCGCTCCTTACCCTCATGGCTGCCAGTACCGAACGCATGCGCCTGGGCACCTGCGTCACCAACCCGGCGGTACGCGATGTGACCGTTACCGCCAGCGCCCTGGCGACACTCAACCTGATCTCCGGCGGACGCATGGACCTGGGCATCGGACGCGGCGACAGTTCGCGTCGCGTTCTGGGTAAGAAGCCCACCACGCTCGAAAACCTGGAGACGGCCACGCGCAAGATCCAGGCCCTGGCGACTGGCGCCGAGGTCGAGCACGAGGGTGCGCCGGTGCGCCTGGCGTGGGCCAACCCGGCCTATAATCTGCCGGTGTGGGTAGCCGCTTATGGCCCGAAGGCTCTGCATCTCACCGGGCGCATCGCTGATGGGGTGATCCTCCAGTTCGCCGATCCCGACCTGATCCGCTGGTGCCTGACCTTCGTCCACGAAGGCGCCCGCGCCGCCGGGCGCGATCCCGCGGCGATCAAAGTGATGGCGGCAGCTCCCGTGTGGGTCGCCGATGATCTGGCTCTGGCTCGCGACCGGGTGCGCTGGTTCCCCGCCCTCGTTTCCAACCACGTGGTTGATCTGCTCTCACGCTACGATCCCGCCGAACTGCCCCCGGCGCTTACCGCCTATGTCGAAAACCGCGGGACCTATGATTACCGCCAGCACGCCGAGGTCGGCTCGTCCAATGCTACCTTTGTAAGCGATGAGGTGGTGGACCGCTTCTGCATCGTTGGCCCGCTGGAGGAACACCGCCGGCGCCTGGAGGAACTGGCAGCCGTTGGTGTCGATCAGTTCAATATCTACCTGATGTCCGGCGATGAGGAGACCTGTCTGGAACAGTACGCCCGGGTGACGCCGGAGTTTTGCGCGTAGGACTGACCCTCCGACATCAGGGGAAACCGGGTCTCCCCACCCTCCCTCCTTCCGGTTTAAGGAGGACAGAGCGTATGGGCGCCGACGGGCGTTATGGCGTTGGGATGCGCTGGTTGGTCCTCACGAGACCAGAGCCGTGCGCGGGGGCGTTCCAATGCGGTACACGCCACCCTGGCTCGAATGTTCTGTCAGCCCTTAAACCGGGAGGGGTGAGGAGGGCGCAGCCCGCCCGCGCCGCGCGCGCAGGGGCGTGGGGAACCCGGGGTTCCCCACCCTCTCTCTTCCGGGAAGGGTGAGGAGGGCGCAGCCCGCCCGGGAGAACGTTTGATTTGCGCTGGAAGTTTAATACCAAAGGAGCCAACCAGTGTCAACGCTGATAAAAGGTGGAACCGTCGTAACGGCCAGCGACACGTTCGCTGCTGATGTCTTGATCGAAGGCGAGCAGATCGTTGCCGTGGGCCAGGGGTTAAGTGGGAACACCGTCATCGACGCGAGCGGCGCCTACGTCATCCCCGGCGGCATTGATGTGCATACCCACCTGGATATGCCCTTCGGCGGCACGGTCTCGTCGGACGATTTTTTCACCGGGCAGCGCGCAGCCGCCTTCGGTGGCACGACGATGCACATTGACTTCGCCATCCAACCCCGCGGCGCAACCCTGCGCGAGACACTCGATATCTGGCACGCCAAAGCCAGAGACAAAGCGGTGATTGACTACGGCTTCCACGTGGCAATCACCGATCTGCCCGACAGTGTGCTCGAAGAGATGCCGCGCTGCATCGAATACGGGGCCACGAGCATGAAGCTCTTTATGGCCTACAAGGGCGCGCTGCAAGTAGACGATATGACCCTCTTCCGCGCTATGCAGCAGGCGGCGCAGCACCGTCTGCTGATTATGGTCCACGCCGAAAATGGCGACGCGATTGACGTGCTCATCCGCGAGGCCGTCGCGGCGGGCCAGCTCGCTCCCAGGTACCACGCCCTGACACGCCCCCCCGAACTCGAAGCCGAGGCCACCGCGCGCGCCGTGCGCCTGGCCGAAGTAGCCGGCGCGCCGCTCTACGTGGTCCACCTGACCAATGCTGGCGCGCTGGAAGCGGTGCGCCTGGCCCGCGCGCGGGGCAAGGCCGGGCAGATCTTTGCCGAGACCTGCACCCAGTACTTCTTCTTCACCAGAGACGACCTGGCGCGCGAGGGCTTCGAGGGGGCCAAATGGGTCTGCTCGCCGCCCTTCCGCTCCCCTTACGACCAGGAGGCCCTCTGGCAGGGAGTGGCCGATAACTCGCTGCAGGTAGTCTCTACCGACCACTGCCCGTTCTGGTTCCAGGGCGGCATTGAGGGGCGCCCCGCCGGCAAGGAGCTGGGTCGCGAGAGCTTCGCGAAGATCCCCAACGGCTGCCCGGGGATCGAAGAGCGCATGATGCTCCTCTACACCTACGGCGTGCGCGCGGGCCGCATCTCGCTCAACCGCTGGGTCGAACTGTGCTGCACCAATCCGGCCCGCCTCTTCGGCTGCTACCCCCGCAAAGGCACCCTGACCCCCGGCGCCGATGCCGATGTTGTGGTGTGGGACCCCGAGGCCAGACGCATCCTCAGCGCCGCCACGCTGCACCAGCGCACCGATTATACCCTCTACGAAGGCTGGGAGATCACCGGCGCGCCGCGGGTGGTGCTCTCGCGGGGCCGGGTGATCGTCGAAGGAGATACGTGGACCGGCGAGGCCGGCGCGGGGCGCTTCGTGCATCGCCGCCCGTTTGCCCCGTAATACCAGCCAGGGAGGGTGGTGGGGAAACCGGGTTTCCCCACCACCCAACCGCCGTTGGGAGCGGCTGGCACCCCACCGGCAGGGGGATGGGGAACCCCGGGTTCCCCGGCTGGTCACTGCAGGGAGGGGGATGGGGAAACCCGGTTTCCCCATTCCCCAACCGCCGTTGGGAGCGGCTGGCACCCCCCACCGGCAGGGGGATGGGGAACCCCGGGTTCCCCATATTTTCACCTCAGGTTGTCAGGCTGCCACTGAACCGAAAGCACAGATTATGACAACTTCAACCCTCAACCCGGCCCGCACCCTCGCCGAACTCAAAGAACTGCGAGCGTTGACGGGCAACGCCGACGGCGCGCAACGCGTAGCCTGGACCGACACCTGGGCCAGGGCGCGGGCCTGGTACCGTGAGAAACTGGCGGCCCTGCCGGTGAGTGTCGAAACGGACGAAGGCGGCAACCTCTGGGCCACTCTGCGCGGCGCCTCGGAGCGCGCCCTGCTGATTGGCGGCCACCTGGACTCGGTGCCGAACGGGGGCTGGCTCGACGGTTGCCTGAATGTGCTCGCCGGCCTCGAAGTGCTGCGCCGAATCGCCGCCGAAGGCACGCCGCCCGTGACCGTGCGCCTGGTAGACTGGGCCGACGAAGAGGGCGCCCGCTTCGGGCGCAGTCTGCTTGGCTCCAGCGCCTTTTCGGGCACCCTCGATCCCGCCACCGTCGCCGATCTGCGCGACCGGGACGGCATTACCCTGCCCGAGGCCCTGGCGGCGCACGGTGTGGCCCTGGAACGGATGCTTGACGCCCGGCGGCAGCAGGCCAGGGCCGCGGCTTACCTCGAACTGCACATCGAGCAGGGGCCAGTGCTGGAAGATCTGGGGCTGCCGCTGGGCGTGGTAATCGGCACCTTCGGAGTAGAGCGCCACCGCATCACCTTCACCGGCCAGGCGGCCCACGCCGGCTCCACGCCGATGGATCGCCGCCGCGACGCCTTTGCTGCGGCCGCGAAACTGGGCCTGGAGATTCGCGGGATCGCCAGGCGGCACGGCGGGGTCTGCACCGTGGGGAGTTGCATCACCCGTCCGGGTATCGTGACGGCAGTGGTAGGGGAGTGTGTCGTCACACTCGATCAGCGCCATATGGACGCGCGGGCGCTGAGCGCGATGCTGCAGGAGGCCAGGGAGGCGGCGGCACGCTTCGCAGCCGAGGAGGGCTGCACGGTGGCCTGGGAGCCAATCTGGCGCATTGACCCCATTCCCTTCCACCCCGAGCTGATCGCCATGGGTGAAGCTGCCATTCGCGAGGTGGCGGGCGCAGCCCATCGCCTGCCGAGCGGCCCCCTGCACGACGCAGCCGAAGTGGCGCGGGCGGGCATCCCTACCGTCATGCTCTTCGTGCAGAGCCTGCGCGGCATCTCCCACAACAAAATCGAAGACACCCTGGAGGAGCACATTATTCTGTCGGTGCAGGCCCTTGATCGCCTCGCCGACAGGGCCATAGCCTGGATTCAGGGGGCAGCCCCGGCGCAGTAGCGCTCTGCGCGCGCAGCGCTACACTGCGGTAACCTGCGGCTACAACTCGGCGCGCATACGCTCGACCATCTGCTCCAGCACGCTGCGGGCCTGGCCCACATCGGCGCCAACGGGAACGCCCAGGACAGCGAAGTAATCGGGGGCTATCAGCAGCGCGAGGAAGGTGAAGGCGTCGGTCTCAACTGTAAGCCCCCGCACCAGACCGGCGCCCATTCGGTTTGAGGCGGAAGTAGCCAGCGCAGCCAGGCTGGCCAGCTCGATCTCCGCGAGTTCAAGATCGTAGGCCGTGGCCTCATCAACGAAGATCATCTCGATGCCGAGGCCATCGGTGCCGACCACACCCGCGAACTTCGCCTGGTTCACCAGATCGAGGGTGTTGTTGAGGATCGTCGTCAGGCTCATCGGGCGAAGCTCCTTCCGGATTACAATTCGCGGCGCCCCTCAAGTGCCGCGCCCAGGGTATCGGGATCGGCCCACTCCAGATCGCCGCCGGTCGGCAACCCGCGTGAGATGCGCGTAACGCGCACCCCCAGCGGCGCCAGGTCGCGCAGGAGCAAAAAAGCGGTCGCCTCGCCCTCGGTGTTGGGATTGGTAGCTAGAATCACCTCGTCCACCGGTTCGGCGCGCACGCGGGCGAGCAGCTCATCAATCTTCAGGTTCTCGCGGTAGATGCCTTCAAGGGGCGCCAGATGGCCGTGAAGCACGTGGTACAGCCCGCGATAGACCCCGGTGCGCTCGATAGCCAGCACATCGAGCGGCTCCTCAACCACGCAGATCCTGGTCTGATCGCGGGCGGGGTTGGCGCAGATCGGGCACAGTTCACCGACGGTGATATTGTAACAGCGGGTGCAGAGGGTAACCCGCTCGCGCAGATCCAGGAGCGCCTGCGCCAGCGCCCGCGCCTGCTCCTCCTCGGCGCGCAACAAGTAGAAGGTCAGCCGCGAGGCCGTCTTCGGTCCGATGCCTGGCAGTTTACTGAACTCTTCGATCAGCCGCGCCACCGGCTCGGCAATCAGACACTCACCCCGCGAAAAGGTCATAGTGGTCCTGCTTGTTTCCTGATACTGATGTGAACTTACGGGGAAACCGGGTTTCCCCACTTGCGGTGAGCCTGTCGAACCGCACCCCTGCCTGGAGGGGCGCCAGCCGCTCCCAACAGCGGTTGGGAACCGGGGAAACCGGGTTTCCCCAGCCCCCTCCCTGCGGTGACCATCCGGGGACACCGGGTGTCCCCAGCCCCCTGCCGGTGGGGGGCGCCAGCCGCTCCCAACGGCGGTTGGGACCTGGGGAAACCGGGTTTCCCCAGCCCCCTCCCTGCGGTGACCATCCGGGGAAACCGGGGTTCCCCATCCCTCTGCCGGTGGGGTGCCAGCCGCTCCCAACGGCGGTTGGGAACCGGGGAAACCGGGTTTCCCCAGCCCCCTCCCTGCGGTGACCAGCCGGGGACACCGGGTGTCCCCAGCCCCCTGCCGGTGGGGGGTGCCAGCCGCTCCCACCAGCGGTTGGGAACTCGGGAAACCGGGGTTCCCCATCCCCCTGCCGATGGGGTGCCAGCCGCTCCCACCGGCGGTTGGGACCTGGGGAAACCAGGTTTCCCCATCCCCCTCCCTGCGGTGACCATCCGGAGACACCGGGGTTCCCCAACCCCCTCCCTGCGGTGACCAGCCGGGGACACCGGGTGTCCCCAGCCCCCTGCCGGTAGGCGTTGTGCGGCACAGCCGCATGGGCGTCTACGGCTATCAGCCGCTTTCAAAACAGACCGGGCATCCCCTTCATTCCGCCCATCAGCGGCCCCATACGCTCTTCGGCCAGATCCTGAGCCTTCTTCATCGCATCGTGAATGGCGGCCAGCAGCAGGTCCTGGAGCATCTCGACATCCTGGGGGTCCACCACTTCGGGGGCGATGGTGATACTCTGCACCTCGCGATGGCCGTTCATCTGCACGGTAATGGCGCCACCACCGGCTGTTCCTTCCACCGTCGCGGCGGCGAGTTCTTCCTGAATCTTCTGCATCTGGCGCTGCATCTGCTGGGCCATCTGCTGCAACTGGCGCGGGTTCATGCATACTCCTTGGGTATCTATGCGCGCGGCGCGCACGGCTGTGAAGGCAGGGAATCCGGGTGTTCCACGCTCGCTGCCTCCGGCAGAGCGAGGCCGTTCAACACCAGCGTTGCAGACGAGAAGGAGCAGCAGCGCGGCTCCCCGCCCGTCTGCCGGGGGCGACGCGCGACTCCGCAACAACGGTACGAACACGCAGGGGCGGTGAGACGTCCTGCCGGGCATGCCTTCTCATAATGCTCCCTGCTAGCTTACCACACAGCCAGGGTTGGCGCAAAACCCTGGAACGCACCATCAAGCTTCCGGCGGTTCAATATCCACAATATGGGCCTCAAAGATATTCATCGCCGCGCGCACCAGATCGTCCTTGCGGGCCTCACGGATCTGGCTGCGCAGATCGCGCGACTCGGTTCGGGCCTCGATGGTGCAGCGCAACGCGACCGCGACGCCCACGTGGCGCTTCATCACCTCTTCGACGATCCGACGGTTCTGGGCCTTCTCCAGGTTCTCCTTGTGGAAGGGCGAGGCGGCCAGCAACACAACAGTATTGCCCTCAACATCAATCGGGCGCACGCTGTGGAGCAGCGCCTGCACCGTCGGGCTGCGCGGCCGCACATCGCGTTTGATCTCCTCCCAGTGGGCCTCAACCAGTTCGAGCAGCGAGAAGTCGGCATTGGCCGCCGCTGCCGCTTCGGGCGAACGCCCCGGCGGCACAGCGGGGGAGGAAGCCGGGAGAGGAGCGCTCAGGTCCGACGCGGCAGCAGCACCGGCCTGCGCAGCCGCTGCGGGCGGCTCCGGCTCAGGGGTGGCCGGCGGCGTGGAAGCAGGCGCTGCCGGCGCAGCCGCATCGAGCGGCGAGCGTGGGCCGCGCATCGAGGGGTCCGGCGGCGTGGAAGCAGGCGCTGCCGGCGCAGCCTCGGCGGGAGGAGCCGGACGGGCCGCCGGGGGCGTCGCGAGGGGCGGCGGTGCCGCAGCCCGGACCGGGGAGACGGCGCGCCGAACAACGGCGGCGCCCTGACCCGCTGGCGCCCCATCCCCTTCGGCGCGCGGACGCGTGGCGAGCGCTGCCGGCTGTGGCGGCTGACCCACCAGCGCCTCAACCACCGCCAGCTCCAGCGGCAACTGGCCGTAGGGCGTGGTGCGCAACTGGTAATCCAGGGCGCTGAAAATCTTGATCCACTGGAGCACGCGCCCGGTCTCGGCACGCTGCGCCCAGGCCGCCATCACCTCACGCTCATCATCGCCGATATCGGCGAGCGCAAGGTCATCAGCGGCCAGCAGCACCAGCAACGAGCGCAGCCGCTCCACCAGATCGCGGGTGAACTGGCGCAAATCGGCGCCCTGGTCGGCCACCCCGTTCACCGCCCGCAACGCCGCCCCGGCGTCTCCATCGAGCAGCGCCTCGATCAGCGCGGCTACCTCGGCAGCAGACGTCATCCCCAACAGGCTCTGAACCTGCGCAACACTGATATGGCCGCTGGTAAAGGAGGCCAGTTGCTCCAGCACCCCCAGCGCATCGCGCAGGCTCCCCGTGGCTGCGCGGGCGATAGCCTCTGCTGCGCCCGGCTCCAGGGTCAACCCCTCGGATGCGGCAACCCGGCGCAGGTGGGCGGCGGTACTGGCCACACCGTGGCGCGTGAAGGTAAAGCGCTGGCAGCGCGACAGAATCGTGGCCGGAACCTTGTGCACCTCCGTGGTGGCAAGTACGAAGATCGCATGGTCGGGCGGCTCTTCCAGAGTTTTCAGCAGCGCATTGAAGGCAGCCGTGGAAAGCATGTGCGCCTCGTCGATGATGTAGACCCGATAGCGCCCGCGGGTTGGCCGCGTCATCACCCCGCTGATCAGGGCCCGGGCATCCTCGACGCTGGTGTTTGAGGCCGCGTCCATCTCGATCACGTCCACGGCGCGACCTTCGGCGATCTCCTGGCACATAGCGCACGCGCCGCACGGCCGGGCCGCGCGCTCGACGGCCAGGCAATTGACCGCCTTGGCCAGCAAACGGGCCACACTCGTCTTTCCCACTCCCCGTGGCCCCGTAAACAGGTAGGCGTGAGCTACGCGCTCCTCAACAATGGCGTTGCGCAACGTCTGCACAACATGCTCCTGGCCGACAAGCTCGTCGAACGTCTGGGAGCGCCATTTGCGATACAGCGACAATGAAGCCATACCTGGACCTCCGATGCCCCGTCTGGTCATTATACCCGACCGAACACCTGGTCGCAAAACCGCGCACAGCGTTTCGCCCCCGGCGGGGAAGGGGTTGGAGGGCTTTGCCCTTCCACGTCGCGTTCGAGGGGTATGGGGAAACCGGGTTTCCCCACACCCCTCCTGGTGGGTTTAAGGGCGGACAGAACGTATGAGCGCCGACGGGCGTTATGGCGTTGGGATGCGCTGCTTGGTCCCCGCCCCCTCCCCCTCTCCAGCGAAGCTGGAGCGCCTGCGCTGAGCCTGTCGAAGCGGGGAGACCAGAGCCATGCGCGGGGGCGTTCCAATGCGGTATAAGCCACGTTAGCCCGGATGTTCTGTCCGTCCCTAAATCCTGGTGGGGAGGGGGTGGGAGGGCTCTGCCCTTCCACGTCGCGATGGAAACACTGAAACACTCTCCCGGCTTGTAGCCGTTACGTGGATATGGTACAGTGGGCAGGGATTCGTTATCACCGGAACCACGGTCATCAGGGTGTCCCGGAACGCTTATGGTAGATCGTCACGCAATCGCAGTGATCGTGGTAGCGATGGTCGTCTGGTTGGCGGCTTGTAGCAGCCCGAGGGGTAGCGAAGCGCTGACACCCTCACCGCCAGCGCCACCTGCGACAGCCACGGCGCCCCCGTCTGTCGCCTCCCCGTCGGGGGCGGCGCCAACCGCAACGCCCGGCGCGGCAGCCAGCACGCTCAGCGAGGTGTACCCGGGGGTGCCACGTTCGCGTACCCCTGAGGGCTACCATCTCCTCGGCAACCCCGAGGCCCCGGTGACCCTGGTGATGTACTCCGATTTTCTCTGAACGGCCTGCGCGCTCCACGTGCTGGAGACTGAGCCACGCATCGTTAATGATTATGTGCAACCCGGCAAGGTACGACTGGTCTACCGCCACTTGCTGCAACTCGGCGAGCGCTCCGAGTTACTGGCGGAAGCCGCTGAATGCGCAGCCGACCAGGGGCGCTTCTGGGAGATGCGCCAGGCGCTGTACCGGCGCTACAATCAACTGTACACCGAGACCCGCGCCGGGGTCGAAGCCGCCGCGGTGGAAGTCGGGGTTGACCCGGAGGCGCTGGGCGCATGTCTTGACGCCCGGACCCACGAGGCCGCCGTGCGCGCCGATTTCGAAGCCGCCGTGGCCGAAGGTATCCGCTCACGGCCCGTCTTTGTTATTGGCGACCGGCGGATTATCGGAGCGCAGCCCTTCAGCACCTTTCAGGAACTGCTCGACCGTGCCTCTGGCTCCTGAACACCGGCAAGTTGCGCCTGCGACAACAAGACGGCGGGCAGAGGGTCGTTCAGGAAGAACACACCCTCCTCGCTGCGGCTGCGCTCCGGAAGCATTTAGCAGCGCGCCATCCACTCCCTCTGGATGCCACGCCCCCACTGCCCATGCCACATCGTAGTATCGCTTTACCGCTCAGCCTGGTCGTTGTCTTTACAGCCTTGATACTGGCCCTGCTCGTGGGCGCGTTGCCCGCGACATCGTTCAATGCCGTCGCGCAGAGTACGAATTGCCCCTATCCGGATGCGAGTTCCTGCCCCGGCAACCAGCAGACCGACCCCTATCCGGGAGGAACCAGTACCAGCACTCCCACGCCAACGGTCCAGGCTCAGACAACCCCAACCGTTGCCACAGCTACCCCAACCACGACCACAGCCTCCACCCCGACCGCGACACTGCAGGCGGTAACCTTCACCACCACCCCGCTCCCAACGCGCACGCGCGCGCCAACTCCATCTGGCCCCACGCTGACGCCTACTAGCGCCCTGCCGCCAGGCATTGAAACTCTGGTGTGCCTCCCCGGCGCGACGATTACGCTGACAGGCACGGCGCCGGCCAGCACCGCGCTCCTGGTCTACTTCGACGGCCGGCCGGTGGGCGGCGGCTTCAGTCGGGCCGACGGAGCGTTCAGGATCGACCTGGTGATCGGCCCTGAGCGGTCGGGACTGTACCTGGTGGAGGTACGCAAGCGCGACAGTCGCGAGCGCGTGAGCCAGTGGGGCTGTGAGGTGCCCGGGGCCACGCCGACGCCCACCCTGGTAGCCCCAGCGCCCACCCTGGCGACGCCGATGCCCTGAGGTGAAAATAGCCCGCACGCGGGAGGGTTTGGGAGGGCTACGCCCTCCCAAAAATAGTTATTTTCATCCTCTCGTTGTGCGGCGCAGCCGCATAAAAATCAGCCGGAGGGTCGGCGCCATTGCCGACCCTCCGGCTTCAGCCTCAAGTGTACTCTTTACCCTCCAGGAAAGCTCTCCGTAGGTTTACTGAACGGCGCTCTGTAGTTGTACTAACGGCGAACCGGGTTTCCTGCGGAGTGGCAAGCGCCCCCAACAGCGGTTGGAGTATGGGGAAACCTGGTTTCCCCACGCCCCTCCCGGTGGGAGGGTCCACAGGAGAGACGCCGCGGTGCGGCGTCTCTCCCGTTGTGCAGACGCCGCGGTGCGGCGTCTCTACGCGCCCCGGTAACCAGGGCGCGCAATCACCCGTCCAGCGTGACGATCCCGCGGCGCACGGCGTAGCGAATGAGATCCAGGGGGGTATGCAGGCCAAGTTTGCGCATCATACTGGCCCGGTGGGTATCCACCGTTCGCACCCCGATCATCAGGTGCTCGGCAATTTCGGCGCTGGTGAGGCCCTGCGCCGCCAGGTAGAGGATCTCGCGCTCGCGCGCGGTCAGGGTTTCGTAGAGATCCAGGTTGGTCTCCGCCGTCTGACTGGCGTAGGCATCAATTGCCCGGTCAGAGAGCGGCGGGCTGAGGTAGCGGCGCCCCTGGGCCGCCTGCTGAATGGCGTACAGGAACTCCGTCGAGAGCGTTTCTTTAAGCACGTAGGCCGTCACGCCAGCGCGCAGGGCCTCGCGCACATACGACTCGTCGGCGTGCATCGAGAGAATCACGATTCGGGTGTTCGGTGACACGATACGGGCCTGGCGCGCTACTTCCAGGCCACTCAGCCCCGGCATGATCAGGTCGGCGATGAGCAGGTCGGGCTGCAATCGCTCAACCATAGCCAGCGCCTCGGGGCCATTGCCTGCCTCGCCAACCACCGTACAGGGCATCTCGTTTTCGAGCAGCACCCGCAGGCCGCTGCGTACGACATGGTGATCGTCGGCCAGCACGATCGTCAGTGGTCGCATCGGTCGCTTTCCTCCAAGGTCGGTAACGGCAGTTCGGCAAGAATGCGCGTTCCGGCATTCGGCGCCGTTTCGATCGTCAGCGTGCCGCCGGCCAGGCGCACACGCTCGGCCATCCCCGCCAGGCCCAGCGAGTCGCTCGCGGGAAGCTCATTGGCCTCGAACCCGCGACCCTCGTCTACCACCTGCACGGCCAGCATATCGTCGGTGGCCCAGACCTGGGCGCGCGCATGGTCCACCCCGGCGTGACGGGCCACGTTGGTCAGGGCCTCCTGCACCACCCGGTAGGCCGTGCTTGCCACCGCCCGCGGAATGGGCCGGTCGAGACCGGCGTGCTGCAACTGCACCTGAATGCCTGTCTGGTCGGTATACCGCCGCGTGAACCAGAACAGGGCGGGAAGCAGGCCCAGGTCATCGAGCATAGCCGGGCGAAGGTTCAACGAGAGGGCGCGCACCTGAGCCGTCAACTGGTTCACCTGGCGCTGCGCCTGGATCATCCGTTCGCGCAGCGTCTCGGGGCTGGTGCGAGGGCCAACGGTCAGGGCCAGGCTCAGGCCGGTTAGCATCTGGCCAATCTCGTCGTGCAACTCGCGGGCCAGGTGCGCCCGTTCGGCCTCCTGCACGGCTACCAGGCGCTCCGACAGGGCCTGCAAGCGCGCCTGGCCCGCCTGGACCTGGGCGAAGAGCCGCGCGTTCTGCAGGGCAATCGCGGCAGGAATGGCCAGCAATTCGGCCGTATTGACGTGCTCAGGGGTAAAGAAGGCCGGAACCGTCTTGTCGGCGCAGAAGAACCCGATGACCTCTTCGCCGGCGACGAGGGGCACGGCAAACCAGTTGCGAACACGCTCCAGCCCTGGCCGTGGACGCCAGCTTGCGGTGCGCGAGGTGTCGAGCACCACGAAACTGCGCCGCCGGGCGATCAACTGCTGGAAGAACGCATCCTCCGCCGGGTTGATGCTCAACGCTGCCACCTGCGCCGGGTCGGTGAACGCCTCGTAGCCGCGGGTGGCGCGCACGCGCAGCATTTCGTCACCCTCGAGCAGCATCACGCAGGCGCTGTCGTAGGGCACGAGCTGGGCCATGTGCGCCAGCAGGGTGGTGGTGACCACCTGGGGGTCCAGGCTGCGCGAAAGGGCGATGTGCGAGGCGTGGAGCACCTCAGCCACCTGGCGCGCGCGCCGCTCAGCGGCCAGCGCCTGGCGCAAGGCCTCGACCGATGCCGCTCCACTCGACAGAGGTGAGGTCGAAGTAGATGAACTCTCCATAACGCAGGCACGCCCTTCCGCGCAGGGATCAACCGTATTTCTACCCCACAGTATACGCAGTCCGGGCGCGCCTGTACAGGGATGTCATCGCGCCTGCCGGGCGCTATTCGCAGGGCGAACAACGCCCGAATAAAAAATCCTTGTTCCTGTGAGGGCGCAGCTCTCCCAAGCCCTCCCGGTACAGGGGCCCACCACCCCGCCGGGCAGGGGCTCGGGGAAACCGGGTTTCCCCTTCCCCCAACCGCGGTTGGGGGCGCCTGGCGCCCCTTGTCGGCTGTGCGTGGAATGAAATGCGCCGGAGGCGCCTGCATAGCGCCTCCGGCACGTTGTTGAACGGTAGGGCCGCGGGAAGCTTCGCCCTACCAGAAACCCTCTTGCCGGGCTATGCGCCCCGCGCCTTATCCCATCAACCGTTGCAGATTGGCCCGCGCCCTGGCCGCCGCATCGCGACGCCCGATGACGGTGTAGGCGTTGATCGAGGCAATAATCATGCCACGGGCGGTTTCAAAATCGCCCCGGTAGGCCGCAACCAGACCCAGGTTGTGCAACGACGAGGCCACGCCGATGTCCAGGCGCAGGGCGCGGCATTCGCTGAGCACGGCACTGTGTAGCGCATAACAGGCCTCCAGATCACCCCGCATGAAGGCCAGACTGGCGAGTAGTTGCATTGCGCCGAGACGCCCCGCGGTGCTACCGATTTGTTCAGCCGTCTCAAACGCTCTCTCTACACGCGCCTGCGCGGCGCTCAGAGCGCCTTCAAGCCAGAGCCTTGCGCCTTCGTCGAGGAGGAGCGCCACCACAGCAGGAATCCCCGTGCCTAACTCATTGTCCATGGGACCTCCTCGGCTCGTGGAGATTATCCTGTTATTAAAGAGCATCGCCATCGCCAGCGCTTGCACTTTGCTGGCCGCGCCTCTAAGCCCAGAACCTCCCGCCGGGCGGGGGCGTAGGGAAACCCGGTTTCCCCGTATGTTCACCTCAGAGTTAGACACGCCACTCGCATTCGTTTATTCGTTTCCCATTCGTTGGCCCATTTCCCCTCTGCGTCCCGGGAGGCCTATCCCGGAGCAGGTGAAACCCTTTGAAGGGCTTCGCCCTCCCAAACCCTCCCGCAGGCGGGCTATTTTCACCTCAGACGGTCATGCGCATGGCGCACATCGCCGGAATGAAAATAACTATTCTTGGGAGGGCGCAGCCCTCCCAAACCCTCCCGCGGGCGGGCTATGTTCACGTTAGGCCCCATGCGCGGGGCGCACAACGTCAGAATGAAAATATGTGTTCTTGGAAGGATGTAGGGGCGCGGCGCCGCCGCGCCCCTACTACGCCCAAACCCTCCCGCGGGCGGGCTATGTTCACCTCAGCGTCAGCCACGCCGCGCGCATTCGTTTATTCGTTTCCCATTCGTTGGCCCATTTCCCCTCGGCGTCCCAGGAAGCCTATCCTGGAGCAGGTGAAACCCGTTGAAGGGCTGCGCCCTCCCAAACCCTCCCGCTGGCGGGTTGTTTCCTGGGAGCGCACAGCCCTCCCTTCATTGCATGCCTGTGCCCGTGGGTATGCCGGCTTTGACACCCCTATCAACCCTCGGTATCATACGCTGTGAGGGATCGCATCCAGCGCGCGGGCCGGCAAGGCTGTCGCGGGATGACGGGCCTCACCTTTGCACGACAAGGCTCATATTACGTGGCGCATCGGGCACGTTCCGTGTCATCCTGAGCGAAGCGAAGGGTCCCGTTTGAGATGCTTCCCCTTTAACTGCGCTCGGGGTTGCGGCTTCCCTCAGCATAACCAATGACGCGCCGGATGCGCCACGTACTTCACCATATCTGAGGATATACCCCATGAACTCAGCGCGGGATGCGCTCGATTTTCTAGGAATAGATTACGTCGAATTTTACGTCAGCAACGCGCGGCAGGCCGCGCACTTCTACCGCAGCACCCTGGGACTCAACCCGATAGCCTACGCCGGCCTTGAGACTGGCCTGCGCGACCGGGCCTGTTACGTGCTGCAACGCCGTGACGTCCGCTTTGTCTTCACTGCGCCCCTGCTCCCGGATCACCCCATCAGCGCCCACCTGGCCCGCCACGGAGACAGTGTTAAGGATATTGCCCTGCGGGTCCGCAACGCTGCCGCAGCCTATGCTGCCGCGCTGCGAAACGGCGCTACCGGCGTCTGTGAGCCAGCTAGCTTCGAGGACGCGGGCGGACGTGTGGTCAAAGCGACTATCGCCGCCTACGGCGATACGGTCCATAGCTTTATCGAGCGCGATGGTTACGAAGGGCCGTTTCTGCCCGGCTTCCAGCTCATCGAACGTCAGGCGCCTGTTCCCGATACCGGGATTTTCGCAATTGACCATATCGTTGGCAATGTCGAAGCAGGCGCAATGGACCGCTGGGTGGCCTTCTACCGCGATGTGCTCGGCTTCAAGCAACTGGTGCACTTCGACGATCGCGACATCGCCACCGACTATTCGGCGCTGATGTCTAAGGTCATGCAGAACGGTGGCGGCAAGATCAAGTTTCCGATCAACGAGCCGGCTGAAGGTCGTAGGAAAAGTCAGATTGCGGAATACCTCGAGTACAACGGCGGCCCCGGCGTACAACACATCGCTCTGTCCACCAGTGACATCTGCGCCACCGTAGATGCGCTCCGCGCCGCAGGGATTCCGTTCATTACCGTTCCCGCAGCCTATTACGACGATCTCGAACGCCGTGTGGGCGCGATTGACGAGAGCCGCCAGGCCCTCCAGGAGCGTAACATTCTGGTTGACCGCGACGATGAAGGCTACCTGCTCCAGATTTTCAGCCAGCCCGTGCAAGACCGGCCGACGCTGTTTATCGAGATCATCCAGCGCAAAGGTAGCCAGGGCTTCGGCAAGGGCAACTTCAAGGCGCTCTTCGAGGCTATCGAGCGCGAGCAGGCCCGCCGGGGGAACCTCTGATGGCCGGGCGCTCACGCTGGGGGCGCCTGGCGTCCTGATGGGCGGGGGCACGGGGACACCCGGTTCCCGATGTTCGTAGCAGAGCGAACAAGGGCAGGGTCAACCTGCTGTCTGGGGGCGCGGCTGCGCTGCGCGAGAGGCTATGCGACTGATTTCCTTCGTTCCGCCTGATGGCGCGCCGCGCGCCGGCGCCCTGCTCGGCGATACAGTGGTTGATCTGGCGGTCGCCGCACCTCTAGTCATCGAGGAGGCCGAGGGCCTGCGCTGGGATATGGTCAGCCTCCTCCGCGCCGACCAGAACGAGGTCAACCTGGAGAGCGCCGCCGACATTCTGGCCGCGGTGACCCACCTGCTCGGCGGCGAGCCGGCTGTGTCTGGCGCGGCCTGGCCCGGCGCAGAAACAGCCGATCTTGCCGGGAGTCTCTCGATCGGCGGAGCGGCGTTACTGCTGCCCATCAGCCAGGTGCGTCTGCTGGCGCCGCTTCCCCGCCCCACCAGCCTGCGCGTCTACGAGAGTTTCGAGGAGCATGCCATCGCCGTGCGCACCCTCCGCGGCGCCGGTCTGCCTGAAGCCTGGTACCGTGGCCCGATGTTTTCCTTCGCCAACCACACCGCTATCTTCGGCCCCGATGAAGCTGTGCCGATGCCCCGGGGCGCGATGCTCGATTACGCCCTTGGCCTGGCCTGCGTGATTGGCCGGCAGGCGCGCGACCTGCTGCCCGAAGAGGCTCTGACGGTGATCGCCGGGTACACGCTCGTGAATGCCTGGGTGGATCGCGACGCAGAAGAGAACGAACTGGCTCTGGGCTGCGGCCCTGCTAAATCACGCGATTTTGCTACCTCGCTCGGCCCCTGGCTGGTCACCCCCGATGAGCTTGAACTCTACGCCGATGACGATGGGCGCCTCAACCTCGTGCTCAGCGGGCGCGTCAATGGCATTGAACGCTGCCGCGCCGTGAGTGGCAACCAGTTCTACAGTTTCGCTGAACTGGTTGCCCACGCCAGTCGCGGTGTGACCCTCTACCCCGGTGAGGTGATCGCTACCGGCGCCGTGGGCGGTGGCACGCTGCTAGAGAGCGGCGGCGGTTATGGCCCCTGGCTGGAACGCGATGATGTGGTAGAGCTGGAGGCAACTGCTCTCGGTGTGCTCCGCAATGTGATCGCCTGAGCGCAACCCTGTTCACCCTGTACGTGCTCACGCTTCTCATGGGTGCGCGGGCAGCTTGCCCGCATCCAGACCATTGCGGGCGGGACGCCCGCGCACCCGGGGTGACGCCTTACCCCATATCGTAGGTTCACCCTTTTCCTGGAAGCGCGGGCAGGTTGCCGGCACGAACACCGATGTGGGCGAGATGCTCCAACGCTGAACACGCGCCCTGAATGCCACGAGTTGCGCTGGTACGCCCTATCTGGTATAGTCGCATCAGATTTCGGCTCCTACAGCGGGAGCTTAAGGGCGGACAGAACATCCGAGCCAACGTGGCTTGGACCGCATTGGAACACCCCTGCGCGCGGCTCTGGTCTCCCCGCTCCAGCTTCACTGGAGCGGGGCCGGGGGTGAGGGCCAACCAGCGCATCCCAACGCCGTAAGCCCGTTGGCGTCCACAGGTTCTGTCCGCCCCTGAACAGCAGGAGTCAGTGAGGGTTGCGCCTACCGACGAGCTCCTTCCCGCGACTGCTGAACACGAACGATGGAAACCAGCGAATACACAACCCTGGCCTCGGTTGAATTACGCCACTGGTGGCACCGTGGTATGCGCGCCATCAGCGCGGTGCTCCTCGATCCGCATTACGCCAGGTGGCCCGGCCTGCGCATCCTCGATGCCGGCTGCGGCACGGGCGGCGACGGCCTGTTCCTGGGCCGCTACGGGCAGGTGATCGGTATTGACTACAGTCCCGAAGCCCTGCGCTGGGCCAGCCAGCGCATGTCTGGCCGTGTCAGTCGAGGGTCGGTGCTCGCCCTGCCCTTCGCCGATGATAGCTTTGATCTGGTCACGTCCTACGATGTGCTGTACCACCAGGGGGTGCCCGATGAGGCGACGGCCCTGGCCGAGGTGCGCCGCGTGCTGCGTCCCGGCGCTCGTTTGCTGCTGCGACTGCCCGCGTACAACTGGCTCCGCTCGCGCCACGATCGGCAGGTGCACACTCGCCGCCGCTACACCGCCGGGCAGGCGCGTGCAATGCTCACGGCTGCCGGCTTTGAGGTCGAGCGATGCACTTACGGGTTGACCCTGCTCTTTCCCCTCTCGCTGGCCACGCGCCTGCTTGAGCGCTTCACGCCCGATCGGGGCGATGCGTCGGCGATGTCGCTGCCTGCTGCGCCGGTCAATGAATTGCTGCACAACGTTATGGCTCTGGAAGCGGCCTGGATTGCCGCCGGCAGAGATTTTCCGTTCGGCCTCTCGGTGATTGCCCTGGCCCGTAATGCCAAGCCGTTCACGCCACGCCCACCAGCCGCCGCGTCGCGTCCTCAGCCTGTGGAGGTCCCCCGATGAGCCTCAGCGCGCCGCCGGCTCTCTTCCAGGAGGCCCTCGACCGCCTCAGCGCCAGCCCACGCCTCTGGGACGCGCTGCGCTGGACGGTCGAGGCCGGCTTTCAGGGCGAACGCCTGGCGATTGCCCGCGAACTGCGCCCCTGGCATGGCGACCAGCGTCGCTTTCTCGACCTGGGCTGCGGCACCGGCGTCTTCGCCGCCGAGTTTCCCCCCGGGCGCTACGTCGGGGTTGACATTGCGCCTGGCTACCTGCGCTTCGCCGCCCGGCGTCGCCCGGGCGCCTACGTCGTCAGCGCCGGCCAGGCTCTGGCGCTGGCCGACGCCAGCTTCGATGCCGCGCTGGTGCTCGGCGTGCTCCACCACCTGCCCGATACCACCGCCCGCGTCGCTATGGACGAACTGGCCCGCGTCTTGCGTCCTGGCGCCGTCGTGCTGGTGATGGAGGATACCCCGCCACCCGCAGGCCAGAACCTCGCAGGTCACCTCATGCACGCCCTCGACCGGGGCGAGCACATCCGCTCGGAGGCCGAATACCGGGCCATCTTTGGCCCCCACTTCGCCATCGAACGGGCCTACCCGATGCGGAGCGGTATCTGTGATTATGCCGTTTTCGTTCTTGAACGCACACCATGATCAGCGACCAGCCACGCCAGTCCAGCGACCATCTGTTCGCAGGCGCACAGCGTATACCAGCAAAAAGGTTCGCCATGCTTCCGGTCCTCGCTATGCTGCTTACCGCCAGCGCCCTGACCGTCGTCGGCGAGGTGCTGCTCAAACTGGGTATGAATGCCGTCAGCGCGCGCGTCGGCCACTTCTCGTTCGACCTCGGGGTGCTCTGGGCCACCTTCACCGACTGGCGGGTTCTCCTGGGCTTTGCGCTGGTCTTCGGGGGCGCGCTCTTCTGGCTCGGCGTGATCTCCCGCGTCAATCTCTCCTTTGCCTACCCGCTGCTGGCCCTGAACTATGTGATCATTCTCATCCCCTCGCGCCTGTTCCTCAACGAGACGATCACTCCCTACAAGCTGGTTGGCGCGGTGATCGTCGTGATCGGGGTGGTGATCATCACCTGGGGCGCGGCGAGCCAGCACTGATCGCCCCGCTGCTCGCCTCCTCCGCGCGGAGCGCAGGAGTGGAACTCCTCGCGCTCCTGGTGTGCGCCCTGGGCCTCTGGCTGCTGGCCTACCAGGCGCCCCTCGACCACACGCTGTTCATTGGCGGCCAGCCGGCCCTGCAACGCCGCGAGGATGATGCGCCGTTCCTGCGCGGCGCTCACGGCTCCGAGCCGCCCGAGCGCGTGCGCGCCTCCGACGATCCACGCGGCTACGTCTGGTGGTGGGAGGCGCTGGAACAGACCGGTGGCCGACCCTACCGCTGGATGCGCCCTGAGGCAGCCATCGTGCTCCCCGGTGCGGGCGGTGGGCTGCACGTTGTCTCCCTGCTCGCCGCGGGCGGCCCCGCCGCCACTGGAACCGTCTGGGAGACCGGCCTGGGGGCGCCCTACACTCTGACCATGCCCCCCGGTGAGCCGCGACGCTACTACCTTCTGGCCCGCTCTGACCGCGCTGGCGATCTGCGCGTCACCATGCGCTCAACGTCCTTTGTCGCTCCCGGCGACCCGCGTGACTTGAGCTTCGTGCTCTACGAGGTTCGACAGAGCAGCGCGCGGGGCCTGCCCCGCGCTCCTGCCTGGCCGACCCTGGCCTGGCTGGCGCTAACGATTACGCTGACCTCTGGCCTTGCCCGCGGCCTGGGCATGGGCCGTCGCGGCGCGCTGGCACTCGCCGGTGGCGCCATGCTCACTGCCGCCTGGCTCCTGGCCTTCCACCGCCTGGCCCTCACCGTCTTCGCGCCACACCTGGGATTGCTGGCCCTCAGTTGCGTCGCTCTCACCGGCATCGCCTTGCTGTTGGTGCAACCTCGCGCCGGACCCGCAGCGCGGCCCGCCATCGGCCTGATGGTCCTGGCCTTTGCCCTGCGCGTGGGCGGGATGATCCATCCCCAGGCCCTCTTCAGCGACCTGGGGTTGCACGCCAATAACCTGTTCAGGGTCACCCTGGGGGCGGTCTTTTTTACGACCGGTCTGCCCGGCGACGCCGGCGGCGGCCAGCAACCCTACCCGCCGGGGATGTACCTGCTGCTGCTTCCAGGTCAGGTGCTTGCCGGCAGCGACGCGGCGCGGCGCTTGCTGGTGCAGGGCGGCGTGGCCCTGCTCGATGCGCTGAGCATTGGCCTGATCTGGGCGCTGCTGGGTCGGGCAGGCTTCGGCAGGCGCACGCAGATGGTGGGTGCGCTGCTCTACCTGCTGCCCACGCCGGCGCTGGAGTCGTTCTCGATCGGTGAGTACGCGAACCTCGGCGGTCAGGCCCTGGCGCTACCGCTGCTCGCCATGCTGGGCCTGGGGCTGGCAGGGGAGCGGACGCTGGCGCAGCGGCCCTCGCGGGGGCGTGTCTGGCCCCTCGCCGCCCTGACAGTTGCGGTGGGTCTGGCGCTACTGGGCCATTCCGGGGTGACGCTCTCGGTCGGCGCGCTCATCGCGGCAGCCTGGTTCTTCGCCTGGGCAACCCGGCTACGCGGTCGAACGCCGGCCATCGCGCCAGTCGGGCTGACCCTGGCCGGCGCCCTGGCCCTGGGAGGGGTCGTGCTGATCTTCTACAGCGCGCCGATCTTTGTGGAGGCCCTGGTCGAACGGGGAAGTAGCGGCAGCGGCACGCCCCTGCCGAGGGTGTTGAGCGACAGCCTGGCGGCCCTGGCGGGCCTGGCCCCGCCCCAGGGCACGCGGGTGAGCCTGCCGCCGCTGATCGGCGCCCTGGCAGCGGCAGGCCTGGCCCTCGTGTTCATCCGCAACCACCCGCAGGCTGCGCCGCTGCGCGCCCTGCTTGGCGCATGGTGGACCGGCGTGGCTCTCAGTCTGGGCCTGCTTGTTGTGGCCGGTCAGGGTGTGCGCTGGGCCATCTTTCTCTACCCGGCGCTGTGCGTGTCCGCCGGCCTCCTGCTGGCGGCGCTGGCCCGCCGGGGTCGCGGGGGCAGGGTTGTGGCTCTGGTAACCCTGGCCCTCATCCTGGCTGCGGGCCTGGGCGCCTGGATCGTCCAGATCCGCGACTATATTCACACCTGAGCAGACCAGAGCCACCGGGGAGCGCGCCAGCCCCCCCGGGGCTGCGCCGCACGATGCCGGGATGCGCCATGGAGAGGCGCAGCACCCGGGTGTGGCGGCGCTGCGCTGTCGAGCGTGTCGGTCGTGTTGCGCTGCATCGTTGCGACCGCGTGACCCTGGGGTAGCGGTTTCTCCGCCCTTCCCACCAGAGCAAAGGGGGATAGGGCAACCTGCTTGCCCCATCCCCCTTTGCGCAGCCTCAGAAGGACGCCCGGGCTTGCGCCCCTCGCCCCGGCGCGTTCCAGAGAAAGGTTGACACCTGCTCCTCAGTTGCGCGCGATGTCGCGCACCACGTCGGTCACCGAGAGCACCCCGATCGGCTTCACGCCCTCGCCAGCCTCTTCCACCACGACAACGCGGTGGATGCGTCGCTCCATCATGAGACGGCTGGCGTCCTGCACGGTATCAGCCGGTCGTACCGAAACCACATCGGTCACCATAATGTGTCCGGCGGTCAATCCGCGCCAGTGCTTCCAGTACTGCTCGTAGAGGCGCGCATTGACCAGGTCCGTGCGCGAGATCAGTCCGATCATGTTGCCTTCATCGTTGACCACAACGAGCGCGCTTACATCCTGTTCCGACATTTGCCGCGCTACATCCTGGATCGGGGTCTCGCGACGACACGTCAACACGCCGTGATGCATGACCTCACCCACAAGACGTTCCATATGCGCTGTCCTTTCGAGGCATGAAGATCCATTTGTGACACAGGGTACATACGAGTATACTGGTTCTGACACACTGCGTCAACTACTCGTGCGGGTAGGGCAGATGGGTGGGCACGACACCATCCTCCCTACCCATTCGCATAAGGTTGGTTCCCGGGAGGGCGTAGCCCTCCCAGACCCTCCCCTCAGGGAGGGGCGTGGGGAAACCCGGTTTCCCCATATTCGATGAAGACAAGTTTTTTCTTCGGGAGGGCGTAGCCCTCCCGCGCGCGGGCTATGTTCAGGGATGATCCCCACTCATAAGTGCGCGCGCCAGCGTGAGGGCGACCACCTGGCGGCTCCCCGCGGCGCGGAGCGCCGCCGCGCAGGCGCCGAGGGTCGCGCCAGTGGTCAGCACGTCGTCCACCAGGATGGCACGGGCGGGTGGAGGCGTCGGTGCGCGCCAGGCAAAGGCGCCGGCTACGTTCGTCTGGCGTTCGCGTCGCCGCAGACGGGCCTGGTGGCCGGTGTCACGCTGACGGATCAGGCCATTGGCCAGCACGGGAAGGCTCCAGCGTCGGGCCAGATGGCGCGCCAGCTCCGCGCTCTGATTGAAGCCGCGCTCCGCCAGCCGTTCGGGGTGCAGCGGTACAGGGATCAACGCATCGCCATACGGGCACTCGCCGAGGCTGGCGGCGAGCGCGTTCGCCAGCACCCGCGCCACACGCCGCCGCCGCTGGTACTTCAGCGCATGCACCGCGCGGCGCACGCTCCCCTCGTAGCGCCAGGCTACCACAATAGCGTCCAGACCAGCCGGAGGCGCTTCGTCTGCCACCGGGCGCGCCGCCGCGCGACAGGCGGCGCAGAACAACGCGCCAGCGCTCCCGCATCCCACGCAGCGATCGGGGAACACAAAGGCCAGCGCGCGCTCGATCCACTCGGCCAGCAGGCCATCCATGGTGGGACCTCCTGGAACATAGGGAAATCCGGCTTCCCCGATTGAGGTGAGCCGTCGAGCCACGCCTTGCCCCGCCGGCAGGGACCCGGGGCAACCCGCTTTCCCCTATGTTCAATCGTGGATTGGTGGCGCCGTATGGCGCCTCAGCATGTATACCGCCTACCCTTGCCCGCGGGTACGTCCTTGCGAACGTGCTATAATGTTTGACGGTACAATGCTGGGTATTGGCGCAGTGCTATGCCGTTTGGCGCGCATATGTCGATTGCAGGTGGAGTTGCCCGAGCCTTCGCCCGTGGGCGGCAGGTCGGCTGCGAGACCATGCAGATCTTTTGCAAGAATGAGCGCCAGTGGGAGGCTCGACCGCTCAGTGACGAGGAGGTTGCCGCGTTCCACGCCGAGCACGCCCGCAGCAGGATTGACCCGGTGTTCGCCCACGCAGCGTACCTGATCAACCTGGCCAGCCCGGACGCGACGCGCTGGGAGCGCTCAATTGCCGCCTGCGCCGATGAGCTTGAACGCTGCGCCCGGCTCGGGGTTCCCTACCTGGTGCTCCATCCAGGCTCTCACATGGGGAGTGGGGAAGAAGCGGGCCTGGCCCGCGTGGCCGCGGCGCTCAACCGGCTCTTCGCTGCCGGGGCAGGCGATGCGACTGTGGTATTGCTGGAGACGACCGCCGGCCAGGGGACGGCGCTCGGGCATCGCTTCGAGCACCTCGCCCGGCTCTGCGAACTGTCGGATTGCGAGCAGCGACTCGGCATCTGCGTAGACACATGCCACATCTTCGCCGCCGGCTACGATATTCGTTCACCCGAAACGTATGGCAATACCTTTGCCGCGCTCGATCGGCTCATCGGCCTTGACCGGGTCAGGTGTTTCCATCTCAACGACTCGCAGCGCGAGCTGGGCAGCAAGGTCGATCGCCATACACACATCGGTCAGGGGTGCATCGGCCTTGAAGCCTTTCGGCTGCTGGTAAACGACCTGCGTTTCCGAAATGTGCCGATGATCCTTGAAACGCCCAAAGGCGAAGACATGGCCGAGGATGTGAAAAACCTGACCCTCTTACGCTCCTTGCTCGTCCCGCTGGCGGCCTGATACCGCAGCCAGACTCGGGCGCGTCGCACTCACTTGTTGTCAGGAGAAAACGCTATGGCACGCGTACGTCGGTTGCTCTTGATCGGCGCCCTGGCCGGGATCGGGTACTTCATCTGGCGCTGGCAGCGCACACGCACGGAACAGACGCCCCACATCGGGCCTCCAGGGGGGCCGGAGACTCGCTACAGCCCCGCCACGACCCCACCTACGCCCCCGACCGAACAGCCCCCCGCCGCGGGTGGCCCCGCTGCGCCCGGCGGGCCGCGTCCGATTCCAACCCGCGTGCATCGGGGGCCGCCTCCGGCGCCCGGCGCGAAACCGCCGCGCGCTGCTCAACCCGCCCCTGAAGCAGCGACCGTGGCCCCGGCCCAGCCGTCCGTGGGGCGTGAGGCGGGCGCTAGCAGCCCCTCCCCGGTGGTTGAACGCCCCGTCGAGACGGCTGCCGTAGCCGCCCCCGAAGCTGCTGCGCAACCAACCGCCGCCGAGGTGCCTGTGCAAGAACCGGAAGCTGTCGCCGAGACTGTCGAAGCAGGGGCCACAGAGGCTCTGGCTGAAGAAGTGGGAGCCGGGGTTTCGGCGGAAGAACTCGCTGTCGCCGAGACTGTCGAAGCAGGGGCCACAGAGGCTCTGGCTGAAGAAGCGGGAGCCGGGGTTTCGGCGGAAGAACTCGCTGTCGCCGAGACTGCCGAAGCAGGGGCGGCAGAGGCTCTGGCTGAAGAAGTGGGAGCCGGGATTCCGACGGAAGCCGCGGTTGCAACCCCGGTAGAGGAACGAGCAGAAGCAGAAAGGCTGGTTGCTCGGGAAGTGGCGGGCGCTACGGCTTCAGCCGCAGACGCAGCGCCGGTCGAGGAACCCCGCCCGGCAGAGGGTGTCACCCTGGTGAACGTGAACACAGCCGATTACGAGAGCCTGGTGGCGCTGCCGGGCATTGGCCCGGCCCTGGCACAGCGGATCATCGCCTACCGTGAAGAGCACGGCCCGTTCGCCAGCGTTGAAGAACTCCAGGAAGTGCAGGGGATCGGCCCCAGGAACCTCGACGAGTTTCGCCATTTGATTACCGTCTGACCGCGCAGCAGCTCCGTGAGGTTGCCCCTCAAACGGCCATTTCAGACGGTCAACCCTTCGTCATCGAGCTGCTGCGACACGGGGCTGCGCGATCCGCTGAGCCGCCAGATCAAATTGCCCAGGGCAGGACCAAAGCGATTGATGAAGCGCTGACGGTCGCGGCCCTGGATATAGATCTGGCGCGCCAGTTCCCGGAGTTGCATTTCGTCGAAGCCCGCGCTGGCTGCTTCCTCCTGGACAACTTCAAAGCGCACATCATCGAGGCCAAAGGTTGCCGCCACGTCCACGAGATGGGGGATAGACTCATAGGGCGGCACCAGGGTCACGTCGCCGCGACTGAAGATACCGTGCTGGCGGGCCCGGGCCACTGCCTGTCGCACCTGCTCGCGAGCGGCGGTTGACTCAAACACCTGGGCGGCGTTGATCTGAAAGCGCAGCGCCTCACAGCCGGCGCGGGCCATCAGCGCCACGAGAGCAGCATCGAGGTCTCCGGGACGGGCCATCGCTTCCCAGCTAATCCCGGGAGCGGCTTCGGCGAGCCGCGCAAGCCATTCCTCGATCCAGGCCCTATCACCGGTGATTGGCACATCAGGGATCAGGAAATGGCGAATGCCAAACTCCTGCGCCACGCTCCGCAACTCGGCGACAATCTGCGTCGGCGAGCGGAAGATGATGTGCCCGGTTTCGATATCACCTGCGCCGATCAGCACCGTCGTCTGCAACTCGCCACCTACCGCCCGCAGCGGGTAACGTTCGAGGGAAAGCAAATGGCGCGCCGGAAACGGCAACTGATCGACGGCCAGCGGAGTGGTAAGGCTTGTGCCAGGCTCC
>Ga0209721_1000101_pt1 | contig 85263 bp, 78 predicted proteins | sample TshhotsprinmetaG_FD_184139 | JGI IMG/M metagenome (GOLD analysis project Ga0209721, IMG submission 184139) | Hot spring microbial communities from South Africa to study Microbial Dark Matter (Phase II) - Tshipise hot spring metaG (SPAdes)... | ecosystem: Environmental > Aquatic > Thermal springs...
TGATATATCTTTTAACTGATTTAATCCACTAAACAATGATACTTTCGCAAATTTACTTACTCCCGTTACTAGCACAAATTTTATATACTCATCTAGTCCTTTTAATACTGAATAAAATTCTTTTAATGTTCTCCTTACCTCTTCTGCTTGAGTTTTATCTTCTATTACATCTAATATCGGCTTGTCATACTCATCTATTAATACCACCACCTGTTTTTTATACTTCTTATTTAATTCTATTATTAACTTTTTAAAATTTCCTGGGATATCTTTTTCTTTATCCATTTCTATTTCATATTTTGTGTAATTTAACTCTAATTCCTCTTTCATCCTTTCGTATATCTTTTTACTCTCCCTTATATCTACTGAAAAATCTATTCTTATTACTGGATACTTTTCATCCCACTCCCATTTACCCTCTATATACAATCCTTTAAATAGTTCCCTTTTACCTTCATATATATATCTTATTGTTGATAATAACAACGACTTGCCAAAGCGTCTAGGTCTACTTAAAAACACATACTTTGAACTACTTAATAATTCATATATATACTTTGTTTTATCTACATATACATAATTGTTCGTTATTAATTCTTTAAAATCGCTTATCCCTATTGGTAATCTCTTCATTTATTTTCTCCTCCGTTAATATTTTATATAATTAATCTAAAAATTTTTAATACTTTAAATGATATAGTAAAAAAACTGAATATATTCCCAAAAAATAAAATAAAAAAAGAAGATATAATACTTTCATTAATTAAATTTAAATATTTATTAACTAAATTCCTTTTAGATTAAAAAAATTGATTTAAATTATCAGGTGCTTTTTTATAAGAATGTAATTCCATGGTAAAGGTAGCTCTACCCTGAGTCAAAGATCTTAAAGAAGTAGAATAACCAAACATTTCTCTTAAAGGTACCAAAGCCAAAATCTTATTAATAACGATATTAGATAATTGCTGATAAATAGAGATTTCAAGGATCTCAGCGTCTCGAGAATTCAAGTCATTAATAACATTCCCCAAGTATTCTTCATTAACAATAATTTCAACTTTCATAACAGGTTCTAATAAAATAGGGTTAGCCTTAAGTAAAGCTATTTTAGTAGCTTCATAAGCAGCTACTTTGAAAGCTAAAGTAGTAGAAAAATTAGGATCAAATTCCCCATCTATAATTTTTACTTTTAAATTAATACAACTATAACCAGCAACGGGTCCAATAACTAACGCCTCCATTATCCCCTCTTTTATAAACGGAATAAATCTCTTAGGGATTTTATCTTCATCAACTTCATCATAAATTTTAATTCCATTTTCAATAGGCTGAACCTGTAAAACTACATAAGCAGTCTGTAATTTATTAGCTATCTGTTTAGAAAACCTATATTCTGCTTGAGCCTTAGTAGTTATAGTTTCTTTATATTCTACTTGAGGCTTACCGGAATATATCCTTAAATTAAAATCCCGCATTAATCTATCTTTTATTATATCCAAATGTAGCTCTCCCATACCAGAGATTATTATCTGGCCAGTTTCTTCATTGATTTTATACCTAAAAGTAGGATCCTCTTCAGATAACCTTTCTAAAGCTTTAAATAATTTTTCTTCATCTGCCTTAGATTCAGCTTCTATAGCAGTAAAAATAACAGAAGGAGGAATATTTATACTCTCTAAAACTATATTCTCATTAGGATCAGGGGAGTTAAAAATAGTATCTCCAGTAGCAGTTTTCTTTAATCCCATAAGAGCCCCAATATCCCCCATCTCTAACTTAGAAACATTCTCTATATAATTAGCATGTAATTTTATTATCTTAGTAATCCTTTCGGAAATATTTTTAGTAGTATTTTTAATAACCATCCCTTCTTCTAATTTTCCGGAATAAACCCTTATAAAGGAAATTCTACCAACATTAGGTAAATAACTGACTTTAAAACATAATGCTAAAGTCTTAGAATTATGATGATAATCTAGTAAATTTATTTTTATTTTTTGTTCTTGGAAGTCTTTATCTATTTTATAAGCATCTATTTGAATAAAATCTAAAGGATTGGGTAAAAAATCGATAACAGCATCTAAAAGTAGCTGAACACCTATATTTTTTAAAGAGCTACCACATAAAACAACAACCCCTAATTTATTAAGAGTTATATCTCTTAAAGCATTGTAAATATCATCAATAGTATATTTATCTTCTAAATATTTCAACATAAAATCGTCATTTAATTCAGCGATAGTTTCTAACATCAAGCTCCTAATATTTAAAGCTTGTTCTAAATTTTGTTCAGAAATATCTTTAAATTCATAAGAACTACCATCTTCATTTGTCCAATAAACTTCTTTTAAATTAATTAAATCAATAACTCCTTTGAATTCATTTTCAGAGCCAATAGGGATCTGTATAGGGATAGGTTTAATAAGAAGACGCTCTTTTATAGATTCCATTGCATTAAAAAAATTAGCTCCTAATTTATCCATTTTATTGACATAAACAATCCTAGGGATATTATATTTATCAGCTTGTCTCCAGACAGTTTCAGTTTGAGGCTGAACTCCATTAGCCGCATCTATTATTACAATAATTCCATCTAAAACTCTCATAGATCTTTCAACTTCTATGGTAAAATCCACATGCCCAGGAGTATCTATTAAATTAAAGAAATAATCTTTCCAGTAGAAAAAAGTAGCAGCACTAGTTATAGTAATGCCATGCTCTTTTTCTTGAACCATATAATCCATAGTAGCAGTACCTTCATCAACACTACCAATCTTATAAATTCTTTTAGTATAATAAAGTATTCTTTCGGTAGTAGTAGTTTTACCGGCATCAATATGAGCAACTATCCCAATATTTCTAGTTTTTAATAATCTATTAAATAACTCTTTATCTTTTAGTTTTTCAACTTCAGATTGAATAGACATAATTATCACCTTATTTTCTTTATTAAATCAGTACCAATAGATTTATTATCATCCAGATTTTGTTTTTTAGCTTCTTCTTGCTTGATATTATAAATATAATCAGAAATAAGTTTTTTTAATGAATCAGGAGAAGTATTTAAGGATTTATTAAAATAAATTTCAGCTAAAGCTTTTTTATCCTTTGTTAAATAAAGTTTTCTACCTATCTCCAAATTTAAATAAGGATCTATATTTAAATAAGAATTAATTTCTGATCTAATTAAAGAAATCTTATTAATTAAGTTTTTGAAATCTTGAAAACCATTACCCTCAAAATCATAATTAACTACTATATAATCTAACACTTCTTTTAAATCAGAAGAACTTAAAGATTTAACAGAACTAATTAAATAATTTTTTGCTTCTTCTTTCTTATTTAAATTAACTAAAACCTGATAATATAAAATAACATCATTTTTGTTAAACTGTAATTTATTTGATTCTTTATATTTAATAACAGTAAATATTTTATCATAAGCTTTCTCATATTTCTTTTGATCTAAATAAAATTTAGTTAATGCATATTTTATTTCTAAATTCTTATTATATATCTCTTCATAAGAAGTTAATAATTTTTCAGCTTGTGAATAATTCCCTAAAATAGAATATAAAGAAACTAAAACTTGTAGATTTTTAAAATACTCAGGATTAGAAGGATTAGTGTATTTAAACAATATAATAGAGTATTCTAAAATATTATTAACATCTTCATTATTTTTAAAGGAATTCTCAAAAAGATACTTAACAATATCTATATTTTTAGGAATTTCAGATTTATTATTCTTTAGCAATTTATAAGCATCTTTGATATATAAATAGGCGATAGTCTTATCTTTATCTTGATACAAATTAAATAAACTTCTGTATAATTCAACCGAAGGGCCACTAGTTTTATACTGTTTAATTAAACTCTGTAAATTATGTTTAAAAACTGCATCTTGAGTAGATTCTTTAGTAGTAAATAAAACTAAAATAGCACTAGAGAAAAAAATAACTAATATAAAACTATAAGCTAATACTCTAAAAGGATTTAATTTATATTTTTTCTTTATTTCTTCCTGAGTAGATACTTCAGGATTTATTAACTTATTTTCTATCTGTTCTTTCTTTTCTTTTGATATTTTAACTTTTTTTTTAGGTTTAACTTTCTTTTTATCCATAAAACAAAAATTATTAACTAATTAATTCTAATTCAATATTAGTTTTAATAAAGCCAGGTAGATTAAGAGTAATATTATAAATTCCGGTAGCTTTAATAGGCTTATCAATTTCTATCCAATGTTTATCAAAAGTTTCATTTAATTCTTTAGATAAGATTTCTGCGATTTTTTCTTTAGTTAGAGCTTGATAAAGCTTTCCATCTTTTCCAGCAACAACTTTTATAGTAAATCTCTTAGAATCTATTTTTTCTTTTAATTTTAATGATTTTTCTTTTAATTTTTGATTGCGTATTTCAATAGATTTTTTGAGATTATCCAATTGTTTTTGTAGTCCTGGGCTTAAAGGAGTAGCTATCTTTTGGGGTATTAGATAATTCCTAGCGTAACCATCTTTAACATTCACAATTTCCCCAGCTTTTCCTAAATAAACATAATCTTTTAACAATAAAACTTTCATAAGAACTCCCTCCTTATATTAATATGTTTTTTATTCTTCTTTTTGTGTTTTTTTAATTTTTTTAAATTGTAAATCAATAAACATAATAATTCCACTAATAGAAAGTCCGAATAAAGCCAATGCAACAACTAAAGCAAAATACTTTAATACCCCCAAAATCTCATAAGTATGTATATTATAAACAAAATCTTCAAAATCACTAGGAATATTTTTTCTAAAAACAAGAATAAATCCAGTTATGGCAGTAATCATAAAAAAGACAGAAAATATAAATCCAACCCATCTATGTATAACTCGTATTAATTTTATCATAATTTAAAAAACCTCCGCTATAAAACCTTCAATTATTATATAATTATACCAAAAAGTTATAAAACCTTTTATAACTTGTCATTATAGTTTTATTATATTCTATTATTTATACCACAAATTTTTAACACCAATTATAATCATTTTAACAGAGATAGATAATAAAATAATACCAAGTATTCTAGTAGTGGCATTTATTCCGCTAGTTCCTAATCTATTTAAAATTTTATCAGAAAATATCATAAAATAATATGCTATAATTAAGCTAATAATAACGGATAAAACAACAACTACTTTTTCCAAAACACTTTGAGAATTAGATATAAAGATAATGATACTAGACATAGTAGCGGGTCCTGCTAAAGTAGGGATAGCTAAAGGTACAACCCAAAGTGCTTGCTCTTCAATTAATTTTTCACGGATTTCTTCACGTTCTTCTTTAGTAGTTTTAATATCAGTTTCATGAGCATTAAGCATATTATAAGCTAAAATAGCTAATAAAATTCCCCCAGCTACCTGAAACGCATTTAGATCTATACCTAAAAACTCCAGAATATATTTACCAAACAAAGCAAATAAAAAAACAATAAAAATAGAAAAAACTAGAGCCCTATAAGCTATAATTTTTTTTAATCTTTTAGAAGCTCCAGAAGTAATAGCTATAAAAATAGGGATAACCCCAACAGGATCTACTATTATAAAAAACGCTACAAAAATCTCTATAATCTTATATAATTCCATAAACAATTTTAATAACTTTAAATATTTTATAAATCCACATTTTTTTTAAGTTCTACAAATTCTATAAATCTAATTTAAATTAACAAGATATTCTTTAAAAATAAATTCTAAAATACCTAAAAAAATTTCAGAATATTTATTTTCATTATCCTTAAAAATTTCTCTAATAAAATCTCTTAAAGAATCAAAATCTTCAATATTACGTAAAATACTATAAAACTCGTAATTAAATTCATTAAAATGAGTAAATTTAATAAAATCATAAAAATCAATTAATAAATTTTTATTAAATAAATATTCCTTAAACTCAAGAGTAAAAATATAATTAATAACATCTTGAATATTTTTTATTGAAATATATCTATTATTAAAGATAGTTTTTTTAAAAAAATTATTAACAATAAAATTAAATTTTAGATCTATTTTTAATTCTTCATTAAAAGGATCTAAGAAATACAAATTAAAAGCAACATTTAAAAAAAAGAAATACAATTTAATAATAAACTTATAATTATTATCATTATAATATTTAATTTTCTCTTTATCAAAAATATCATATAAAATTTTATATAAAATATCACTTAATCTAAAAAAATAAAGGGAAGAATTATAAAAATCTTTTATAGCATAATTATAATAAGATATAATTAAAGCTAAAATAAAGGATTTAAAATAATCATTTATTTTAAAATAAAATCTAAAGATTTTTTCATAAAAAGAAATTCTAAATTCAATAGAACTAAATTGGATAGTTTCTAAAATTCTAATAATAAATTGATCAACGATAGTTAAATACAGTTTATAAAAATCAAAGGGATTAGAATAATTCTTATCATTATTTATTGAAATTTCCTTTTTAGCTTCATTATAGAAATTAAATAAATCAGTTAAAAATTGCAAAACTTTAATATTATTGTATTTAATTAAATTAAATAACTCAACTAAAAAATCAACAAAGATAGTAATATTTCTTTTAATATGGTATTCATTTGTTAATCCTTCAAAAAAATTTAATCTAAAAATATATAAAACATCATTTACATTAATTAAATTCAAAGAAAATTGTTCCTTTATATAATTAAGATACTGTTCAATATATTCTATGGAATCATTGGAAATATTATATAAACTATATTTATCATTCCTATAATTGTTAAAACTATGTATTAATTCTTTAATTTCAGGAATAACATCTGAATAACTATTAACTATACGGATTTCAACAATCGGATTTTTATCAAAAGATAATAATTCATATATTATACTGATTAAAGCTTCTTTTAAATAAGTAAGTTGATATTCTATTAATTTAATATATTTATATTGACTAAGAACTGAAATAAGTTCTTTATAGCTTATCCCAGCAATCCAATAATTTTTTTCCTTTAAATTCTCTTTAATTAACATTTCTATTTCATTTATTTTATTCAAAATTTCCTCGGTTTTTATTTCAAAAGTATCAGAATCTAAATAATAATCTATGTCTTTTTTTAAATTCCTAATTTTTATATATATCAAAGGCAAATTGTCAATCATATTTTTTATTATCTATCAATTTCTCCTAAAACTATATCAAAAGTACCCAAAATAACAATAACGTCTTGTAATAATTGGTTTTTACATATTTCAGGGAATAAAGACAAATTAGAAAAAGCTCCACTCCTATATTTAACCCTATAAGGTTTTTCATATCCATCAGAAACAACAAATACTCCATATTCTCCCCTAGGAGCTTCAGTTTTTATATATACTTGTCCTTTAGGAACATTAAATCTCCAACCTAACCTAATATCAATATGATTTTGTATCCTAATAGCTGGGTCCTCTAAGATTTTTACAACCTGCTCAACAATTTTAACACTTTCTTCTAATTCCTTCATTCTTACTAAATATCTTGCCATATTATCAGAAGCGGTTTCAACAGGTACTTCAAAATCCAATTCATCATAAATTAAATAAGGTTCAGCTCTTCTTAAATCCCATTTAATCCCCGCAGCTCTTAAGATATGTCCAGAAGCACCATAAGATACCGCTAAATCCCTTGGAATAAATCCCACATCTTCCATCCTTGCTATAAATATAGGATTCTCTGTTAATATTCCATGTAGATCTGGAATTTTTCTTTTTAACAATACTATAAAATCTTTTATATCATTTATAACACTATCAGGGATATCATAAGCTACTCCACTGGGTCTAATATAATGTAAAGTTAATCTAGCACCAACAAGTTTCTCAAAAATATCTAATACATACTCTCTCAATTCAAAAGCCCATAAGAATGGAGTAATAGCACCAGTATCTAGAGCTATTAATCCATACCATAGAAGATGGCTAGCTATCCTTTGTAATTCCACTGCTAATACCCTTAAAGCTTGTGCTTTCTTAGATGGCCTTATTCCCGCTAATTCTTCTACAGCCAAACATATAGGTAAATTCATTGCCATAGCAGAAATATAATCTTGCCTATCAGTTATATGAATCCCCTGAGTATATGTTAAAGATTCCGCAATCCTTTCCATACTTCTATGAAGATACCCTATAACCGGTTTAATTTCTAATATTACTTCTCCATCGAGTTTAACTAATAATTGCAGAATCCCGTGAGTAGAAGGATGTTGTGGCCCCATAGCTAACCACAATTCCCTTATCTCTATACCCTCTTCTTCTTCTACTAACTCATTAACCAAGATATCCTTATGTAATAAAAAATTCTTAACTTGAATATCTTCCTTTAGATTAGACTTTAAGTTAGTTTCCATAAAATAACTCCTCCTTAAAAATTTATTCTAATTTTAGCTATTTATTTTAATTTCCATTAGCTTTAATAAATTTTAATATTATTAACCTTTTTGATTTCTTTTATTTTTTAAATAATTATTTATTCCTTTAGCGATAGCAATAGCTAATTTATTTAGATTTTCATAACTCATTAATTTTATAGCGTCATTATAATTAGTTATAAACCCAAGTTCTAATAAAACAGCAGGTAATTTATTGTATTTCATTACATAAAAATTAGCTTGCCTTATACCTTTATCTTCAAATATATTAGTTTTAACCAACTCACTATGAATATATTCAGCTAAAGGATAATCTATATCTTTATTATAAAAAGTCATAACTCCATTAGCAAAGGAATAGGTAGAGGCGTTAATATGGACAGACACAAACACTATTGCATTATTTCTATATCCCACATTAACTCTTGCTTGTAATTCTTCAGTATCTATAGGGCTTCCCGTTACTTCTTGGTCATTATATCTAGTTAAAACAACTTTATACCCCATTTTTTCTAATTTTTCTTTTAATAACAAAGATATTTTTAAGGTTAGATCTTTTTCTTTTATACCTAAATTATAATTTACAGCACCGGAATCATTACCCCCATGTCCAGGATCTATAGCTATTACCATCCCATTATATGAAGCATAAGTTAATTCTTCATCAGTAAATTTTTCTTTAACTTTTTGCTTTACAACAAAAGATAACAGTTTTCCTGTAATATCAACATTAGCATTAGATAAAATAATATTATAATCATTCTGTGGAGTAAAAGTTACTCTAACTATTGGGAATGGTTCCAATTGATGCTGAGAATATTTTATAGATTTTAAATATTCATTGTTAATTTGTAATTCATTATTAGATATAGTTAGAATTGAGTTATAAAAATCAATAAAATATCTTCCATCATCTAATTTATTTACAGAGTATTTAGGTTGTTTTTCCGCTTGAATTAATATAGAAATATTATTTCCTGAGTAAGATGGAGTAATCTGATAAATTTTTATTTGCTCTTCATTATTTTCAATTTTATAATCATATAAACTTTTTTTAGCGTATAAGTCTGGTAATCTATCAGAGAAAATAAACTGTAATTGATTAGGTAAAAATTTAGCGATATTTTTAACTTTTTGATTCTTTTTTATTTCAATAACTACTCTAGTTATAGCAGGTAGCTCAGAGAATTGAGAAACCCTTACTTGATAAATATATTCATTAGATGACAATATTTTTTGCCTAAATACATTCGGAGATAATACAGTATCTTGAATATCAATAACATATCTTAGTGGGTTATTTAAATAAAAAGCTTTTTGGATTTTTATTTCTCTGCTTGAGTTTATAACAACTGCATCTTCCTTTATATCTATATCAGTTATCAAAGGATAGAAATAAACTTTACCTTTTTCATAATCGAATACTGCAGAAAATCCTATTTTATCACTTATCAAACTAAATGGAATATATATCTTATCCTCATATACAAGGGGGGAAAAATTTACCTTAAACTTATTCATATCATTTGATATCAATGTACAATTATTAATATTTTTATGATTATCTTGATTTATAACTATTTGCCAATCAATAAATCCCAAAGATTTCATAAAAGTAACGAAATCGTCTTGATTAAAATATATCTCATTTTCAGTTATCATCTGATTATATCTAAAAGGAATAACTTTATTCTTATATATAAAAGTTATCTTTTTATCATTAGAATTTTTATTAATAATATTTTCCTTAGTAATAACGATATCTTCAGAATAAATAAATCTAAAATAATTAGCAAATACTATTAAAAATAATAACAAAAATATTTTATAATTGATGTTAATTTTTTTCATTTTCATCCCCCCTTCCCCTCAAAAAAATATATCCCCTTTACAATTAAAAAACTAAAAAATCAAATAACCTCTTCTTTTTTATTTTCTATATTCTAATTAAGTTTTCCTTTAAAAAAATTATCTTCTAAATAAAACAGATAATAAAAATTAAACGATTTAACAAGTAAATCTTTTCTAATGTTAAAAATATCTAAAATATTCCTATCAAGTATTTCTGAAATTTTTTTAAAATTATTAAAATTATTAAAATTATCAGAATAATATGAAAATGATAGATAATTTAATTTTTCCAGTAAAGAATTATCATCAAAAAGTAATTGTTGAATATAGCTTAAAGGTAAGGGGATTTCAAAAAAAACACTATAAAAAAACCGATTCAAATTTATTAACTTAATTTTAAAAGCTAGTAGATAATTTATTATTTGCTCTGGCAGATAATAAAAAGCAATATAATCATAATTATCTAAATTTATTATATTTCCTAATTTTTCATAATTTATAGAATTAGAGAAATAAATATAATTATCGGAATTTAAATCTTCTTGAGAGAAAACAAAAATATAATCAGTTTCCATTAATTTATAATAATCAATAAACAATACTTTTTTATTTTGTAATATTTTACCTTTAAATTTAGCTTCAATTTCATTAAGAATTTCTTTGATATCATCGATATTTAACAAAGAATTTTTTCTTAATAAATAATCAGTTTTATAGAATAAAAAACTAAGAATTATCTTAAGAAATTTTTTAAATTGATTTAAATGATTTACAATTTTTTGTTTTTGATTAGGTTCTAATTTATCATCAAGTAAAGAATTACTAAGTTTAAACGAAGTATCAGCAAAACTTTTAAATCCTAAAACCTCTAAAAATAACTTAAAAGAATAGTCATAAAAATCTAAATCATCTATTAATTTTAATATATTTTCAAAAGTAATACTAACATCATTATCCAAATTTAGCGGTTGATTTAAAATAATTTTTTCAATTATCCCAATAGGTTCATTTTCCCATATTTTAAGCAAATTAAATTCTTGCTCAATAGAAAACTTAAATAAATCTAAATCAATTCCATAATAACATCTTAGCAAAGCCTTAAATATAGCAATAGAAACATTAATAAAACTAAGGCTAAAATCTTGATTTTCAAAATTTATGAATTCAATATCTTCTAAACCAATATTCGTTAAATTAATCTCCAAAAAATTAAATTCATTAACAATACTATAAGTCCAAAAAGTATAAGAATGCCTATAAAATAAGTCAATCTTATAAGATCTATATAAATATACTCTAAAAACAAGGTTATATTTTATTATCTTATACTTATTTAATGACTCAAAAATATAAAAAACATTCATAGGAATTAATTTAACTCTATCAAAGAAGCTAGAATTTTTAGTAGGTAGTTTTTCAGTTAAAATGGTTTCATTTACTATACTAAAAACTTTTCCAAGTGTTAAAATTTTAATAATATCAGCGTTCTCATTCCAGGCATTATAAATTTTTTTACAAGCCCTATCTATTTCATAAAAAATCTTAAAATATATAGAATATTTTTGAGTTAATTCAAAAGGCAGTGATTTTATTATTTGTTCAAAATTAGAAAAATCTTTTAATTTTTCTGTAAGTATAAACAGTTCTAATATTTCTGTTTTTTTTATAGATTTATTATATATACTTATAACTATTCCTACCCCATCATTTGAATAATTTAAAGACATAGGTTGATAATAATCTATAAATTCTTTTATAGATATATTATTTTTTATTTCACAATGATGATCATCCATATGATAAACAATGTAGGGGAAACTTTTCTGAGATAAATCATAAAATTGTAGTTCATTATATAATAATTTATTTATGTACTTTTCATAGATATTTAAAATTTTATTTTCAAAGTTTATAATTATCTTTTCTGGGGGTAATTTTTTCCAAGTTTGATAATCCTTTGAAATCAATAGATCTTTTTTATAAAAAGGAATTATCATAGTCTCTGTAGATTGCAACTCCTGGGTTTTCCTTCTTCCTTTTCTTCCTTCTTTTTGAATAAACTCTTTAATATTTAAAGGTAATCCATAATGAATAACTTTATCAACTTGACCTATATCTATACCAACTGACATAGTTTTAACTGTGATAACAATAGATAAATCCCCATTTTTAAATTTTTGTTCTATTTCCATTCTTTCTTCTTTTTTAATTTTAGAATGATGGATTGCAATAAAATCAGATAATTTAATATCTTTCCAATTATTATTTATTTCTTCCTCTAAGCGTTTATATAAAATATTTGCTATATTTATCGAAGGAACAAAAACAATTACCTTGAAAATCCTACCTTTATTTTTTATTTCTCTAATTTGATTTATTATATTTATTAAAATATCAATTATTAGAATTTTATTTTCTTTTAATATCTCATGTGCTAAATCATGAAGAATAATTTTGTCAATAAACGCTTCCAGATTTATTTGTTCATCATTATTTTCAATTATTTTTTCAATTATTTCATTTTTGTTATTTTTATTATCTAACTCTTGGTTTAATTTATTATACACTTCTATTTTAGATAATATTATGTAAGTATTATTTTGTGGTTTATAAGCTTGTCCTGAGATTATTTCAGTATTAGCTATTATTTCCTTTATTAAAAAAGGATTGGAAATAGTAGCACTTATTAAAATTATTTGAAAATCAACTCTAAAAATATCCTTTATTTTTTTTATTAAAAACAATAATTTTGTAGAATTAGTACTCCCATAGAAATCGAATTCATCTAATACTACTAGCTTTAGATTATAAAAAAATTTCTTTAGCTTATGAGACGCTGAAACTAATACATCAAGTAAAATTTCAGGGTTAGTAAGTAATGTCAAAGCCTGCTGAATTTCGTAATCATAAATATACCTAGAAACATCTCCATCATACCTTAATAAATCCCCTTTTAATACAATAATATCTTTAGATTTTTTAAAATTTGAATTAGATTTATAGGATTCTTCTTTCAAAGTAAATCCTGCTTGTAAATAGTATTCTTTTATTCTGTTTAGTTGATCCAAAGCTAGAACTTTTGTTGGATATACAACTAAAGTTTTAAAATTTTTATTTTTTAACTGATTTGATATTGTGTAAAAAGTCCAAATCTCTGTTTTACCAGAACCTGTTTGAGCATTTATTATTAAATTCTTACCTTGAATTAAACATTTTATAGCTTCTTCCTGATGACAATACATCTCAAAATTAGAAAACTTAATCTCATAAATATTTTCTAAAATATCACAAAATCTATTTTTACTTTTATTTACATTTCTTTCAGGTTCGTTATAATATAAATATCTTAAATTTAAATCATTTAATATTTTTTTAAAACTAAAATCCATATTAACTTAATAATATTTTTAATTACAAAATTTCATTATTTTTCATTTTACTTTTCTGTAAATAATTGATCCCTTTTTCGGTTATCTCCCATATTCCATAAGGAGAATTTTTATTTAAAAGTCCTTGAATAACCATATCATTTCTTGCCCATTTAGCATTATTTCGCCACCTTGGCTCACCATTTGATTCTAATTCATCTAAATCCCTACTAGTTAATTTATCTTTAACTTTTAGATAAACTTTTTCCAGTATTTTTCTTACTTTTGCTTTACCTCCCAATTCTAATAACACTTCTAAAATTGGAATTATATACTCATTTTTTGGGGTTATTCTATTTTCTTTTTCTTTTTTTAATAATAAATATTCATTAACATTTTCATTAATATTTTTATTTTCAATTAAACCATTTTGAAAAAATAATTTATTATATTCTTGTTGAATTTCTTCAATTTTTTTATAAACTCTATTAATTTTCCTATTTTTTCATTAATATTTTCTAACTGTAAATGATTTTTATTTTCTATATTTAGAGACATATATTCATTTAATGACTTAATATTTTCTTTAAATATTTCAATTAATATTTCAAAAGCTATATTTACTTCATCTTGTTTTATGAGCAAATTTCACCACCTCCATGATATTAATAAAAAATTAAACTATCTTTTTATTATATTTTAAACTTTTAGTAAAAAAATCCTATTACAAAAGAAAAATGAATTAATTATATAGTAAATAGGAATTTATAAAAAACATTTTTTATATTTCACACCAGTTTAATTATAAATCAGAGGATTTCCAGATAATCAGAAGAAAGAAGTTTTGATTTTTTAGTGAATTTAGGGCTAAAAATATAGGCTTTTGTATCAACTAAAATAGGTACAACATAAAAAGTTTGTATAAGTTTTTCTTGTAAATCAATCAAATATTGTTTTTGATCATAAGAATACCCTGCCATTATCTTATTAACTAAATCATCATCTATATTAAATCTGTAAAAATTATAAACTCCATTACTACTATAAATTTTTGAATAATTAAAATAAGGTTTTAAATTAATAGAAATAATTATAAAATCATATTTATCTAAATTGAAATAATTTTCAAGAGAAAAACCAGAATCTTCTTGCTCTAAATTAAATAAAGTTTCAGAAAAATTGAATTTATCTTTTAAAACTTCAGTAATAAGATTAGCAATAATTTTTTCAGAAAAATTCCTATATATAATTATCCCTTTAACTTCCTTTTTAGATAATTTATATTTAAAACTTTGTTCAGATTTTATTACCTTATCGGTATCATACAAAGCAAAATGATTATAAAGTAAATAATAAGAATAAACAGAATAATTAATAGGTAATTTATTGAGAATATTTTTTCTTAAAGCATAATAAATACTTTTTCTATTTTCAATAGTTAAATTTGGATTAAAAAAAATAAAAAAAACATTTTGATTAGGTAAAATTTTAACTTGAAAATCCTGTGGAACTTTAATTAAATTAACTAATTTAGGATCCAATTTAATTAAATCTAACTTAGAGATCTCCTTACTAAGATTTTCATAATCCTTAAAACCAATAAATTCTATTAGCCTATTATTTTTTTGATTATATATAGTAAAAATATTTTTATATTCTAAGGATTTTATACTAACTAATTTATAGAATTCAGAATCTTTTAGATTTGAGGAGTATGGTCTTAAAAAATCAAAATTAACTTTATCTTTGTAAATAAAATCCATTATCTGCTGTTGATAATTAGGTAAATATTTACTAATTAATATAGTAGGATAAGGGAAATAAGGTAAAGAATAAGAATCATTATACTCAATATTTAAAGAATCTTGGAAAATTGTCATCTTATTTATAACAAAATTTTGCCTATATATCCACTTTTTTGATAGCAACTCAATAGAAAACAAAGAAGGAGTTTGCAAAATATCATTTAGATTAATTAAATTAACATCACTCTTAAAATCTCCTTTACTTATAATTATAGCACTTTTTAAAGAATCATTATTTTTAATAGAATACATTTTTTTATTATCCAAAGAAGGAATATCCTTTAAGATTTTAGATTTAGGCAAATAGTTATCATCATAATAAAATAAAGACGGACAAACTAAATTAAGAATATTCATTGTTAAAAAGTTGGGTTCATCTATATAGTTTAAATTAATATTATCATCTAATAATGCTACCCTTAAATATGGTTTCAATCCTAAATTACAAGAATTAAAAAATAAAATTAAAACACTACTAAAAATAATAACAGCTAAAAAGAATCCTATCTTTTTTAAATTATTACTAGTGATGCTGTTATTCATAAATTAAAATAACTAATTTATTTTAATCAAAGTAATAATCCATGGTAATTATATCAATCAATTTCCCATGATAATAAATTCTCTTAGGTAATCTTGCAACTTCTCTAAAACCCATTTTCTTATATAAATTAATAGCAATAGTATTAGTTTCAAAGACATCTAAAGTCAGAACTTTAATATCTTTATCGTTTTTAGAAATATGGATAGCTTTATTAAGTAAAAATTTAGCCAAACCTTGGTTCCTGAATTCCTTATCCACAGCAATAGCTAATACCGCTACATGAGAAGCCCTATAACCTAATTTATTAACTTCTAAATTTGCTACCAACTTATTTCCATAAAAAACACATATACAATGTAATTTATTAGATTCTATTTTTTTTATTATACTTTTTAACCAATCTTTTTCTTCTTCTATAGTTACTTTTTCATTCTTCGTAATCTGAGCTTCTTCTTGTACTAACGAATTAAAAAAACTCACAAATGAATATACATCCTCCATTTTAGGAAATCTTATAATAAATTCTTTATTATTTATAATAACCTTTTCCTCTTTACATAATAAATAACACATAAATTCTTAATATTCAGTTATTGTTTGTAATTTTTTAAATTAAGTTTTATAATAAATAATTCAAGCAATACTTTAAATATAAATTTAATAGTTTTAAAAATGTTAAAAGTAGAATATTTTTCAGTATGTTTATCAAAAATAGGAAAAATATTATAAATTTTAAAATTATTAAATACCGCATATAACAGTAATTCCAATTGAATTAAAGAAGTATTAGATAAAAAATTTTTGTCTTTAATAAAATAAAAGAACTTATTATTAAAAGCTTTAAATCCGCCAACAAAATCATCAATCCCTTTTATTTTTCTAAAGAATAATATTTTAATAATATAAATTAAAGTTTTATGCATAATTTTTCTAAAAAATGATACATCATAAGAATCTTTTAACTTAGTTCTATCAATATTAATCAAATCATAATGCATTAGTTTATCTATTGATAAATCGATAATAGACAATTCAAAAGGTAGATCAAAATCCATTATAAAGAAGAGATTATTTTTATTAATAAACATAGGCTTATTATAAATATTTTTTAATTTACTAAGTGCAAACTTAATAGCATAACCTGTCCCCCTATTCTTATCATAACTAAAATAATAAATAAAAATCTTGGTATTATTTAATTTAAAGTTAGCATAATATTTTTTTAAAAATGATTTTAAAATTTCTAAAGTTTTATCAGTACTCCCATCATTAATAATAAAAATAAAAAAAAAATATCTTTATATAAAATATTATTGAGATAACTAATTAATTTATCCAAAGAAGAATAGATAATATTTTCTGAATTATAAACAGGTAATATAAAAATTAAATTCATATTTTTTATAAAGATAATTGAGAAAAATCGGCAAATTTTATAGTTAATAAGAATGCATAATAAAGAGAAAGTATTCTATTTAATCTTTTTTCTTTATTTTCAACCATTATCATTACATTATTAAAATAATTATCAACAATTTTAGCTAATCCTTTAATAAATTCAAAAGCTTCAGTATAATTAGACTTAATTATACTCTTTATATAAGATTCTTTATTATTTTCAATATAATCAATCAATTCAAATTCAAAATTATTATCAAATAACTCTTTATTTACTTTAATAAAATCCACTTCTTCTGGGTAATCTATTATATCTATATTACTATATTTTCGATAAATATATTTAAAAATAGAATCTTCTTTTATTTCAATATTCTTAAAATAATCTAAAAAGATAATATTTTTTAGCCTTTTAGAAAGAAAAGCAACAGTTTTTATCATTTCAAAATCTTTATCAGAAATCCCAGTAATAAATTCTAAAATTTCAATTCCTTGTTTATAATTATGAAACAATATATGTAAAACACTTCTAATATAATCATATTTAAAATTTTCTAGCTTCAAATTTTCTTCTACTCTACTAAAGAAAAACTCTTTTAAATCTTTTAAAATTGTGCTAAAAGGTACAATTACTTCAATTTTATCTGAATAATTCTTATCTCTTAATAAAGAATAAGAATATTTAAAAATATTTTCAAGATTTAAAGGTAATCTAAAGTGATGTAATAATAAAATAAGTTGAGCAAAAGTTCTTTTAAGAGCAAAAGGATCTTTTGAAGCTGAGATCTTAAACCCAATAGAATAAAATGCTATAAGAGTATCAATTCTATCAGAAATTCCAACAATAATTCCTGGATAATCCGAAGGGAATTTAGGATTTTCTAAAGAATCAGGCAAATAATGCTCATATATAGCATTAGCTACTGATTCTTCTTCCCCTTGCTTTAAAGCAATATATTTACCAATAACCCCTTGTAAATTAGGGAATTCAAAAACAATTTTAGTATCCCTATCAGCTTTACATAAATGCGCAGCCTTTATTATATTATCCTTAATTTTATTATCACTTATTAACAAATCAGAAATATATATTGCAATATTTTTTATTCTTATAGTTTTATCATACAAAGATCCCAATTTTTCATAAAAAGCTATATTTTTTAACTTAGGTACTCTTGAAGCTAATGGAATTTTTTCATCTTCTTCTAATAGATGTAAAGAATCCCTAAACCTTGCTTCTACAACTTTTTTATAATTATAACTTAATATTTCCTTATCTTCTATAAACCCTTCTTTAAAAACTAAAAAGGAATTAATTATATTTTCGTCCTTTTTAAGTGGAATAAATTTTTGTTGATTAACTATAACATTAAGAATAATTTCATTAGGTAATTCCAGATAATCTTCATCAAAACTGCTATCTACCAAAACAGGATACTCATACATATAAACCAATAAATCTATAAAATCTTCATCAAAAATAGCATTAACTTCATTTTTTAATTCGTATTTATTTATACTATCAAGGATAATATTCTTTCTTTCATGTGGAAAAACAATAACCCCCGCTTCTCTTAAAATTTCATTATATTTACTAACATCCCTAATCCTTAAAGGCTTATTATTAAATATCCTATGCCCATAAGTATTATAAGTAGTTTTTAAATTTAAGATATTAAACTCAATTAATTCATTATCTAATATAACTACAACCCATCTAATAGGTCTTATAAATCTAACTTTTTTATCATACCAATACATTGATTTTTCAAACCTAAAAGAATTAATAAATTTATTAACTAATTCACTTAAAATTTCTTTAATATGTTTAGATTCTTGTTCTAATTTATAAAAAACATATTCTTTATCAGCTATTTTTTTTATTTCTATTCCTTCTATTTCTTTTAAAATAATATCTTTATTATTATAGTTTAAAGTATTAAAATCAATGCCTACACTTTTCAAGAATCCAATTAATTCATTAGTAATATTTCCGTTAACATCGAAAGCTCTACTAAGAGGAGGTCCTTTTTTTTCTATGAAAAACTTCTCCTGATACTCACTAACATTACCCAATATAAATCCTATTCTCCTGTTTGTTAATATATAATCTATATCTTTATAAACTAAACGATATTCTTTTAATAAGCTTGGTAGAAAATTCAGCATCTGATTATATATATCCTTACATTGACTAGCAGGTAAATCTTCTACTCCTATTTCTACTAATAAATTTCTCATAATAAAATCTAATGGATTCCTTTACTTATTAACTATTATTGATTTTCTACTTTTTTAATAATAATTTTTTTTATAAGATAGAGATTTTTTGTACTTTTTTAAACACTATTTTTTATACTAAAAAAATCTTTTAATTTTTCACTTAAATCGATTTTCTCCCAATTAAGATTTAAATCTTTTCTACCAAAATGCCCATAAGCAGATAATGGAGTATATTCAACGTTAAATAAATCAAAATTCTTTATAATACCTCCAGGGGTTAAATCACATAACTCTTTAATAGCTTGTACTATTTTAGATTCCTCTAAAGTAGAAGTATTAAAAGTATTAATATAAATAGATACGGGATTTTCTTCACCAATAACATAAGCTAATTGGACTTCTACTTTTTTAGCTAAATTAGATTTAACAATATTTTTAGCAATATAGCGCGCCATATAAGCTCCACTTCTATCAACTTTAGTAGGATCTTTACCAGAAAAAGAGCCTCCACCATGTGCATAACCACCATAAGTATCTACAATAACCTTTCTACCAGTTAATCCACTATCAGCTCTAGGACCACCTATAACAAATCTTCCAGTAGGATTTATATGAATTCTCGTTTTATCTTTATCAAAAAAGTTTTTATTTAATTGATTTTCTTGAATAAATTCATCTAAAACAGGTTCTATAACAACAGAAATTATATCATCAACTAAAACCTTATAAGGAATCCCATCTTTATGTTGAGAAGATAAAACAATATCAGTAAGAAAAGTTGGTTTATTATCTTGATAGTATATACTTACTTGAGTTTTTCCATCGGGTCCCAAGTAATCTAATATTTTTTGTTTTCTTACCTGAGATAACCTATAAGCCAATCTATGGGCTAATAAAATAGGAGCAGGCATTAGTTCTTTAGTTTCATTACAAGCAAAACCAAACATCATTCCCTGATCTCCAGCTCCAAAGCGAGTATCATCAGATATATCCTCTTTATCTCTAATTTCTTTAGGATTTTCAACACCTATTGATATATCAGGAGATTGCGGATCTATTGAAGTAATGACTGCTATATAATCTGGATCATATCCCCAAGTAATATCATATCCTATATCCTTAATAGTATTTCTAACAACTAATGGAATATTAACAAAAGATTTGGAAGTAATCTGACCTACTAAAAGGCAGCCACCAGTGAATACTATAGTTTCAACAGCTACTCTTGAAAATTCCTTATATTTTCTATTATTTTTTCTATCTTCTTGTAAGTAAGCATCTAAAATTGCATCAGATATTCTATCAGCTACCTTATCAGGATGTCCTTCAGTAACTGATTCTGAAGTAAAAACATATTCTTTCATTTCTCACTTCTCCTTCCAATTAGTTTATTTAATAATATTATTTATTATATACTTCAACAAAAATAAGAAAAATCCCTTTAAATAATATCTAGCTACCATTTTTAGGATTTTTATTATCTGATTTTAAGTTTTTAGTATCAGAAGATTTAACCATTTTTTTTACAAAATCAACTATAACAAAAATAGAATTAGAAGCTATTTTTTGGGTATTATCGATTAATAATCTTATATTTTTAGTAACAAAATTAATATCTTCTGTGATATTACCAACATTATTAGTTATTCTCTTAGCGTTAGAAGTGACTTCAGTTATATTATATAATATAGGCTTTGAATTTTCCATAATTTCTTGTAGTTTTTTTAAAGTATTATTAGTTTCATCAACAACTGTTATTAACTTATCTAACTTTGAATTCAAATTATTTATAAAATTAACAATAACAAAGATCAAAAATATTAAAGGTATAATAATAATAAGTGAAATTATTAAAATAATTGTAGTATTAATATCCATTTAAAATTACACTCCTTTTTATAATTAATTAAAATTTTATTGATTTTTTTAAATTTATTTTGAATTATTAAGATTTTTAAATTACCATTCATCTTCTTCATCGTATTTTTTATATATTTTTGAATATTCTTCAAAATTTTCAAATTCTGTTATAGGTAATCCGCAACTTGGGCATTCTTCTAGTCTTTTTAATCTCTCAATTTCAATAATTTCTCCACAATTAGGGCATAATACTAAATCATCCTCACTAACTAAATATTCTTCATTTTCAGAAAACATATCATCAGTTGAATCTTCTTCTTCTAAATCCAATTCATATATATCTTCCATTTCTAAATCATCTAAACTAAACTCTTCTTCTTGGAATTCATCCTCATCAGTTTTTTTAGATGTATTTTTTTTAGAGTTTATATTTTTTGTATTTTCAATAGTTTCTTGCTCAATTTCCCCTTTTTTTCTATTTTTTTTAGAATTATTAAAATTATTGTTTTTTATATCTGAGAACTCTTGAGTTTGTAAAATATCGTTATTTTCTAATTCTTCTGGATTTTCAGATATTTTTTTGTCAGTATTTTGTTTAATAGATTTCTTTTTAAGTTTTCCATTATTATTATCGTGAGTTAATTTACTTTTTTTAGGCATTTAAAATCTCCCCCTTACCTACTAAAATTAATTAATATTTTATTTTATTAATTATTCTTTTTATTTTTTCAACATTTTGAATAATATTTCCTTTATATAAAAAAGAAGAAATAACTATATAATTAGCCCCAGCTTTTATTATTTTTTCTATATTTTCATCATTAACTCCTCCATCTACACTTATAAATACATCCCCCCAATCTTTTATTATTTCTTTTACTAATGATATTTTAAATAGCATATTTTCAATAAATTTTTGTCCAAAGAACCCCGGATCTACTGTCATAACTAAAACGTTATCAATATACCCCTTTAAATATTTTAGAAATCCAACATCAGTTACAGGATTCACAGCTACCCCTACTTTAACATCCAAATTCTTACTATATATAATATTCTTTATATTTTCTATAAACCTAAAAGGAAACTTAATAACCTCTATGTGAAAATTTATCATATTTATATATTCAATAATTTCTTCTATATAAATTTCAGGATTATTAACCATTAAATGAACATCTAATGGTAATTTAGTTATATTCTTTATTTTTTTAACAATAGATGTTCCAAAAGTTATATTAGGTACAAAATTCCCATCCATAACATCTAAATGTAAATAATCAATATCTGATTTCTCGGTTTCCTTTATCAATTTTTCAAGATTATAAAAATCCCCCGCTATTATTGAAGCACTTAATTTAATACCCATAATTCTTTAAAATTCTATTTTAATTAAAATTTGTTTAACCAGCTTTTAACTCTTGGTTTTAATATTTTTATTTAAAAATATTAAAAATCCTTCTAAAAATTTCTTATAAATAAAATTTTATTCATAAATTAACAATCTATTAACATTATTTTTACATTTTATTAATATTTTTCAATTAAATTAAAATAAAAAAGAAGATATTATTTAAAGTGAGGTAAAAATATGAGAGAAATTTCCAATAAAATAGAAAATAAAATAAATATTATTAATCAAAAATTTGAAAATATAAATAACAAAATGTCAGAAATAGATACCAAATTTGAATCAATATTCAATAAAGTAGTAAATCAAAATCAAAATAATACGAAAACCCAAAATGATATAGAGAGCTTATTAAGAATGCTAAACACAAATAATAATTCAGTTTTTAGTAGTTCTCTAAATAATTTTAGGAATGATAGTATAATAGAATTTAGAGGTTTTAAAATGAGAGCAGATGTTGCAGCAAAGTTTATAAAATTAGAGGAAATGATAAAACAAGAGTTCCCAGGTAGGCAAATAATAATAACATCTGGGATGGATGGGCAGCATATGCCAGGTAGTAAACACTATGAAGGAAAAGCTATAGATTTTGTTGTAGAACCATTAACTATTGAAGAATCAAAAAAAATAGAAGAATTAGCTAAAAAAGCAGGTTTTGATGTATATAATGAATATATATACGATAGTCCATATAAAACAGGCCCACATATGCACATCCAAATCCCATAATATATATAAAAAACAAAACACTCGGATAATTTCTAATATTAACACCATTATCTGTGTTGTATATCTTTTAATTACTTCTTCTACTTTAGCTGTTATAATTGAAAATAATAGTTTTAAATGGCGTTATTACTTCTTCTACCAAAATAATTTATATTAACACAGGCAAAATTTATAATTCTAATTTCTAAAAAATCAATTTTATTTATTTTATATTTATTTTATAATCTCATATTGAAAATTAACTAAATTTTTATTGTTTTTATCAAACTCTATTCCTAATAAATATATTTTTTCATAACTTAAATATTTTTTATATTTACATACAACTTCGGAAATACTTTCCTCGTTGTAGTATTCTTTTTCTTTAATTTGTTTTAAAGCTTTCCCTTTTTCTCTTTCATTCTCTAACACCTTAAACTCCATTATAACGAAAGTTATATGAAATATATACACTACTTTTTTATCCACTACCATTGTTAAATCTATCCTCCCTTTTGATGTATTATCCTCTATTATTACATTCAATCCCGTTGTATATATCATACTAAATACCGCTATTACATAACTATATTCTTCTTTTAAATACATATAACTTATTGCACTTATTAATATCTCTATTTGCTCTTTTAACTCCTCTATCTTTTCTGTTTTTAATATCTCTATTATTTTCTCTGCTATTACATTTACCTTTGATTTCTGTTTTACTAAATTATACAATATATCTCTATTAAATGATACTCTTACTTCTTTATTCGGAAATCCTAACTCAAACAATATCCCATTTTCACTTACCTTATAATCCTTTATCGTTAAGTACCCACTTTGAAACATTATTGCTTCTATCTCTATTTCTTCTACATCAAATTTATTTAATAAACTCTCATCTGCTTTTATCCCTTCTAATTCCACTATATTATACTCCTTTTGTTTTATTAACTTTATTAAAAAACTTGGTGTTCCCGTTTCATACCAGTAATTCCTTATCTCTTTTTTATCTAAATATAACAACACATCAAACGGATTATACACTTTATTAGATAAAAAATATATCCGTTATAACGAAACGCAGTATGCGTGAGTTATATGAAATATAACGAACACAGTATGTGTGAGTTATATGAAATATACCATTCTTTTATTTCTTCTAAATTTACATCTTTTAAATACTCTTTAAAATAATATTCTAATTCTTCTTGTGTATATCCACATATATCTCCATACCTCCTATCTAATGATATATCCTTTAGCTGATTTAATCCGCTAAACAGTGATACTTTTGCAAATTTTGAAACCCCCGTTACCAGCACAAATCTTATATATTTATCTAAAGCTTTTAATACTGAATAAAATCCTTTTAATATCTCTCTTACCTCATATACTCCTTTCTTATCTATTAAATCCAATATCGGTTTATCGTACTCATCTATTAATATTACTACCTGCTTTCCTATTTTCTTAGCTATATGTTCTATCAAGAATCTCCAATTTATATATACACTTAAATTCCTTTTTATTTTATAGTCATATATCTCTGAATACTTTAATATTACTGAATATATTTGCTCTTTTAGTAAATTCTTATTTAATATTTGAATTTCTCCAAAATCTACTCTTACTACTGGATACCTTTCACTCCAATCCCATTTATCCTCTATGTATAATCCTTTAAATAATTCCTTTTTCCCTTCATATAAATATTCTATTGTTGATAATAATAACGACTTCCCGAATCGTCTTGGCCTACTTAAAAATATATATTTACAACTACTTAATAATTCATATATATACTTTGTTTTATCTATAACGAAGGCGTAAGCCTAATGTTATATGAAATACATATATGTAATTGTTTGTTATTAATTTCTTAAAATCACTAATACCAATTGGTAATCTCTTCATAAAAACCCCCTTTTAAATAAGCATTTTCTAAATTAATATTTAAATTAATTTAAAATATAATCCTGTTTTTTCTTAGGAATTTTCAGGAATTAGAAGAAAATCTATAAAAAATATAAAAAAAATATAGGGGCATTAATGGCCCCTTATTTCTTGTTTTATTTCCTTTTGTTTTTTATTATAAAATCTTTTTTATTATAAAATCTATTTACTTATGACGCTTTCTTGTCTATATAAAACAGGCACTAAAGTTATTACACTACCTGCTAATAAATTTACATCTATACTATTCAAATCAAAGAAAAATGTAGTATTTTTAACACCTTTTATATTAACATTACCACTATTAGTTATCTTAGTGTTTCCTACAATTAGATTTCCTTGAAACAATAAATTATTAGTAGTTCCAGTTTTAGCTTTTAGATTATTCCCCACGAATACCATACCTTGCAACTTCACATCCCTTTCACTAAACCCACTTGATGCTAATAAAGAGGAAGTTATACTAGGGCTATCTTTAAGATTATTTAGTGCACCGGAATAACTAGCTCGATTAGGATTATTACCGACAAAATTTTTATACAAAAATGGAAAATAATTTGAATTTGGTTGAGGATTATCAGAAATTGGTAAGTTATTATTCCATCCCTTTTGATTTAAAACATTTAAATAAGAATTATATAATCCATCTAACCTACCCTTAGCAAAATCTTTTGATTTTGTATAAACTCCATCTCTATTTGTAACAGTATCCCAAATCTTATTACTTCCAATAACATCTTCTATAATTTTGGGATCTTTTTGAAGAAAAGCTGTTGTTATCCATGCCAACTTTGCCATAGTAAAATTCTCACTACCATCATTAGCAGTACCATCAATAGAATCAAGTAATACTAAAGCAGCATCTTTATTCATTGTTAGAGTTGATGAGTAATTAGCTCCATTTCCGCTAACAATCAAAGTAACATCTGATGTACTATCGTCCTTTTTTTTTCCATATAATTTTATTGTATATCCATTTACATTGTAAAATATCAACAAATGGGAATTAGTATAATCATCATATTGTGGATTTCCATCCCATAATCCATAACTAGAACTAGGGGGATTATTAGGATCTATATTTTTCCCTTTATATCTATATATTTGTCCATTTAATTTGTTATCTCCCCATTTACTATTTATAATAGCTTTATAATTATCTTTTATTTTAAATTTTATTTTAAATCTATTAGTACTCGAGTTAGCTCCCCACATAATATCAAAATTCAATACTTCTTCTTCCCCCCAAAAAGAACTAATTTCAGTTTCAGAATCCCATTTTTTGCGATCGAATAGATATTGAAAAGCAGTATTGTATTTATTATTACTAATTTGATTATTATTACCTTTTGTTATTCTTATATTAGGAGTATTATTTGTAGAACCAGTAGCCCAATTTACCAAAGAATAAGCCAACATTTGATCAAACCAATTTAAATCCTGTATATTATAGCTAAGCGGATTTATATAAAGATCATTATCAACAATCAAAGCTAATTTATTATCAGAAGATTTCACTTGATCAAATCTTACCACCATAGAACCAGATTTTAAAGTATTAGTATCTAAAATTGATATATCATTACCATTATAATTTACCCATTTATAAATAACGGTTCCAGTAGTAGGATCAGTAAAACCATATCTATAAGGATAAAAAGCATCGCCATTGTTGGTATAATCTACGGTATAATCTACTGCAAAAGCATTACTAACTGTTGAAGGATTAGAAGGATCATCATTAAGGATAGCAAAAGTTCCTTGTCCCTTAATCACCCCATCAATAGCAACAACTAGGTTTTCACCATACACAATAGAACCCTGATTACCTCCTAAAAATATTTGAACATTTTTATTAGCAAAATATTTCTCGGAATCGCTATCATTAACTTTTCCAAAGCTACTTACAAAAAAGAAATTATTATTGCCAGTTGAGTCTGAAATTATTTTAACGTTATTATTTATTTTTATTTGATATTCATCTATATTTATATCATTTGGAAAAGAGTATCCTGGTGGTAAAGTCACACCTGGATTTATTCCATCACTAAGACTACTTACATTAATGCTATCTAAAGCATTTTGTACGTCTGTAATACTCATAGTAGAAGGAAAATAAACAACTTTCTTAGAATCTACAAATATATAATATCCAGCCGGCAAGGTTACATAATTATTAGGATCACTAAATTTACTTTTAACTAAATTAGCTAAAGAATCCCTAATTTTGGAAGTATTAGCATTCTTATCTTTAAAAGAAACATCAGCTTTTATAGCACTTTCAACTGTATTTTCTCTACCTTGACCCAACAGAGAATTATTAGGATCTTGAGGATCGTTTATTTTTGTATAATTAGTACCGTCAAAAGATAATCCATTTCCACTATCCTGTTTTACAATTAACGATCCATTTATAGGAGCATCTTGGTTATTAGTCAATTTAAAAAGGGTTTGTTTAGATGGATTATTTTGAGAATCCCTTAGTGTTATATTAAAATTTTTAGCAATTAACTTATTAGTAGTAGCATTATCAGAAATAGAAAAAATATTATTTGTAGTATCAATAGTCATAGTTCCATTAGCATAAGCAGAAGCACTTAATAAGCCTCCATTAGTTAGTTTTTGATCAACATATCTAACTACATACCTATTAGTATTAGGAACTTTAGAATAACCCATTGCCATTAACAACACCGTATATTTATTAGCATTCCTATACCCATTTATACCCGTTATATCAACATCATTATTAGCATTATTAACTGACGTATACAGCGGATAACTAATACCACTAATATTTGGATAATTTACATTATTACTAAAATTAAAATTTATTCTATTATTATTAAAATAATTAAAATTTATTCTATTATTATTAAAATAATTAAAATTTATTCTATTATTATTAAAATTAACAGCTACTGCATTAGCATCATCTTTTTTATAAGTATTAGAAGAACCAGTATTATTACCAAAGAAAAGAATAGCACCGCTATCTGTTAAATTCCTATTCCTCGGACTTATCACCAACGCCACCATAATTTTACTCGGAGAACCAACAACATTGAAATATCTATTAAAATTATTATTAATAGTTGAATCATTACTTATTACAATTTTATCTTTCAAATTCAATACACATATCCTATAATTATTACTATTAATCCTTTTTACTATATTAGTATTATTATCAGCAGATAAACTACCTAAATTAACTCCATCAGAATTAATAGTTAGTAAGCTTGGTTGAGAAGCGATAATAAACGAAGCAATGTTAATCGCAGATTCCGCATTATTTATTGCCTCATTTTCCGAATAAAAAGATTTCATATCAGCATAGTTAGCTCTCGTTAAAGCAAAAAGAGCTACTGACATCATTATCAACACTAACACAAAAAATAACGTACTTATTAACAATATCCCCCGCTTATTAACTTTAACTCTATCTTTTAAATCATTCATATAATCACCTCCATTTATTATATTAAAAAAAAATCCCAAAAACTCCTACATACTTTTTTACAATTTTAAAATTTATATAACAATTTTAAAATCTATATAACAAATAGAAAAATAACTAAGTCCCCTTCCTAATTACCTCATACTCAAAATTAACTAAATTTTTATTTACCTTATCAAACTCTATCCCTACTAAATATATCTTCTCATAATTCAGATATTTTCTATAGTACTCTTTTTCTTTAATTTGTTTCAAAGCTTTTCCTTTTTCTTCTTCTCTCTCTAGTACCTTAAACTCTATTACATATACCACCCTTTTATCCACTACTATTGTTAAATCTATTCTCCCCTTGGATGTATTATCCTCTATTACTACATTATATCCCGTTGCATATACTAATCCATATATCGCTGCTGCATATACATACTCGTTCTTTAACACCTCATAACTTATTGTACTTATAAATATCTCTATCTGCTTTCTTATCTCTTCTATATTTTCTTTTTTAAATGCTAAGCTTATTAATGTTGTCTTATCTACTTGGTAATCTCCTGTTATATAAAATAATATCTCACTATTAAATGATTTTCTTACCTCTTTATTCGGATAATCTAATGAATATAATACCTCCTCATTTTCATACTTATATTCTTCTTTTATTGTTAAATATCCAGTTTGGAACATCAACGCCTCTATACTTATATATTCTATGTCAAATTTCTCTAATATTTCACTTGTATAATATCTCTTATGCAAATATGGTAATTCAAAGTTTCTTTGTTTTATTATTTTAAATAAAAACTCTGTTCTTCCTGTCTCATACCAATAATTCCTTATCTCTTTCTTTCTTAAATATAATAACACATCAAACGGATTATATACTTTATTTGCTAAAAAATTATACCCATTATACCATTCCTTTACTTCTTCTATATTCACTCCTTCTAAATACTCCTTAAAATAATTCTCTAATTCTTCTTGGGTATACCCACATATATCTCCATACCTCTTATCTAATGATATATCCTCTAATTGATTTAATCCACTAAACAATGATACTTTCGCAAATTTACTTACTCCCGTTACTAACACAAATCTTATATACTCATCCATCCCTTTTAATACTGAATAAAATTCTTTTAATATTCTTCTTACTTCTTCTGCTTGTTTTTTGTCTTCTATTAGATCTAATATCGGCTTATCATATTCATCTATTAATACCACTACCTGCTTCTTATACTTCTTATTCAATTCTATTATCAACTTTTTAAAATTTCCGGGGATATCTTTTTCTTTATCCATTTCTATTTCATACCTTGCATAATTTAACTCCAATTCCTCTTTTATCCTCTCGTATATCTTTTTACCTTCTCTTATATCTACTGAAAAATCTATTTTAATAACTGGATACCTTTCTTCCCAATCCCATTTATCCTCTATATACAATCCTTTAAATAGATCCCTTTTACCTTCATATATATATCTTATTGTTGATAATAATAAAGATTTCCCGAAGCGTCTAGGTCTGCTTAAAAATACATACTTTGAACTACTTACTAACTCGTATATATACTTCGTCTTATCTACATACACATAATTTCCCTTTACTAACTCTCTAAAATCACTTATTCCTATAGGCAATCTCTTCATTTTCCAACACCACCTATTACTTCATACTCAAAATTAACTAACTCCTTTTTTACCTTATCAAACTCTATCCCCACTAAGTAAATTTTTTCATAATTTAAATATTTTTTAAAGTACTCTTTTTCTTTTATCTGCTTTAATGCTTTCCCTTTTTCTTTTTGATTCTCTAACACCTTAAACTCCATTATAACGAAAGTTATATGAAATATATATACTACTTTTTTATCCACTACTATTGTTAAATCTATTCTTCCTTTTGATGTATTGTCTTCTATTATCGCATTATATCCTGTAGAATATATTAGCCCATATACTGCTGCAGAATAAACATATTCATTCTTTAACACCTCATAACTTATTGTACTTATAAATATCTCTATCTGCTTCTTTATCTCTTCTACCTCTTCTTTTATTAATGCTAATTCTAATGGCTTTGTTATATATTGTTTATAATCTCTCGTTATATAAAACAATAACTCATTTTTAAATGCTTCTCTTACTTCTCTATTTGGATAATCTAATGTATACAAAACCTCTTCATTTTCATATTTATACTCTTCTTTTATAGTTAAATACCCAATTTGAAGCATTAATGCTTCTATGCTTATATATTCTATAACGAGAGATGTATTCTCGAAGTTATATGATAATATGTCAAATTTCTCTAATATTTCACTTGTGTAATACCTCTTATACAAATATGGTAAATCAAAGTTCTTTTGTTTTATTATTTTAAATAAAAACTCCGTTCTCCCTGTCTCATACCAATAGTTCCTTATTTCCTTCTTATCTAAATATAACAACATATCAAATGGATTATATACTTTATTGCCTAAAAAATTATATCCGTTATAACGAAGGCAGTATGCGTGAGTTATATGAAATATAACGAACACAGTATGTGTGAGTTATATGAAATATACCACTCCTTTACCTCTTCTATATTTACTCCTTCTAAATACTCCTTAAAATAATTCTCTAATTCCTCTTGGGTATACCCACATATATCTCCATACCTCTTATCTAATGATATATCCTCTAATTGATTTAATCCACTAAATATTTTCATATAACTTCGGTATACTACCTCGTTATAGTGATACTTTTGCAAATTTTTAAACCCCTGTTACTATCACAAACTTTATATATTCATCTATTCCTTTTAATACTGAATAAAATTCTTTTAATGTTTTTCTTACTTCTTCTGCTTGTTTCTTATCTTCTATTACATCTAATATCGGCTTATCATATTCATCTATTAACACTACTACCTGTTTTTTATATTTCTCATTTAATTGCATTACTAATTCTTCTAACAGATATCCCCCATCTTCTTCTTTTTTCCCCATTTTTATTTCATACTTCTTATAATTCTTTTTTAATTCATAATATATCTTCTTCTTTAATTCTTCTTTATTTTCTATATCCTTTGCAAAATTTATCTTTATTACAGGATATTTTTCATTCCAATCCCATTTATTTTCTATGTATAATCCTTTAAATAATTCTCTTTGACCTTCATGTAAATATTCTATTGTAGATAATAACAGTGATTTTCCAAAACGTTTTGGCCTACTTAAAAATATATATCCTCCATTACTTATCAACTCATATATATACTTTGTTTTATCAACATATATATAATTATTTGTTATTAATTTCTTAAAATCACTAATACCAATTGGTAATTTCTTCATAAAAAACCCCTCTTTTAAATAATTAATTTCTAAATTAATATTTAAATTAAATAAAAACAAAACCCTGTTTTTAAAAATTTCAGAAACTTTAATTTATAGAGAAATACATTATAATCTTTTATAAAATTTAGTTTTAGCAAAAAGTATAATGATACCAAAGCTAAACATAAAAGCAGCAAAAATTTGACCAATATTAAAATAAAAAATAACAGGAGTACCTTCCCTATAAAACTCAACAAAAAACCTAATTAATCCATATAACATAAAAAATAAAGCAGAAATCTTACCTTTATTATTATCTAATTCATTATTTTTTATTAATTTATTAAAATAAAAATAAATAATAAAAAAAGCGACCAAATTCAAAAGAGATTCCATAAGTTGTGTGGGATATCTAACAGCATTATGTAAATATATTCCATATTCGCAATTACAAACTTTTCCATAGCAACAACCCGCCAATAAACACCCAATTCTACCAATAAATATACTAAAAGGAGCAACTATAGAAAAATTATCTAACAAACTCCAAAAATTTATTTTAAAATAACGAGATATAAAAACTAAAGAAATAGTAGAAAAAATAATAGCCCCTTGAATAGCTAAACCTGCATAAAAAAAAGCTATAAACAAATTACTAAAAAATTCCAATAAATTTCCTTTATAATATTCATAAAAATGACTAAAAATATACCCTATTTTTCCTCCGACTATTAAAGCAATAATATTAATAACAAATATCCTAAAAGCTAATTCAGCATCTATTTTAAAATATTTTGAAAACTTAATAAACAAATACAAAGAAACCAATAAATCTAAAGCCAAAATAGTACCATAAGAATATACTGTAAAATCCCCTATCTTAAATAATACAGGATACATTTAATTTAAAACTTGATTAATTTTATAATATATTTTAAATTAAGTATATTCCTCAATCTGTTTGAGTTAAATATTTATCATGTTTTTGGTCTTTAAAGTATTTATTAACCTTAGATTTAGATAGTAGTTCTTTATTAACTATATAAGTTATTTGAGATTCAGAAGGCTCAATTCTTTTAATAGTTTCTATTAATATACCATTATCTTTTAATTTTTCAATGATTTTATCTAAATCTTTACACCAGTTTTTAGCTACTTCAAAATCCATTTGTCTTTCATAATCTGTTAAATTATCAATATCTTTTTGAGTTTCAAAAACCTTAACTAATCTAAGAGAAAGCTTCCCCTCACTAAATTTAGCTTGCACTTTATAATTTGAACCATAAATAGTATCTATATAAATAACCTCACCTTTATAAAACTTTTCAATTAATTCCTGCTCAATTACAGAATAACCAATATCTCTTAAAATATCATTTAATCTAAATTTAAGAGTATCTTTTATATATTCCAATTCTATGCTTTTTTCTATTAAGGAAACTGTATCTAAAAATTCTTTTTCTATATCCAATGCTTCCTGTTTTGTAATATATTTTTGATTTAAAATATCAGTTAATTTAGTTTTGATTTTCTCAAAAATAGCTTCATAATAAGGATAATATTTTTTAAAATTAATATCAGTTTTATAAACATTTTCCAAACTATCTAATATATTTAAATATCCTTGAATTCTTTCTTTATAAGCATCTGTGTAAATAATATTATTTAATAAATTATAATATTCTAACGAGATTTGATCTTTTATTAACGTTAAATTATTAATATCTTGAATATCATCAAGATTATCTAATTTAGTTTTTATTTCATAAGAATCATCTAATTGTTTTATTTTTTGAATAAAGTTATCAATGTGTTTTAGTAATTGTTTTTTTTGTTCTTCTTGATAAAATTCTTTTTTAAGATTATCAACAGCTACAATTTCCACTTTAGAAATATTTTTAATTAATTCTTGCTCTTTTAATTTATAAGTAATTTCTAATCCAATTTTTTCAATATCTTCTGATAACTTTTCCAATTCATAAAGATTACAAGATTTTAAATCCTTGTTTAAAATATTACTTAAATTAATATTTTTATCAATTTTTTTTAGATCATTAATTTTTTCTTGAACTTGATTAAATATATTTTGATATTGAGTTAAATAAACTTGATTTTGAGATTTAAGATCATTGAAAATGTTAGTAATATTTTTAACAGAATTTTGTAAAGTTTGAAGATAATCTAATTCAGATAAATTACTAAAAATATCAGAATTAACAAGATTATCTATTTCATTTAATAATCTATTTTTTTGATTTTCTAATTCTTGCACTACATTCATATTGCTAACTATTTGTCTTAGTTGTATCAATTGACTTTTGATAATATTTCTAGCATTTTGGACATAATCATTAATGGTATTACATTGTGTAGAAAATAATTCATTAATTATTTGAGATTCATTTTTATATGAAGAAATATTATAGATAGCAGTAGAAGCACCAGTACAAGCAGAAATTAACCCTGCACTAGAAGCTAAAATTCCCCCTAATAAAAATAACGCACCTATTGAAACTATACTCATTTCTTAACAAAAAAATATTTCATAAAATAATAATTGAACTACCTACCTTCATATATTAAAAATAATATACTTTTTAGTTAAATATTAATTAATAAACATATAGATATTTTTCTAATTCCCATTCAGTGACAAAAGTGGAATAATCTTTCCATTCCTGTTCTTTAGCTTGTAAAAAGTTATAATAAATATGTTCTCCTAGGGTTTCTTTAACTAAAGGATCTTTTTTCATTTCCTGTAAAGCTTCATATAAACTACCTGGTAAGCTATCTATTTGGAATTTTTGCTTAGTTTGTTCATCTAATTCATAAACATTACCTTCAAAAGGTTTAGGAGGATTAATTTTATTAATAATACCATCTAAACCGCTGTTAATAATAACAGCAAAAGCTAAATAAGGATTACAAGAAGGATCCGGACTTCTTAGCTCTATTCTAGTAGAGTTTCCTCTTTTAGCAGGCACTCTTATTAAAGGACTCCTATTATGTTCTCCCCAAGAGATATAAACAGGTGCTTCATAACCTGGTACCAATCTTTTATAAGAATTAACTAATGGATTAGTAACAGCGCTAAAAGATTTAACATGAGAAAATATCCCACCAACATAATTCAATAACAAATTACTTAAGCCATTAGGAGCTTCTTTATCATAGAAAGCATTAATTTCACCCTTAAATAAAGATTGATGCATATGCATACCAGAACCATTAATCCCTTTAACAGGTTTAGGCATAAAAGTAGCATGTAAGTTATGTTTTAAAGCAATAGTTTTAACTATTATTTTAAATAATAATAATTTATCAGCAGTTTTAAGGGCATCAGAATATTTAAAATCTATTTCGTGTTGAGAAGGAGCAACCTCATGATGCAAAGCCTCAACTTCAAAACCAAATTCTTCTAGCTTTGTTAAAATATCTCTCTTAACCTCTTCTGCAGCATCCAAAGAAAGCATATCAAAATATCCACCCTTATCAGTATAACTTATATAAGGTTTATAGAGATATTCATTATCATAAGCTTCAATAGGGAATAAAAAGAATTCAGCTTCAACCCCTACCATAGGAATATATCCCATTTTACTACATTTTTCCATAACTAATTGTAATCTATATCTAGGATCTCCTTCAAATCTATTACCATTAGGATAATAAACATCACAGATAACAAAAGCTTCATTATATCCTTTTAAATCAGCTACAACAAAAGTAGATAAATCAGGAACTAATTTCATATCAGATTCTTCTATTCTAACAAACCCCTTAATAGAAGAACCATCAAATAAAATCTCACCATTTAACATCTTCTTAACCTGACTAACAGGAATCTGAACACTTTTAGGAATTCCTAAAATATCAGTAAACATCATCCTTATACTTTTTACTTTCTTTTCATTTAAAATAGATATAACATCCTGAGTTTGTAACATACCAATTCACCCCCCTAACTAATATTATTAAAATTACTTTTATTATTAAAATTACTTAATCATTTTATTAAAAATCCTTCTTCTGAAGTTTGTAAATCTTTTTGAATGAGTTTATCAAGAATAACGCTAACTCTAACGTTAGAAATAAATTCTTGATTATTATTAGTTAATTTAGCTTTAACTTCAGTTTCGACATCAGATTTAAGTAAAGCTCCATAATCAACAGAAAATAAAGTAGTTCCTTTAGATACCAAAGATTGTTCAACATCATTCATACTGTTTTCCCATTTATCACTAGACACTTCAATAACAACTGCATCCAAATTTTTAACCTTTTCAAATCCTTTAGCAGTATAATAATAATTTAATTCAATAGGAGAGCCTTCAGCTAACCTTAAAGTAGTCTTAGATATCCAAGTCTCTCCTATATTAACAGGTTTATCAGGAAAAGAAGGGCTACTAACAGGGCTATCCATTGTACTACTTATAACTTTACCTTTTTTATCCATAACCATCTTCATAGTTTGAGTAGGAATAGCAATCTCTTGAGGAGCACTATTCCTTAAAAAAGAAATAGGATCTATCTCTATTTCTAATTCAAATTCCCCATTAGGTAAAACTTTACTAACTTTTTGAGTTAATTTCATTTTAATTTCATCAACTTCTTTTTCTTCATTATTAGAATCCCTAAATATTTTAATATTATTAACAATAACATCATATAAATAAACTTGTCCTTCTTTCATTTTATATTCTAAATTAATAGACATAGTTTTTACCTCCTTTTATCTATTTTTACTTACTTTACTTTTATATTAACTTTTTTTAGTTCAGATCTAGTAGATTCAGTATTCTCAACCTTCTTAACCCCTACCTTATTAGCCTCTAAATTTAATTCTATATTTTTCTTAGTATTAGCTACAAAATTTAATAATTTTTTAAGTTCTTCCTCAAAATTAATCATGATTTTATATACATATTTTTCAGCTTCATCTATTATATTCTGAGCTTCTTCGTTAGCTTGATTCTTTATTTTATTTGCATATTCATAAGCTTGCATAACTATCTCATTATTATTTAAAATATCATTAGTTAATAACTGTAATTGTTTTTCTTTTTCTTCTAATTCCCTTCTTAATTTATTGACTTCATCAATAGATACAAAATTTTTATCTATAGTAGTTCTTAACTTAGATATTAAACTTAAAAATTCTTTAGTATTAATTATAGAAGAACCAAAAAATTTCTTAGAAGTTCTTAGCATTTTTTCTAATTTATCTAATAATAACCTAATTTCTTCCATATAATCCCCCCTTTCTTATCAAAATTTATAAAAAAGAAAATATATTTTTAACAAACTGAAAATTATCAAATTTAACTAAACTAAAATTATCCCAAAACACACAACTTCCAAAAGCTAAAATTTTCCCATTATTATTATTAAAAGCACCTTTTACTAAAGAAACTCCATCCTCAGATAAAAGTAAATCTATATATTTAATATCATTTTTTTGCTTTAACAAATTATCAAAAACACTAATAGAAGAACTACAAGCAAAAAATACCTTACTAACATTAGCTTTTAATAACTCACCTACTTTTGAAGTAATTAATAAATACTTATCATTTTCTAAATTATTTTTTTCATCAACAACTTCATCGTAATTTATATTTAATCCAACTTTATTCAAAACTTTATTACATATTTTAGAACTATTATCTTCATTATTATAATAAGATAAAAACAAAATAGTTTTACCTTGATAAAATAATTCTAAAATTTTTTGTACCTCAAAATCATTAAATTCAATCTCTGGATAATTAAATACCAAAATATCTATATTATTATTAAAAATATCTTCAAAACAAGTAGGTATATATAAATTATATTCTCTTAATAAAAAAGAATATAATTTAGAAAAATAATAATGATCAAAAACGACAAATTCCCCTTTAGTATAAGACCATATTATACTCTTTGTTGACATATCTTTAAAAGATATCCTTTCTTATTTTTTAAACTACTTTAAATAAATTTTTTTATCTTTTGGATAAAAATTATAATTTTCAATTTCCTTATGTTTTATAATTTTTATTTTATTTTTATTTATGAGATATCTTAGAATTTTTTTTTCAATAATTCTAATGAATTTAGTAGTAATTAGTTCTACTTTAGCTAAAGGCTTAACTAAAATAGTAGTTAAACCTAATCTATTACCTGCTAAAATATCAGTAAATATTTGATCCCCAATAATAACAGTGTTTTCCGGTTTAGAGTTAAGCATTCTAAGAGCTTTGACTATAGATCTAGTAGAAGGCTTAATAGCATTTGATATAAACGGAAATCCTAAATCTTTACTAATTCTTTTCACTCTGATAGATAAACCATTAGATATTATACATACTTTAAAATTCGCCGATTTTAGTTTATTTAACCAATTATATATTTCAGGATCAATATAATTGTTATACCAGGGAACTAATGTATTATCTAAATCTAATAGAACAGTATCAATATTATTCTTTTTTAATTTATTTAAATCTATATCAGTTATTTTTTCAAAATAAAATTTAGGAGCTAAATAATTAAGGATATTTTTTAAAACCTTTTTTATCTTAGGTTTTATAAGTTTTACAAATTTCATAAATTATATATTTTTTATATATTAATTTTTTTCTTTTTTCTTACCTTTGAAATCAATTTCAACTTTAACTTGTGGAGTAACAACCATAGTATTATTAATCCAGTATATACTAAAGCTCTTTTTTTCACCAGGTTTTAAAGAAGGATATTTAAAGGTTTCCTCATATAGAGTTTCATTACCTGGTGAAACTACCTTAACCTTAACAACCACATCTTTTATTATATCGTTATAACTATTTATTATAGCAGCTTGATACCTTAGTTCCCCTCGATTATTTCTATCATCATATTGTTTATTCTCATCTACTAATTTAATTGCATCTTCTGGAATTTCCTCAGCTTTTTCTCCTACCTGAATATTCTTTTTATCATATACCTCATTCTTAGTATTATAAACATTATCTTTATTATAAATTACTTCTTTAGTATATGTTTCCTGATAAACTTGCTCAACTTTTTTAGGATCATAATAATCAACAATACCTGTTTCTTTATTATAATCTACTTTCGAATTAGTTAGATAAGCCAATTCAAATAAATCAACATAAATAATATTATCTTTTAATAAAACATATTTTAAAGGAGTAGTATTATAATAAACTAGGGAAGTAAAGTTAGCAGGCGGTACTATATTAGTTTTACTTAATACATAATAATTCCCAGTTTTATAATATTTTATATTAGTTAGTTTAATAAAATCTTCTAATTTTACATAAATTCTATTCCCTTGTAAAAAATAATTCCCATTATAAGGTTTATTATGAATGTATATATAAAGTTCATTATCAGCTATAACAATATTTTTATTAACATATAAAATATTTAAAACTAACAAAAACAATATACTAATAAAAAATAAAATAAATAAGACTTTATTTTGTTTTTTTTGCATAATTATATCCTCCTTTTTAAAAATAATATATACTTAAAAGATATTATACATTAATTTTAATTTTATCAAGTAATTTATCAAAAAGAACAGCATTATATACAGTATCTTTAATATTTTTAGATCTTAAAATTTCGATGATTTTAAAAGCTAATAAGAAAGTAGTAGCAGGACCTTGCGAAGTTATCACATTATTATCAACTACAACCAACTCGTCAATATAATTATCATATTGTTCTTTTAAAGTAGGATAAGAAGTAATTTTGATATTTTTAATATCAATACTTTCTTTTAATACAAGTGGCCCTGCACATATAGCAGAAACATATTTATTCAAATTATAAAAATAATTAATAATTTCCTTAACTTTAGGATTATTTTTTAGATTTTCAACTCCTACAGATCCCCCAGGAATATATACCAAATCATAACTACTATAATCATTTAAATCATTTATATTTTTATCCGCAACTAATTTGACATTCCTAGAACAATTAATTATATTATCATTTTCTTTAATAGAAACAATATCCACATTAATTCCTGCTCTTCTTAATAAATCAACAAAAATAACTACTTCCATTTCTTCACTGCCATCAGCAACTAATACTAAAACATTCTTTTTTTCTCCTTTATTTTCTAAACTTTTCATCTTATTTTCAGACTTACTTAAATTATTATCCATAATTTAATATTACCTCCATTTTTTATTCTATAAACTAAAAGCATTATCCTTTTTAAAATTTCTTTATTTTAATAACAAAATCCTGCTAATAAATTATATTATATTTAAATATATTATATTTTATTTAACCAAGACATTTTCAAGTAAATCTTCTAAAGAATAAACAGGAATATTAATATTTTTAAATCCTTTGTTAATTAAATTAGTAAGTATTTTATTAGGTAAAAGCTCTAAAAAAATAAAATCATCATACTTTTTAACAATATTTTCAATAGTATTTATCCAATTAACAGAACTTATCATCTGATTTAACATTAAATTCTTAATAACATCTTTGTCATTATATTCATTAGAATCAATAGAAATAAAAACAGGTTTAACAGGATTGTTAAAATTAGTTTTTGAAATCTCTTGTTTAAATAATTCATTTGCTTGACTAACTAAAGGACTATGAAAAGCCCCAGAAACTTTTAATGGAATAATTTTTATATTTTTAAATTCTCTTTTAATTTGATCTTTCAAATCTTCTAAAATATTTATAGAACAAGATACTATTAATTGACTATAAGAATTAAAATTAGCAATAACAGCATTAAATTTTTTAACAATCTCATTTAATTGATTAATAGAATCATTATCAAAATTATAGATAAGAGCAAACATAGTGCCTTCCTTAGAGTAATTATACATAAAATATCCTCTTTTAACTACTAAAGACACAGCATCAAATAAATCTAAAGCTTGAAAAGCTGTCAATAAAGTATATTCCCCTAAGCTATGCCCAGCACCAGTTAAAATATTATCCCAATCCAAATAATCCCTTAAAAAATAAAATGAACTTATACTAACACTAAAAATAGATACTTGACTATATTTAGTTAAATCCAACTTATCTTTATTTTCCTCATTTTCTATTAACTCTTTCAAATCTACATCAATAAAATCAGATAAATTTTGCTTTATATAATCATTTATTTTATCAAAAACTTGCTTATAAGTATCAAAAGAATCATATAATTTTTTACCCATCTTAATATATTGACTAGCTTGTCCAGGAAAAAGTAAAACAACTTTTTTATTTTTTATTATATCCAACATAATCACTCATTAATAAAGGTGTATAGTCTTATACACCTTTAGCAGACCTATTTGTATTCCGCCAATTGATATTATATCAAGTTAGCCTTATGGTCTGCAGGCGGTATTAGGCTAACTATGAACCTTGCACCAAGCACAAAACCTAAATTTAAACTCCCTTAACAACTCTTTAAAAAGTTTTTTTAATACTCTCTCCTTACAAGTTCCTTCACTAATTGCCTTGATCTTGGGTCTTATATTTACTGTTAACGTTATTGTATCTTTAGTCTTTTTAATTTTATATCTCTCTATATCCTCATACGCTTTTTAATAGTTTTTACCAACTGTTTCAATCCTCCTTATTTTGTAAAATTTATTATTTTGTAAAACTTATAACAACTTATAATTAAAGCTATATAAGATAAAAACTAACCTACCGGAAATAGAACTAACTTTAATTACATTATTTTTAGTATAATTAGAAATACCTAAGGAAGAAAGAAAAGGGATATCATATTGTCCATAATATTTAAATCCATTTAAAAATACCTTAGAAAAAGGGATATTAAAAGCTAAGACCGAAGCTCTTGTATTAATATCAACCTCTAAATTAAGTTCATTATTATCTTTTATTAAAAATAAAACAGATTCTAAATCATAAATAATAACATTTTCTATAGATTCCTTAATATATAAATTAAATAAAGAATTAATGTTAGCTAAAGTATGATCAAATCTATTACCAATAACACCAAAACAATAAACACATTTAATTAAATCATCCATATTGTTTATATAATTTACTCCCAATTCTAAATCACTAAAATCTTTATCTTTAGGAAAACTAATAATTTTTTTGTGTAAGTTATTTAAAACATCTTTATTTTTAAGAGATTTCCTTATTTTTTTAGAATCCAAATCTCCTATGATAATATCAGGAAAAATATTTAATTTAATTAATTTATTACTTCCCCCATTAACAGCAATTATTTTTTTAATATCCTTTTGATAGATAAAATTATTAGAAAGTATTTTATTATTTACTTTGCCGTTAGCAACCAATAATATATTCATTATTTTATATTAGAAATATATTTAAAAACCTCAACAGCGAAAGTATAAAGAGAGCTAGCAACCCAACCAGCAGTTAAAGCAATAACAATAAAAGTAGCAACCATCTTAGGAACAAAACTTAAAGTTTGCTCTTGAATCTGAGTAACAGCTTGTAACAAACTAATAATTAAACCAACTATCATAGCAGTGAGTAAAACTGGAGCACTTAAAACTACTATTAAATATAAAGCTTGAACTATAAAATTGTTTATATCAAATCCACTCATTTAATAAACTTTATTTTATTTTTTAAAGTTATTTTTTTTAATTTTTAAGGATAATAGCTTTTAATAAGTCCCTCAGTTATTAATTTCCATCCATCTATACTAACAAACAAAAGTAATTTAAAAGGTAAAGAAACAGTCATAGGGGACATCATAAACATCCCCATAGCCATTAAAACCGAGCCAACAATCATATCTATAACCAAAAATGGCAAATATATTAAAAAACCAATTATAAAAGCAACTTTTAACTCAGATAATATATAAGCAGGAATAACAACAGTTAAAGGTAAATCCTCTAATTTTTCAGGTTTCTTAATTTTTGAGTAATTTATAAAAAATACCAAATCTTCAGATTTAGTATGTTTAATCATAAATTTTTTATATTCTTTAACAACGCGAGAAATAAATTCTTCTTGAGTTATTTTTTTATTAAGATAAGGTTGTAAAGCATTTTCATTAATCTTAATTAAAACAGGATTTAAAACATAAAGAGTAACAAAAAAAGAGAAAGCAATAATAACTTGATTAGGAGGTGTTTGTTGAGTTCCCAAAGCACTTCTTAACATAGAAAATACTATAACAATCCTTATATAAGGAGTCATCATTATAAGAATATAAGGAGCTAAAGATAAAACAGTTATTAAACCAATAGCTTTTAAAGGAGTAGCAACAGGATCAGCTGTCTGTTTTCCATTAATCTCAATAGATACATTAGGAAGATCTATCTTAGGAGTCTCTGCAGCATAAACCCCATATAATAAAAATACCCCCAAAAATAAATATAATAAATAAACAAAAATTTTATAATTAAATTTATAATTGTAATTAAATTTGTAATTAAGATAATGAAATAATTTTGTCATTATAAAAACCACCTCACCTAATTTAACATAACTTATTTATATAAAATTATTTATCTTTGGTAGGAGAATTTTTAATATTATTTAATTCATTTTCAATCTCAGCTAAATCAAATTCTTTAAGTAGATTAATATTATTATCAGCAATAGATATCATATATATTTTTTTAGCGATTTTAATAAAAATAATTCCTTTATTAGGTGCTAAATAAATCCTATCAACTATTTGAGCAATCTTAATATTATATGGATTTTGAATTCTATTAAAGAATTTTACGACAAAATATCCTACTCCTCCAATAACTATTGCATATATAATAAAAACTATCCCTAAATTAAATAATGGATCCATTAAAATAATCTCCTTTATATTATCTAATATTTTATTTTATCTAACTATTTCAAGGATCCTAACACCAAAGTTTTCATTAACAGCAATAACTTCACCTTTAGCTATAACTTTTCCATTTACAAGTATATCAACAGGTTCTCCTGCTAATTTATCTAATTCAATAACAGATCCAACAGTAAGTTTAAGAATATCTTTTACAAGCATCTTAGCACGTCCAATTTCAACAGTAATAGTTAAAGGAACATCTTGTAATATATCTAAATTAGATTCCTCACTAGAGACATTAGTTTTCTCTAATTGAGGTAAATTAAATTTTGAGATATTTTCTTTATCCATTAATTTTTACCTCCCTTTATTAATTAACTATTGATATTCTTCTGCTTCTTGATCAGTTAAAACCTTAGTTATTTTAACACCTATTTTATTTCCTACCATTCCTAATGTTCCTAAGAATTTAGTTTTTCCTTCTATTTTTATCATCACAGGATCAGTTAATTTATTATCAAGAGTAATAATATCGCCAGGTTCTATAGTAAGCAAATCTTGAAAAAGTACTTCAGTTTTACCTAATATTGCAATAACATCAACTTTACTTAAACTTAAATTTTTTTCACTTAATATCTTCTCTTTATCTTTAAGAATTTTATTAAGAATATCAGGATTAACAGTAGTAGTGATAGTAGCCTTTTGTTCTGGGATTATTTCTCTTAAATAATTAAAAGGGAAAACAATAGTTTTCATAGATTCTAGTGATTCTATTCTAATAATAGTATTAATTTTAGCGATATAGGAAGTATAAGGAATAGCTAAAGCGCTAGCAGGCTCAGAAGATATCTTTTCTAATTTAAGATAAGTTTTTTTATCACTATCATTTAAAGCCCCTAAAATATTATTAAATTCATTTATAAATTCTTCAATAATAAACTGTTGTAATAATTTATTTTCTAATTTAGTTAATTCTCTGATATAAGTAGGAGCTTCTCCTTTACTACCTAACAATAAATTTAAAAGAATAAAAGCAATATAAGGATCAATTACTATCAAAGCTTTAGGAGCAGAAATAATAGTTCCTTCTATATCTATCCTTACTATTATACTAGGATTAGGGAGAAAATCAATAAAATCAGAAAACTGTAAAACATCTAACGAAGATAATTCCACTATTATTTTCTTTTGGATTACGTCAGACAACTTTATTGAAATCTTCTCAACATAATTCTTAAAAAAATTAATTAAAAATTTTTGCTCATAAGAAGTAAATTGAGGTTTAGTTAAAGAGAAATCTTTCTTAGAAGTAATAGATTTATCCTCTGGTAATTTTGATCTAGCTATATACTTTTCAAACGGATTACTACTTCCCATATCTATTCTTTAATTCTATACCAAAATAAACCTACCTTTTAATATAATTTAAATAAAAATCTAAGATTTTCTTTTTTTTAGTAGATTTATAAAAAAAGTGAATAATTTATTAGGTCTAAAAACGCGAGAATTAAATTCTGGATGAAACTGAACTCCAAAATAAAACGGATGATTAACATACTCCATAATTTCTACCACATTAAGCTCTTCATTTATACCACTAACTATAAATCCCTTAGATTCTAATAAATCCAAGTATTCATTATTTATTTCATAACGATGTCTATGCCTTTCAACTATTTCATTTTGTTGATATATCTTAAAAGCTAAAGTATTTTCAATTATTTTACATTTATAATTCCCTAACCTCATTGTCCCCCCAACTAATTTAATATACTTTTGATCTTCCATTAATTTAACCACATATATATATCTATCATCATCTTTAAGAGTATTATTTTTATCTAATATAAACTCTTGAGAAGTAGCTTCTTTAATATTTAACACATTTTGAAAAAATTCTATTACCATTAATTGTAGTCCTAAGCATATTCCTAAAGTAGGAATTCCTTTTTCTCGTAAGTATTTCAATATATTAATTTTTCCCTGTATTCCTCTAGTTCCAAACCCCCCAGCTATTATAAAACCATCTATATACTGTAATTCTTTTTTAATAATTCTATTTTCATGTTTAGTAGAATCTATTAACTTTATATTAATTTTAGCTTTATTTTCAATAGAAGAATGTCTTAAAGCTTCTATTAAGCTTTTATAGGAATCCTTTAAATTAGTATATTTTCCAATAATTGCTATATTAATAACATTTGATTGCCTTTCTATTTTCTTTATAATTATATTTAAATCAACCCATTTACTTCTCTCTTTTAAATCATTTTTTCTTTTATTATTAAATAAGAAATTACTAATATTTTGATTTAAAAGGAGTAATGGTACTTGATAAACATTAGATAAATTAGGGATATTTATAACATATTTGGGTAATAAATTAGAAAAAAGTGCAATTTTATTTTTAATTTCCTGGGTAATGGGGATATCTGACCTAACTATAACTAAATCTGGTTGAATTCCTGATTCCTGGAGCTTTTTTATAGAATGTTGGGAAGGTTTAGTTTTAAGTTCTCCAGTATGCTTTAAAAAAGGTACAAAAGTTATATGTATAAATTTCACTTTATTTTTATATTCTATAGCCATTTGTCTAATAGCTTCTAAAAAAGGTAATCCTTCAATGTCACCGACAGTTCCTCCAACTTCTACTAATATAAAATCAAAACCATCAGATAACTTTAATATTTTTTCTTTTATTTCATTAGTTAAGTGAGGTACAACTTGAATAGTCTTTCCTAAAAATACTCCTTCCCTTTCTTTTGTTATCAAATCCATATATATCTTACCAGCAGTTATATTATTATTTTTACTAAAAAGTATATTAGTAAATCTTTCGTAATGTCCAATATCTAGATCAGTTTCTCCACCATCAAAAGTTATAAAAACCTCCCCATGTTCATAAGGGTTCATAGTACCCGCATCCACATTTAAATATGGATCTAATTTTATTATATTAACTTTATAATTAAGTTCTTCAATTAATGAAGCTAAAGAAGCAGTTATTATTCCTTTACCTAAGGATGATACAACACCACCAGTTATAAATATAAAATTACTTTTAAAATTAGCTTTAAAATTAGTCATAACTAATTTTTATTGATTTTAAGATTTAGTTTGAATAATTTTAATTCCACCAATATTTTTATCATTTTTATAAAGTATATATAACTTATTAACCCATTTAAAAACATTTAAAATAGTGAATTTATTTTTTTCAAAAAACGGAGTTATTTTTTCTAAAATCCTTTCCCTATTTGCAATATAAATTTCAGTATCTGAAATTAAATAAATTAAATCCTTTTCATCTATATATATTCTATTTATTTTGGAAATATCAATAGAGTAATTATTATAGCTAATGAAATTAGCATTACTATCAAAAACTTGGATTCTGTTATTATTTTTATCTAATACATAAATAAACCCTTTAGTATCTATTGCAACGTCTACAGGATTATCAAATTGAGAAGGTTCTTTCCCCATCTTCCCAAATAACATTAAAAAATTACCATCTAAATCATACTTAACGATCCTATTATTTTTAGTATCAGCGATATAGATATATCCTAATTTATCTAGGCCAATTCCTAAAGGGTTTGCAAAGTTAGTTTCATTATTCCCGAATTTCCCTACCTCCCAAATAACCTTTCCATTATTATCCATTTTTGTAAGCTTTGAAAGATAAGAATCTAATATATAAATAAAATTATTTTTATCTACTTCAATATCACAAGGTTCTCTAAACTGCCCCCTATCATTCCCATATCTACCTATTGAATCAATATACTTTATATTAAATTCATCCACGGAATATTTCTTTATTAAGCCTTTTAAATCAGTTACATACGCTGTTTTTAATAAGCTATCATAAGCAATAGAAGTAGGACTAAGATCATTAAATTCAAAATAAGAAGTTTTAGGTAATTCAATAGGGATTGTGCCTTTAAAAATAACTATATATATATACCCGCCTCCAATTAAAATTAATAAAAAAATAACTGCTATTAATAGCCAATAAAATCTTGTTATCATAATAAAATTATTCTACAAAAATTTTATCCTACTTGCTATATTATATTTCTTAATTTTCCTTAGCTAAAACAAAAGAAACAAATGAGATAAAACTTTCTTTAATTTCTTTATTATCTAGCTTTATGTACTTCATTAATTTCTGATACTCGTTATTAGTAATAATAGGAGCAATAATAATCCCATTATAAGATAATTTATTAAATAAAAACTCTGGGATTTTTGAAACAGCAGCAGAAAATACAACCTTATCCACCTTATCTAATTTTTCTATAAACTCCTTAGCTTTAAAAATATTTAAATTATGAAATTCTATTTTTTTATAAAGTAATTCAAAATCTGGATAACTTTGTATAAAATTTTTAATATTATTTATCCCTAAACTAAGGATATCTTTATCAACTTCGAAAGTAATAACTTTAAAAGAGAAAAAAGCTAACAAAAGGGTTTGCCAACCTGAACCTGTACCAATTTCTAAAACAACATCATTAGAATCTAATTGTAATTCATCAATAATATTAGCAATAACGAGTGGTTGGGAAGTAGTTTGCCCCTTAATAAATGGTAGAGCTTCATTTTCATAAGCTAAATTTTTATACTCTTTTAAAACAAAATATTCTCTTTTTATTAAAGCTATAGCTTTTAATACTTTCTCACTAATCCCCTCTTTTTTTAATTCTTTTATTAGCTGATCTAAAGTTTTCATTAAAAATTAACTCAATTTATGTTTATATTGATTAACCATATTAAGAAAGTAAGAATGGACTACAGGATTAGCAGATAATTCGGGATGAAAGGTAGAAACTAAAACATTATCTTCTTGAACTAAAACGGGTAGCTCTTCAAAGGATGCTAATTCTTTAACTTTAGGGCCAATTTTAGTTATTTCTGGAGCTCTTATAAAAACTGCTCTAATATAGGAATCAAACAAATTAATAACAGCACTAAAGCTATCCTTTTGTCTTCCATAAGCATTTCTTTTTACTTCTATATCAATTAATCCAAGCGGAGATTGAAAATTAGTACCATCTATAATCCTTTTAGCTAAAATAATAGCGCCAGCACACGTTCCAAAAATAGGCAACCCGTTTTTTGCTTTTTCCACTAGCTTAGCTCTAAAATCATCATCCATTAATATACTCATAGTAGTACTTTCCCCACCAGGAACTATTAACCCATCTATATCATCTAACTCATCTTCATACTTTACTAATTTGGTATTAACCTTTAAAGCAGATAATATATGTTGATGTTCTAAAAAATCTCCCTGAAAAGCTAATATTCCTATAGTTAATTGCCTATTAGTATTCATTTTCTTTTCCTCCATCCTTTTTTTATATATATTAGGTACTCTTATTTCACTCATTTTTTCCTCCATAAAGCCAATTAAAAAATAACATTCCTTTTAGATATAATTAAATAAAATCCAATATAAATCCTTTAATTAGATTTTAATAAATAAAGAAATGATTTTATAAAAGATAAAAGACAAAGTAGCAGAAGCAGGGATAGTAAAGAGCCATGCGGTTAAAATAGTAAAAGCTAAAGACCATTTAATAGCGTTCAATTTTTTAGCAACTCCAACCCCCATAATAGAAGAGGTAATAACATAAGTAGTGCTAATAGGCATACCAAAATGAGAGGCTAACATGATAGTAGTAGCTGCAGAAGTTTCAGCACTAAATCCATCTATTGGTCTTAATTTAGTTAATTTCATTCCCATTGTTTTAATAATTCTCCAACCTCCTGCCAAAGTTCCTAAAGCAATAGCAACAGCTGCAGATATCTTAACCCACATAGGCACAGTAAATTCACTATAAATATTAGCAGCAACTAAAGCCATGGAAATAAGCCCCATAGTTTTTTGAGCATCATTAGCTCCATGACTTAACGCCATAAAAGAAGCTGAAAATAACTGTAAATACCTAAATAATTTATTAACTACATAAGCTTTTAGTTTAGAAGCAACCATATAAGAAATAAATAAAAAAAATATCCCCCCAAGTATCCCGAAAATAGGAGCAAAAATAGAAGGAAAAAATACTTTATTAATAAAATTATAGAAATTAACTACACTAAAATCATAATGAGCGATAGCACCACCTATAATAGCTCCTATTAAAGCATGACTAGAACTAGTAGGTAATCCAAAATACCAAGTTATTAAATTCCAGATAATAGCTCCTAAAGTGATAGCTAACATAGTAGTAATATCTAGTAATTTGGGTTCAACCAATCCTTTACCAACAGTAGTAGCAACTTCAACAGAAATAAGTGCTCCTAATAAATTAAATACTGCAGCTAAAATAACAGCAAACTTCGGAGTTAATACCCTAGTAGAAACAACAGTAGCTATCGCATTAGCAGCATCATGAAAACCATTAGTATAATCAAAAAATAACGCTAAAATTACTACCAATATCAATAAAACTAATACTATATCCATACAATTATCTTTTTCAACCTAAAGCAAAATTAACCTCCCTAAAACAAACTATCTTCAACTTTGTTTTTAGAAAGCAAAAACTTCCAATTATCATAAGCTTATCTTTAAGGAATTAATCTGGATATTAAGAATTTGTTCTATCTGTTTATTCATATCTAAAATCGTTTCAAAAGATATATCTGTATCTTTATTGATATTAAATAAATTACCATAGCCTAAAAAAACTAAATAATAATTAATAAACTTTAATAAATTATTGTAAATTTTAGTTTCAATTTCTTCATTTTCAAGAAAATTTAAAAACCTAACAAACATATTAAAAATTTTAGCTTCAGGAAAATCAAAATCTATTGTCTTATCTATTAACTCAATTAAATACATAGCTATTAATGTTTTTATATAGTTAGTTCTTATTTTTATAAAATAATTTTCAACTATATAGTTTTGAAGATAAAACTTATTTCTATAAGTTGTAATATTAATATTCAAAAGATTTAATTTATCTAAATTAATATTTTTGATATTAAATTTATAATAAGTTTCAATTTTTCCTAATTTATCGGTAAATAATTTTAATTTATTTCCGGTTAATATTTTTTTTCTATCAATAACTATAGCTTTACATTTGTACATAAAAATTTAAATAAAAATTTATTATAATTAAATTATAACTAACTACTTAGAAATACGGATTTAGAGATTATATCAAAAATTCTTTTAGAAGCCAACCCATCACCATAAGGATTTGGTTTATTAGATTTTATTAATTCCTGTTTTTTATTGAAATTTTGTAATACAGTATTTACTATTTTATTTTTATTATTAGAGGCGATAAAAATAAAGCCTTCTTTGATTCCTTCAGGTCTTTCAGTTACATTTCTTACAACAAAAACAGGGGTTTTAAAAGTAGGTGCTTCTTCCTGAATTCCTCCAGAATCTGTTATTATTAATTTAGCATTTTTTATAAACGCCAACATTGTTAAATAATCAACGGGCTCTATTAAATAAACTAATTCTTTAAGTTCAGATAACACTTTAAAAGCTACATTTCTAACATTTGGATTATAGTGAACAGGAAATATAATTTTAACATTTGCTTTAATAGCTATTTCTTTTATAGCTTCCATTATATCGATCATAGGTTGTCCAAAAGATTCTCTTCTATGGACTTCTACTAATATAAACTCATTTTCTTTTACGTTATATTTAGATAAATCTACATTATTTATTTTATCTTGAATGGAAATCAAAGCATCAACAACAGTATTACCAGTAATAAAGACATTTTGTTTTATACCTTCGTTATATAGGTTTTGAGCGCTTAAAGTTGTAGGTGCAAAGTGATAATCCGCTATATGAGAAATTAGTTTTCTATTGATTTCTTCAGGAAACGGTTGGTATTTATCAAAAGATCTTAAACCCGCTTCTACATGTGCTATTTTTATATTTTTATTAATATAGAAAGCAGCTAAAGCAACCAAAAAAGCCGTACTTGTATCCCCTTGAATAAATAAAAATTCAATATCATTATTATTTAAAAAATCCTTTATTTTAGATAAAACGTTAATAGAAATATCAAACAAATCTTGATTAGGTTGCATTATATCTAAATCTATATCAAATTCAATATTAAAAACTTTGTTAGCCATATATAGGAGTTCTTTATGTTGAGAAGTAGATAGAACTAAAGTTTTAAAGTGATTATTTTTAAATTGTTTAATAACGGGTGCCATTTTAATTAACTCAGGTCTTGTACCTACTACAAAAACAAAATATTTATCTAAATTATTCATTTTTCATACACTCCTTCCCCACTAAATACTATAAAAATAGTCTTATATAATATCCACATATCAAGTAATAGATTGTAATTTTTAATATAGATTAAATCGTAATTAATTCGTTCTTCCCATTTTATTTTATTTCTTCCATTAATTTGAGCTAACCCTGTTATACCAGGCTTAACTAAATATCTTTGTTTTTGAATATCGTTTAGTTCTTTATATTGGAAGGGTAAATTAGGTCTAGGGCCAATAAAGCTCATCTCTCCTTTTAAAATATTTATCAACTGCGGAAGCTCATCTAAGGAATACCTTCTTATAATACTTCCTATCCTTGAAATCCGAGGATCTTTACTATAAGTATAAACATTACTTAAATCTACATTTTTTCTAAAACTCCTAAATTTATACATTTTAAAAATTTTTCCGTTTAGTCCTACTCTTTCTTGAATAAAAAAAACAGGAAACCCATCTTCTAATATTATTAGCAATGAAATAATAAAAAACACCGGTAATAACAAAACAATAAAAATAAAAGCAAAAATCCTATCAAAAAAATATTTTATTAATATTTGAAATTTCTGAAAATTAGTTAATTTTATATACCCTATATTATTATCCATTCTATTTTATTTTTAAAAGAAATCAAAAATAATCCTTTGTATTTCATAGGTAGAAAAATAAGAAATATATTAATAAAAATATAAGGAGGATAAAAATAGATTATGTAGAAGTAGAAAATAGAGAGCGCCTGTAGCTCAGTAGGATTAGAGCATGGGATTTCTAATCCCAGGGTCGCAGGTTCGAATCCTGCCAGGCGCGGTTTAATTAAAAAAGCATTAAATATCAAAAATCATTAAAGATAAAAACAGGAGGTAGGAAACAAATGGAAAATAAATGTTGTTGTTGTGAAAAATGCGAATGCAATTGCTGTAAGGATAGTTGCTGCTCATGTTGTAAAGAAGAAAAGACTCTTTGCTGCTCAGAGTGTAAATGTAGTGAATGCTGTGATACTGAAAATTGTGAATGCCGTTAATAGGAATTAAATTATAAAAAGGATTAATATAGTTGGCGGGTCGTCTAGTGGTAGGACATGGGACTTTGGATCCCATCGCGAGGGTTCGAATCCTTCCCCGCCAGCTTCTCCCTCCCTAAAAAATCTCTTAAAAATCTTTTAAAGAATAATTCTCCTTAACATTTTAAAAACTTTTTTAAATTAAAATTAAATTAAAATTAAAAACATTCTTGATAAATTCCAAAAATAATATAAAAAATATACTGCCCAATACTTCTGATTATCTTAATAATGTACAAAACTAAAATTCAAACATTAAAAATACAACAACTTTGGTAGTAAAGTTTTTAAACAGTTTTTAAAAAACTTCCAAAATAGTAGTATTATAATATGTAAGAACATATATAAATCAAAATTGAAAATAATCCTAATTAACTAAGCTACTAATTCTAATCAGTAATAACTTTAATACTCAATATTTATTTTTTATTTTATTTTCTTTCATTTTTTATATAAGCATATATCTCCTTTTTATATTTTTTTTACTTTTTAATTAATTTTTGGCAGCTTTTGACTCAAAAGTATAACTAAATACCATTTATTTAATGGAGGTGTTAGGAAATGAATTCAATAAATAAATATAAAAATTTCCTTATTCCCATTGGTTACTCTAAAAGATATAAATGATGTAGTAGATTTAATAAAGAAAAGTTTAGAACCTATTGCTAAATCTATAGTAGTTAAAGATATAAAATATACCCCAACTAAAGTTTATATAACTACTTGTTTTACTTTTCAAAATAAAGTAAATAAAAATTCAATTTTTTTATATTTTTAACATTTTTTTTAAATTAAAAACAAAAATTTTAAATATAAACGAACATAAATAAATATAAAGATATGAAAATATTAAGGTAAAATTTTTAAAATAAAAGAAATAAAAGGTGGATATAAATGAGGATAAAAGAACCTATAAGCTATTTATATAACTTAAGTAATTTTGATTTCAATAATATTATTGAAAATTCTAAAGAATCATATTTAAAGTATAACGACATAGTAGCATTATTACTAAGTAATTACAAAGATATAAAAATTTTTATAATAAAAAAGCTCCAAGATTTCTTATCATCAGATTTTGAAAATAAACTAAATTATATAGACATATTTTTTAGTACCTATTCTTTATTAATGGATTTAGAAAAAGAAAATCAAATAATAAAAATACTTATCTTAGAAAATATTGAAATTTTCTTAGATAACTACATCAAAATAAAAAATAAAACAAATACTAAACAAATAGATACAATAAATCAAATTTACTACAAATCTTTAATAATTCTATTAAAAGGGATTAAAAATAAAAATAAAGATGTATCCTTAAAATCATTCTTAATTATAAATAAATTTATAAATCTATTAGATTATAAAGATAAAGAAATACTGTTTAGATTTTTGGATTTAAAAGACAAAATAAGATTAATAAGAAATAATAAACTACCATTATCATTTTTTATGAATCTAAACCAATATATCTTAACCAAAAAAGAACAAAAATTAATAATCTTAAATATAATAGATAATATCGATTTAAATAAAACAGATTTTTCAGAAATAATAAGTTTTTATTTAAAATATAATGATAAATTTAGAAACGAATTAAATAAATTATTAGAAAAATATATAAATCATATAAAAATAGATATGCTAATAAACATAATAAAAAATTTAAACAAAGAAATAAAACAAACAATTTGGGTTATAAAATACTTAATATTAAAAAGGTTAATAAATGAAATAGAAAAAGATTCAGAATTATTAAAAGATTCAAAAATAATAAGTTTTTTAAAAGATTTGTCATTAGATGAAAACTCAATAATAAGGAAATTAATAATAAATACTCCTATTTTACCTTATTATTTAAGAATAAATGCTTATAAAAAAAGACAAATAAAACTAAAACTAAGCGAAAGCCTTAGTATAAATTACATCTTTCAAAATATACAAAATAGATAATAACACCTAAAAAATAAAACAAAATTTTAAAATAATTATTTTAATTTAATTATTTTAAATTAATTAACTCTAAAGTGTTAATAATATTATATAATATTTCGTTATAAGATTCAGAAAAGAGAGTTACTCCTTTATATTGTAATTCATTTAAAACCCAATCAAAATTTATATATTTATTTAACTCTTTTATCTCATTTAATATATAATCTTCATTTAATTTTTCATTATTTATTCTAAAAAACTCTTCTTTAATATTATTATTAAGTTCTTCATTTATGAGTAAATTAAGAGTTTCATAAGGGATAGTATTAATAGAACTATCAAGGAATAATTCATAAACATATTTTAAAGGATGATAATTAGGGTTTTTAGTAGAAGTGCTAGCCCATAATATCCTTTGATACTTTCCCCCTTTTGATACTATTAATTTAAAATCATTTTCAAAATATCTTTTATATTGAATGTAAGCTAAATAAGAGTTAAGTACAGCTAATTTCCCTAAAAATCTCTGATTTAATGAATGATTATTTATTTTTAATAAGATGTTATCAACTGAAGTATCAACTCGACTAACAAAAAACGAAGCAACTGAAACTATATTCTTTATATCCATATTCTCTTGTAATCTTTTAGTTAAAGCATTAACATAACATTTTAAAACTTGTTTATAATTTTCAATGCTAAAGAGCAATGTAATATTTACATTTATTCCTCTATATAACAGAGTTTCAATAGCTTTTAAACCTTCTAAAGTACCTGGAACTTTTATCATAATATTAGGCATAGATATCTCATTAAATATTTTAATTGCTTTATCAATAGTAGCTTGATAATCATATGCTATATATGGTGGTACTTCTATACTAACCAATCCATCATAACCATCTGTTTGTTCATAAATTTTTAGCAATTTTTGAGCAGCATATTTCACATCCTCTATCATCAACTTCTCTATTATCTCATAATAATTCCCCAATTTTAATTCATTTATCTTATTTTTATAATAATTAACAGAAGATATGGCTTTATTAAAAATAGTAGGATTAGTAGTTATTCCAAAAATATATCCCTTATTTATTAATTCTTCTAATTTAGTTTCTATTAGTTCTCTATCTAAGTAATCTAACCATATACTGTAATTATATTTTTCTTTTATAGATTTAATCCCCATAAATACCCCCTATTTTAATTATTCATTTAACAATTTACATTATTAAATTTTTATACAAATTTTAGCAACTCCTTTTTTAAACTACCCCAATTATTAAGTATTGGTTTCAAGTAATAGATGCTTTATATAACAAACCAAAGTTCATTTTAGCTATATTCCAAGCTTTATATGAATCCTAAATTTTTTCTTACCTATTTAAATATTCATACTTATTTTCTAAACAAGATTTATACTTATACTTAAACAAATTTTCTTTAAACAAAATTTCAATTGGTATATTGTCTCTTATTTAGAGAAATCTTTATCTCTTTACAAAGTGATTCCACTTTTGATTTATAAAGCTTAATTCACATTGTAAATTTAGTTAATATATTTTTTAAGGAATTCATTAAATGAGATTGCTTGAGAATTCCACGAATCATATAGTTTTTTCAATTTATATGTAGTAGCTTGTAGATATTTTTTATCATCTAATATTTCCATAATTTTTTTAGCTAAATTATGTGGATAAATATCATCAATATATTCTTTAACAATTTCTTCATTAGCTATCATATTAGGTAAAGCTATAAATCTTTTTTTAGTTTTAACAAAAGAGTTAATATAATTTTTAACAAAGATCCCTTTAATTTTTTTTCCGATACTTCCAAGGAAATCAAACCAACCAGCTATCCCCCATATAGGAATATATTCGGGTTTTTGAGTAGGAAGTATAACTAACATAGGAGTGGAAATATATCCAACTTCGTTAGTCTTAGAACCAGGAATAGTTATAACCAACTCATTACTATAAATCTTTTTATATCTACTTTCATCATCAAAAATAAACTCAATATACTCATATAGCAAATCAATCTTCTTATTACTTCTTTTTAAATAATCTATAATTTTATTTTTCAAATCATCACTAAATAAAATAAAATCTTTTCTATTATAAATTAAAGATATATCCTGATTTAAGATATCTACTAAAATAAAAGGAGAAACATAAAAATAAAATCTATAATCTATAAGATCATATTCATTAATTAAGATTTCAATAGAATCATAATATATATCATAAAGATTTAAGAATTCAATTAATCTACTACCTAACATAAACCCTATCGATTTTTCTTTAAACAATAAAGAAAAATCTATTTTATCTATTTTATAAAATGCCAAATCTTTTATTTTAATTATTTTATTTATATCTAAATTTCGCTTTAATAATTTATTAAAATAATATTGATTAGGTACAAGGTATAAATTATAATATTTATCTAATTTTTTAGTTCCCCAAGCGTATGAAATTAAAATATTATTATTATTTTTAAATTTAGTAGAATACCAGATATCTCCACCCATATGAAAAAATAAATTATAATCTGTTTTTTTATTAAATAAAATCTTAAAAATAGTTTCCTTAGGTTTAAAAATATTATCAAATAAATTCATATAATAAATTAAATAATACTCATTATTAGAAGCAAACATACAAGGAGTTAAATATAAATCAAAATGAGTTAAATTAAAGGTATCTTTAATAATATAGGAAGCAGGGATAACCCAAGTATATATTTCCCCAGGACTATTGGATAAAATTCCTATCTTCATAATATCTTTTTATTTTAAATATATTTACTAATCTACCAGTTTCCATTTATTTAGTTTTTGTTGTTTTAAAACCAATAAATTTAGATTATTAACTAAAGCTAATAAGAAGGTAGTGATAATAAGGTTAGTTCCTCCATAGCTTAGTAAAGGTAAAGGTAGCCCTGTTACAGGGGTTGCCATAACACACATCCCCATATTCTCAAAAGATTGTAAAAATATTAAACTACTAACATAAATAATAATTAATTTTAAATCATCATTTTTTAAGTTTAAATAAGTTATAAGCATGCTAAAAAGTAATAATAAAAAAGATAATATAATCAATGTATTTCCAATCAATCCGAATTCTTCAGCTATAAAAGAAAATATAAAATCAGTATCATTTTCAGGTAGGAACCCTATTTTAGATAGTTCTGCTTTATTAAAGCCTAACCCAAATATCCCCCCATTTATTATTGTATTAACACTATTAATAACCTGCCAGCCAGAACCCAACGGATCTCTATATGGATCTAAAAAAGTCAGTAATCTCTCCAATTGATAAGGTTTTATAAAAAATTTAGCTAAAAAGATCATAAGAATTAATGTAATTAAGGGAAAAACGGGATTAATTTTTAAGCCTAAATTAGTTAGCAAGAAAGTAAAAAACAAAAGAGCACTAAAACCTAAATCCGGCTGAATAACTATAAAAAACACTAAAAATAAAGTAATTAATCCAGTCAAAATGAAAAATAATACCTGAAAATAAAAGGAATTTCTTTGATTAGTATCAACGTTTTCTTTAAGGTACTTATAGATAGTATAATATCCAAAAAGCAAAGCTATTTTAGATAGTTCTGCTGGTTGAAAAGAGAATCCCCCTATATATATCCATCCCTTAGCACCATTAACAACCTGCCCAATAAATAAATTTAAAATCAAAATAAATACAGTAAATATATAAAACCAGATACTAATTTTCTCTATATACTCTAATCTAAATTTAAAAGAGACAAAATAATACAAAACAATAGATATAATAACAAAAGTAATTTGTTTATAAACTTTTATATAAAAGAAATCATTAGCACTAAATATAGCCAAAGTCCCTAAAGCTAACAAAAACAATATAACTACATTATATAACACTACATTAAAAACCAACATAATTTATCAAAACATTTTTATCTATTATAAGAATTCTCTTAAAATGATAAATATCTTTTTAAATGTATTTTTTATTTTTAAACATGTTTTTTAACATTAATAAAGATAAAATGATTTTTAGCAAATTCTTTTAATCTATTAATATTATTTAATTTAAAGCAATTTCTAAAATTTTTTTTAAAATTATAAACAAGAATCTTATTTATAAATCGTTTTATATAATTTCTTTTATTAGATTTCCCTATTTTTTTAGAAATAGAGATAGTATAATAAAGGAATATTGCGTTTTTATACTTAAAAAAATCTGCTTTAAAAACATCTAAATTAGGAATATCTGGAACCTTAAAAATTATAAAACTAAATAATAAATAATCTTTGATTTTTTTTAAATATATTTTCTTTTTTAATTTAAATAATACAATAGAATTAGAATTACTAAAAAAAAATCTATCTGCTTAGTAGATAGATTTTTAATATAAAATTTACTATCAATTTTAAATTTCATAACTAAATTTTAATTATATTTGATTTTAATAAAATAGTGATATACAATAATATAATAAAGAACCAAGTCCAGGGCTCAGTTTTAATAACTGGTAAGAATCTAAATCTCCCATATTCCTTTTCTAAGGGTTTAAAATTTATCAGCCACTTAGGAACAGCTTTTTTATATTCTATATACTTATCCTTAAATTTAGATTCAAGGAATTCTTCTTCAGCAGGGATAACAAAATAATTATAATAAAGTATATAGTAAAGGGTAGTAAAAATAGCAGCTAATAATGAGTAAAGTATGCCATATTCCCCAGTAGCTAAAATAGAGAATCCCAAAGCAATAAAAGTATTAGCAATATAAACAGGGTTCCTAGAATATCGGTATGGTCCAGTAGTTATTAAATTAGCTATCATAGGTTCTTCTCCCCTACTCTTAACCCCTAAATACCCTAAACATATAACCCTTAAAACAGAACCCAATATAATAAATATACTCCCAATTATAATTGATAAAACATTAGCTTTAGCTATAATCAAAAAAAATATAACCAAAGGTATAGGAAATAACGCCCTATATCTAAATCCAATTAAAGCAAAAAGATTCCTTTTTTTATCACTTTTTTTATCATCTTTTTTATCGTTATTATATAACTTACTAGCTATTAAATTATCATTTACAGATTGATTAACATTATCAACTTGATTAACAAAATCTTTATCCTTTATATCTTCATTTTGCATAATAAAAGTTTCTCCTTTAATATTAATTAATATATTATTCTATTCTTATTAGTTCCAATAAAACTTATCCAATTGTTATAAAAATTCGGTTCTAGTTCATAAGATAATTCCAATTTTTTATAAAAACTATCAAATTTAAATTTTTCAAAATTTCCAATAATCCCTGATATTATAAAAAAATCATAACTAAAACTAAATAAATTTTCTAAAACTCTAATAGGTACATTAGCTAACAAAATTATACAATAATTATTATTTAAAAAATTTCTTAAAAAAAATAAATTAGAATTACAAATAAAATAATTTTTAAAATAATATTTTGTTAAATTATTTAAATTTAGATAAATATTTTTTTTAGTTTCTAAACAAGCATAAAAATCTAAATCAATAGAAATAATATTAATTTCTTTAATAATGTTTAGTTCTTTTAATAGGTAATAAATAACTTTAGAAATAGCGATAGATAATATCCCTGTTCCACTGCCATAATCTACTATAATTACTTTCTTATTATTATTTAACAAAAGCTCTTTTAATTTATTAATAGATTTATATATATTATTAAGCATTAATTTAGTAGAAGTATGAGCACCTGTTCCTTCAGAAAAACTCTTAAAAAGTGATAAATTTATATTAATTTCATTTAAATTTTCACTTAGATTAAAAACATCTGTATTATCCCTAATTATATTAAAAATATCTTGTTTTATATTTTCTTCAGAAGATAAAATTAGCTTATCAAGAAAATCTTTAGTAATATATCCATAAAAGATTTTAATAAAAAAATCTGTTCTATATTTAAATTTATCTATAAATTTTAATAAATCCAAAAAGAGTTGTTTTGTTTTAGAAATATTTTTAAGGAATTCAAAATCTTTAAAAATAACTATTAAAACCCCATAATTAACAAACCCTACATAATAAGTTTTGTACAATAAAAAAAAAGTAATAAAAGATTTATAAATATAAGGTAATTCTTGATTTTTAGAATAAAAATATTCTTTATTTTTAGGCTCTAAATAAAAAAACAAAACCTTTATTCTATTCATTTTGAATTTTATTATTTCAATTAGTTTTGATAACTACCCCACTTCTTAAGTATTAGCTTTAGCTAAGAAATCTGGATACCTTATATACCTAATTGAATTTCATTTTAGCAAAATTTTTACCTTTATAACAATTATAAACTTTCTCATTCTTAATGCTTCTTAAACAACCAATCCTTATTAAAGATTCATCTATATATTATTAAGAGATAAATACTTCTTGCTAATTATTTATTCAATTTATTAATTTAAGAATTTTAAGTATTAGCAGTAGTTTTAAGGGAAGAGATATATTCGAAAGCAGTGATAGCAGCTATTGCGCCATCAGCTGCAGAAGTAACTAATTGTTTATCACTACCAGATCTAACATCCCCAACAGCAAACACTCCATTAGTTTTTGTTCTCATCCTTTCATCAGTTTTTATAAAACCGTATTCATCTATTTCAACTAATTCTTTAAAGATATCTATTTTAGTTTGAAAACCAATAAAAATAAAAACTCCATCTACTTTTAGTTCTTTATATTCCCCAGTTTTAACATTTTTTAATAATAATTTTTCTAATTTCTTATCACCTATCATTTTTTCTACGACAGTATCTAAAATTAATTCCACATTAGGTAAAGATAATACTCTATCTTGGAGATATTTAAAAGCTCTAAATTTATCTCTTCTATGGATTAAATATACTTTATTAACGATATTAGCTAAGAATGGGGTTTCTTGGAGTGCGCTATTTCCGCCCCCAACAACTGCTACATCCTTTCCCTTAAAGAAAGCTCCATCACATAATGCACAATAAGAAACTCCTTTACCTGCGAATTTATCTTCACCTTCTACTCCCAGCTTTTTATGAGTCATTCCTGCCGCTATTATTAAAACATTTGAATAATAAGTTCCATTAGAAGTTCTTACAATTTTTAAAGGATTTTCTTTATCTTGGGTATAATCGAGTTCAATTTTTTCAACTTCTTCTAGAGTTTTAATTATAGCTCCAGCAATTTCTGCTTGTTTTGTCATAATATTAGCTAATTCTGGACCACTAACTTTAATATATCCTGGATAGTTCTCTATTAAATCTGTTAATAACAGTTGTCCTCCAGGGAACTGTTTATCAAATATAATTGTTTTGAGTCCTAATCTGGAGGCATAAATAGCAGCAGTTAAGCCTGCTGCCCCAGCACCCACTATTATTACATCATAATAATTATCCATATTTTACATCCCCTTCCAATTATTAAACTTTTTAATAAAAAATTTTACAAAAAAATTATAAATAATGAAAAAATTATATTAAACACCAGCTTCTAGAACTATTCTTTCTTTTTCTAAATTAATGGAATCTATAATTGCTTTTTTAATTTCAGTTCTGGAAATAGGTCTTCCATTAAACTTTACAATTTTTTTACTTATGTTAATCCCCGTTTGCTTTCTTATTAATTTAGCTAATTGTCCAGAATAATTCATTTCAACATCTATAATAACCTTAGCTTTATTTAAGATATTAGCTACTTCAGTAGGAAAAGGATTTAACAGAATTATTTGTAAGAACGCTAATTTATAATATTGGTTTAATTCATCTAGTATATCCAATACAGGGCCCTTAACGCTACCCCATCCAACTATAAGATATTCAAAATCTTGAGGTCCATAGAGTTTATATTTTAATTCTGTTGGGATTTCTCTTAAAGCAGTCTCTAATTTTCTCATTCTTTTATCAAACATTTTATTTCTATTAACTGGATCTTCAGAGATATGGCCTAGTTCATCATGTTCATCACCTGTATTCCAGAAGACTACATCTTGCCCCAAAACAGCCCTTGGGGAAATCCCGTTTTCAGTAAATAGGAATCTTTTATAAACTTTTCCATTGTTTAAAATTTCTTTTATATCATTATCGGATAACAAGTTTCCTCTATCTATTTTAACACCACTTAAATCAAATGGCTTAACAGTTTGGATACTATTAGCTATAGCTTTATCAGATAAGAATATAACAGGTAACTGATATTTATCAGCTAGATTAAATGCCTCAATAGTTAAATAGAAGCTTTCTTCAATATCTCCGGGGCTTAAAACTATTCTAGGGAATTCACTATGTCCAGCATGTAAAGCAAATTCTAAATCTCCTTGTTCATGTCTAGTAGGCAATCCAGTGGATGGTCCTCCTCTTTGATAATTAAAAATAACGACAGGTACTTCATTATTTCCAGCCCATCCTTGAGCTTCAGCCATTAAACTAAATCCAGGGCCAGAAGTAGAAGTAGCAGACCTAACGCCAGCTAGCGATGCACCAATAGCCATACATATTGCTGCTATTTCATCTTCAGTTTGAATAGTAATAACTCCATATTCTGGATGAGCTTCTAAGTATTCACTTTCATCAGACGCAGGAGTTATTGGATAATAGGTTTGGAATCTACAACCAGCTGCTATTTTTCCTATAGCAGTAGCAGTAGTACCCCCTAATAGAATTCTCTCTTCTTTATTATCAATAGGCTTTAATTCGTAATTAAATTTATCATTATAATTATTTTGTAGGATATATTGATATGCTTTAGAGCCTGCAAAGAGATTCATATCTAATAATTTAGCTCTTCTTCCGACAAAAACTGTTTCTAATACCTTTTTCAGATATTCAAAATTTAAATTAAGTAGAGCAAAAGACGCGGAAACTGCTATAACATTCCTCATTATCTGTAATTTAGAATATTCTTTTTCTTTTTGAAATTGAATTGCTGTTTCTTTTATTATATCGTTATAAGGCAAAGGGATTAATAATATATCATTATTAACCATTGATCTAGCTTCATCAAGAGTAAATAAATCTTTATCAAATATAATAGCTCCATTACTAACCACAAAATCTTTATGTAATAAAAATGTTTCTTTATCAAAAGTAGCAAGTAAGTCTGTATAATCACTATGAGATCTAATATATTTATCTGAGATACTTAAGGGGTAATAGCTATGTGCTCCTTTGATATTAGAATGATATTCTCTTTTTCCGAATACATACAACCCAATAGATGCACAAGTTTTAGCAAAAGTCATTGCAGAAGAATCAACCCCAGTTCCTTGAGCACCTCCTATTAACCAATTTAGTTGATTTACTTTTTTCATAAAATTCAGCTCCTTTCACTTAATTTTTTTTATCTTATTTTTTATTTAATTTAGCTAATAAATTTTGAATAAAATATTTAATATCATTAGAAGCTAAATCTAAGGGGGTTTTTCCATCATTATTCTTTATATTAATATCTGCACCGTTTAATATAAGAATTTCTATTATTTTTTCGTTATTTCTTTGGACTGCATAATGTAAAGGAGTATTACCACTTTCATCTTTTTCATTAATATTACTTTTAAATTTTATAAGTAAATTAACAATATCTAGATGTTGATAATAGACTGCGTCATGAAGTGGAATATATCCTACAATATTTTTAATATTAGGGTTAGCTCCACTTATTAATAGGAATTTAACTAATTCAGATAATCCTTCCATACAAGCTATATGAAGCATAGTATTTCCAAAGGAATTTTGAACGTTTATATCAATTTCACCAGATACTACTAATTCTTTTATTTTATTTATCTGTTTTTTTCTTATTAATTCAAATAATTCTGTTATATCCATAGAATATATTTTTTAGAATATAATTTTCTTTGATTTTTCCTTACTATTTTTTTATTATACATTTTCAGATATTTATCCTTTTAATTAGTATATTTTAATTTATTATATTTTAACAAATTATCGTTATAATAGATGAATTTAGCATTATAAAAATAAAAGGAGTAAGAGTTTATTATAAAGAAAATAAATATTATGGTAATTTCGGCACTTGATTTTATGGATAAAAATGAGTATAAAAAAATAAGAGATTTATTTTTAGTTATAGATAGTTTTAGTAGTAATTGGGGTTTAGTTGGTGGTATCCCTAGAGATTACTTTATATATAAAAAAATCCTTAAAATAAAAGAGTTAGATATATTAATAGAAGATATAAAAAATGAGAATTTAGTTAAAAAAATATTAGAATTTTTAATAAACTCTTATAAAGAAGATATAGAAAAAAGTATATATCATGATAAATTTCTAACAGGAAATATAATATTTAAGGGATACAATATAGACTTAATAACAGCAAGAACAGAAAAATATTCAAATATAGCTTCTTTACCTATCATTTATCCTACAACACTAATTAACGACTTACTTAGAAGAGATATAACAATTAATTCCATACTATTTCAAAAAACAGATTTTAAAGAAGGTATATATTATTTTAAAGTAATAGATATTAACAATTCAATAGAAGATATTAAAAAAAAAATATCAATTTTATATATAAGGATTCTTTAAAAGACGATCCTACTAGAATATTTAGAGCAATTAGATATAAAGTAAGATATAATTTTGATTATACTCTCAAAACCCTAAATGAAATAAAAGAAAACTTAATAAATATTAAATATTTAACAATAAATAGAATATTCAATGAGTTATCTATTATATTTGAAAAAGAGAAAAGGGTTGATTTAATTATAAAAGATTTTTTTCTAATTTTTAATTATAATCCTTTTATTATTGATTTTATAGGGAAAAATGAAATAAATGATATAGAAAATTCGGATTTTTTTAAAGATATAAAGATATTAATAAAAGCTATTTCAAGTTTTAATTATTTCTTTAAAAACCAAATTAATAAGCCAGAAATAAGAAAGCTAAAAATAGATAAAATAAACAAAAATCTCATTTTTATTTCGTTTTTGTTAGCTTATAGTCAATTAATAAACACTAAAATAATAGATATAACAAAGTTTAATAATATAATAAGTAATAGAAAACAAATAGAGAATTTAAAAAAAAATTGGATTTTTATTTTTAAATATACAAAAAAATCCATAAACTCAAAAACTATAAAAAAAATTATAAGATATTTAATAGAAACTGAAAATTTTAATAACATAGAAATATTTATATTACTGCTGTTTTTAATAATAAAAACAAAAAGTAATAATAAATACTTAATAAAAAAAATATTTAAAAGGAAGTATGTTAATAAGCTATTTATAACTGGAGAATTTTTAATGAGTATAGCTAAATATTATTATAATATTAATCTAAATGCTTCTACTTTAAAAGAATTATTAAAGAGAATAAATTATCTTTATTATATAAGCAAACTAAATACAATAAATCAAATCTTAAGATACACAAAGAAGTATATAAAAAAGTATTTAGGAAATCAACTACAAAATAATTTAAATAATTAAAATAAAATAATCAAATAAAAATTAGTCTTAAAAGGATAAATGAATGATAATTAAAAATAAATAAAATAGGGATATGATGATAGCAAACAGATATAAAATAATAAAGAAGTTAGGGCAAGGGGGGATGGGGGAGGTATACAAAGCTACAGATACTATATTAGATAGAGTTGTAGCAATAAAAGTAGTATATTCAAATTTACTAAAGAAGCAAGAATTTATTCAAAGATTTTTAAGGGAAGCTAAAATAACAGCCTCTCTTAATCATATCAATATTGTAAAAGTCTTTGATTTAATCCTAGATAATAATAACTATTATCTTATAATGGAATTTATAGACGGTACATCTTTAAGAAATTATTTAGAAAATAGGAAGGAAATAAACATATTAAATGAATTATATTTATTTTTACAGATATTAGATGGAATAGAATATGCACATAATAAAAATATAGTTCATAGGGATTTAAAGCCGGAGAATATAATGCTAACAAAAGAAGGAGCAATAAAAATAACAGATTTTGGCTTAGCCTTTGCTTTAGGAAGTCATAGTTTAACAAATCCAGGGACCTTAATGGGAACATTAGGATACTTATCTCCAGAGCAAGCTCAAGGAATAGATGTAGATTTCTTAACAGATATATATTCCTTAGGGGTAATCTTATATGAATTACTTACAAATAATTTACCGATAATAGATACAAATGCTGCTGCAATGATTTATAAAATCTTAAATGAAAAACCAACCCCACCAACTAAATATAATCCAAATATAGACAAAGAATTAGAAAATATTATATTAAAAGCAATAGAAAAAAATAAAAATAAAAGATATAAAAATACAACAGAGTTTAAAAATACTATTATAAACTATATAAATCAAAAAACAAAAGAAATAGAACAAATAATAAATGAAGACCAGAAAATGGAAAACATTAACAAAATAGATAGTAAAATAGATAAAGATTCCTTAATAAATCAAACATTAAGTAGTATATTAAACGATATAGTTTCATATAAAAGAGATATAAAAGATTTAGCAATAGAACAAAAAAACCAATCAATAGATCAAATAAAAGAGCAAGCAATAAAAGATATAGAAGATAAATTAGTAATAGATGAAGATAATAAAGAAATCAAAGAAGAAATTCCAAATACAGCTTCTCAGAATATAGAAGAAAAGAAAATAGATTATAAAGAAAAAAATATCAATATTCCGTTTTTAAATATAGCGAAAAATTTGGAACAAATAGATATAAATATTAATGTAAAAGATAATAAGAATTTAGCTCCCAGTCTTTCAAGTAGAGATATAGAAGTACTTTTAAATAAAGCACAAAGGTTTTATGAAAAAAAGGATTATGAAAATACTATTAATATTTTGGAGAATTTATTACCTTACTATGAATCTAAGACAATGATTTATATTTTAGCGAAATCATATTTTAAAATAAGGAATCCGGATAAAGCTTTATATTATTGTAATTATTATATAGAAAAATATCAAAAAACAGAAAAGATATTAAATCTTTTAGGAGATATATATTATAGTATAAAAGACTATGTTAATTCTTATGTAGTGTTTAATGAATTATATAATTTAACAGACAATAATGTTTATTTAGTATTAGCGGCCAAAAGTGCTCTAAATTATGATCCTGCTTTAACAATAAATATTCTTACTAATCTTATTTCTATTTTTAAGGATCAAAAAGATATAGATCCATTTTTTTATAAGATTTATAAATATTTAGGGTTAGCGTATTTTAGGTTAGGTAAATATGAGTTAGCTATTTCCAACTTATCTCAATATTTAAAATATATAAAAGACGATAGTAGTGTATTCCCTTCATTAATAAAATCTTATAAGCTATTAGGTAAAAATATAGAATTAGCTAAAATATATTCTTCGATATTAGATTATATAGAAGATGTAGAAACGTTAAAAGAAGCAATGGAATTTTATATTGGAATATCTGAGTATAAAAAATCTATAGAATTAGCTAAGAAAATAATAGAAATAGAAAAAGATAATTTAAATATTTACCAGAATTTATATATAGCTGCTAAAGCTATAAATGATATAGATTCTTTGATTATAGCAATAGAAAACATTATAAGGCTTATGGGATATAATAAAGAGCTAATATATGAATTAGCTCAAGCTTATGAAAATAAAAAACAATATGATAAGTCAATTAATATTATTATAAATTTAATATCAGATGAAGAAGATTTTTATACTAAAATAAGTTATAAAGAGTACTTAATAGAATTAATGATAAAAAAAGGAGAATATGAGAATGCTTTAAATTTGATTTTTGAGTTAATAAGTATAAATTCAGCTAATCCAATATATTATGAAAAGGCATCACATATATATTATTTAATGGGGAAAGCAGAAGACGCCATAAAAAATATAGAAACTGCATTATCCTTAGATCCTACTAATATAAACTATTATAAATTCTTATCTAAAATATATTTAGAGTTAAATGATTCTAGTAAATTGATTAATGTTTTAAAAAATTTAATAGATTTTAATCCAAATGATATAGAGACTTATATATTATTAGCAAAAGTTTATTTAAATTTAAGGAATTATTTAAAAGCTTATGAGAATATAATAGCAGCAAAATCTAAAGCTTTCTCTTTTAATATAGAATTCCCATTATATGCTTATGATATATTAATAAAAATTTTTCAAAATTTATTTAAAAATCAAGATTTAATTGACAAACTAAAAGAGTTAATTTTAGAAGTTAAATCTGAGAAAGAGATATCTTATATTTATTACCAACTAAGTTTTACTTATTGGATATATTATTCAGATAATATAAAAGCGTTAGAGTATTCTAATAATGCTTATTTATATGCAAATAAGATAAATTTTTCGCCTGTTAGTATATTATCTGCTTCTTTATCTATGTTTTTAAAAAAGCAGTATAAAAATGCAATAAATTTGTTAATAAATAGCATTATAAGATTATATAATGAAAATTCTTTAAATAAATTTTTTGAGTTAAAAATAATAGAGTTGCTAATGAGTTTTATAATTCTTTCTTCTTTTGATATATATAAGGAATATAATATTCCCATTAGTTTATTAATGGAGAAATTAATAGATGAAAATAATAATGAAATCATAGATGGGTATTATTATTATTTAAAAGCGAAATCAATAGAGTTAGAAAACAATGAAATAAATGTTAATTCTTTATATTATTATGAATTAGCTATGAAAAATGGTTTTGAAACAGAAGGGATAATTTTTAAGATATTTTTTATTTATAAAAATCTTTTAAAAGATTTAGATACTGCTAAGAAATATTTAGAAAAATTGATAATATTAAATCCTAATGAGAAGATATATTCTAATTATCTAAAGGAGTTTAAATAAACAAGATAAAATAGTAAAATAAAATAAAATAAAATAAAAAAAAATAAAAAAAAATAAAAGGAGAAGGTGGGTATGAATTATATTAATTTAAATGGTTTTGTGTTAATAAATAAGGTTCCGGGGTTTAGTACTACTAATTATTCAGAAAAAATAAAAAAAATAATTAATAATAAATTAAGATTAATATATTCAAGAGAGGGTTTAATAGGGGATTTAGTGGAGAAGGTAGGACATACGGGGAGTTTAGATCCATTTGCGAGTGGGGTTATAGTTTTAGCGATAAATGATGCTACAAAAGTAATTCAATTTTTAAGTAAGCAGAAAAGATATATAGCGGAGGTTTTGATAGGGATTTCAACGGATACTTATGATATTTCTGGGCAAATTATAAAGCAGCAGAGATATACTAAGCAGGAATTGAGTAAGATTGTGGATTTAATAAGTAGTTCTTTAATTAATTTTATAGGGAAGGTAGAGCAGACTCCGCCACCTTTTAGTGCGAAAAAAATTAAAGGGAAGCGGGCTTATCAGTTAGCAAGGGAAATATCTCAACACAACACTACATTATTAGATGAAATCAAACTAAAAAAGCATACCGTTTATATAGAAAATATAACTATAATAAATCAATATAAGGATAGGTTAGTATTGGAGGTATCTTGTTCAGAAGGTACTTATATTAGGTCTTTAGTAAATGATATTTCTAATTTAATAGATATTCCTTTAACTCTTTCTTTTTTAGTTAGGACGAATTCAAATAATTTTGAGATATCTCAGAGTTATACTCTTGAGGAGGTAAAGAATTCGGAGAATTTAAATTTTTTATTACCTTTGAATGTGGTGTTGGATAATTTTTCTAAGGTAGTTATACAGGATAGGTATATATTTAGGGTAAGGAATGGGCATAGTTTTAGTAAGAGTTCTATTATAGCTTTAAATAAGAATGGGTTATTTAGTGATAAGAATATATTTACGGTAATGGATAAAAAGAGGAATCATTTAGCTATAGCTTATTCAGATAATGATATTAATTTTAAAATAAAGCGTGTTTTAATGCCTTATTAGCTTTCTTCTTTCAATTCTTTCAATTTTACTACGTTCCTTTCAATTCCACTATTTTCAGATATAAGAGCTTATTTTTTGTTTCAATTCCTTATAGGTAGGCTAAAACAAATTAGAAGAATTACAGTATTACATAAGAGAATTAGAGTTTCAATTCCTTATAGGTAGGCTAAAACTATACCTTATAGCACTAATCTCACTTTCATATCTAAGTTTCAATTCCTTATAGGTAGGCTAAAACATGAATTCCGCGGGAGTGGGGGGGGGAGATCAGGTTTCAATTCCTTATAGGTAGGCTAAAACTCTATAAATATCTCCCCATAAACTTCAGGAATTATGTTTCAATTCCTTATAGGTAGGCTAAAACTTTGTAACAAAGTTAGTTATATATAAAAGTGGAGGTGAGTTTCAATTCCTTATAGGTAGGCTAAAACTAGAGAGACTAATCATCAGCGCCGAATTTAAATGGAGTTTCAATTCCTTATAGGTAGGCTAAAACCCGTAAAGTAAATTTTTTACTTTCTATAATAAAATTAAATAAAAAATAAAAAAATCCTTCTTAAAAAATAATAAAAAATTTCCGTCGATCGGAGATACCCCCAAAACTCCTAAGGGATCGACGAAACAAGTAATACCAAGATAAAAACATCAATACATAAAGAAAACCATTGAAAAATAAGAAACTACATAAGCATAATCAATCCCTTGAAAATAAAAGAATAAACAATTGTAAAAATTTAATTAACAATTTTGTAATATTTTTTTAACAAATAAAAATCGATCGACGGAAACATTTTTATTGACTTTTGTCAATATTTTTAACACATCTTCTAAAAAATTACTATTCATCCTTTAATACATTCTTTTATATAACTTCAAAAATTCTAATATACAACTTCAAAAATATTTTCTTAAAAAATAAAAAAACTAAAAATATATCATTACAATATACCATAACCAAAAACATAAAATTAAAAAAAATTTAAAAACAAAAAATCTTAATAATTAACTACAATTATATCCTTTACAAATAAATTAAATAAATTGACTTTTAATTATCTAATAAATAAAAATATTATCAAAACAAAAATCAGAATAAAAATATTATCAATAAATAATATTTAATTAGTCTTAGAAAACAAGAAAATCTTAGAAAAAAAATTTAATAAATATATAAATTTAAAACAATTTTAGCTGCTTTTGAGTATCCTTAATCTTTGATGTTATATCCTTTGCTAAATCTTTTTCATTTGTTGTTATTTTTTCATTTGCTGTAATTTCTTCTAATTGTAAATAATTAAATTCTTTTTGAATTTCTTGTAATATACTCTTAAAATTATATTTTTTTAAAAAATCAATAAACCCTTTATTTATCAAATTATTTCTAATTTCTAAGCTATCTAAATTAAAATCTTCTAAATCATCTATAAACTTTAGCTTTAACAAATTATAATTCCTAATGATAATTTCTTTTATTTTATCTATAGTAATATTTAATTTAAAAGAAGTGAATAAAGTAGATGCTAAGAAATGTATATTATCTTGTGTAAATTCAAAATCTAAAAATTTTTGTTCAATTTTTTTTATAAAATCTTTAGCCTTTTTAGGCCCTATGCCATCTACCCCTTTTATATTATCCGAATTATCCCCTACTAATATCTTATAAAGCAAATAATAATTACTATCAAAATTATATTCATTATAAAACCTTTGCTTATCATACAAAATATACTCACTTATCCCCTTCTTTAAAATAACTACAAAAATATTTTTATTGATTAACTGTAATAAATCACTATCACCTGTTATAATAAATATAAAATTGTTTTCATTTATTTTTTGATTAACAAATTTATGTATAACTGTATTAATAATATCATCAGCTTCAAAGCCTTCTTTATATAATAACTTTAATTTTGAGGAATTATAGAATTCATAAATAATAGGGATCTGTTGCTTAAATAAGTCAGTAGCTGGCAACCTTTTTGATTTATATTCATTATAAATAACATTTCTCCCACTTTTCCCCTTATCTATACATGAAATTAAATAATCTAACTTAAAATCTTTGTATATTTTTAATAATATTCTAATAAATCCAAAGATAGCATTAACAGGAGTATTATTGGTAGATAATAAAGGGATAGCAAAAAAAGCCCTATATAATAAACTATATACATCTAATATAGCTATTTTCTTAAAATTACTCATCAAAAATCAAAAAATATTAAAAATTTTAAAATAAAATCATTAAATACAAAAATTATAAATAAAAAACTATTAAGTACCTAAGGACCAGCTGTTAAGGTAATTTTGCTGCTCAGGAGTTAGCTCATCTATACTTATTTTCATAGAAGCTAACTTAAGTTTAGCGACTTTTCGATCTATTTCTATTAGAACATCATATACCCCAGGTTCCAGTTTATTTTTTCTATTAGCAAGATACTCTAAAGCCAGAGCTTGATTAGCGAAACTCATATCCATAACATCAGCAGGATGCCCCTCAGCTGCTACTAAATTCGCTAACCTACCCTCAGCTATTAAATAAATATGTTTTCCATCAGGCATTATATACTCCTCTAAATTATCTCTTATCAATCTTTTAGAAATCTTTTTAGATTCTAAATAATTAACATCAATTTCTACATTAAAATGCCCAGCATTAGCAAGAATAGCCCCATCCTTCAGATTATTTATATGCTTAGAAGAAATAACATTTATATTTCCAGTAACAGTTATGAAAATATCTCCTAATTTAGATGCTTCATCCATAGTTTTAACTTCAAACCCATCCATAACAGCTTCTAAAGCTTTAATAGGATCAACTTCACAAACGATAACCCTAGCCCCTAAACCTTTTAATTTAGAAGCTACTCCTTTACCACACCATCCATAACCGGCAACAACCGCTACCTTACCAGCTATTAATATATTAGTTGCTCTTAATATACCATCAATAGTACTTTGACCTGTACCATACCTATTATCAAACATATGTTTAGTTTTAGCATTATTTACTGCTATAACAGGAAAATATAATTTACCTTCATTATATAAATTATTTATTCTAATAACGCCGGTAGTAGTTTCTTCAGTAGCACCAATTATCTTAGAAGCAATAGTTTTATACTCTTTGTTAGTAGTTATTATTAAATCCCCGCCATCATCTATCAATAAATTAGGATTACTTTCTATAACTTTTTTTATATTATTATAATATTCCTGGGTTGTTTCTCCAGGTTTAGAAAGAACTTCAATATTTTCATATTTAGTTAAATATTCTACTATTTCTGGTTTAGTGGATAAGGGGTTAGAAGCGGTTAAAATAACGTTAGCCCCCGCTTCTTTTAGAGTAATAACTAAATTAGCGGTTTCTGCGGTAATATGTAAGCAAGCCCCTATTTTTAAGGAAGCTAACGGCTTCTTAATCCTAAATTCCTCTCTTACCAATTTAATTACAGGCATATTCCTATATGCCCAATCCACTAATAATTTCCCTTTTTCAGCTAAATCAACTACTTTCATAATCCCCCTCCTTACCAATTAATTAAGCAAGAACATTTTCAATTTTAGGGAATAATATTTTCCTTTCCTTGATATTAAAACTATCTGGAATAGTATAATCCCATTTTAAACTCTCTAAAGGTAAATTTAACTGTTCTAAAATATTATTAGCAATAAATGGCATAAACGGATATAACATTTTATTTAAAACAACTAATGAATAAACTAATTCATACATTATTTGATTAAGATTTTTATCTTTAATTTCCCATACTTTATAATTTTCTATGATTTTATTAAGATAATCTGCTAAATTTAAAATTTCTAATACAGCTTTAGAATAATTAAAATTAGATAATTCTTTATCAAAATTAGATAATCTTTCATTTATAAAAGAATTTTGAATATAAGAGAAATCAGATTCTTTAAAGACATATTTATTTAATTTTTTCTCAATAATAGCAAGTACTCTTGAAAATAAATTCCCAATATTATTAGAAAGCTCAGAAGTATAAATATATTTAAATCTTTCTAAGCTAACAGGGATATCCTGTCCAAAAGATCCTTCTCTAAGTAAATAATATCTTAAAGCTGAGATTTTTATTTTATCATTAGATAATGCGATTTCTTTCAGATTAAAAATATCGCCGCCTTTTGATTTAGATATCTTTTGATTATCATACATAAGCCATCCATGAGCAATTATTTTTTTAGGTAATTTTATATTTAATGCCATTAAAATAGCAGGCCAAATAACTGCATGAAACCTTATTATATCTTTACCTACCATATGATGAGAAACTTCCCAATACTTATCAAATAAATCTAATTCAAATGGATAACCTAAAGCACTAATATAGTTAGTTAAAGCATCTATCCAGACATATATTGAATAATCTTGATCAAAAGGAACTCTTATCCCCCAATTATTATATTTTCTACTAACACTTAGATCCTGAAGCCCACTTTTAACAAAAGAAACAACTTCATTAAATCTATAGTCAGGATAAACAAAATCTGGGTTATCTTCATAATATTTAAGGAGTTTATCTTCAAAAGCAGATAATTTAAAGAAATAATTTTCTTCTTTTATATAATTAAGTGGTCTTCTACATTCAATATTAGGGCATAATTTTGAATCATCTACTTTAGAAGTAGTCCAAAAAGTTTCGCAATGAATACAATACCATCCTTCATATAAGCCCTTATAAATATAACCCTGTTCATATAATTTTTGAAAAACGAACTGTGCAGTCTTAATATGATAATCTTCAGTAGTTCTTATAAATTTAGTATATTCAATATCCAGATTTTTCCAGATATTTTTAAACAACTCAGCCATTTCATTAACATATTCTATTGGTTTTTTATTAACTTTATTTGCGCTTTCTATGATTTTATTACTATTTTCATCAGTACCTGTTAAGAAAAATACATCATAATTCTTTTGTTTATAAAACCTACTGATAACATCGCAAGCTATAGTAGTATAGGCTGTGCCTATATGAGGCTCCGAATTAGGATAATATATAGGCGTAGTTATATAAAATCTCATAAATATTCCCTCTTCCGTTTTAGTTTATATCTTTGTATATATAATTTTTTTATAAAAAACTTAAGGAGAATAAATAAAGTTTTCAATTTTTTTAATATCTTCATTATTAGCTTCAATAAATTGTAATCCAATAACTACTCCAAAAGATTTTTCTTGTTGCCAGACTACTTTAGCTTTAATATAATCAGTTTCTTCATTACCTAAAATAGCTTTAATTAATATCGGTTCATCAGTAGGTAATTCAAAATCATTAATTATACGCATACCAGTAATAGATAAATCCACAGCATAGGTATAAAATTTTTGGACCTCTTCTAAATATTTTACTTCTATTAAGAAGGGTTTTTTAACTCTAACAGCTCTTCTTTCTTCAAACGGAGCAAAATTTATTAAAAATTTATTAATAATTTCATAATCAGCATCCTTTAATTTAGCTAAATCAAAACCTACAGCATACAAACCAGAGTTTCTTATTAATTCCTTACACCAAGCAATTCTCCCTTCAGTTACTACTGGTTCCTTAGCTACATAAAATTCCACTTTAACATTATCTTCTAGTTTTAATGGGATATCAGAAATAATTTTCATCCCATGCCGAGATATATCAACAACACTAACCCATTTATCAACAATAAAATCTTCTGAATAATGAATAACTATTCTCACTAATCTAGCAGGCTCTAATACTCTTCTTTCTTCTTTTCTTCTATCTTTACCTTTGGAATATTTAAAATCTACTAGAACAGGGGTATTATTATTTTCTTCTTCTTCTTCTTCTGTTTGATTAATATCATTATTATTTTCTTGATCATTAATATTATTTTTATTAAATTCATTATAATTATTTTCATTAGAATTATTTTGATTATTATTATTTAGGTTGTTTTGATTTTTTTCTTCTTGCATTTATAAACTCCCCCTGAATTTTATTTTTTAAAATTTATTAATAATTTCTTTATATCTATTAAAATTATTAATAAAATTAAAAACAGAGATATCAATAAGATCTAAAAGTTTAGATTTCCTATATCTAGTGGAACTAGAAGAAAAGACAGCTAATCCTCTAATTACATTTTGAGAATCAAAATATAATATATCTCCTTTATTATTGATTAATATATAATCAATAATAAGTTGTACTTCAGGATTCATTATATTTTCTGATTTTTCGTGATATTCATATGCTCTAATAATGGGAATAATAGCAGCAGATACCCCCCTTTTATTTAAATAATCTAATATTTCCTTTATGTTTAAAGCATTGATATTCTGATTTTTATCAACTATAACAGGAATACTTAATTTACTAATAAAAGAATCATTTATTCTATCTTTTATATTATTTAATTCTTCTTTATATACAATAGAATCTTTATAAAGTGGTTTAATTTCATTTATTGCATCTATTATAACTATATTTTTAATAGAATTAATTTCCTTCAATATAATTTTATTTATTGAAGTATTAGAATAATATTTATCAGAATAACTTAAATAAGAATTATCATAAGAAAAATTAGGAGTACTAGAAGAATTTGTTGTTTGTAAATTACTTGTAGTATCTTTATTAACTAACTCGGATTTATCTTGATTTTTTTTAGGATTATTAGTAGCAGTAATTGTAGAATTAGAAGTATTAGAATAATTATTTGATGAAACATTAGGTAAATTAATATTCTTATAAAACATTATATATTTCCTTGTTAAATTTATTTCATAATCAATATTAAATAGAACTGAAAGATCATAAATATCCACAAAAACATTCGTTCCTTTTATGATAGGATTAGTAGGAGTTTCTTTTTCTTGGCCCTTAATTTTTAATTTCCATTTATCTTCAGAAAAAATAATAACTGAAACTAAAATAAAAATAAAAATAAAACTTAAAATAAAAAAATATTTATTAAATTTATTATTATTATTCAGATTATAATTTTTAATTTTCATATTATGTTCAACTCCTTTTATATGGCATATATGAAATAACTTTTTTAGAATCAATTTTTTCATCAATATAATCTTTATCAATATTTTTAATTTTTATAGTATCCTTATTTTTAAGTTTTATAGCTTGGTTTAAGATATTAATTAGTAATTTTTTATTATTATCGGATATATCGGTTTGGACATTTTTATACCCAAATTCAGATAATTCATAAGCAAAAATAGTTAAACAAGCTCCCTTGTTAAATGGCAAAATAATACCAGTAAATCCAAATAAAGGAGATATATATTTTACTACATTTAACACCATATTACAGGTAGTTAAAATATAAGAAGCAAATAAGTATTTCCTAAATTGATTTCTTAGTATATTCCATACGCTATCCAAATCACCTAAAACTATATAATAATCAAGATTCAGGATATCACATTTATTTTTAACTTCATATAAAAAGCAACTTTTACATCTTTCATAAGATGCACTACATTTATAAGAAAACCTTCCATCTGGGCAATCAAACGGTTTTTGACAATAACTTATAGTTATAAATCCCTTACCTTTAGAAAAATCAGTTATTATCCTTTTTAAATTACTATCGATATAGAATTCCGGATTTTTCTTAAAAATTTTATTTAATGTATTAATAAAAATAACTCTAGGTAAGTAAATTAATGTATTAAAAATAATTCTAAATGGGTTTTCAAAAAATAATTGTAATAAATATTTAAAAGTGGGTTTTCTTAAGTAGTATTTAGTCATTAGTAAAAAACTAGGATTTTTTATTTTAAAATAATTAGGGAATTCCTTAGAGAAGTTTTTAAAGTACTTAATTAGTTTATTATCTATCATATTTAAATTCCTTAAATTATATTAAATTATTATTTTCAATTATTTTCAAAGTTAATTAGTTATTAGATTCAAAGTTAATAAGCTCTTGGATTTTAGAGATAGCTTCATTTTTTTGTAGTTCTTGGATAATAGGTAATAGATCTCCATTTAAAACAGCTTCTAAATTTTGGATAGTTAGATTTATTCTATGATCAGTTACTCTATTTTGTGGGAAATTATAGGTTCTAATTTTTTCGCTTCTATCACCTGTTTTAACTTGTTGTCTTCTTTGTTTTCTTAATTCCTCTTCTTGTTTTTCTTTTTGTAATTGTGATAATTTAGCTCTTAATATTCTAAGGGCTTTAACTTTATTTTGATGTAAGCTTCTTTCGTCTGAACAAGTTACCACTATTCCAGTGGGTATATGTTTTAATCTAATAGCGCATTCATTTTTATTAACGTGTTGTCCTCCAGCTCCACCAGCCTTAAATGTTTCCATTTCTAGTTCATCTTCTTTTATTTCTATTTCTTTTTCTTCTACTTCAGGTAGAACTACCACAGTGGCAGTAGAAGTATGGATTCTTCCACTTGCCTCAGTTATTGGTACTCTTTGAACTCTATGGGTTCCACTTTCATATTTAAAATATTTATATGCGTTCTTATTATTAACTGCAAATACTATTTCTTTAATACCTCCTAAGTCTGTTAAGTTTTGATCTAATATTTCTATTTTGAATTTCATTTTATCAGCAAACTTAGAGTACATTCTAAATAAATCGAAAGCAAATAAAGCAGCTTCCTCTCCACCAGTTCCTGCTCTTATTTCTACTATTATATTTTTTTCCTCTTCTTCAGGTAAAACTAATTCCCATAAGTAATCTTCTATTTTTTTAGCTTCTGCTTCTAAGTTAATTATTTCATTTTTATAGAACTCTTTAGCTTGTTCATCTTTTTCTTGAGATATTAATTCCTGGGCATATTCTATATCAGATAGTATATTTTTTAATTTTTCATAATTTTCTATAAATTCTTTTATTCTTGATTTAGTTTTATTTAAATTTATATAATTAGGGGAAGTATAGCCTTCTGTATTTGTTATATGCTCTATTTTTTTATCTAATTCTATTATTTTATTCTTATTAATTTCATATATTTTTTGTAGTATATTAAAATTTTTTTCATCTTTTAGATCTAGCATAGTTATCCTCTTATATTTTTTTTATTCTTTATTAATTCATATATCTTAGAGAATTTATAAAAAAAGCTTGTAAAATAAATCTTAGATTAAGTAAAATATCACTTAAATTTATTTTAATTTGATAATTCTCATTATTTTTTAACTTTAGTAATTTTAAATCAAAATTTTTAGATAAACTTATAATATACTCTGAATTAGTTTTATTTTTAAATAAAATATTTAATAATGTTTTTAATTTATCGGTATCTATAAATTCAGATAAAATTCCAAGTTCATTAATTAGATCTTCTTCTATTTCCAATTTAATATTATTCAATTTATCATAAACAATTTCATATAAGTTCAAAATAATAGAAAAAGTAAAAAGTAAAGTAAAAAAATTCTTATTAAGATTAAAATATTGATAAAAAACTTTGTTATTATTGAAAATTTTATTATTTGATATATTAGGGATTATTTTGTTTTCAGTAGTAGGATTTAATAAGAAAAAAATAATATACTGATAATAATTTAAAATATTAAATAAATAAATACTTTTAATATTATCTAATAATATTTCTTGACTTATGTCATATATATTAATTTTTCCTTGTAATTTATGAAAAAAATCAAAGATAGGTAAATAGTTATTGTTTTTTTTATTATCAGTTATTATTAATATATCTATATTCTTAAAAAATGGAGTAATAATATCTAATTCTTCTTTTTTTTTAAGTTCAAAAGCATAATGAACTAAAAAAAAGTAAGTATTAAGATCTAAAGAATTAAAATCTTTAATTTCAAATAGATTAAAATTTAGTTTTAGTTTCATAGGATTATATCTTTTACAATCCAGTTATCTAATATTATATCAATTCCATTTTCTAATTCTTTAAGGTTTATGCTATTATAAATTTTAATAAATCCCTGAATAGTTCTTAATAATATTGTATCTCCTTCTTTTAAATTATTAACATAATCCATATAGTTTATAATATTTTGTTTAATATTATTTAGGTTTTCAATAGTTTTTGATTTACTTAGGTTAGATGGGATATTATCTACTTTATCTTTAATTTCATCAATAAAAGTTCCCTTATATAGCTGTCCAATTTTAAATACTTTTTTATTTTGATAATTTTTTATAGATTCCTCTACATAGTTTAACAAGTTTTCTAATTCTTTAATTATATTCTTTTTAGTTTCTTTATTTATTAATAGTTTTATATTAAAATTAACTGGCAAAAATAATTCAATTTCTTTATTTTTTTTATTCTCTTTAGTTTGATTTTTTTTTATATTTTTTTTAGAATTTTTTTTAGTATTCATATTATATTATTTTTTAACATCAAAGACAGTCCTTCTTTTTTTAAGTTTAGTTTCAGGGTATTTCATATAAACAGGAATAGTATTTGTTAATTCTTTTTATTTTAAATAATTTATATAAAATATTCCTAAAATTAAAGCTATAATGCTTAAAAAAGAAATTATTAATAAAATAGTCATTAAATTCATTGAATTAGAAGTATATGATGTATTATTTTGTTTATTTAAATTATGATAATCAGTTTCAGTATTTTGTATATTATTATCTATTTTATCATTATTTATTGGGTTTATATTATTTTTATTTTGGTAGTAGTTTTTAAATAGGTCTGGTGGGTAGTAGTAGATTTTCTTAGGTTTTTTTTCTAATTCTTCATTTCCTTCTTCTGTTTTATCTATGGGGTTAGGGGCTTGGGGATCATATTTATATTCAAATCCTTTAGGAGGAACCAGCACCCCAGCATTAGCTTTATTTTCACTCAAAAGGAATAATACCATACTATTAATAATTATAAAATATATGAAAGTTAATAATAAATTTTTAAGTAATATTTTTCTTAGGAAAAATTCCTTCGACATTTCTTTCCCTTCCTTTATTAATAATATCCTTCCTATTAATAGTTTAGGTATTTATATACATTTTCCCTTTTGTCAAAAAATCTGTTTTTATTGTGATTTTTTCAAAACCACTCCATTTAAGTATAGATTATATTTTAATAACATTATTAATGAAATATTGAATTCTAAAAAATATTTTAATGAGATAGGTTATGAGTATTTTGATAAAATTATAAATAGTATATATTTTGGGGGTGGGACTCCCAATTTAATTAATCCTTTTAGTTTAGAAAAAATTTTAAACAGTATTTTTAATAATTTTAGTTTATCTTCTGAATGTGAAATAACGATTGAATTAAATCCTGAATTAATTACATTAGATTATCTTAAATCTTTAAAGTATTTGGGGATAAATAGGGTTAGTATTGGGGTTCAAACTTTTAGTTTATTTGGATTAAGGGTTTTAGGTAGAACCAGTAATCCTTATGAAATTATTTCCAAAATAGAATTAGTCTCTAAGTTTTTTAATAATATTTCTATTGATTTGATTTATTTATATCCTTTTCAAAAAATTAGCTCTTTATTAAATGATATAAATACAATAAAAAATTTGCCTATAGATCATATTTCTTATTATGCTTTAGACATATATGATGATAAAAAAGTAATATATCATAGATTTGATACTTTAATAAAAGAGATATATGATATTCAAGAGAATTTTAATAAGTTTTATGATTTAATTCATTATGGGTTAAGAGACTTAGGATTTGAGCATTATGAAGTTTCTAATTTTGCTAGGAACAAGAAATATTCTATTCATAATTTAAAGTATTGGTATTACTTTGATTATATTGGTTTTGGTCCTTCTGCTGTTTCTAAATTAACACTAAATAATAATCAAAATAAAAAGATTATTAGAATAAATAAAAAGAGTTTTGATTATTTTATAAAGTTTAGTTTTAGTAATGCTTTTTATGAAAGTATTGAAAATATAGAAGAAATTGATGATTTAACTGCTATAAAAGAGATATTAATGCTTTCTTTAAGAACCAGATGGGGAATAAAAGTAAAATATAAAAGTAATCTATATAATTTAAAAGTTAATCTCTTAAATTTTAAAAAATTAAATTCATTTATTAATAAAGTTTATAATAAATTAAATTTTTTCTAGAATAATTAAGCACTTTTCTTTTTCAATTCTTTTTTTTCAATTCCTCTAAGTTCAGATACAACTTTGTTTATTTTAAGTTTCAATTCCTTATAGGTAGGCTAAAACGAACAATCATAAAAACAGAAAAAGGGAATTATATTCTGTTTCAATTCCTTATAGGTAGGCTAAAACCTACTTTACCTGAAAACTTTGAAGAAAAATTTCTTAAGTTTCAATTCCTTATAGGTAGGCTAAAACGTGGGTATGGATACCATACCTACTATACCAAGTTCCGTTTCAATTCCTTATAGGTAGGCTAAAACATACAAAGAAAAAATTTGAAATAAAAGAATATTTCCGTTTCAATTCCTTATAGGTAGGCTAAAACAATATATCTATATCCTCATTCCATATATACATAGTTTGTTTCAATTCCTTATAGGTAGGCTAAAACAATTAAAAATTTAAGGAAGAGATTGAAAATATTGGAGTTTCAATTCCTTATAGGTAGGCTAAAACCATTCATTATCCCTATTTTATCATCTATACTCCACATAGTTTCAATTCCTTATAGGTAGGCTAAAACATCTATATATATATCTATCCTACAGAAAATAAAATACGTTTCAATTCCTTATAGGTAGGCTAAAACTTGAGATATTTGATTGGGAGGATTATGTGATATTTGTGTTTCAATTCCTTATAGGTAGGCTAAAACGATAGTGAAGGAGTTGAAGGAGATAAGGAATGAGATAAGTTTCAATTCCTTATAGGTAGGCTAAAACAAAGAAAGAAAGGGGGTGTAGATATGGAAAGATATGAGTGTTTCAATTCCTTATAGGTAGGCTAAAACGAGTTCAGGGAAGGAATTGAACCTTCCCTGAACTAAGTTTCAATTCCTTATAGGTAGGCTAAAACTTATTAAATAGTTCATTGAATGGATTATTTTTATCAAGTTTCAATTCCTTATAGGTAGGCTAAAACTACTGGGTGAATGAGGAGTATAGCGGGGATGGAGCGTATGTTTCAATTCCTTATAGGTAGGCTAAAACACATACTATATGATTTTTTGTTAAAGAAGTTATTAGAGTTTCAATTCCTTATAGGTAGGCTAAAACTTCCTAGCTTCACTTTCAAGCGAAGAATTCCAAAAAAGTTTCAATTCCTTATAGGTAGGCTAAAACTATTTTGTTAAAAATTTGTTAATTTTAACAAATTTTGTTTCAATTCCTTATAGGTAGGCTAAAACAATATGAGTAATTTATATCTTACCAATGCTTTTTCAATGTTTCAATTCCTTATAGGTAGGCTAAAACGTTGCAATTGTATTGCAACCCGGTTTACAGGAACTTCGTTTCAATTCCTTATAGGTAGGCTAAAACCGAGGGGGAGATCCTCGCTACTGAATGGGAAACTAACGAGTTTCAATTCCTTATAGGTAGGCTAAAACTCTCCGCGGTGGGACACGTATCCACAGCGGAAGTAAGTTTCAATTCCTTATAGGTAGGCTAAAACGGGGGTGGGGAGGCTCACCCTCTGAAATTATTTTAGAGTTTCAATTCCTTATAGGTAGGCTAAAACTAGCAAGTGGTTGGCTATAGACATTTCTTTTTATTCATTCATTTGTTTCAATTCCTTATAGGTAGGCTAAAACTTTCAGATATATGCTCCAATTCACGGTTATGATTATAGTTTCAATTCCTTATAGGTAGGCTAAAACGGAGTTCAGGGAAGGTTCAATTCCTTCCCTGAACTAAGTTTCAATTCCTTATAGGTAGGCTAAAACCCGTAAAGTAAATTTTTTACTTTCTATAATAAAATTAAATAAAAAATAAAAAAATCCTTCTTAAAAAATAATAAAAAATTTCCGTCGATCGGAGATA
>Ga0209721_1000102_pt1 | contig 85114 bp, 54 predicted proteins | sample TshhotsprinmetaG_FD_184139 | JGI IMG/M metagenome (GOLD analysis project Ga0209721, IMG submission 184139) | Hot spring microbial communities from South Africa to study Microbial Dark Matter (Phase II) - Tshipise hot spring metaG (SPAdes)... | ecosystem: Environmental > Aquatic > Thermal springs...
ACGGGGAAAACAGGCAAACCGCCCAGGGCGGCGATTCAAAATAGGTAAACCCCCGCCCGGGGCCGAACTTATAAGCAATTTCCCACCTACAATCAAGACGCACACACTTCAAGCGCGATCCCAAGCCCGGTGCGATTGCACAATCAGACTCGGAAGCCGACAATGAAAGGTTCCAGATGGGGCGATGCACCAGGAAAGGTCGGACGAAAATTCCACCGGTGCAGGTTTGCTTGCCGCAGGTGCTAGCCACCCAGTGACGGAAGAGCCTCCCATTTCGACCACAATTGCAACTAAAGCTATCGCCTTGATTACTTATAGTTATCTATCGTCTTCAAGACTTAATGTAAGCGTTCTGCTAATATCAAACGAGTAGCGTTAAAAGCCACAAAAGGGGCACAAGCCATTAAACTTTACCTGGAAGATAACAATCGAAGTTTTGAAGTTGATCCAAGTTACTCTACCTTCTCCGTTATGGAGGCGACGCTTCGTGGCAACAAGGATCCCCGGGGCGGGTACGGTTACCCTCTCCATGACGGAGGGGAGGCTAATAAATACTCCCATTCTCCGCCAAAGTCTCCATCGCAAATGTGCTGACACAACCTCCTAATATGACAATGGCTTGGGAATATCGGCGGATTTCCGAACATCCCCGGGCTCAAGGTAAGGAAAAGGTAAGGAAAGGAGAATCAATCTGTCGGCAAAACCCTGTATCCCCTCGATATGAAGGGACAGTTACCCACGGCTGAGGCCACCGTTTGAGGGATGCCGTCGGAAAATGAACACCTTTCAAGCAATGTATGCCAGAATCACCTTTGAAGCAATCTATGCCACCATGATTAGGGCAAGGGACGTTTTGCACCGTGTGTAAGACCGAAAACCTTTCAAATGAGCGAAACCGAACTCCTTTTCCATTCACAATCGGAGCGCTAAAGATAACCAAGATAACAAACACAATGTTGTATGCGGTTGATGCCTGTCGGTGCCGGGATTAAGGTCGATAGTCTTCGGTGGATGTCCACCTCCAGCTCTCCGACCATCTCGGTGCGCCGATAAAGCCCGGCCTTGTGTGCGGGTTTACCCTTTCCGAACTACGTCGGGTGTCCGAATTCTCCAGGTTCGGTGAGACTAGAGAAGTTAAAGCAGCGCAAAACGACTCGGACAAACCGGGCTCATAATTGCATTGAATCAACGCCTTTACCGGGTGGGACTTTCGGCAGCATCGCGACCGAAAATCCGTCACAGAGATCGGAAAGAATCCCTCGCAGTTATTCAGGAAAACCGAGGAAACGCAAGGCAGGAACTCTTGCGTCAGCTTCGTGGAGTTTAGCCAGCGCAATCCCCTCGAGCAAAATAAGGATAAGTTTGCGGCGAGAAACCACTCCGAAGGCAGGAAGACAAAAAAATTTCTCAACTTTCCTCCTGCCGTGAATATTGGGCACGAACTGACACGGAAATTTTCTTAAGATCTCGCACCCAAGACTTTGAACAATAACGCGATTTCCTTCGCAGTAGTTTTACTGCATCGATCCAAGAATGGATGCAAGCGTCGGTCGCGGAGTCCCGTCTGCGAAATTGAAAATTGGAAACTGAACATTTGAGAGTCGGATTTAATCCATGAGTTTTTCCCAGCGCTCCAATCGAGGAATGGTCCTCCGCTATCTCCTTTTCATTAGTCTTTCGTTTTTGATTCTGACGATCAATGCTATCATTTACGCCCCTCGGCCCCCCAAGCCTCAATCCGGTCCCGTAGCAATCCGCCAGGCCGCTCCGGGGACTGATGAGAGCCCGAAGCCCCCTGAGGTCGGCGAGCAAGGAACCTCGGATCAAGGTGCAAAAGCCACTGCAGTCTCGCAGGCGGCAAAATCCGCAACTGTCTCACGCTCAAGCCAGCCGGGTTCTGAAGGACCTTTACCGGCAGATTCGACTCCGCAGGCAGGTGACACTCCGGAAACTTCCGCAAGTGCAGGCGATACCCAGCCTCGAGTGCCGGAGGAAGGTGAACCTCCGAAAAAGACAACCTTGGAGGAGCTCGCACGGGCCGATACCCCTGAAGGAGTCCCGGAACCCCCCTTACGCTATGTGACGCTTGGTTCGCTTGATTCTGCCGGCCCTTATCGGATGCTGGTTACCCTTACCAATCGCGGAGCGGCGGTTGTCCGAATCGAATTAAACCAACCGCGGTTTTGTGATGCCGAAAATCGCTCGGGCTACCTCGGCTTTATCACGACCGATCAAGACCCACAAGAACCGGGTTGTGTTGTCGAAGTGGTCGGTCCGGGAACTCCGGCGGCTCAAGCCGGTTTAAAACCGGGCGATATTGTGCTAGCGATCAATAATCGGCCGATCGATACTGCCCAAGCGCTACACGACTATCTCCTGCGGACTAAACCCCGCCAGGTCGTCCAAATCGAGTATCTGCGGGATGGTGAGCGGCAAACCACTTTAGCCCGTTTGATCCGAAAACCCGTCGAGGTCATTCGGCCGGAAGGGAAGGATCCTCTTTCATTTCTTCTCACCCTGAGTACTTTGGACGATTTAGGGCTGCAAGACATCCGGCGGCGCATCACGCTATTGCGGGAGCAATCGTCGGCGCTTTGGCGGCGACTCAGCGGCTCGGCGGCGCAGGAGGCATTCGAAGAGGCTCAGCAGAAAATCGCGGAGATCCACTCGGTCTTGAGTATTTTAGGGAAAAAACCCCCGGGCTTGGAACCTTCGGAAATCCCGCTGGAAGCGGAGGCCCTTTCGGCCGAATTGCGGCGGCTTCAGGCCCAATTGGATCGGATCGATTTACTGCGGCTTGAGCTGCCGGCAGCCCAGCTTCGCGAAAAAAACTGGGAAATTGTCTCCGCTTCGGAAAAAGAGGTGACGTTTCGTCTAGCGATTGATCGCCTCGGATTAGTGGTGGAAAAGCAGTTTGTTTTGGCGGAGGTTCCGCCGAGGGAGGTCGGTTCAAAAAGTGAACGGGCGTATCACCTAACCCTTCGAATCCAAATCCGCAATGAGGGAAATAAGCCCCTTGAGGTGGGGTATCAGCTCGATGGTCCCACCGGGCTTCCAACCGAAGGACGCTGGTATACAACGAAAGTGGGACCCGGTTGGGGGGCTTATGGAATGCGCGATGTGGCCGTCGCGTGGAATCGGCCGGTGCCTGACATCATTAGTTGCTGGAGAATTGCCGATGACCGGCTCCCCCTTTGGGAAGAAGGAGCGAACGAACGGCTGATTTTCTTGGGGGTAGATGCCCAGTATTTTTCGGTGATCTTGATTCCTCAACGCTCCAGCACGGACCCGATTTGGTATTCCCTTGCACAACCGCTGCGGGTCGGCCCGGTTGATCCCGAGTGGAAAAGTCTTACGAACACCTCATGCCGATTAATCACTCTGCCCCGGACCCTCCAACCGGGCGGCAATCCCCTGCTTCACGACTATCTTGTCTTCGCAGGGCCGAAGCGGCCTCCACTACTTACCCGATATGGCCTGCAAGAGTTGGTGATCTACGGATGGTTTTGGTGGGTGGCCGTGCCGATGCTTTGGGTCCTCCATTTCTTTCACGATTACGTGGTTTTCAATTACGGGTTAGCGATCATCATGCTCACGGTGGTGGTCCGCGGTGCGATGTTTCCGTTTAGCAAAAAACAGGCGATTGCTGCTCAAAAGATGCAGAAAATCCAGCCGGAATTGCGGATCATTGCGGAGAAATACAAGAACGATCCGCAGGCCCGCCTTCGTGCCCAGCAGGAGCTCTTTCGGAAGTACAACTACAACCCACTGGGCGGCTGTTTAATCGTATTGATTCAGTTGCCGATTTTCATCGGATTGTATAAGGCCTTGTTGGTGGATGTAGAGCTGCGTCAAGCGCCACTCATTTCTCAATCCATTCGTTGGTGTTCGGACTTATCCGCGCCGGACATGTTGTGGGATTGGAGCGGCTTCTGGGCCGCGATTGGCTGGCATTGGTTCAATGAAGGGTACGGGATGTTCGCCCTGGGCCCGTATTTCAACCTGCTGCCGGTGTTAACCGTGCTTTTGATGATTGTCCAACAAAAGATGTTCAGTCCGCCACCGACGGATGAGCAAGCGCGAGTTCAGCAGCAGGTGATGACCTTTATGCTTATTTTCATGGGCCTGCTTTTCTTCAAAGTCGCTAGCGGCCTGTGTATCTATTTCATCGCCTCGAGCTTATGGGGAGTTTTGGAGCGGAAATTGGTGCCGGCACTTGTCCACGAAGATGGGCAAGCCACTGCGGCAAAGCCGCCTAAAAAGCGACCGAAATGGTTGGAGGGATTTCGTCGCGGCTGGGCATGGATAGAAAAAATGCTGCGGAAGTTAGAACAAAAAGCAAGCGAGCAGACTCCGCGCGACAAATCTGCGGCGCATCCCCGCAGCACCGATCACCGCAAACGGAAAAAGGCCAAACGGTAGTATCGCCGTTGCGTTTGGGTGTATGCAAGTATCGTTAGCGCTTTCGGATATTTAACGCCACGTAAGGTGCATCGGAGGCTTCGGAGAGCGGAACGACTCGGTTCCGGGCTACCGGATTCAGTCGCCACCTAAGGAAAGCGCATAAGCTTTTCGGTGGTTAGCTTCCGGAAATGCATCCGGATTTTAAGCCCTCGGGAAGATTACGGCATTCCGGCGGAATTTGGGAGGAACATCTCCGCAATCGAAAAAACCGTTCGCATCGAAACAGTTCCGACCTCGACAAGGTTCGGGAAGGATCGGGAGTTGTGGCGATCTTCCAATCCGCGTTAGCAACCTTTCGCGCTCGAGCCAGCGAATTTGCCCGCACCTAAAAGTTTTCCCGCGAGGCTTTTTATTCCCTGCGCCTTATGAATTCAACTGAATTCAACTCGTGAAGACCTTCATGAGCCCCTATCAACTCGACGACACGATAGTCGCCATTAGCTCGCCGCCGGGTCCGGGAGCGCGGCTGATTGTGCGTTTGAGTGGGCCGCAAGGACCTCGAGCCATTGCAACCGTCTGCCGTTTGGAGGACCAGAATTTACTGCGGATCGACCGGCCACGCTTGTTGCCAGGTACCCTGAATTTGACCGCTCTTGGGGGCAGGTTGCCATGCCTGGTGTTTATGTGGCCTCCCGGCCGAAGTTACACCGGGGAATGGGTTGCGGAAATCCACACCATCGGTTCGATGGTCATCGGAGAGTGTATTTTAGAGGATTTATGCCGGGCTGGATGCCGGCTCGCTGAGCCCGGGGAATTCACCCTGCGCGCTTTTCTCACCGGTCGGGTAGATCTAACAGAGGCGGAAGCCGTACTCGCCGCCGTTCAAGCGAACAACGATCAACAATTCGACATCGCCTTAAGGCAACTAAGCGGCGGACTTGCTCAGCCTATCCTCCAGATTAGAGAAGCCCTCTTCGAACTTATCGTTGAAGTCGAGGCAGGGCTCGATTTTCCCGATGAAGATCTTCCCTTTATCAGCCGCGAGGAATTGGCATCCCGAATTTGTAAATTGCGGGTCCAAACCGAAGAACTTCTCGGCAGGATGCGATGGGGGTTTCGATCCGCCTCGGATGTTCGCGCGGTGCTATTCGGGACTCCCAATGTCGGCAAAAGCAGTCTTTTCAATCGCCTGCTAAACCGAGAAGAGGCCCTAGTGTTCGATCGCCCTGGCACTACTCGCGATTACCTCGTGGCACGCTTCGCCCATCGAGGTGTGGAGTGCCTTTTGATCGATACGGCGGGGCTAGATCCACACGTGTTCAATCCGCAGCCTACGCAAGGGCCAGATGAAGGAAATCGGTTGGGAGGCGAACCATCCCACGGACCCCAGCACGGAGTTTCTCCTTTCCTAAGAGAAAACAAGACGCTGGATCAAATCGCAACCACACCAATCGCGTTACCCGCAGAAAGCCAGGCGTCATCGGCTCAAGCTTTGTCGAGTGTGGCTTTGCCCGCGGACCATCAGCGGCATTTGGACCGATTGGCTCAATATCGAGGTTGGGAACAGGTAACTTCGGCCGATATCCGCATTTTCTGTCTGGATGCAACCCGGCCGATTTCACCCTGGGAAAGAGAGGAGATTTCGCGGGAGGCGGGCCACCGGGTGCTTGTGTTCACGAAGGTCGATTTGCGCCGTCCCCGGGAAGTGCCGCCGGGTTCAGTGCTGGTAAGTAGTGTGACAGGCGAAGGAATTGAGGAGCTAAAACTCCGGTTATGTGAAGAAGTCCTCGCGATTCAGGGAAGGGGGGGAGATGTCGTGGCCATCACGGCTTTCAGGTGTTTTGAGTCGGTTCGCACCGCTCATGAATGCTTACAAAAGGCATGCAGCTTAGTGGAAAATGCGGAGGGTGAAGAGCTGGTGGCGGAGGAACTGCGGCAAGCGCTTCTAGAATTGGGGAAGGTGTCGGGGGCGATCTACACTGAAGACATATTGAATGGCATTTTTAGGCGCTTTTGCATTGGGAAGTAAGTGCATTGTAAATTTTGCGAACTAACCGCGCTGCAAAAGATTAGCTACTCTAATAAACCTAGATGTATTTCGGTTATGCATTGGCTTTCGAGGAAGGAGGGAATGGACAAACGAGCCATGAGTCAAACTGTTTCGTGGACCGTTTTTTGAATTTTATTTTCCATTTTCGTGAGTGCCATTTTCGTTTGCTAATTCTCCTGCTAATTCTCCTCTTCCGGCGAATCCGCTCGCGCATGGAAGTCTCCCAAAAAACTCACCTTTAAGTCCTTCCTAACAGATTTCTAACAATTCGTGCGTAGGATTGTTGGGGTATTGTGGGCTTTTCCGAGGGAACTGCCCCATCACAGAAACAACCCGGACATGTCTTGCGAGGGGGAGGATAGGTAACGGTCGTCGCTACTGATAAACATTGAGTTTGGCGATCCATTAGTTGAGTTTGGCGATCGATTAGTACTGCGTTTTGCGCACGCATCAACGCAGCCGACGTACTCATGGGCCGGTACGGCAAGAAAGCGGGAAATATCACAAGGTAAGGAAGAAGTAAGCATCACCAGGTATTGGAAAGGGAAAAGAAGAATCACAGGTGAAATCATTTGGATCCCCATAAAACGGGGATCGGTGAATCCTGCGTGAGATTTTTCAACAAGCCGATCTTGGCATCCCCTTGTGAAAGGGGGGAAGAAATCCCGCGTTCATGGCAGCTTCACGATTCACTAGTGTAGTGTGACGCCTCACTAGTGTAGTGTGACGCCAGTGGGTGAATCGATCGCGCGTGCATGGCCGTTCGGAAACGCACTGGTTAAACCGGCGATTCGTCAATGGGGAAGAAAGAACATATCGTCAATGGGGAAGAAAGAACATAACGGTGCGGAAAGGGCGGGACGAAAACACGTGAGGTTGCGAAAATGAATGTAACGGCAGAATGCCGGGTGGCACCGGTATCGGCTCTGTCGGCGAAAGAGGATACGCGACATGCTCCCATTGAAGGGATCGCAAATCAGGGGACAAAAACCGACGGTAATCATGAGGGTTATCGGGCGCGATCGCTTCAGGAGCGAAATCCGTTTTCAAGCGAAGGCCTTGCACCCGGCAGCGGCAGCCAAGCGGTAAATCGTTATGGCTAATACAGCACGGTGAACCCATCGCGAAGCAGCAAGCTCAACACACGGTGAATTTAGGGTCAATTGAAAAATGGCGCGAATGGAAGGTGAATTGAAACATCGAATTGAATAAGCCGCGGGCTAGACTCTTGGCAGAGGGAAGCACAAGTTTTAATGGTGCAATTTAAGAATGGTGCAATTTAAACTGGATAGCCTCAGGAGGTTTGTACGTATGTCTCGGACATTTGGGTCTGCAAGTGTCGTAGCGTTAATTCTTTGTGTTTTTCTAGCGGGCACCAGTTCGGCCCAAGTCATGTTAGACCCTGCCTTGCCGAAGTACCAACCGGTGCCGGGCATCTCCGGAAAGCTGAAAAGTGTCGGATCCGACACGATGAACAACTTGATGACGCTTTGGGCGGAGGGTTTTCGCTCATTTTATCCCAACGTGCAGATTGAGATTGAAGGAAAGGGGTCTTCCACGGCGCCTCCCGCACTGATTTCAGGTACGGCGCAGTTTGGCCCGATGAGCCGAGAGATGAAGCCCAGTGAAATCGACGCCTTTGAACGGCGGCTTGGCTACAAACCGACGGGGCTTCCCACTGCCGTAGATTTATTGGCCGTTTATGTGCACAAGGACAATCCGCTTCGGGGGCTGACTTTGCAGCAGGTCGATGCTATCTTTTCCAAAACTCGGCGGGGCGGTTATCCCCGCGACATCCGCTTTTGGGGTGAGTTGGGATTGAGCGGCCGATGGGCCAACCAAGCTATCAGCCTGTACGGTAGAAACTCCGCCTCCGGGACTTATGGTTTCTTCAAGGAGCATGCCCTCTTCGGGGGCGACTACAAGGATGAAGTCAAAGAGCAGCCGGGCAGCTCGTCGGTGGTTCAAGGTGTGGCAAGTGATCTGTACAGTATCGGATACAGTGGCATCGGCTATCGAACTGCCGACGTTCGGCCGTTGGCGCTTGCGGCCGATGCCAATTCGCCGATGATCGAATGCACGGCCGAGCACGCTTACACGGGCGATTATCCCCTTGCGCGAATTCTTTACGTCTATGTGAACTACAAACCCGTTACTCAGCTTGAACCGCTTCGCCGCGAATTCATCCGCTACGTATTTAGTGCTCAAGGGCAGGAGCAAGTCATTAAAGACGGCTATTACCCCGTGACTTGGGAGATTGCCAAGGAGGCCCTTACTTCCGTGGGAATTAAGCCGTAAGGTAAGAAAGAAGGCACAAATCCGGGCGGCCGTGTGGCAGTCAAAGGCTCCCCGTTTGGGGACCCTTGACGGGAAGAGCCGCCGATCCCCATGCCATGATCAAACAAGAAAGCTGTAAAGAGAAAGAGAATTGCTGCATGCGGCTATTCTCCGAAAAGCTCGATCCATCGTTGATCGAATGTTCATTTGCCGGATAGCGGGGAGAACTATCCGCTATCATTGATAACGCTTCTAACAGCTAATCGGTATCGATGAGCCCTCTCGATTCGAGTGGCAATCCGAGCCCCAGCAACTCGAGCGGCCCAGAGCAGCTCGCTAGCCCTCAGAGTACCGAAGCCCTTCCGCCGGCAAGATCACGATCTCTTGCGCCGGATCTGCCCGCCGCGGTACCTTCTTTTAGACACCGTCGCACCGTGACATTGCGGGCCCGTGCGATCGACGCTTTCGCGACGGCGATCATTTCCGTCGGGGGGCTTGGGGTGATTGCCACGGTCCTCGGCGTATTTGTGTATCTGGTTTGGGTGGTGCTCCCCCTTTTTTGGCCCGGCTCCCTCGAGGTTGTACAAATCGTCGACCCTTTTTCGGGCCTGGAAAAATGGGGCGTCGAACAATCGGGCCGCGAACAATCTCAATTCACAAATGATTTAAAGACGAGTGAGCTCGAGCAGCAAGCCGGGGGCCCAACGGGCGCCAACACCGCGCAATCGGCCGAATCATGGGGGGCAAAACCTCCATGGTTCGCCGGGGACTCTGGTTCTGCCGTGCCGGATGCGGAATCCACCGCCGGATTCGGCCGCCTTGGTGTCCGGAGCGAAGGGGCATTTCAGCCTGGTGCTCCGTCGCTGGAACTTATGTGCGATGAGAGCGAGTCGATCGCGGCCGTTTTCGATGGCAAAGGCGGAGTACGGCTTCTGCGGCTGGATACGGGTGAATGGCTCGGTGAGACAAAAAAGTTGATCCCCGAGCCGACGACGGCTTGGCATTTCGAACCCTCCACAGGGCATTGGGCCGCAGCCAGTGGCGGCAAACTTTGGCTGGGTACCTGCGAGTTCGCGACGGAGTGGGTTCTTGAAGAGAATTTGCCGACGGAATGTCGCTCGCTTTCGGTCGGAAAATCTGCGTTGTGGAACGACAATCTCCTCATGCGTTTGCCTGATGGTCGTTTCCGGCTTATTCACCCGAATTTCGCGTCGGAGCCACCTGTTGAGCTGACCCAAGGAGAGATCGTGCTTCTGGATGCCGTCTCGTGGGGGACAAACCAGGCCGTGGCAGCCTTTACCCGAGATTGGGAATTGCTGATCCGGCGATTGACCCGGCAAAAAAATCTCTTGACAGGCCGAACCTCCGCTCGGGCAACCGGCGGAAGCATAAACGTAACGACGATGGCCTCGCACGGAATGCCCCGATGGCTCTTTCTAAGCGGCCTTGCAGAAAATGCTTTCCTGGTTTGGGCCGACGGCTTGTTGCTCCGGGTCGATACACACGAGGTTGAAAACCCGCAAATCGCCGAATCGCTTGAGGTACTAAGTCCCCCGGCGAGTGCTTTGAGTAGCAGTCGTTGGATGCTTGGTCGCCAGACCCTCATACTCGGCAATGATCGGGGAGGATTGAGCGGCTGGTTCTGCGTGAATCTGTCCGGGGCAAAAACCTCAGAGGGGCAAAGCTTCGTTTGTGCCCATGAATTTTCTACCTCAACCGCGGCAGTCACGGCCTTGGTGGCCTCCGGGCGATCGAGGTTGATTGGTGTCGGTTATGCGAACGGCGACGTAAAAGTTTTCTACACCACCAACCGCCGACTAGTAGCCCAGTTTAAGCTACCTGATTCGGAGGGCGTCCGCTCGCTTGCCTTTTCCCCGAAAGATTCGTTGCTCCTGGTAGCCACGGATTCGCGATTATATTCGCTGAAGTTGGACGCCGGCCATCCGGAGGCGAGTCTGGGAGCGATTTTCGGCCGCCTGTGGTACGAGGGTTATGAAAAGCCGGAATTTGTGTGGCAATCCTCCAGCGGGACTGACGATTTTGAGCCGAAATATAGCCTGGTTCCGCTTATTTTCGGGACGTTCAAAGCCACTTTTTATTCTCTGCTTTTCGGGGTACCAATCGCTTTGTTAGCGGCGGTTTATACCAGCGAGTTCCTTCACTGGCGATGGCGTAGCCGGGCCAAACCGGCGATTGAAATGATGGCAAGTCTCCCCAGCGTCGTGCTGGGGTTTTTGGCCGCTTTGGTGGTGGCACCGGCCATGGAACCGCTTGTTTGCGAAGTGCTTTGTGCTTTCGGTACGATTCCGGTAGCCCTCCTCGCCGGCGGGTATCTGTGGCAAGGGTTACCTTATCGGATCCGAAATTCAGGCGGGTTGCGCGCGATTGGCATCGGACTGGCCCTGGCAATCGGAGTCGGCATTGCGCATCTCATCGGCCCGATTGTGGAGAATGCGTTATTTGCCGGCGATATCAAATTGTGGCTCTCCGGAAAGCAGGGCGGCCCTTGGGGAGGTTGGGTCTTCCTTTGCTTGCCCCTTGCTGCTTTGAGCGTGACCTGGTTGAACGCACGTCATTTAGCGCCGCTATGGAGGCGGGTAGTGGGCCCACTTTCACGCCCGTGGATTTGCGCTGCGGATTTGTTGCGGCTTTTCCTGTTTGTCATCCTCGCTGTTGCCGTGGCAGCGACCATGGCTTGGATCCTTGCGAGCATAGGTGGGGATCCGCGCGGCAATCTTCTGGGGACCTACGTCCAGCGGAATGCGTTGGTGGTGGGGATAATCATGGGTTTTGCCATCATCCCCATCATTTTCACCATCGCCGAGGACGCCCTCTCCTCGGTACCGGAACACCTCCGGGCGGCATCGCTGGGGGCGGGTGCCACGCCTTGGCAGACTGCTTTTCGCGTGGTTATTCCGGCAGCCACCAGCGGCCTTTTCTCCGCGGTGATGATCGGCCTTGGCCGCGCGGCCGGCGAGACGATGATCGTCCTGATGGCAGCCGGTAACACCCCGATTCTGGAGTGGAATCCGTTTAATGGCTTCCGTACTTTATCGGCGAATATTGCGGTCGAGCTACCCGAGGCAGTTCAAAACAGCACACACTATCGGATGCTTTTCTTCGCAGCACTGTGCCTTTTCTTCATTACGTTTTTCATCAATACGATAGCCGAGCTGGTACGGCTGCGTTTTCGGCGACAAGCAGCTCAGCTTTAACGATCGAATGTTTTTGGGGAAGTTTCGGCGTGAATGCTCAGCATACAACAGGCGTAAACGTGGAAGAAAGGAGCTTTGGGGATCACCCTCCCAAAGCATGGGGACGAAGTCCCGCAGCCTGGACCATGGCTGCCTACGGTGAACCGACGCTGTGGGTCATGGGTGGGGCGCTTATGATCGCGCTTGCGATGATTTTGGGCCTTTTGGGGCTTATAGCCTACCACGGGTTCCGGGCATTATGGCCGCTGCCGGTCGTCCAGTTGGAAACGAGGGACGGCAGTGTAGTGTTAGGGGAGGTAACAAGACGGGAACGGTTTCACCCGTCGCCTGAATTGATCGATTCGCTTCCCGAAGCCGTCCGAGCCGCCGTTCGCGAAGAACTTTCGAGCACCGGCGGATGGCTTCGGCGAGAGCTTGTGCGGATCGGAAATTTCGAATTGACCAACGAGCATTTCCGCTGGGTGCTCGAAGCGGAGCTTGCGCCGCAAGGGCGACAGTTTCCCACCTGGGCACTTGTTTTCGAGCGGCGGGCTTGGGGAAGGTTTTTCGGTTTCCCCAAAGCTTTTCGCATCGATGAACAGGTGGTGGCAGACAAGCCGGACGAGATTTGGCGGCTTTTCCGCGAACATCACGGCGATGTTCTCCAGATGTGGCAGGAGCAACGGCGACTCCAGCGGCTTGACCTCGGCCTGATCAACCATCAGCTCGAGGAGGCACGATTGAACTTGCGATCGTGCGAGCTTCGGTATGGTCGGCCAAGCCCCCAGTGGCAACAGGCTCAAGAGGAATTCGAAAAAAAGCAGAAAGAGCTCGAGGCACAAGCAGCCGAGATCGCGCAGCGAATTAACGAGCTGGGCCAAGCGATGGCCCGATTCCAGATCGTCTTACAAACGGCCGATGGTCAGGAATCGACTCTGGCACTGGGAGATGTCGTTCGGGCATATCCGGCGAATCAACTTTCATTGTGGAAGAAGTGGCAACTTTATTTAGCGCGAATCTGGGAGTTTGTCAGCGACGAACCGCGAGAAGCCAATAGCGAAGGGGGGGTATTTCCGGCGATTTTCGGTACGGTTTTGATGACCTTACTGATGGCCTTTGCGGTCACGCCTTTCGGCGTTATCGCGGCCATTTACTTGCGCGAATATGCCCGAGGTGGTTTGATTACCAGTGTCGTGCGAATCGCCGTGAATAACCTCGCCGGAGTGCCGAGCATTGTGTTTGGAGTCTTCGGCTTGGGGTTTTTCTGCTATACGGTGGGAGCAACCATCGATCAACTCTTCTTCGAGGAGCGGCTTCCCAATCCCACGTACGGCTCGGGTGGATTGCTTTGGGCTTCTCTGACCCTGGCTTTGCTGACCCTGCCGGTGGTCATTGTGGCAACCGAAGAGGCTTTAGCCGCCGTTCCCAATTCGCTCCGTGAAGGCTCCTACGCTTGTGGGGCCACCAAGTGGCAGACAATACGGCGTGTAGTACTCCCCCGGGCAATGCCGGGAATTTTGACGGGGATGGTCCTCTCGATGGCCCGCGGGGCAGGGGAAGTCGCCCCTTTGATGCTCGTGGGCGCCGTGAAGCTCGCCCCGGAATTACCCATTGACCACATTTTTCCCTACTTCCATCCGGAGCGCAGCTTCATGCACCTGGGGTTCCACATTTACGACCTCGGCTTTCAAAGCCAAAATAGTGAGGCGGCAAAACCGATGGTCTTTGCGACAGCATTTCTCTTGATTCTCATCGTGTTGGTGTTAAATACACTGGCTATTTGGATTCGGGCCCGATTACGTCGGCGAATGATGGGACTGGAGTTTTAATGCTTACCGCGGGGAAAGCCTCGGACAAATGCGGGAAAACATCGGGGCGAAAAAAGTTCGATAACATTTAGGAAGCTGCTCGTATCGGCGATTAACCCCACGTTGGGGAAGGAAAGGCACATCAGGCTAAGTTACGAAGAAGGTCAAACTCCTGCGAACTTTGGGATGAGCCCCCACTAAGGTCGCCAAAGTTTGGGTAAGAGCGAGAAAATAGAAATAAACAACCGTAAAGTAAAACGTCGCAGGAAAGCATCGGTGTTTACGCTTAGGGGTGGTTGAATCGCACTGAAATCTCACCGGTAGATGCCCAGTCTTGGTGTCTCCAAGATTTGAAAAACAAAAGGGGGTTTTGAGTAAAAGACGCTACGACGCTTTCTCGATCCTCGTTGCATGTTTTTTACCTCAAGGGGGGCAGGGTGCCCGCGTAAAATTCGCATAAAGGGCGGCCTAAAACTCTTGCAATTGGCAAAATTGGGGGCAAGGAAGCGGGTTTTTATGCTTCCAAACATGTTCTTAGCTATGCTCTCGGAATTTCGGAATCAATGTTCTAATTTGCGGCGCTTGGGGAGATAAACGTCGGCCTGTCTCTTGCACCGGATGTGATTCGTCCGTGCGGCGTATTGTCTTGACAGCAGAGCGGTTATACGGTTTAACTCGAAGGGTGTGGTGTGCTCAAGACAATCAGTAGAATGTGCTTAAACCCACCAATTTCAACAGCCATAGTTGCGTACTCCAAAATCGTAGGTGCTCCCCTTGGCTGATTCGAACCAAACCTTTTCCGGAGGAAGAGAAACCCTATTGGGCCACTCATGATTGAATCCACTCCTCCCCAAAAACCTTCTGATGGCCGCATGGCGAACCTTGCGACGGCAGGTGTCTCGCTTGGCTTCGGCCCGCCGGGTAATGTCTTGGACGAACTAAATCGCGGGGGACGTATTGAACCCGAAATACACGGCACGCTTCGCGGCGAAATTTTCGCTCTTGAGTTAGACCGCTTTAGTTTGTGGTATGGGGCGAAACAAGCTTTGTTCGATATCACGATGGGCATCCCGAAAGGGAAAGTCACCGCTTTAATCGGTCCGAGCGGGTGCGGCAAATCCACGCTCATTCGCTCCATTAATAGAATGAACGACTTAGTCGAAGGGGTTCGCTACGCGGGGGATATCCGTCTAAATGGGCAGTCGATCTTCGATCCCAGGGTCGATGTGATTGAACTGCGAAAAAGGCTCGGCATGGTTTTTCAAAAACCGAACCCCTTCCCCATGAATATCTTCGAAAATGTGGTGTACCCGCTTCGTATCGACGGGCAACGGAACAGGGCCATTTTGGAGCAAGTTTGCGAGGAAAGCCTCAGGGCAGCCGCTCTTTGGGATGAAGTGAAGGATCGCCTCCACGAAAATGCCCTGCGCTTGTCGGGAGGACAGCAACAACGCCTATGCTTGGCCCGGGCAATTGCCGCCAAGCCGGAAGTTCTTCTCCTGGATGAGCCATGCTCGGCTTTGGACCCGATCGCCACCGCGCGGATTGAAGATCTTCTTGATAGCCTAGCAGGCCAGTATACGATCGTGGTGGTTACCCACAATATGCAGCAGGCTTCCCGGGTGAGCGATTACACGGCTTTGCTTTATTTGGGAAGACTCTTGGAATACGGGTCAACCGAGGAGATCTTTAGTCGGCCCCACCTTCCGGTGACCGAAGCCTATATCACGGGACGTTTCGGTTAGAAACTATACTGGCCAAACGTCACTTAGTGGGTAATATCGGTCACAAAATCATGAACTTGTTTTCCCTGCCCTCGTTCAATGCGAAATTCGCCGATATCATCATATAGCGTCAAAATCTAAATACTTTTCCAAAACTCTTAGTTTACTTATATCTCCAAAATTACTCTATGACTACAAAATTACCTGCCAATTGAAAGTTCGGCCAATTTGAACTCTTGATAGTTGGTTGCAGAGAAGCCGAAGCAATTAGAGGACTAAAACGAAGACCGGGATGGCCGGTCCGATGAGTGCGATGAGCTTGATAGCTGTTTGCAAAGAAACCGCAGGGATAAAACCGTAAATTCGCGAAAAAGGCTCCCCACGAGGTTAGCCTGGTGCGGCTAACTCCGGGATTAAGAATCAAAATAAAAAATACTACTCAACATCAAGATTATAGACACACTGATCTATACGCGATAAGGTATTTCCAGTTTACTGCTAATATACTGTAAATATACAGTCGTTAACGTTGCAGTATTAACTGCTCAACGCGGTCACTTGGCGTGATGTTTAAACCGTCCTTAAGCTGCCGAAAGGGGGTGCCCCCGTCCAGAATCCTCTTCGCCCCTTAACGCCAACTTGACTGGCAACCCAGAATCTTCAAAAGCTTGCAACGGGCTGCCGCGGCAGCCTGGGGAAACTCCCCTTATCCAAACCTCAAAAAAGGCACGCACCAGAGGGCCATTTCGCCGCAGCAAATCCGAAATGGTTAATAGGGGGTCTCCAGAAAACTTTTGTAATCCGGTTGCGGAGGTTCTTATCTCGGGCATAATTGAGGGCGTAGATCCAACATCGGAAAAAGCATATATTCCAAGAAGGGGTTACACGCGTGTTATGGCCCGGCTAAGGGTGCAGCGCGTGGGCCCAACGAGATGAGGGTTTTGAGACCTCCTCCATCGGTCAGGTTTGGCCAACCCTTAAAAGGTTCCGAACCGTACGAAAAAGTTAGCTGTGGAGCGGGGAGGGTGAGGTTTTCCAGAACCATCTGTTAACGTCCCCGAACCAAGGGGTACGGTGTTATGGAGCTCCAGTCGGTAAGCGACAGGCGGGATCATCAGCTCGTCAACAGTCTGCTCGAGACCGTCGGGCAGTTGTTGCAGGATGTCTACTCTTGTGTTGTCCACATGGATCACCAAGGGATCCTGCTCAGTTGGTCGAAAAGTAACGAGCGGCTTTTCGGCTACACGGCGGAGAATGTCGTAGGAAAAATGCGTCTTCCCCAACTTTTCTCTAACCCTGCCGAGGGGGAAGCCATTATCGAAGCTTTAAAGGAGCAAAATCAGGCCGAAAGGACGACGGAGCTCTGCCGCGCGACCGGGGCCACTTTTCCCGCACGAGTCCTCTTTGCTCACTCTTGTCAGGATGGACATTATGTCGGTGTCCTTACCGACATTTCCGACAAGGAGCAAACCCGGGAAAACATCAATTACCTCCGCGTATATCTTGACACCGTCCTTGCCATCTCCGGCGATGCTATCATCACCGCCGACCTGGACGGTGTCATCATGATGTTCAACGAGGGTGCCGAGCGGATCTTCCGTCTCCCGGGCTTGGAGGCCTTGGGGGAAGACATGTTCCAGCTTCTTTTCACTCCCGAGGAAATCCCGACCATCAAGCGGCAGCTCCGCGAAACCGGCCATATCCGCGATCGAGAATCGAAAATCACTTTTTCCGATGGGGAAGAAGTTTTCTTGGAAATCTCAATCTCCAAGACGCGGGATGCGCAGGGCCGGGAGGCGGCTTTGATCGCGATTATCCGCGATATTACAACCCGCAAACGCCTGGAGGAAGAACGGCTCCAAAACGAACGAGTGCAACAGGAAATGCGAATCGCGCGGGGAGTGCAATTGACGATGCTCCCCGATCGGCCGCCGAAAATAGACGGTCTGGACATCGCGGCACGAATCGAGTTTTGCGCGGATATCGGAGGCGATCTATTCGACTTTAGCCGTCCGCGGAGTGGCAAGCTGGGGGTGTCCATCGGTGATGTCTCGGCCCATGGGGTGGGCCCGGCGATCGTGATGTCCTCGGCCAAGGCGATGATTAATACACTGGAGCAGTACACGGAAGACCCGGAGCACATGCTCTTCCTTCTAAACAACCTTTTGGAGCGGACCACGGAAGATGACCGCTTCATCACCATGTTTTATGCCTTGATCGATTTAAACGATCGCATGATGGAGTATGTCAACGCCGGTCATGATCCGCCTATCATCTACCGGCCGACTCAAGGGGTGTTTGAAGAGCTACAAAGCACGGGACTTGCCTTAGGAATCCTCCCAGGCGAGCGATTCCGGATGGGGCCGTTGGTTCGGTTTAATACGGGAGATTTGCTCCTCCTGACCACGGATGGGATTTGGGAGGCTGCTAACCCCGACGGCGAAGCCTTCGGCAAAAAGCGCATATACGACATCCTGCGGGAGAGCCACGAGGCGCCTTGTCAGGCGATTCTGGACGAGATCTTTCGTCGCGTTCAAGAATTCTGTCGCGGGTTGCCGGCCAAAGACGACCAGACTGCCGTCCTGTTCAAATTTCTATGACTTTGACCGTCACTCCTCCGAGCTTCACTCCGCGTTTTGCTGGGCTTCATTGAAATACTTGATTGAAATACGTGTATTGAACTGCCGGCCGTTAACCCCCGGTTATTCAGACTCAGGTTGCCTCAAAGGGAAGCCTTTCCGGGGCAAGAATGCAGCTTCTAATCTTCTGTTTTCCGCATTACAGGGCGTGGCTTTCGCCGGGCTTTGATGCGAGCGTCATTTCTCCCGCACCCACCGCCTTGCGTGGATTCAATCGGGTACCCAAATTAGCTTTATCGCGGCTCATAAACTTGTGGGCGCGATGCAAGCGTCCATTGAGCTTTATCTACAACCTGGCTAAGGACGAGCATGAATGTTTTGGAGTCGGCGGGCATCGCTCCACGAGCTTTCGCGGCTATGTTTTCGGCTAGGCCATGCGATCGATGCTGGCGTGGATATCCGCATCGCCTGCCGCCGGGAAGCCGAGATGGCTCCTTCGGCGGTCCTCCGTTCCGAGATGTCGCAAGTTGCCCAAATGGTGGCCGAAGGGAAACCGCTGTTTGAAGCCCTGCGCACGTGCGACCAGTTCTTCCCCCCAATCTTCATCGAATTGGTCCGCGTCGGAGAACTTGCCGGCAAACTGCCGGAAATCTTGCTCGAATTGGCCCGGCATTATGACGAGCAACTTCAGCGCCGACGACTGTTTTTGTCGCTGGCATCGGGGCCGCTTATTGAACTGGTTTTAGCACTGAGTGTTATCGGGCTACTCATCTGGATTTTGGGAATCATCGGCGACCCGTATAACCCCGTCGTCGACCCCTTGGGCTTTGGCGTGGTAGGTACTCCCGGACTTGTGCTTTACCTAGTTATTTTAAGTTTGGCCGCGGGGTGCATTGCCGGCCTTTTTTGGGCCATTCGTTCTGGAATAGAGTGGGTGCGCCCTCTCCAGAAGCTTACCCTTAAGCTACCGGTCTTGGGCTCAGCCTTGGAGACCCTTCAGCTTTCCCGACTAAGCTGGTCGATGGCCATTACATTCAGCACGGGCATGGATGTGCGGGAGGCCATACGGCTAAGCCTTTCTAGCACTAACCACGGGCATTACCTCGACCATATTCGACCGATTATTGCCTCGGTGGAGCGAGGCGAGTCGCTGTACGAAGCCTTCGCAGCCACCGGGGGCTACCCGACGTACTTCCTCGATGTATTGCAAAGCGGGGAACAGAGTGGACGATTAGCCGAGTCGATGGAGCATCTGTCAAAACAACTCAAAGACCAGGTCGCCCAATCGCTTCGCGTTCTTACGGTGGCCGCGGGTTGGGCCATTTGGGTGCTCATTGCTGCCATTATCATATTCTTTATCTTCCGACTGGCGTCTTTTTACATCGGCAACATTTCTTCCAATTTGCCGGTTTAAGCTGCTTTACCGTGCGAGTGTGCTTACCTGGGCTGCCTTAGCATGCGAGGGCAACTCCGGGAAAAGAGGAACAGTGTTTAGCCCCCATTATCCTTCCCATTTACATTTCCCATTTACAGCCGTACCCTAAGCCGGTAAGCGGGCAACCCGCGTGGAGAGTGCCGTGAGTGAGTCGTTGGCGGAGATTGCCGAAAAAAGAGCGCGCAACCCGCGTGGAGAGTGCCGGCTTTTAACATTTTGAGAGAGCACACGCGGCGGAGTCGGCGAAAGTTAGAAAAGACTTTAACGCCTTTCGAAGGCCTTATCCGGAAAGAATTTACTTTATGTTGTCAAAGGACCCTCTGCCAGAAGTGCAGCCAGATACTTAGTAGATTTACCGATTTAATGGTGTATTATCTAGCAAACGAAGGTTGAAGGCTTTTCAGCTTTTCGTAGCCGCTTCAAACTGGGAGGGCGGAAAAGCGTGCTAGTATTGCCTTAAATGAGCTTCCTCGCGTCCAACCGGGCAAATTTCGACGGTCGAATGCCCTTAAGAAAGAGGGCATGAAGCTTTCCCCATGAGGATGCGCAGTCACGGATGAAGCACAAACATGACCGTAAGAAGTAGAGGCGCGCCCTTGAGGCCCTAAACTTCTCCCCCCCTGACTTTGGTTGGTGATAGAGCTCCGCAGGGAGTTTTTTCCCCCGGAAAGCCGTTTCGTCTTCAGCTCATTTGTTAAGCTTGAAACAACGGCTCCCTGTATTAACGAGAATTAAAACGCTCAAGCGAGAAATAGAAGACTCTCGAATACGCGACACTAATGACCAACATAGTAGTCATACACTGACAGAATGCTGCTTTAGATTAAATAATTTGACGTGATAATTCGGAGAAATTTGACGCGATAATCAGGTTCCACGACTTTGCCTCAGAAAAGGAAAGCTGCTAGCACGGAAAGGTATACGGAAAGCTATCAAGCTTTTAGCTGCCATCAAGCTTCCATAGTAAGCGGGCAAAAGTTCTCTGGATTCAGGATCCGTAATTCTCTGCGAAACGAGCATAGGCGAAAGTACCAATCATGGCCAATTGCCTTGTAACGGGCGGAGCAGGGTTCATAGGTTCTCATTTGGTCGAAAGTTTGGTCGCAGCAGGACATCGTGTCCGAGTCGTGGACAACCTGAGTACGGGTCGACTAGAGAATCTGGCAAATGTTTACGATAAAATCGAATTTTATCAGGGGGATGTCACGAATGCCCTCCTTTTGCTCGACCTCGTACGCGAAACGGACTTCGTCTTCCACTTAGCCGCTTTGGCCTCCGTGCCGAGAAGCGTCGACTCACCGCTGGAGACACACGCCGCTTGCGCTACCGGGACGGTGACGGTGCTAGATGCCGCCCGGCGGGCGGCGGTCAAAAGGGTGGTTTACGCCAGTTCCTCCGCCGTGTACGGTGACCAGCCGGTCTCGGCAAAGCGGGAGACCGACCTCCCATCTCCGATCTCGCCGTACGGAGCGGCGAAGTTGACGGGCGAAATCTATTGCCAGGCCTTTCAAGCCACCTACGGGCTGGAGACCGTATGCGTGCGATATTTCAACGTCTATGGGCCGCGCCAAGACCCGGAAAGTCCCTATTCGGCAGTAATTCCCCGGTTTATCACGGCTTTGCTCCGCTGCCAGGCCCCGGTAATTTATGGGGATGGTAAACAATCACGGGACTTCACCTATGTAAGTAATGTCGTGGAGGCGACGCTTTTGGCGGCGTGGACCGACGGGGCGGCAGGGCGGGTCTTCAACGCCGCTATGGGGCGCTGCATCAGTCTGCTGGAATTGCTCGAAGCACTCCAACAGATCTTAGGCACACGAATTGAGCCGCAATTTGACCCACCCAGACCCGGTGATATCCGCGAAAGCATGGCGGATATTACTCTGGCCCGGCGGCTCCTCGGCTACGAACCCAAAGTCAGCTTTTATGAGGGGCTGGAGCGATCGATCGCGTATTACCGCTCCATTTGCAGCAAATTGGCGTAACACCACAACGTCAAGCGCCGAAAACATAACGCCAGGCCCCGAAACACGACGTCAAGCCCCGAAAAGAGGTTCCGAGAAACCAGTAAGCGGGGTCGGATGGGGATTTTTTGCGGCGTCCAAACACGCCCAAGTCCTTCTAGATCCCTCCCTCCTTTTCAGAGGGGTACCGGCAAGATCGCGTTAGGGGTTGACGAAAAGATCGCGAATTCCTCGCACGCTGGATCAAACCCGGGAAGGTGGGGAAACGGCCATCCCGCTTAACCCGATTGCTGATTCTTCTCGGAAATCGATTGGGGGAGGCAATTGCGAGACGGAGTGATCACGAGGTAGTTTCGAGACTGAGTGGTCAGCAGACTGTTTCGACACACTTTGCTCGAATTGATTGGCCGTCGTGGCCGGTGTGCAGACGAAAATCCCAGCATCGGCTTTCTTATCAATTCGGATGTGATGACTGCGGGCTGCACCGGTGGTTTCGCCAGCCTCAACGGATTGCGGTTTTCTCGCACGCCGCGGTGGGGGATTGCACCACCAAAATATCGCAGTCAACGCCGCTAACACGCTGCCGGAAACGGCCAGCATCGTAGGGTAGGGCGGAAGTTGCCAAAACGACGCAACCTCCAGGACAAAACCGGCAAACGGGGCCCCGAGTAGTACCCCTAGGTCTGAAGCAGCCAGCATCAAACTGGTTCCCAAACCCCGACATCGTCCCGGAAACCGCGTCGCTCCCATCGCAATCACCGCGGGAAATAGCAGGGCATGCGAAATCCCGAACCCCACGGCCGGAATAACGAGCATCCACTCTTCACCGACAAAACCCAACATTAGTTGGCTAACGATCAGTAGCGCCATGCTGGCCACGATAATGGTCGGCAGGGGCAATTTTTCAAAAATATGCCGGGTTGCGACCCGCGTAATCACCGCCATCGGTGAATAAATTGCGAAGAATAAGCCGATCCGGGTAATTCCGAGATGGGCGGCCAAAGAAGGTAAGAAAATGGGGGGTAAACCCAATCCCATTCCCATGGCAAAACCCGCCAAAATGACCGCATAATGGCCAAAAACTCCAATCATCCTTAGGTTGGAGACCCGCTTCGCCGCGGCGGCCGGCACAAAGCCCCGGGTGGCAAGCCACGCGAACATGCTGGCCACTAGCGCGAGAATCCCCGCCAGATAAAAAATCGCCCGGACATCCCCTTCCCAGGGGCTAGAGGGACTTACCACAAAATCCCCAAGTTGGGTGCCCACAATCACCCCCAAGAAGCCGGAGGTACCCAACATTCCGATTAATTCCGCCATCCGTGCTGCGGAGGCTCGGCGGGAAATGAACGTCATCGAGGCCCCGAAAATGCCCGCAATTGCCGCGCAAAAGACCAGCCGCCAAAAATAGATCGCAAATCCGGTGTGGGAGTGGATTCCTAAATGGGCGAAACAACTGCCGGCGAAGGCGATCAAAGAACCCACCCAAACTACCGGGGGTCCGTAGCGGTCGACGGCCCCTCCGAGAAGAAGGCGGACCGCCAAGCTGCCGACCATCCCTACCCCGACGATCCACCCCAGGTGCCATTCCGTTCCACCCAAAGCGCGCACAAAGTCGGCGTACCGAATCAGCAGGTTGGTCGCCACACACGTAAGGAAGTTCGCGGAATAGGCAAGCCAAAAGCTGACGTCGTAACTTTGGGGAGGATAGGACGAGTGAGCCGACTGAACTAAAGTCGCGCGATCATTTCTTGCAGGTTTCACCAATGAAATCATAAAGCTAAAAGATGACGGTAAATGACTGCCTTTGCCGTAAGTAGCGGGGTGTACGAAGCCAAAATGGAGCGTGCCGATCCCGCAAAAGTCCGCCGCCCGGGGGTGGCAGGGGGAGCTAGAAGTTCTTGCCCCGACAGATCGCACGGTTCCGGATTTTAACTGACTATCAGACGGAGGCAAGTGCAACTTAAGAATTTTATTCTCCGGGTAAGCAAGTACCACTTGCACAGGGCTTTAACGGGGGGAGCGTAAACCCCCGGGCCCCGAATTTTATTCCCCGGGTAAGCAAGTACCACTTGCACAGGAGCAAAAACAGAAAACAACCTACTAGCACGCTTCGCCCCGAAAGAGCGGAACCTTCTCCCGGTCTTCCGGGCGAAAAAGCGGGCTCATCGTTAATCCGTTGCCTGTAACCATTTACGAGCCCGACCCGTTGCGAGATTTGAATTTTTCTCGAGAAATTCCGTCTATAGATCCCCCAGGCAGTACCCAAGGCTACCCGGGGAAAAGCTCGCGTGCACGACTTGCTTGCTGCCCGGGTGCTGGGCACACAGGGCCAACCGGGCAAGGCTCTGCCGAGGCATTCCCTTACGATTTTAAAAGAGGCATGGCGTTACGAGGTCAAAATAACGGCAGTGGGTACCTGGGCTCTTGAGAAGTATCCCTACGATTCCCCAGAAGGGTATGATGGGGGGTAACCGCCTTTCAATACCCACCTTGCGCCTGCCAGGGACCAAAGGCCGCCCTAAATCTGGCTGCGCAATGACAAAATGAATCCTGTGCCTTCGTTTTCCCCCTGTCGGCGGGAAGATCGGAGGGACCATCCCGATAGTCGGGACAAAATGCTGTCTTCCCTTTGTCGGCGGGAAAACACGGACGAATACGAAGCGCAGGAGCTAACCGGAATCGGAAAAAGGAAAAATTAGGTAGCGAATAATGAGGATGGAAAAACAGCGCAAGAGACCGCCCCCCGGGTGTCCCCGACAAAATGGTTCACACATCAACAACCCGAAGCTGACCCAGTCAAAGTGCGATGAATGCTCAGCCCATCTTAATTGCCCTAGCCACCTACAACGAGCTAGAGAATTTACCCAATTTACTCCGCGAAATATGGGAAGCTATCCCGCAGGCGGATGTACTCGTCATTGATGACAATTCCCCGGATGGCACCGGCCGTTGGTGCGAACGATATGCCGCGGAGGAGCGTCGACTTCGGGTGATGCATCGGCCCTGCAAGATGGGGCTGGGCTCCGCGATTTTGGGGGCTCTTCAGTACGCTGCGGATCATAATTACCGGTTCGTGGTCACCATGGACGCCGATTTCAGCCACCGCCCTAACTACCTGCCGGAATTGATCGGAGCCATGGAACCGGTCGTGGGGCCCGCCACCGATGTGGCGATCGGCTCCCGCTATGTTAAGGATGGAAGGATCGAAGGATGGCCCTGGTACCGCCGAGCCATGTCTCGGGCCATTAATCTCTACACGCGATGGCTGCTGCGGCTGCCGGTCCGAGATTGTAGCAGCGGTTTCCGCTGTTACCGCGTCGGAGTCCTCGAACAACTGGATTTACACGGATTGTCTTCCACGGGTTATTCCTTTTTGGAAGAGATTCTGTGGCATCTTAAAGCGGCGGATGCCAGATTTGTAGAAATCCCGATCACGTTCTTCGATCGAACGCGGGGTAAATCGAAGATCAACTGGCGGGAAGCGGCCTCAGCAGTTCTTTTGATCGCTCGGCTTGCGGTCGCGGGAAAGCCGGCACTTCGAAGACAAGCACGCTAACGGCGGATTGCTAAAGTCACGCAAAGTACATCACTACTCATGATTCCCTCAGCACTGTATGCCTCATTTCTCGGCACGCCTTGGTAACCAACGAATGGGCGGCCCTGTTGGATCGGTGTACATCGACTGGCTCGAGTATCCGCCTTCCCCCACGGTCTTCAGGCTCCGCTTCTCCGAAGCCGCTTCTCCGCCCTTTGATACTTTAAACTCGGTCGGGAATCCCAATGCGTCCGAGAAGCCTCAATAATACCCTTTACACGTAAGTATCGTTAATGAGTAAATTTGGTGATCGATCAACTTTTCGCTTAGCGGCAGCAAGCTCCGATCTGTTTTTGCGCTCCGGGCCAATTCCTCAAACACTGCTGAAGCCGTCTCCGCCCGTTTTCATGCGGAGGAACCGAGAGATCCCCCTGAGAAAAGTGTGTTGTTCGAGCAATGGGACGGCTGGTTGCCATACCCAGCCTCTGACTGCGCCGCTTCCCTTCCCAATAGTGCCGAGTTCCCTTGACAGAAGGTCCCCAGTGATGAATGAGGATTTAAACCGCGCGGACTCCTTCCCGAATTCCCGGCGATGGAGAAAATAACTTTTTCGATTTTTACAATCCGCGGAGATAAGATCGGAGTTTTTGGTGCGGGGTCCTCGTGATTTCCACCCTACGTTAATCCTGCCGATGATAGCATCGAACTGGCGGATCAAGACGCAGCTTAGGGCGGCGGCTACGTTCGCGGTGCTTTTTGCGCTTTTCGGGTGCCGACCCGTGGGATTTACCCCCACGCGGAACCCCCAGGTTCCTCTTCGAGTCGTGTGCACCACCGGAATAGTGGCCGATTTGGTGCGCGAAGTCGGTGGGGATCGTGTTCGCTTGGATGCTTTGATGGGGCCGGGCGTCGATCCCCACCTTTATAAACCCACGGCTCGCGATAAATGGCGGATCAATAACGCGGATGTTGTCTTTTACAACGGCTTGCATCTGGAAGGTCGACTTGCGGCACTTCTGGAAAAGCGGGGGAGAATCCTGCCGGTTTTCGCGGTAACCGAAGCGTTGAAAGCTCGCGAAGCACATCGGCTCATCCGAGCCGGCGAGGGCCAAGACGCCTACGACCCTCATGTGTGGTTCGACCCCAGCCTTTGGACGCGTTGCGTAGAATTTGTTGCGGAGAAGCTTGCGGAGATGGATCCGGAAGGAGCCGAGTACTATCGGCGGAATGCCGAAGCTTATCAAGCCCGCTTACAAGAGCTGGAGGCTTATACCCGCGCAAGACTATCCGAAGTTCCGGCCACTCAGCGGATGCTGGTAACGGCGCACGATGCCTTCGCTTACTTCGGACGAGCGTTCGACTTGGAAGTCCGCTCACTTCAAGGCCTTAGCACTCAAGACGAAGCGGCTTTGAGCCGGGTTAATCAACTGGTAGATCTGCTGGTTAGGCGTAAGATTAAAGCCGTCTTTGTAGAAAGCAGTGTGTCGCCGCGAAATATTCAAGCTTTGGTGGAAGGCTGCCGAGCCCAGGGACACGATCTGCGGATCGGCGGCGAACTTTTTTCCGATGCTCTCGGTCCTTCCGGGACCCCCGAAGCCACGCTGATCGGGGCTTTCAAAGCCAACGTGGAGACGATCGTGGAGGGGCTGCGTTAAGACGAATTACAGGAACTTAAGAGAAGCTGCGTTAACGAGAATTCAATAGAACCGGCGATTCACGAGAGGCAACCGAAACCATCAACCGGAGCAATCCTTTGTCGAATATGAGACTCCATTGACGAAAACTGCCGAGGCGGCAGCACGCCGAGGCAAAACCCCGAGGATATGAAGGGATGTCTGCACCGCCGTTAGAAATCCACGATATGACGGTGGCTTACCACCGCAAGCCCGTTCTGTGGGACATCGACGTGGTGGTCCCGGAGGGTCGGTTGGTGGGAATCATCGGCCCAAACGGAGCGGGAAAAAGCACCCTGATTAAAGCCGCATTAGGATTGATACCACTGGCCAGCGGGCAAGTGTGGTTCTATGGTCAACCTTATGCGCGGCAGCGCCATCGCGTGGGTTATGTCCCCCAACGAGAATCGGTGGATTGGGACTTTCCCGTGACCGTTCAGGATGTCGTGCTGATGGGTACGTATGGAGCGTTGGGCTGGGTGCGGCGCCCCGGCGCGCGCGAACGCCGTTTGGCCGAGGAATGCATGGAAACCCTTGGAATTCAGGAATTCCGGCATCGGCAAATTCGACAACTTTCCGGCGGGCAGCAGCAACGCGTCTTTTTGGCCCGGGCCTTAGCCCAGCAAGCGGACCTGTATTTTATGGATGAACCTTTTGTCGGTGTGGACGCCCAGACCGAAAAGACGATTATCGGTCTTTTACAGAATCTTCGGAACTTGGGGAAAACCGTGTTGGTCGTTCATCACGACCTTCAAACGGTCCCCGAGTATTTCGACTTTATCATCCTTTTGAACATGCGGTTGGTGGCTGCGGGAGATATGGCCAGCACCTTCACGCCGGAAAATCTGCAAAAGGCGTACGGAGGACGGTTGACGCTTCTGGACCAGGTAGCGGAGGCGGTGCGCCGAGGAGCCAGTCCGTGATCAGTTATTCCACGCTATTGGTGCTGGCTACCACAACCCTTCTGGGGGCAATCGCAGGGGTTCTCGGTTCCTTTGCGGTCTTGCGGGGGCGAGCCCTTGTGGGCGACCTTCTGGCCCATGCCGCTTTACCGGGTTTATGTGTGGGCTTCCTGCTGGTGGGTCGCCGCGAACTTGGTGCCATGCTCCTGGGTGCGGTGATCGCCGGTGTGGCCGCCGTGACCCTCATGACATTCATTGCCCGAAACCGCCGCACCAAAGAGGACGCGGCCCTCGGAATCGTTCTGAGCGTGTTCTTCGCGGCCGGTATCGTGCTTCTTTCTGTGATTCAGAATTTGCCCACCGGCGGAGCGAAAGCAGGCATGGAAGCTTATCTCTACGGTCAGGCAGCGGGAATCAACCGAACGGACCTGCTGGTCATCGCTACCATCGCGGCGCTTGCGCTCCTTGTGTTGCTCCTTTTTAGAAAGGAATTCCAACTCGTGACTTTCGATCCGGAGTTCGCTCGGGTCCAAGGCTGGCCTGTAATGGCCTTGGATTTGGGAATACTGGGCTTGATCACACTGGTAACGATGGCGGGGTTGCCAGCCGTTGGGGTAATTTTAATGGCAGCCCTACTGGTGATTCCTCCTGCGGCCGCGCGATTTTGGACCGATCGTATCGGCCGGATGCTTCTCACGGCGGCGATCGTGGGGGGAGGCTCGGGGATACTGGGCACGCTTATTTCGGCGGGGATTCTCCCCATCCGCTGGCCCGGAGAAGAAAGCGTTGCCAGTGAGCTGCCCACCGGTCCCACCATCATCTTATGCGGCTCCGCCATATTTCTGCTTTCGGTACTATTTGCCCCTCATCGTGGCTTGGCTGCCAAAGCGATTCAGTTAGCGATTTTGCGTACCAGGATTGCCGCCGATCACCTGCTGAGAACTCTATACGAGCTGGGAGAGCAGGATGGAGCGTTAGATCAGGGTCGGTCATGGCAAGCAATTCGCCGCGCAAGGCGATGGAGCGGAGCGGAGTTGATCATTGCCGCTTTCTGGGCGCGAATCCAAGGTTGGATCAGCTTTAGCGGAAATTTGCCGCGACTGACTCCACAAGGTATACAACAAGCCGAAACATTAGTGCGATCGCACCGCCTCTGGGAGCTGTATTTGATCGACCGAGCGGGGATCGCTCCGGACCATGTGGATCGCGACGCCGATGCCGTGGAGCATTGGCTGACGGGCGAGCTGGTCTCCGCCCTCGAAGTTCCCTTGCGGGAAAAGGGAGAAGTTCTGAAAGCTCCGGGCGAGGTGCCCCAATCACCTCACCCGACCATGGCAGAAGAGAGAAAACCGGAGGGCGGAGATGCCTAATACTTTCTGCGGTATAGGTGGCAAAAATCGGGAGCCGGGAAGCCTCCGCATCCTTCCGATCTCTTTAAAAGTTCGCCGATCAACGGAAGTAAGCCGCGTATGTGGCACTGGTTTGCTGAATTAGATCCCAATTTGCAAACGGCGATTACGGTGATTGTGGTCGCCACGATGACTAATGTCGCTTGCGCCCTCCTCGGGTGCTTTTTGGTACTTCGCCGGATGAGCCTTTTGGGGGATGCGCTGGCTCATGCGGTCCTGCCAGGACTGGTGATTGCCTTCGTATTCACCGGCACCTTGAGCCTACCGGCGATGTTCTTGGGCGCGGTAGCCATCGGGGTTCTGACGGCGCTTTTGACCGAAGGCTTGCACCGTCAGGCGGGGGTATCGGAAGATGCAAGTCTTGGGGTAGTGTTCACCTCGCTTTTTGCGCTCGGAGTCATTCTCATCAAACGCTACGGTCAAGACGTGGATTTAGATCCCGATTGCGTGCTCAACGGCATGCTCGAAATGGTCGACGACAACGTTTGGCAAATCGGCGGATTCGAAGTGCCGCGTGCTTTGGTGACGATTTTGCCCGTTTTGATCCTGAATCTGCTTTTTGTGGTTGTGTTTTGGAAGGAGCTTTTGCTCGGGTCATTTGATCCTGCTTTGGCGACCGCAATGGGTTTCCGCGCAGGCTTGCTCCACTATACGCTCATGTGCTTGGTGGCGTTGACGACGGTAGCCGCCTTCGAGCAGGTGGGTTCGATCCTGGTTGTGGCGATGCTGATTGTCCCCGCGGCTACGGCACACTTGTGTTCTGACCGCCTTCATATCATGTTGTGGCTTGCTGCTGGGTTCGGCGCCTTGAGCGCTCTGGTGGGTTATGCAGCAGCTTTGATCTTCGATGTCAACACGGCCGGTGCCATGGCCGTAAGTTCTGGGATCTTTTATGGGGCGGCCTTGTTTTTCTCGCCACGATATGGCTGGGTTAGCCGCTGGCTACATCAAGCCGCTTTGCGGCTTCGAATCATCGCCGAAGATATCCTGGGGATGATTTACCGGGCCGAAGAATGGGCAGCCGGACGGCGCCTCCAACCGGCGGAAGTTTTTCGGGGCCTAGGCGGCGGAGTGTGGGTTCGCGTTGTGCTGAGCTGGCTTGCGTGGCGGGATATGATCCGCAGGCAACCGGAGGGATTGGAGCTTTCGCCCGCCGGACGTCTCTGGGCAGCCGCGGTGGTTCGCTCGCATCGCCTGTGGGAGAGTTATTTGGTTCGCCATTTGGGGTTGCCGGATGACCACGTGCACGAGCCGGCCATGCGTGTCGAGCATTACATCGAAGCCCCTTTGCAAGAGCAATTGGCGGGGGCTTTAGGCGCCGAACTTTTGGATCCCCATGGACGCCCCATTCCCCAGTTACCCGCGGAATCTGAATCGCCCAACAAGGACGAACGGCAAGACCAACCTTGAAGCTGCGACCCTGCGCGGCGAGCCGTCCAGGTTTGAACCTTATGAGCAGTTCCGAACCCGCTGAACTTGGTTGCCCAATACTTTACGAATCCGAGGCGTGCATTGTGCTTTGCAAACCGGCCGGCATATTGACCCAGGCGCCGCGGGGAATCGACAGCCTCGAAATTCGGCTTCGACGATATTTGATCTCAAAAGCCCCCTCTGAGCAATCCGAAGCGCCGCGGGAGACTTACCTGGGAACGCCGCATCGTTTGGATCGACCGGCAACCGGCGCTATTGTTTTCGGGAAAACGCGGCGGGCCACGCGTCGGTTGGTTCGGCAATTCGAACGTCGCGAGATCCAAAAATCTTATTGGGCCTGTGTGGAGGGACAGGTCAGCCCCGCCAGCGGTCTTTGGTATGATTTGATGCGAAAAGTCCCGGGGGAGCCGCGGGCGGAACTGGCTTCGCCCGATCAGCCGGATGCCCAACTGGCCATTTTGCGCTATAAGGTCCTTGGGTATTTCCCGTGGGGGACCTGGCTGGAAATCGAACTGGAGACGGGCCGCACCCATCAAATCCGGCTTCAAGCGGCCAGCCGTGGCCACCCGGTGCTGGGCGACTTTCAATATGGGTCTAAAACTCCTTTTGGCCCTGAGGAATCGGATTGGCGCTTAAAGCCGATCGCTTTGCATTCGCGATGTCTTCAGTTTATTGAACCGGAGACCAAGCGACCGATCTCGATCGTAGCCCCTGTGCCGAAAACTTGGCTTAGTCTTGGAATTGACGAAAACCTGCAACGCCGGCAAGGATAGGAACTTCCAACCCGCACGGCGGTACTGCGGACCCTCTGCCGGCGAGCCAGCAGAGAAAACCGCACTCAAGGGAAGAGAAAACTGCACCCAAGGGAAGAGAAAAACGCCCTCAGAGGGATAAGAACGTTGAACCCGCTGCAAGCCGACTCCGGTGGCGAAAGCATGGGTTACATCGCAGCAACGTAAGGCAACAAAAGACACCGAGATCCAGCGCAGCCTCCGAGAGACCAAGGATTGACCCCACTTGTCCTTTGATTCTCCCGGGCGCGAAGGCTTTGGACCGAAGAGATCGACCATGAGCTCTCCGACATTTGATCGCCGGCGATTGATCCGTGGTGGTTTGGCTTCTTGGGCAGCGGCCCAAGGCCTCATGTTCCCTCGGGTACTTCAAGCTCGGGGGGCCAACGAACGGTTGCGGATCGGGTTTATCGGGACCGGCGGTCGCGCGAATACTCACCTGGCGATCATCCTCCGGATGCAGCGGCAAAACCGACCTGTGGAGGCCGCGGCCGTCTGCGACGTTTATCGCTTGCATCGCGAGTGGGCAGCCGAGCGCATTGAAAAAGCCACCGGCTTCGCCCCGCAGGTTGCGACCGATTATCGGGAACTTTTGGAGAAAGCAGATCTGGATATCGTCTGCATATGTACACCTGATCACTGGCACGCCCGACAAACTCTCGATGCGCTTGCGGCCGGCAAGCACGTTTATTGCGAAAAGCCCATGACTCATACCATCCCCGAGGCTTTCCAGGTACTAAAAGCGTGGCAAAACTCCGGCAAAGTGATGCAAGTCGGTGTTCAGCGGACAAGCGACCCACGGTGGCGGGTTGCCAACCAGTTCCTCCGCGAGGGACGTATTGGCAAAGTGGTTCAGGCACAAAGCGAGTATTATCGCAATAGCCGGATGGGCCAATGGCGTTATTACCGTCTTACTCCGGAGATGACTCCGCAGAATATCGACTGGAAGGGCTTCCTCGGTTCGGAACACGCTCTGGCTCCCGATCTGCCCTTTGATCGCGCACTTTTCGCCCAATGGCGCTGCTACTGGGCCTTTAGCCACGGCATTTTTAGCGATCTATTCGTACACCGCCTAAGCTGCCTTTTGGCGGCCACCGGCTTGAGATATCCCCAGCGGGTTGTTGCCGGCGGAGGGATCTTTATGGAATACGACGGCCGACAGGTGCCAGACACAGTCACCTTGGTAGCGGATTTCCGCGAGGGCGTCCAATTCCTCCTCACAGCAACCATGCTCAATGCCTATCCCTTTGAGCACTGCATTCGCGGACACCTCGGGACACTCAAGTTCGACCTGGCGGCCGACGGATTCGACTTCATTCCCGAAAGGCCGCAGATCACAGGTTCCTTCGAAATCGAACCCCAGCACATCGAGGCCCCCGTACCCGAAGACGAGACGCAAGCGCACTGGGAGAATTTCTTGGAAGCGATCGCGAAAAAAGCGCCGTTGTACTGCCACAATTCTCCGGAATTGGCCGCGGCGGCTACCATCATCAGTCTGATGGGTGCGGCCAGCTACCGCCAGGGCCAAGTGCTGGAACTAGATCCGGCGGCAGGTACCACTATGCCCAGCGGCCCTGAGTATGCGCAAAGGTGGGAAAAGCTTTCTGAGGAGCGGGCCGAGCCGCGGCACCTCCCCGGCTGGAATCCCACGAACAAAGATCCGCAATTCAGCCGGCAAATCCCGCCAGATTATCAACGCCTTGCCGGTCCCTGGGCCGACGCCACCAGTGATCCGGCAGCTTCCGGCACCAAACCCGTTGAATCTCGGGCTAAACCCGCCAACTAGAGGGGAAGCTTCCCGGGGAATTCTACACGATCTTTCCCGAATTCATTCCCGCTCAGGCGCTCACGCCGGTGCTGGCCGCGACGACGGCGAGATTTTCGCGATCTTTCCCGGATCGGTTCAGGGTGAATAATCCAGCAGCCTCTCATCATCTTTCGATTCGGGACCGAGGTGCCGGCGTTTACTCCTGCCGAATTCGAGAGGTCCTTCTAACGTCTTAGCTGCGGTTAACCGTCGAACTAGCCGATCTCAAACCCAGATTTGACCGCCGATCTCCCCGCAAATTAAGGCGCCGTGCTACAAAGTGGCTAAGAAAGCAAGGACGGCCGCGCATCAGACGAATACCCGTGCTGGCACGCCCGGTGAAAGCCCTCCGAGCTTAGCCCCACCCCAACTACAAACTGACTCGCAACTTAGGGAGGGCTTTTTTCAATCGTTCCACCCCTTCCGGCGTAACCTTCGACAATTTCAGATTGGCCACACGCAGGTTTGGTAACTTGGCCAAACTTTCGAGGCCGGCATCGGTCACTTGCGTGCTTTCGAGGTCAAGCTCCTCCAATCGGCTCAGCCCCTCCAATTGTTTCAGCCCTTGGTCGGTGATCGGAAGTTTTTGCAAGCTAAGCCAACGCAGGTTGCGAAGTTTCCCCACGTGGACAAGGCCTTGGTCGGTAGTACCGGTATTCCACAAATCGAGCAATTCCAGTCGCTCGAGGACCGCAAGATGCTCAAGCCCCTTGTCGTCCACGCCGGTTAGCTCGCTGATATCCAATCGCTGAAGATCCGTGAGCGATCGCAAATGAGCTAGCCCGGCACTTGTGATGAAGTTATCGCGGATCACCAGCTGCCGCAAACTCTTCATCGCACCTACGTGTTCCAAAGCAGCATCCGTCAGGTTGCACCGCATGAGAATCAAACTTTCCAGCGGCAGCTCCCGCAGATGGGCCAGACCCGCATCGGTTATGCCGCAATCCTCTAAAGCCAAAGTGCGTAATTTTGCGAAGGCCTTGAGGTGTTCCAGGCCCACATCGGTAACCGAATAACTTCGCAACCGCAGTACCCGCAGATTGGAAAGTCGTTTTAATTTCTCGATTCCGGCATCGCCCACCTGCAAACAGCCCCGCAGGTCAAGCTGCTCCAAATTCGCCAGGCCGGCCAGATGTTCCATCCCCGCATCGGTGAAGTTGTTGTAAAGCAGCAGGAGGGTACGAAGCCCTTTCATCTGACCGATTTCTACGAGGGCTTCGTCGGTCAAGTAGGAACTCCGCCGCAGATTCAGGCTCTGAAGCTGCTCCAGGTTTCTGAGGGCCTTGACTCCTTCCAACTTGATTTCCGTGTTTTCAAGGGCCAATTCCTTCAGACTCGAAAGCTTGGCAATTTCCTGAATTCCTTGATCCCGGATCTCGGCACCAAAAAGATACACTCGCTCCAAGGTCTTTACCTGGGCAAAGACGGCCAGGTCTTCATCCTTGGCGGGAAGTTGATCGCTCTGAAGGTCGATCATGACCAGGGCACCGGTTTTTCGGTCTAAATCGTACCGACCTCCCAGTGCCTTGACCCGCTCAATGGAGGCCACCGCAGCCGGGTCGGTCACCACCGGTTCGGAGGGCGGACCGGCAGGAGTTTCCGCTGCGGGTTTCTCCGGCGGTGGCACGGCCTCAACTTTCGCCTCCGGCTTTGACGGAATCTCCGTCGAAGGCTGTGGCGTCGGACCCTGTTGCGGACAGCCGGTCAGCAATACCCCGACTACGATTAAGAAAACGAATCCCCAACCACATGACTTTGATAAGCAGAGATAAACACTTTTTTTGCCCGTCATCATCGACACGAAACTCCTGATTTTCAGCCACGAAACCAGATTTCGTTGGAAGCCGGTAGCCGGCAATCCCCAAAAAGCAGCCGGTAATCTCCAAAATATATAAAAAGCTGTTCGCGATCCGGAATGTTGCCGTATACGAATCCTCCAAGTGCTTCGCCGTGATCCGTCGGCTGATTCTGCAAGGACCTTTGTCGGCTTTCCGGAGAATCCACGTTCCTTCCGGAGGCCATCCCCTCCGAAAAGCTTTAAATGCTTAGCATCGCCTAAAGGATAACCTCGAATTGTAACCTCCCGGCCCGGCCGCCGCTATGCGGAGGGTTGCTACGGAGGGCCGAATTCGGCCATAAGTCTTTGCGTGTCCTCAGTCCAAGGAAAAAATTGGCCAAGATCTCTCGCCAAAACACGGCAAGGGACCGCTCGTATTGTCGCGGCTTCTGCCCCGGATAAATCCCAGTAAGTACCGCACCATGCCGAGCAACACCGCGCATGATTCCGACCGATAACCCAGTTACGACTTTTCGCGATTTAGACCGATACTACTTTTCCCGATTTAAACCCATATCGTTTTTCCCGATTTGAACCGGGAAAAAGCGTGAACCGGCTCTTGCCTTGGCGTCGTGGAGCCGCTATCGTGGGCTTTTAAAACTATCACCTACCAAAGAGAACTTGAGTTTGACCCAAACGGCTAAGACACACCGCGTAAACGGCTGTGGGCGGTTCAAGATTGTCCTTCTGCTGGTTCGCTGCCCACAAAGAGCCTTAATCTTCAGTTGCATTGACGCTCGATTGGCTTCAACCGGGGCGGACCAGAGATCTAAGCGACAGCGCAAATTTAACACCGTTTTAACTAGCCGTTCTAACTTTTAAAACTTTTAACTAACCGTTTTAACTAGGAGGCATGAACAACCTTCGAATCATGTTCGGGCAATTATTGCATTACGCCGGATGCCCGTGTACCAAGTCAGCTTCAGGTGAGAATCTTAAGTGGCTTTCAAACCCACTTCCCGGGCTAGTTGCAGCCCGGCAAATACTGCACTTACGGATACTGCACTTACGGATGCGGAGTCTGAATTGAGAGGCTTATTGAAACCCTGGAAGGAGGATCTTCATGAAGTCGGGTGCGACGCGACGAGGTTTTCTAACAGCGGCGGCTTTTGCCGGGATTAGTGTGTACGTGGTCCGCAAGGTCGGTGCCGGTCAACCGAAGTCTCCGAATGAAAGATTGACATTTGGCTGCATCGGAATCGGCGGCAAAGGCTCCAGCGACGCGGCCGACGCCGCAAGACACGGGGATATTGTGGCGATTTGCGACGTGGACACGCAGCGTGTTGAGGCCGCCAAAAGCCGCTTTTCCGGGGCAAAAACCTACACCGATTTCCGCAAACTCCTAGAGGAAAACGAAGGCCGAATCGATGCGGTGACCATCAGCACCACGGATCACACCCATGCGCCGGCGGGCGTCATGGCTATGAAAATGGGGATGCACTGTTTCTGTCAGAAGCCGCTGACGCGCACCATCTACGAATCTCGGCGAATGGGTGAGGTAGCCCGCGAAATGAAAGTCGCCACCCAAATGGGCAACCAAGGGACGGCAACCGACGGATTACGGCGGGCAGCGGCCTTGGTAAAAGCCGGGGCTATTGGTGCCGTTCAGGAAGTGCACGTCTGGACCAACCGCCCCATTTGGCCGCAAGGGGGCGAACGGCCTAAGCCCGCGAAGTGTCCGTCCCATATCGATTGGAATCTGTGGCTTGGGCCCGCTCCTTTGCGTCCTTATGCCCCCGGCTACCACCCCTTCGCATGGCGGGGTTATTGGGATTTTGGAACCGGGGCCCTCGGGGATATGGCCTGCCATACACTCAACATGCCCTTTGCGGCACTCGATCTGCGTGATCCGATCTCCGTCCAGGCGGAAACCTCAGGCCATAACGGCGATAGTTTCCCCAAGTGGTCGGTAATCACTTATGAATTCGCTGCCACGGACAAGCGACCGGCCGTCAAGCTGATCTGGTATGATGGGGGCAAACGCCCCAGTCCCGAGCTTCTCGACGGAAAGGCTCCCGCCGGTAGTGGTGCCCTGTTGATCGGCCAGAAGGCGAAACTATATTCCCCCGGCGACTACTGCTCCGAATTCGAAATTCTGGGTAACGTCACTTTGCCCGAAGTGGAATTCGAGAGGTCCCCGGGCCACTTCGAAGAATGGATCCGGGCTATTCGCGAGGGGAAACCCGCCATGTCTAACTTCCCCGATTACGCTAGCCCGTTAAACGAAACCGTTCTGCTCGGGAACTTGGCGGTTTGGGTCGCAGCAACAGAGGGTGTAGGCGACAAGGTGGAATGGGACGCCAAGAACCTGCGGGTCACCAACATTGAAGGGTTGGAAACCCTGGTTAAGGCCGTCTATCGTCCCGGTTATGAAATCTGAAATACCCGCTGAAACACCCGTCGTTAGAAATACGAGCATCGAAAAGGTAAAAATCGCTTTGTCGGCCGCAAATGGCCTTGGATAAAGCGCTCGGCCAGGATGACAAAAGCGCTTGGCTAAGACGGTAAAACAGAAACAAAACAATAGAAGCAAAGATTATGACGCCGAACGTCGAAGGATTGGCAAATTACCTTCAGGCGTCGGCTTTAAATGGGGAGTTCCTTGGTTTCCGGCGGAATGCCTGGGCATCTCCTGAACCCAATATTGATGTTGCCGTGGAGTAGTTTGCAGGGCATGCCGATTGTGCCGCAGCGCTTTTGGGGCGATTGGCGGTACGATGGCGAATGCGGGTAAGATTTGCGTAAATGTGTGGATAGTCGCAACCGAAGTTGTTGGGTCAAGTGGATCAGTCGACCACTTTACCTGTTTTACCTGTAGCTTACTTTCAATCGAGAGCCCCCCAAAGGGTGGCTGGTTGGGTTTTCTTCTCAGCCCGGCGGCCACCCGATTTTTTCGCTCGAAAGGGGCGCCTTTTCGCTCGAAAAGACCGCATTTCTCTGGGGATGGTAGGATCAACCGCTGCCTTTATCGGGGTGATCGCCGCAATTTCCTGAGCCGCGCGTTTCTCAAGCGCGCGGCGCTCAGAATCTCGTCCTTTCAACCGCAAAAGCGGTATGACGGTCTAAGTCGTTGATCAACCCTTTACGACCGCTCATTCTGGCTTCGCGCATTTCAATTTCTCGAGGGATGGCGGGTTACTTATTCTTGCTCATTTTGTGGGGCACGGCGATCACACCAAGCAGGAATCCGACCCTCCTGGTCCGCTAGCACCGAATCTACGATCCGACCATCTTTCCCCGATTGAGTGGCCACCAAAAACACCTCCTCTAACGAGGGCTCTTCTTCAGCAAAGGAGCAGATTGAAGCCCCCGCGGTCACCAATTGCTTCATGATTGCGGCCAAATCACGATCTTGCGCCCGAAGCGCCACGTGAAGCTCGTTCTGCTGTATTTCGAGGGTTTGCACGTCCGCAATTCCCCTCAGCACATTCAGCCCCTTCTCCACGCTGTCCACAAAGCGGATCACCACCCGCCGCACGGGTCGCACCTGCTTGATGACCTCTTCCAGCGGGCCGCTGATCAACAACTGGCCCCCTTCGATGATCCCGATCGAGGTGCAGCAATCGGCTAATTCCGCCAGGATGTGGCTCGAGATGAGAATGCACTTCCCTCGCTGGCGAAGTTCGCCCAAAAGTTGCTTTAGTTGAATGCGTGCCCGAGGGTCCAATCCGCTGGCAGGCTCATCCAAAATCAATACCGGCGGATCGTGAAGGAGCGCTTGAGCCAAACATAATCGCTGTTTCAAACCCCGGGACAAATAATTCACATAGTCGTTCCAACGCGGTGCCAGTTCCAAGCGATCTGTAACCTCGGCAATCGCCTTTTTTCGCTTGGTCGCCGGAAGCCGGTGTATGGCCGCAAAGAACTCCAAAAAATCCTTCACTCTCATACCGTTATAAACGCCGAAACTATCCGGCATATAACCCAGCGAACGTTTGACCGCTAGGGGATCCCGCCGGACATTATGCCCGGCAACCCATCCTTCACCTTCCGTGGCTCGAATCAGCGTGGCCAAAAAGCGAATGGTCGTGGTCTTACCGGCCCCATTCGGTCCGATAAACCCGAAGATCTCCCCCGGACCGATTTTTAGCGTAAGCCGGTCTACGGCTACTTTGTTACGATAGTGCTTCGTGAAATTTTGAAGTTCGATCATGCCTACCGCACGGACTCCTGTCACTTAGCAAATTCGGGGCATTTGTTCTCCGGAGAGTAAATCGATGATTCGATCGGTACCCCAGGGCCCCCGCGCTACCACCAATCCGGGCTGTTCCGCCGTGCATCGGCCGATAATTGCCGCTTGTTTCCCCAGCGGATGCTGCCGCAAACATTCAACAGCACGTGAGGCCGCCTCCGGTGGAATGAAGGCCACCAGCCGCCCCTCATTGGCCACATAAAGCGGATCCAAACCCAACAGTTCGCAGGCCCCGCGAACCGCGGCCGAAACGGGTATCGACTCCTCCTCCAGCTCCATTCCCACCTGAGCATGACGTGCAATCTCGTTCAAGGCTGCCGCCAGCCCTCCCCGAGTCAGATCGCGCATGCAGTGCACCGGAATCCCGGCTTCGAGCAACGTAGCCACCAAGCCCGCCAGCGGTGCGCAATCGCTTTCCAAGGGGCATTCAAACGATAAACCCTCCCGAACCGACATGATGGCGATACCATGCCGGCCCAAATCGCCGCTGACAATCACACAATCTTCCGGCCGAACCCGATCGGGCCTGATATTCACCCCGGTTGGCACCAATCCGATTCCGGCCGTGGTCACAAAAAGTCCATCCCCTTTGCCGCGATCAACCACTTTCGTATCGCCAGTGACGATGACCACTTCCGCTTCTTCGGCGGCCTTCTGCATCGATTCCACAATTTGCCGAAGGCGATCGAGCTCGAAACCCTCTTCCAGGATGAACGAAGCACTCAAAGCGATGGGTTTGGCCCCGGCCATCGCCAAGTCGTTCACCGTGCCGAATACCGCGAGCTTTCCGATATCCCCGCCGGGGAAAAAAAGCGGTTGCACCACAAAACTATCCGTGGTGAAGGCCAGACGGCACCCCGAAAGGTTCAAAACGGCGCTATCGTGTAGGACAGCCGCCCGATGACCGGCGCCTTCAGTCCGAGAGAAAATCGGCAAGAAAAGCCCCTCAATCAGTTGTTGCATTAACCGGCCGCCGCCGCCGTGGGCCAACTGTACGGTGGCATGATCCATCAAAGGGAGAGGGCATGAAAGGGCTGCAATTTTTCCCTGCGACAACTTACCTTCCGAGTTTTCGTGCATCATAAGTCTAGGTATTCTTGCGGGAATATGGCTCGTTGTATTCTTACTGGAATTATGCTCGTTCCCGACGGGATCAACCGAGAATTTCTCCCGAAACACCTCGCCGCGGGCATACCGCGGGGGTAGCATCCGCCGCCTGAAGCCGCCGTATTAATTTCCGGGAGCGGTCCGATCTTCTCCGGAGCTTTTCACGGTTGCGGCTGCTCCGCTTGCCGCATGGCGACGATACCGGTAGTATGCCGCACACGCACCCTCAGCAGATACCATCGGGGCACCGAGAGGGTGTTCCGGGGTACACTCCCCGGCAAAAGCAGGGCAATCGGGGGGCTTTTTCTGTCCTTGAAGAATGGCACCAGCAATGCAGACGGATGACTCCTCGGCCCCGAGCCCCTCCAATCCAAAGCGTTTCTCCGCATCAAAGGCGGCATATTCTTTCCGAAGCTTCAGCCCACTCCGCGGCAGTAGGCCCATTCCCCGCCACACCCGGTCACTGGGTTCGAAGACTTCGCAGACTTTTTGCCACGCGATGGGGTTTCCTTGGGGCCGAACCGAGCGCGAGTATTGAATGGCCACCTCGGCCCGACCTTCCTCCAGCAGATCGACGCAAACGGCAATACCGTGAAGAATATCGAGGGGCTCAAAGCCGGTCACCACAATCGGCACCCCAAACCGCTGGGCAATCGGCTTGTAGTCTTCCACACCTGTGACCGTGCACACATGGCCCGCCGCCAAAAAACCGTGAAGCTGGCACCCCGGGGCGCTCAAAACGGCCTCCATGGCCGCTGGAACCAGCACATGGGCCACTAGGAGCGAGAAGTTTTCAAGCCCCAATTGGACAGCCTGAGCAACTGCCATCGCGTTTGCCGGTGCCGTCGTCTCAAAACCCACGGCAAAAAAGACCACCTGCCGATCGGGTAACCGCCGTGCCAGCGCGACGGCGTCCATCGGCGAGTAAACCACCCGGACATCACCGCCCCGCGATTTCGCCGTGAAAAGATCCCCCTTTGAGCCGGGCACGCGCAACATGTCTCCGAATGAGCACAAAATGACCCCCGGCGTCTCCGCCAATAGAATCGCTTGATCGATTAAAGAAACCGGGGTAACACAAACCGGGCAACCCGGCCCATGGATCAACGTGATTTGCTCCGGCAACAGCTGATCCAGTCCGAAACGGAGAATCGAGTGGGTCTGACCACCGCAGACTTCCATGATTGTCCACACTCGCGAGACTCGGGATCTAATCCGTTCGGCAACCTGCCGGATCAACGTCGGATTCCTAAATTCATCAACAAAACGCACAATCCGCCTCGTAAGCCAACAAGTTTGGGGTGACCGCGGACTACCGACGGACTCAAATTGGTCGACCGATTTTGGTGAAGCCCTTATCCCTTGTTCGTTTTCGGCAATATCGAGCTGCATTAACTTGATCAACAAAGGTTAGATAGTGCTAGATTGTAACGGTTTCGGATTCATTCTCTCCCGTTGTTGCAGACTCCTTATCTCCAATTGTTGTAACCCCCGTCCCTTCCATGTTTGCAAGCTCCTGAAGGGTTTGGAGCATTTCGTGAGCCTCCTGCTGGTCGAGTTGAGAGATGGCAAACCCCACATGAACGATCACATAGTCTCCGATCTTCACCTCCGGAGTATACATAAGGCAGATTTCTTTAAGAATGCCTCCTATCTCCCCTTTACCCATTAAAAGCCCGTCTTTGGTATAGATTTCTACCACTTTGCAAGGTATCCCAAGGCACATCGCTAAGTTTCCCACAAGGGTTTTGACGGTTAGCCTGAATTACTCAAGTTGCTCATTCCAGCTACAGGGCTGGACACGGTCCTATTAAAACCTGTTCGTGAAATCGATTTTACACCTCATGGCGAAGTCAAATTGGCCTGACAAAGCGCGGAAGCAACCCCGAGTTGACCCAAGGCAATCCCCCCATCCCCGGGCGGAAACAGACGTGGAATAACTGCTTGGAAGCCAGCCTTGCCTAAAAGTCCTAAAGCCAATTCGGTGAGGACCCCATTCTGAAAACAACCGCCGGAAAGTACAACTCGCTCAAGCCCCACCCACTGTGCCACCATCACGATGGTTTCGACCAATGCGCGGTGGAATCGCTCGGCAATCTCCGAAATTTTTACACCGGTCCTAAGGTCCTGGAGAATTGCTTCAATCATAGGCGCCCAGTCTACCATTACTGGGGATCCTTCGCGCAGTGAGATCGGATAGGTCGGCCACTCATTCCTATCATCCTTGATTGAGCATTGATTCGTAATTGAGCATTGATTAGGCTGCACCTGAAACTCAAGGGCCATCGCGGCCTGCCCTTCGAAACTCACCTGGCCCATCAAACCGCAAAGGGCCGCAACGGCATCGAAGAGCCGCCCTACGCTGCTGGTTCTCGGACACCGAACGCCGCGAGCAAGCATCCGCCAAAGGGTTTCCCACTCCGCAGGCTTGAAAAACTCTCCCAACCAACGGTAAGCCTCATCGGCTCGATCCGTCTCCCAAAGCTCGGCCAGAATTCCGAGTGCCGATCGCCGCGGTTCCCGAACGGCTCTCTCGCCCCCCGGAAGGGGAAATGTGCGGAAGGTTGCAACCCGACGATAACCGGTCCAATCCACCACGAGGAATTCCCCACCCCAAACTGTGCCATCGGGTCCATATCCGGAGCCGTCCCACGCGACGCCGAGGACCGGTCCTTCCCAATGATGTTCCATCATCGCGGCCACGATATGGGCATGATGGTGCTGCACACGGATCAACGGAATGTCCAACCGCCGGCTTAGACTCTCCGCTTCTAAAGTCGAGGCGTAATCGGGGTGCAAATCGCACGCGATAACTTCGGGCGCAGCCCGGAAAAAACTTAACAAATCCTCGACGGCGCGACGGTGAACCTCCAAGCTCAGCGCGTTATCAAGGTCTCCAATGTGGGCACTTAGGATGGCATCTTCGCCCAGCAACAAACCTACCGTATTCTTCAAATGCCCCCCTAAAGCCAGCACGGTTGGGCCCTTCTTCGCCAGATGGAGCGGGATGGGGGCATACCCCCGAGCTCGCCGGAAAAGTTGCAAGTCGCCCTTGATGATCCGCGCCACGGAATCATCCACCGGCCGCACAATCGGCCGATTGTGAATCAAAAAGGCATCGGCTAGCTCGCGCAGTCGCCTCAACCCCTCTTGCGGACTGATAGCCATCGGCTCTTCCGATACATTGCCGCTGGTACACACCACGGGTCGGGCCAGTTGGTCAATGAGTAGTCGATGCAGCGGCGTATAGGGCAACATAACGCCCAGATAAGGATTCCCCGGAGCGACTTCCTCGGCAGTCGGCGGTGTTCCTGCCGGCAAAGGAACCCGCTTTCGCAAAAGCAAGATCGGTGCTTGTGGACTTGTGAGATACTTTTCTTCAGGATCCCCCAGCACACACCATTTTGAGACTTCGCCTGGATCACCGACCATGATAGCGAATGGTTTATCGGGCCGACGCTTCCGCAAGCGCAATCGCGCTACGGCGGCCGGTTGACAGGCGTCGACTACAAGCTGGAAACCACCCAGGCCAAGCAAGGCAAGAGTCCCCCCCCCCGCCACGATCTTTGCGGCTTGACTTAACGCATCATCGCCGGAAGCTACCGGGGAACCTGCCCCATCCACTAGGGTCAAGCTCGGTCCACATCGCGGGCACGCTATTGGCTGGGCATGAAAGCGGCGATCATGCGGGTTGTAATACTCGGCCGCGCATGCCTCGCACATGGGGAAAGTAGCCATCGAGGTCTGCGGCCGATCGTAGGGAAGGCCGCGAATAATCGACCACCGTGGCCCGCAATTCGTGCAGTTGGTAAACGGATAACGGTAGCGTCGCTCACCGGGCGACAAGACCTCTTCGATACACTCCCGGCAAGAGGCCAAGTCGGCAGGAACAGTGGGAGCCGGCGGAGCGGAATCGCCACTGGCGACAATCTGAAACCCCTTCTCGTCGGATAATTGAGCCGGCACCTCGGAAATCTCAACGCCCTGGATTCTCGCTTGCAGGGGGTGGCTGGTCTTTAAATCGCGGCAGAACCCCTCGAATAAATCCACTGAGCCTTGAACCTCGATACGCACTTGATCGGCTTCATTCCTTACCCAACCTGATAAGTGATACTTATGAGCCAATTGGAAGACAAAGGGGCGAAATCCCACCCCTTGAACGATCCCGCGCACGGTGACTACCCAACGACGCACGGTAGTTTCCGGCGGCGCGCCTCGGTTTTCACTTACCATAAGTTCATTAGTCGGCTTAGACGCCGGCGTTACCATGCTAAAGGTTCACCAATGAAGGTTGGGGAGCCAAGTCAAAAATTGCGTAGCCCAGAGAGGCCGGAAAACAAATTGAGCTGATAATCCGGGCGGAGTTACTTTCGACCGTTTATTGTCGGTTTATCAACGTTTGCCACGCTCAAAGCCTTTAACGTGTTTCTTTCAGCCTTTAACGTCTTTCTTCGAAGACAACCGTAAATGGCCAATCAACGGGTACCGGGACAAATCAACACTTACTAGAACAGAAAACATCAAACCCGACCGTAATTCTACAGCTTTTTTGAAAACTTTGCCGATCGAAACTTTCTGGCGATCCGCGGCTCCGAAGCATATTGAACGGTGGGATGAACCGCGGTCAAAAATGTGCTTTGCCTTTCTGAATTCTAAGGCTTAATACCGAATTTTTGAGCTTTTGCCGGACTAGAATCCATCGACCGCTCTTCGGCACGGGCTGCCGAGTTGCTTCCAGGTGCCCGCTGCCCAGTCGGTTTCTCCCCCGAAGAAAGCCTCGCTCTTTCCGCGAGGAGGTCTCTCGGCCCCAGTCTCCGGCCACCCGCGGGTAAAAGACGTAAAGCCGCGGCTATAGGCTTATTTGCGAATGCGGTCTGCGGCGTCGGAAATCCCAAACATGCTGGGCAGAAACCGGCGTGGGTAAGTCATGCGGTCCAAGACACGGGGAATCCCATGGCATGAGGCTGCGCACAAGAGCATCTACGAATTCACAAGAGCATCTACGAATTAACGGCACAGGGAAGGCTTGAAACGACTGGGCCTCGGTACTCACGCGGGCGGATCATCACAGCAAAATCTCCGGTAGCAGGATTCAAATCTTTGGAGCCGCCGGTCTGTGGAGCCGCCTGCCGCTGGTCTCTCCTTGAGGGCGATCAACAAATATTCAGCGATCAACAGATATTCCAAGAAGTATTCCACCCGTAAAAACACTTAAAAGATTTTGGCGATAACGCCAGACAACCTCCCTCAGGCCATGATTTACGAGTGCCGGCAATTAAAGCCGGAGTTGCCATTATATTAAAAAGAACCAACTTACAGACTGAAACGCCGAATAGATGGTTACCAATCCCTCGCCGCACAAGGGTACTCGATAACCAAGTAAGAAGCTTTAAGTCTGCAAAAGACCAGAAGTGAATCATCGTGACCTCGCTGCCATCGAAGTATACATAGGTACACATCATCAGTTGCGCAGGGGCGAATTGTGATTTTTTTGACCGGCTTCATTCACTTTTCACCCGCTTCTTTCCTTACAGATTTCTAACACTCTCCTAACACTTTTCTAATCTTACCGCTCTAGACTTACGCCGGATGTTCGTTAGGCCGGTGGGTGAGCGAATTGAAAACCCGGGTCGCACCACCGGAAGATCTTTCCGGGTAATTACGAGATGAACTCTGTGGAGGTATCGATGCACGTGCGAATGTGTTCCGATCGTTTGTCTAACGCAAGACTGATGCATCAAAAGGTAAGCCCAAGGCATCAAAAGGGATTCACCCTGGTCGAGCTTTTGGTGGTGATTGCTATCATCGGCGTGCTCATTGGCCTGCTACTTCCCGCGGTTCAAGCCGCTCGTGAGGCGGCACGTCGCTCGCAATGCTCAAACAACTTAAAACAAATCGGGCTGGCCATACACAATTTCCAGGATACCTTCGGCCGCTTGCCGCCGGGTGCTCGCGATGGCGACCATCGTGTACCGGATGCCCTAACGGCCTGTTGCAACTCGCGCACCCGTTATGGCTGGAGCTGGCTGTACCACATCCTTCCATTCATGGAACAAAAACCGGTTTACGACATGGCCACCGACCAGCATGACCCGCCCACCCCCGGTTCAGGTCAGAATAGCCGCGAAGACGACGTGGCCCGGCAAGCCATCATCACCTATTACTGTCCATCGCGGCGATTTCCAGAGCCGCACGGTAGTGGGCGATTTTATCGCGCGGATTATGCCGGCAACGCCGGTGAGAGAGGTCCAGGGGGCATCCGAGAGACCGCAAGCGGCGGACTTCGCGGTGTCATTGTGCAAACCGATCGCGCAAAACGGCGCCTAGAGCTTATTACCGACGGTACAAGCAACACCTTGATGGTGGCCGAAAAGGCCCTCAATCCGAAAGCATTCGGCAGCGAAGGTGGGGACAACGAGCGATGGAATAATGCAGGTTGGGACGAGGACATTATCCGTTATGGTGCGGGTCGGCTCAGTAACGGAACCGAATACGGACTTCCGCCAATTCCCGACATCAAGGCGCCGCACGATCCCGGATCTGGATGGACCACGATTACCGATCTCGGTGGACGTACATGGGGACAGTGGCATCCATTTTTTGGAGCCGCTCATCCTGCGGGGATGAACGCATGCTTGGCAGATGGTAGCGTGCGGTTGATTCCTTTCACGATCGATGCGGAGGTGTTCCGCCGGTTGAGCCTGATCGATGATGGCCAATCAATTTCCGGATTCTGAGAATCTCGCTTGTGAGAAGCCCTGCCCAATCCGGAAAACCACCTTCTACACCGCTGGTTAATACCGGCGGCGGGACTCACCTGTGCCAAAGAATGAGTGTCGGGAGTGGGCATCATCCGAATATGCCGGGAATCGCATCCAGACCGTATGTCTAAACCCTGTGTCTGATTCGTCAATCGCAAGAACTTGAGAATTGTGATGAGAATTGTGAATGGTTAACCTTGGTTAACAGAAAGTAGTCTAAAGGGCCTAAAGAATGATGACATGGAAAGCGATCTTCATGAATCGGATCTTGACCGCGTGTTTGCTCGCTTCGTCCCTTTGTGTTTTGTTGAGCGGTTGTGGTTGTTCGAGCGGTGTGTCGGCTCCGCCGCCGAGTGATCCGGCAACTCAGGCCGCCATTCAGGCCGAGGACGCCGCCATCACCCAGCAGGAAAAGCAGCAGTGAATCTCGTGAAGTCTTGATCTGTGTTTCGTCAGATTTGCCCCAGGGGTAAGCCGATTTAACTTTTGACGTTGGAGCCAACTTAAGTTTTCGGAACCTAGGCTAAATAAGTCTTCGGTGCGATCGAATCTGCTGGGGAAAAGTAAAGTTCGGCAAGCGCAAATCGAAGATAATCGTTCCGAAGCCTATGGCAATAAGCCGGAGGTTTCGAGGCAAAGGCGCTTTCGGACTTCTTCGATCGCCTTGGGGATCCTGACAAGTAACGAAGCTCGAGAATGAACTCTCATAAGCAACTAGGTTACGCAACATAGTCCCCGGGGCGGATCAGTTTCGATCCGCCCCTTTCTTATCCCTCAGCCCTCCGCGCAACACTTGGTTAGTTAAGCTTTGTCACCGGCTTTAGCGGCTCCCACGGCCTGCGAGTCGGTAACCACCGCTTCTTTCAAGACTTTGCTCAATCCCTTTGGTAAACTTTTCGGCCGAAACTTGCCCCCGCCGCTATTTTCTGCCATCATCTTCGCAGGTATGCTGGCTACCTGCTGAATTCTTTTAAGTCGGTTTTCCCGGGGGCTGGAGCGATGTTCATGTTATTGCGGCGGGTTTGTCGGTCCGGATCGTGCGGTCGTGCAGCCGGGGGATTTACCCTGGTGGAGCTCCTTACTGTGCTTTCGATCATCGGCGTGCTTGTTGCGTTACTTGTGCCTGCCGTCCAGATCGCCCGGGAAGCGGCACGACGAACCCACTGTGGAAATCATCTCCGACAACTTGGGCTCGCCATGCATCTTTATCATGGAGCACGAGGGTGCTTCCCGTTTGGTTTCAGCGACCTTGAGCAATCTTGGCAGGCCATGCTCCTTCCCTACTTGGAGCAAAATAACTTGTACTTTACTCTCATTTTTCAGGAGGACGGTCCGGGGAATTGGGACTCGGGATCGCCCAATACCACGGCCTGTCAAACCGTGATTGCGGTGTTCCGCTGCCCGAGTATGGCGGCTCCCACCCACGTCGATTTCAACAACATTTCCCAACGTGTTCCGTCGAGCTATAACGGTGTAGCCTCGTCTTTGGCGGCCTCGGACGATCGAAGCACCATCCCCGCTGGAGGATACCCGCAGGTGGCCCTAGAAGATTACCCCCTCGATGGCATGCTTTTCGGCAATAGTTGCGTCCGATTTGAGGACGTCAAAGATGGGACAAGCCACACGGCACTTTTTGGGGAGATGCACACGGATCCTTTCATGATCAAAGACAATCAAGCTATGGACTATTGGTACATCGGTTTGCCGCAAACAGCCGGCTGGATACAAGGGGGGCGAGGGGGGACAGAGTATTCCGAGGCGATAGCCTCCACCTATCCGAAACTGAACGCATGGCGGGATTCAGCGGTCCCCGGTGTGCTTGCGGAGATTAGCTTCGGGAGTTATCACCCGGGGGGAGCTCAATTTTGCTTTGTCGATGGTTCCGTGAGATTGGTTGGCGAGGCGATCACGCCGGAGGGGTACCGCGCCTTAGGCTCACGAGACGCCGAGGCAGCCGGAGTCGGCTTTTAGAATTTGCGGCATTCGCTGTCGGAGGGAAGGGATTCGAGAAGGGACAAGTCTGCGGGCCATTTCTTCGAGAGGATGGGCAGATCCCGTTAGCCCTCGACTCTTTACCTGAGAAGAAAAACTCTTTACCTGAGAAGAAAAACTCTTTACCTGAGAAGAAAAACTCTTATACGATCGATCGACCTAAAACTTCGCTCGGTAACAGTCGGCAGGAGGGGTGAGCGGAGCCGGTACCCCTCACCGAGAAGCCCGAGATATTTGGGGCTGAACTTTGGCGTTTAAGCCGGAAGCGTAGAAATTTTCCGGTATCTTTCTAAGCCGTCTAATGCAGAAAGTTACTTTTCTCCCGCGTAACCAGGATTTCCGTGAGTTTCAGCATTTCCCGCGTGTTTTGCGCAGGCTACCGCACGGTGATTGTTGACAGGACTGGAAAGGAACGCCTAAAATCTCCGCTTTCATGTCGTGAGGCATCAGAGATCGTTTATGTGACACTTTTTACCTAAAAGACGTTTTACATTTACCAAAAAGATAAAAGAGGTTTTACATTCGCGTTGGGGTTTAAAGATGCATTTCCCTACAAAGAAATGAATGTATCTAAAAGCTGATAAAAAGTGCGCAGAAACAACTTGAATAACATTTTTTCTTCCATGGAATAAGTTTTTGTGCTCTCACTCGGAGACGGGATTGAAAGTTTTTCATCTCGCGAACGGAATCACAGATTGTCGAGCGGCAAATCGGCGGTCGGCAACCCCGAGATTGGAGGTGGTGTTTAGTCGGCATCCGAGTGCTCCTCGGCTCTGCCTCATGGAAAGATAAATTTCGTGGAAAAGGGGGCTTTTCCCGGGTTTTCGCGTTTTTTGGATTGGCCGACAAGTATTCGAAGGCCAAGACGAAAAGGGGGACACGAGGAAAAACCCGGATAGCATTCGGAGCAAGGAGGCTCGAGGGGGGTTGGCTCTTGCCGCCGTTCGGAGCGGCAGGTGGGGGGGAGCAAAGTAATCCGGTGCTCATCAAAGGCTCCTTGAGCACTGGAATATGCTAAGGTCTTAAGAAGCCGCGGAGTAAACGGGCAGCTTTCTGCCCGGGGATTCCGCTGAGTCAGATCCCACGCGAGGGGGACGGACGGAAATTTGCACGGCCTTGCTTGGGGCTAGCAAACAAACCGAGGATAGGCTGGAAGGCTTCGGAAGTTTCTGATTTTTAAAAGCCGAATAAGCAGCCGTAACACGCGGCTGAGAAGAGGTTCGGCAAAGATCAACACGGAGAGGATGATGATGTTCGCCAACTCGAAACTCGAGAGGTCAAGAAACGATGGGAATGGGCAAAGCGTGTTGAAGTGGATGATCATCGCCATCGTGGCGATTGCCGGTATGACCATCCCCACGCTGGCTTTCGCTCAGCAGGAGTCGGCCGGAGGTCAGGTGGCTTCGGGGGTTAGCTGGCGATTTGTGCCGTTTTGGCTGCTCAGTCTGGGGGCGTCTGCTGCCGCGCTTTGGTTTGCGTACCACTTTTTCCGTAGCATGCTCGAGTCGGATGAAGGCACGGAAAAAATGCGGCAAATTGCCCAGGCCGTCCGCGAGGGAGCAGATGCCTACCTCTGGCAGCAGTATCGCGTGGTGGCCATGTTTTTCGTGGTCATTGTGGTCCTGCTGAGCATCGCCGCCTTCGTGCTGCACGTTCAAAGCTACTGGGTACCATTCGCCTTCTTGACCGGGGGATTCTTCTCCGGGCTGGCCGGCTGGTGCGGAATGAAGACGGCAACCCTGGCGAGCAGTCGCACCGCCTCGGGGGCCCAATTCTCTTTGAATCGGGCACTTCAGGTCGCTTTCCGCAGTGGTGCGGTGATGGGCCTGACGGTGGTGGGCCTGGGCCTATTGGATATCTGTCTTTGGTTTTTCATCCTTTATTGGCTGATTTCTTGGTTTGGCTTCGAAATGAGCCTGGTGGATATCACGGTCACGATGCTGTGCTTCGGAATGGGAGCAAGCACCCAGGCACTTTTCGCCCGGGTCGGCGGGGGAATCTTCACGAAGGCGGCCGACGTCGGGGCTGACCTCGTGGGAAAGGTGGAGGCGGGAATTCCTGAAGATGACCCGCGCAATGCAGCCGTGATTGCCGACAATGTGGGCGATAACGTGGGCGACGTGGCGGGAATGGGCGCCGACCTATACGAATCCTATTGCGGATCCATCCTCGCTTCGGCGGCTTTGGGGGTGGCGGCTTTTGCCGGCGGCGAGATCCTCCCGCCCGAATTTCGCCACCCTGACATCATCCACCGTTTTCAATTGGCGGCCATCTTCCTGCCGCTAATCTTGGCCGCGGCGGGAATCGCTCTGTCCATCTGGGGTGTTTACTTGGTTCGCACCGACGATGAGCAAGCTACCCAACGCACCCTGCTTAAGGCCCTACGGCGCGGCATTTACTTGGCCACCGGTGTCACGGCATTGGCGGCGATCGTTTTGACCTGGCTACTGCTGGGCAGCAGCTTCATGGGAGTGGCCATCAGCATCATTGTTGGTCTTTTGGCCGGTGTGATCATCGGTTACTGGACCGAATACTCCACCAGCGAAGAATATCAACCAACCCGAGAATTGGCCGGACAAGCCCTTACGGGACCGGCTACGCTTGTCATCGGCGGAATCGCCGACGGAATGAAAAGCACTTGGGTGCCGGTGTTGACCGTGTGCTTCGCCATGCTTTTGGCGTTCGGCTTTGCTTGCAGCTGGCAGATTCAGGACCCCGAGTGGTTCGCGTTGGGATTGTACGGCGTGGGTATTGCCGCCGTGGGGATGCTCAGCACCTTGGGCATCACCCTGGCGACCGACGCTTATGGACCGATCGCCGACAATGCAGGCGGCAATGCCCAGATGGCAGGACTAGATCCGGAAGTCCGCCGCCGTACGGATGCTTTGGACGCGCTGGGAAACACCACCGCTGCCACGGGCAAAGGCTTTGCCATCGGTTCGGCGGCCCTAACCGCTCTGGCCCTCCTGGCCGCATATGTTGAAGAGGTGCGTATGGGATTTGTCCGGTGGCAAGAGTCGGCTTGCCGGGCCGTCACCGAACCGGGCTTCTACAAACTGACCGATACCTTTCTTGCCCATGTCATCGACGGCCCCGGGGGGCGTCGGATCGAGGGATATCTGCTTTTCCGTGATCAGCTCAGCGACCTCCAGTTGGCCGAAACCCATGTCGAAGAGCTTCGTCAAAAGGCAGCATGGGCTCTTCCGCCCAATGCGAAGCGGGTTTTGTGGACGGATATCGACTTCAGCCGGGGCCCTGTGCCTATCCCGAAAGCCTGTTTCCTAGAGAGCAAAGACCGCTTCGGCCATACCGTGGTGCGTTTGCAGCCGGATAGTGCGGAGGTTGCCGCGCGGCTGGTATCGGTGCACCAAGCCACCATGCCGGATTTCATGCGTTACTATGTGGCCAACCTCATGAACCCGGCCGTTTTGGTGGGAGCTTTCATCGGCGCTATGTCGGTATTTCTATTCTGCTCGCTGACGATGAAAGCCGTGGGCCGTGCGGCCTTCGGAATGGTCGAAGAAGTACGTCGGCAGTTCCGCGAAAAACCGGGGATCATGCAGGGTACGGATAGGCCCGACTATCGAACCCCCGTGGCGATCAGCACCAAAGCTGCCCAAAAGGAGATGATTCTACCGTCGGTGTTGGGTTTAGTAACCCCGCTGGCGGTAGGACTCGTCTTGGGTGTGGCAGGCGTAGTGGGGCTTTTAGCCGGCGCTCTGACCTGCGGTTTCTGCGTGGCCATCTTCATGGCGAATGCCGGCGGAACCTGGGATAATGCTAAAAAGCATATCGAAGGCGGTGCGCACGGCGGAAAAGGCACCGATGCCCACAAGGCTGCCGTGGTAGGAGATACGGTGGGCGATCCGTTCAAGGATACCAGCGGCCCCAGCTTGAACATTCTCATCAAGCTGATGAGTATGGTGAGTGTGGTAGCCGCGGGGTTGATCGTCCGTTACGCACTGAATTTGTTCTGACCCACCACGGGAAACTTGTGGGTGGTGCGGCAAATACGACGGCGGTCTGCCCAAAATTTGGATGACCGACGGCTGTCCCTCCAAAACTGGCGCTCCAAAAATTGGATGACTAGCCGTCAAAAATGATCCGTCAAAAATGAATTGACGGCGTCGGCGGTGCCGGGGAAACCGCCTGCGGAATTGGTGGAATGAAAAGGCTGCGATTCGTCGGCAAAGTTCAGCCACCCGAATAAAGCGGTCGTGTAACTCCCCGCGATTGTTCGGGGGACTGAAGCACGTCGCATGGTGGAATGTACGAACCTCCCCGCTCGAGCGCACGGAGCTCCCCCATTTGGCGTGAATGTTTTCCCAGAAAAAGCTCCGCCGGAACCGGAAGAGGTTTTCCGGAACAAGGCAAACAAAAATTCGACAATTCACCCTTTTGACCAATATTTTGGTGGAGCTGCTTTCCGCGGCTTTTGTGATCGAGCTGCTTTCTGCGGGTTTTCCTGCTAAGCACAGGTGTGTACCAGCACGGTAGAGACAGGGCAGAAAGCAGCGGGACCGACTCCATTCCAAATTTGGGAGTTTGTCGACCGGTAAAGAGAAGCTGTCAGTCAACGGCGATCGATGCGCTCGAAGTTCCGCTGCATCGATGTTCGACTTGCCGCTGGATCGATGCTGAATTTGGTAAGGGGTTTACGATCGGGAGCCGGCCTCAAAGACCTGGGCTATAGAGCGCGTCTCGCTCACTGCTGACGCCGTGAATCGGGTTGCAGACGACTCCCAGTAATGCCTTTGCACTTCTCAGCACGCCGATCTGGGGAATCCGCTTGACAAGTCGCCGGCGTGCTGGTAGTAAGATAAAACACATCGTTTTCTTCAGGAGCAACGCTTGGGGAAAAGTGCAGCTTCTCAGAGTGTTTGTTTGTTCTAGAGACGGTATGGTTAGTGGCACGAACACAAGAGTGAACAACGGGAGCATCATTGAGAAAAGAATCCCCTGAGTTACCCTCCCTGCCCTTGCTCGCTAGTCTTCTAGCGAGCACCACCTCCGCCGACCGCTTGCGTAATCTTCCCCGCAGATTAGCAAGCGGTCGGTTTTTTTGTTTTCTTACTGTTTCATTCTTTTTGGCGCTGTTGCATTTTTGACGCTGTTGAATTTTTGATGCTTTTGAGCGTATTCCCTGGCCATTCAAGGCCCAGCACAAAAGAAGCGATAAAGAACGTTGAAGGTTTGAGAATGGGTCCTGACCGAGCCGCAACGCAAAAGATAAAAAGATAAGAGGTACCAAACGCACAAGGTACGATGACAGACTGCCTCGCTCAAATAGACGACTATTTGCCTATTCCAATTACTCTTAATTACTCTTAACAACGCACTGGGCGTGGGTTTGGAAATCTTTTTTGTGGCCCAAACTTGCTACTGAAACTTGCGGCCCAAAGTTAGGAACTTAATGCAAGCCCATCCGGCCTCGAATTTGGTACGAACTTTTATGCAGCCACAAGAGCGTGGGTTACAAGATTGGGCTCCTTTTCGCGAAATTGCCGCCCTACCGCTTGATGAATCGATCAATTTTTGAGGCAAATGACAACAGATTCTGACGTGCCGAAACGAGCCTTACTGCGCATCCTCGTAAGAATTTATGGGAAGAACCCATCGGAGGAACTTTTTCGGAGCAATTCATTCTGAGGAGCGATTTATCCGGCGAATCTCACCCTCTCTTGTCACCGAAGTTAGCATTAACCTTGCGGGCTTTTCGCAAACGAATAAAATTAAAGGTAGCCGCAGGATAAAAAAAGCTAATTGAAAGCTAATTGATTGCCTTGCGGCGCGAAAGAAAAACCATCCGCCTATTCACTCAGTTGCAACACGAGGAGTGCTCAGTAGTGGCGCGACAGGTCGCGCGAAAGCAAGCTTCCGATTTGGCAGCATCCGACTCATCGCTTCATCGTGCCATGCTCGCGGCTCAGGTCGCCGCGGATTGTCGGGCACAGGACATCGTAATCCTCGAAATGCGGGGCCTCAGCGATCTATTCGATTTTTTTGTGATTGCCTCCGGAGCCAGCCGCCGGCAACTGCATGCCATTAGCGAGGAAATCGACCGTGTGCTTTCGGAACAAACGGGAGCCCGGCGTTTGGGTATCGAAGGTTTTACGGAAAGCCGGTGGATTCTCCTGGATTACGGGGATGTGGTGGTTCACCTTTTCGACCCGGAACTCCGGGGCTACTACGCCTTGGAAGATCTATGGGGCCAGGCGAAAAGAATTCCCTTCACGCCGAAGGTATCCGTTGCCCAGAAACGGGTGAGTTCCCCGGAAAATTAAAAGGGTGAGTTGCCTGAAAGACTTCAAGACTTGTAGTCGATTCTCAAGGCGGCATGCCGAAATGCGGAACCTGGGCGGCGGATCCTTGCCTCGCATACGCAGTGACGAAGTGGGCAAACGAACGCGCGTCCCTCATTCCTGAAACCATCCCCGGTTTTTGGCTTACCAATCGCGCGGGCAACTAGGCGGGCTGACGACTTACCTGCTGGGAACGGTGACTAATTGGGGGGCCGCTGACTCTTCCGGTTGATTCCCTCAGCCGTGCCTGCTACCTTGAGCAGATTAAACGCTCATGCCGTTCTAAATTCCGATACCGTGGTCATGTTTGCACACGCTCGGCCGTAACGGACTCAGCTTGCTACGATACCGGTAAGCCATCGCCGTTTCAATCCGTTAGGAAAAAGGGAATCCTTCACAACTGTCAACAAAGTTGCCATTAGTCTTCGCATAGGGATCTATGGGTGCACTTCGTGAATTAAAAAAGCGTTTTTCGGAGGCCTTGAGGGGGTTCGTGGATGAGCCAGAGACCTACCTGAACCAACTCCGCCGCAGTGGGGCGCCTCAATTTGGGGATTACCAGGCAAACCTCGCAATGCCGCTGGCAAAGCAGCTTCGGAAATCTCCCCAGGAGGTGGCTCGCACCTTATTGGACCGAGTAAAGCTTGACGATCTTTGTCAGTCGGTAAACGTCGCCGGTCCGGGCTTTATCAACTTGCGGCTCCATGACCGCTGGCTGGCCGAAGAGCTCGCACACGCCGTGGTCGATCCACGACTTGGCGTACCGCAGGTGGCCGAGCCGCGAACTTGTGTCGTCGATTATTCCGCCCCTAACATCGCAAAGCCGATGCACGTCGGCCACATCCGCTCCACCGTGATCGGCGATTGCCTGTGCCGCATGCTGCGATTTGTGGGCCATCGGGTGATCAGCGACAACCATATCGGCGATTGGGGCACGCAGTTCGGTATGCTGATCTACGGGTGGCGGCATTTTGCCGATCCGATCGCCTATCAACGAGATCCGCTGGCGGAACTAGGCCGAATTTATCGCCACGTCAATCAATTGGCCGAACAGGATCCTCAGGTCGCACAGAAAGTCTTGGAAGAAACCGCTCGGCTCCATGCCGGCGATCCGGAAAACGTCGCCCTTTGGCGGGAATTTGTGCCGCGTTGTCTGGCCGAACTCGATGCGCTCTACCGCCGTTTGGGCGTGCAATTCGACTATACGCTGGGGGAGAGCTTTTACCACGACCGTTTGCCCGATTTGGTAGACGAACTACTCCAGCGGGGAATTGCCCGCGAAAGCGAGGGGGCGATCTGCATTTTCCTGGACGGTTTCGAAGCTCCCATGATCATCCGAAAGAAAGACGGTGCATTCCTATACGCAACGACTGACTTGGCCACCCTGGTCTACCGTGTGAACACATGGCACCCCGATTGTATTCTGTACGTGGTTGATCATCGGCAATCGCTGCATTTCCGCCAGCTTTTCACAGCGGCCAATCTGTTGGGGTATAAAGCCCTTCAGCTCGAGCACGTAAGCTTCGGGACCATTCTGGGGGAGGACGGGCGGCCATTCCGCACCCGAGCGGGCGACACCGTTGCCCTGGAAGATCTTCTGGAGGAGGCGGTTCGCCGTGCCCGAGAAGTCGTCGACGCCAACGACGACGCCAAGCCGGACGGCCCTGAATTAAGCGAGGTCGATCGGGCTCGGGTAGCCGAGGTGGTGGGAATTGGGGCCCTAAAATACGCGGACCTGTCGCAGAATCGCACCAGCGACTACGTCTTCAGTTTCGACAAGATGCTGGCGATGACCGGAAACACAGGAACCTATATGCAGTACGCATACGCCCGAGTACGCAGCATTTTCGCCAAGGCGGGTCTGAATGCCGACTCTTTGCGGCAGGAAGGAGCCGCGATCCTTCTCACCACGCCCGAGGAACGGGCACTGGCCCTAGAACTAACTCGATTCGACGAAGCCATCGAGCTTGCTCTTACCGATTGGCGTCCCAACCAATTGACGGCCTATCTCTTCGATTTAGCCAACAAATACTCGGCCTTTTATGAGAACTGTCCGGTCCTGAAGGCCGAATCGCCGGCTCTGCGGCAAAGCCGCCTGCTTCTGTGCGATTTGACGGCACGCACCATCCAAAAAGGCTTGGAGCTTCTGGGAATCGGTGTGGTCGAAAAAATGTAACGATCAATCAAAAGAGATTCCAAAATTAACCCACCGCTCGGCGACCACTCCCTTCGGCGACGGAAAATCGTGAGGCCTCGTAGTGAGGCGGTCCACGCGGGGGAATTCATTTCTCAGGGACGACGCTTATCTCCATAGCATCGCGGGCAACCCACGGCAGGGTGACGTCGAACCACTCCGTGCGGCTTTTATAGTGTTTCCGCACAAACTCCAAGTAGTCTCTCATTCCCCGCTCGCCAATGCCGACGTTGTCGGCCACAACAACCGCCCCCGGAGCTAGCCGATCCTTGATCCCCGCCAGGCACGGGTAATAGTTCTGATAACCACAATCGAGAAACAGAAAATCCACCGGTCCTTCAATCTGCTTCACCAGCTCCCGCGCATCGCCGAGACGGACCTCCGCAAATTCCTCCAGGCCGGCCTGACGGAGGAATTCCCGGGCCCGTTCCACTCGCTCCGGAAGGATTTCGATCGAGATGATTTTGCCGCAGCCGAGTTGCTTCAACTCCTGGGCCATCCATAAGGTGGAATACCCAATTGCCGTACCACATTCCACGATCAATCGCGGTTTGTGCTCCCGAACTAGTTCCGCCAGACGCACCGCTTTGACGCGGCCGACCATCGGCACGGCCTCGTCGAGGCAAATCCGCTCGACCTTGTCAATTACCTCTTGGATGCGATCAGGCTGGTGGGTAGCGGAGGTGCTCTGCTCCCGCTCGCCGCTTGGTTTTGTTTCTTGGCCGCTTGCTTCGCCGCCGCCCAGGCAATCGAAAATCACGCAAAGGCAAGCCAAAAGCGCGAATATCGCCGTCCATCCTTTCATTTAGGTATCTCCCCTTTCTCTGGTTTTGCCACACGTTCTTCAGGACAGTAATTCAAGCACCCAATCAAGCAACTCTATTACCAACGAAAATGAAGCCGGTCAATCGTCACCCGCTTTCGAGGGCAAAGCAACTCCCGCCCGCGGACAAAACATCCCCCAAGCCGACCAGATACGAGTCCGGATGCCACCTCTCCGCATCGGTACGCAAAAAATCGCTGTAATTGCGTGTTTCCGCAAGGGCCCCGACCTGGATCCACTTTCCAACAACTCCAAACCCTCTCGGAAGTTGGACCTTTCTAGGGGACCCAAATCGCAAAACCCGTCCCGGAAGTCGGGCCCCCAAACGGCCTCCACCCCCACACCCATAACCATTCAAACCTGCCACCGTTCAATTAGATACTCGATTTGAATCCCCGCCTTCGCCCCTGAATATCCAACATTCACCCCTAAGAAATGTCCGGAAAACCCCACCACTGCCGCGCCTTTTTTCACCGATTGCGCCTACCCCGATTCCGGAGCTGAACAAAATACGGGGGATTACCCCGAAAGAACTCGCACCCCATCAGAGTGGTTCAGCAAATTACATCGATGAGCCATCCCTTCCGCGCTTGCACCGTCAAGCAGGAAATACATCCTCTTTGCGCGTCACCGAACGCCCCCTAATCTTAAATTCGCCGACCCCAAAAAAGTAGCGGAAAGGCCGCGAAACTGCGCACCCAACGGCATCGCAGGGCTTGTTTTCCCCGGGCTGAAACCCCACACTTTCCGGACGGCAAAAATTGAGGAAACTCCGGCGTCATTTTTCGCCTTCGAGTTTTCGAGACCCACAAGTCTCTGGGCACTTGTTCCCAGAAACGCCCCCCAAAATTTTCTTTGGGAAAGTGGTAATTTAACGCAGGGCAAGCCCCGAGAAATCATTTTTTTGCGACACCTTTAACCCCTGAATTTATGCCCGAGTTGCCCGAAGTAGAAGTCATGTGTCGAGCCGTCGCCGCGGTCATCGGCAGCCGCGTGTTGCGGATCGTGCGTCCCCGATCGCGACTTCAGCCCATCAAAATTCTGCCTAACCCGGCTTTGTTGAATCGTTCTCTCAAAGGGGGCTGCATCCTCGGCGTCGAGCGTCTCGGCAAACGCGTTGTATTTCACGTAGAGCCCGAACTTTACTTGGTGATCGAACCGCGAATGACCGGCCGATTAATGCTCACCAAGCCGGAAGACATGCTCCATCTTCGGCTTATCATCGAGGTAGATCACCCTGGTTACCCACGACTTTACTTCTGGGATTCCCGGGGATTAGGCGTAGTTAGCCTGCTCGATAAGGCGGAGTTGCAACGGCGCCTGGGTCCTGAAACCCTGGGTCCGGACGCCCTGCAAGCCTCCCTTGCTGAGCTGCGTGCACGCCTCGGGCGGACGGCGCGCCCCATAAAGGTCGCTTTGATGGATCAACGATTGATTGCGGGTATCGGAAATCTTTATGCCTCTGAAATTCTCTTTCGAGCCCGCATCCATCCCGAAAACCCGGCAAAAAGTCTAACCCCCTCGCAATGGCGTGCTTTACATCGTGCAATTCGGACGGTGTTGACGGAGGCGATAGCCAGCCTCGGCTCGACCTTAGCAGATGCCACCTACCTGGCTCCCGATGGTGGATCAGGCCAATTCCAAAACCAGCACAAAGTTTATCAACAAGCTGGAAAGCCGTGTTCGCGATGTAAAAAGCAAGAAATAATCAGACGGGTTCAAGCTCAGCGGTCCACTTTCTTTTGCCCAAATTGCCAACAACTCCCAAAATAACAAATTGCTTACTGTGACAATTGCTGCGATCCTTGCCGTTTTAGATCCCGATGTCTCGGAGGGCGCGATGGGCGGATAACCCCCTTGAGAAGCTATTTTTGCTTGTCAGCAATTGTTAATCGCCGCTGATTGTAAACGGTCATGATCAACATTCCTCAGGAAAATGCCGAACAAAGGTCTCTCGCATGAAAGCACGTACTTTCCAGCTACTTTCCGGAAAGGCTACTTCCCAAGGAGCGATGCTTTCGTAAGAGAAGGACCGAAGAATTCGCCCCGTCTTGGAAGCGGGCAGAGTGCCCCGATCTACATAGGTAGCCGCGCAGTAAGATGCCTGGCTAAAGCGACCAAAAATTAAAACATCAAGTAAAAGATCAAGTATCGTAAGACTCAAGCACACGAGTCCGCCGGCAAAAAGTCCTCCGCTTAAAAGCCGTCAAGAAGTCCCCCGTTGGAAATATGAAAGGTAAAAGCTACGAAAAAGAGAAAAAACGGAGAGTCCAGGGGAACCTTAAAGTATGCCCTACGAGCAAGCCACAGCCATTGTGCTCAGGAATGTTCCTTTCAGCGAGACAAGCCTGGTGGCGACCCTTTTTTCCTTAGAATTTGGAAAGATACGGGGACTGGCTAAGGGAGGAAGGAGACTCAAAGGGCATTTTGAGGGTGCTCTTGACCTACTCTCGCTTTGTCGGATAGTCTTCGTCCGCAAAACATCCGAAGCTCTCGATTTATTCACCGAGACCAAGTTGCTGCGTCGCTTCCCTTCCACGGAGACCGATTTGCCGCGAATCCTCGTTGGTTTTTACATGGCGGAATTGATAAATGAACTTACTCAAGATTATCAGCCTCATCCCCAGTTATTCGGATTGGCCGATCGCACCCTCGAAAAGCTCCCCTCGGAGGAAAAAATACGAGCTCGAATGTTGCATTTCGAGTTGTCGCTTCTGAACATATTAGGGTTTTTGCCAAGCTTGGAAATATGCACAGAATGCGGGGAATCAGTTGGATGGGACAACTCTGTAGCTTTTAGTGAGATAACCGGTGGCGTAATTTGCGAAAAATGTCAAAGCGGAAATCGGGCCACGTTCCGCCTATCGGTCCCATCTCGCCGAATCATGTATGCCCTTTCCCAACCACCTGACGCAGAGCACGGCGAGTCGGGGGCTTCGGAAGATCTTCGCCGCGTTAATCTTACGGCAAGGGAGTTTTACGAAATCCGCGGTTTGGTTTCGCACTACGTATGCACACTCTTGGGGAAGCGGCCCAAACTTTTTCCGCTTTTTGAAAAAATTGGACTATTCCGATGGGATCCAAGGGAAGCCGGCTAGGTGAGCCGAAACATTGCCGGCGCCCGCAGTCGGCAAACCATCTATCCGTCAAACAAGGAAAAACTAAATTCTCGTCTCACTAAAATTTCGCCAATTGTTTAGAGTTACTCGTCCAAAAGTTCACTCGAGCCGTATTCTAGCGGGAGACACCCGCCTGTCACCGGCGGGCCCCTTTACGATCAATCCGACGTACGATCCATGTACCCAGCAAGCTACTCAGCCAGGAAGCAGTGGCAATCTTGGGTAATTTTCACAATTGCCCCCACGATTTTGGCTACCTGTTTCGGTTGTGCAGGGGGGCCCAATGTCCGGGCCTCGGGTAAGCTACCTGGCTCCACACAAGGCGGTTGGAGTTTTCGACTCAATAATCAACCCGAACCGGTACTCCCTCAGCAGCCTCAACGCTGGGGATTCGGAAACACTCCACCGAGTTGGCGACCACAAAGTGGGCATAGTTTCGGAAAGATGCTGCCGGTCGGCTCAGGCGCAAACTCCCCAGCCCAAACCGGGGCCATTGAAAAAGCTCGCTTCGACGCACAAATCGCAGAAGCGCCTCAGATCCTCCGCGCTCAAGATGGGGGCTCTACAGGCGGACCTTCTTGGCTTGAGTCATTGGGTGACCGGTTCAAGAAGCTTTTTCAGCGGATGACGGGCACGGAGCCGAATGATCACATCGCCCGAACCTTATTCGACGAAGCTCTCGAACTTTATCGCAGTGGCCAGTTCGAAGATGCAGCGCGGCGCTTTGAGCGTGCAGCTTCTCGGGCAGCCGACCGAATACTCCGGGAAGAGGCCCTCTTCTGGGCGGGGGAAAGCTGGTTTTATGCCGACTTTTACCCCAGAGCAACCCGCTGTTATCAAAAGCTGCTGAAAGAATTCGAATACACAAGGTACCTCGATCCAGTCGTCTATCGCGAGTTTTTGATTGGCCGATATTGGGAGCAAATCGGGCTCAAGCGTCCGCGATTTCTTTCTCTTCAATTTACCGATCCGACCCGCCCGCGATTTGATACCCTGGGCCATGCCCTCAAACTTTATCAAACGATCCGGACTCACGATCCCACTGGCCCACTGGCCGACGATGCCCTCATGGCCTCGGCAAACCTTCACTTTGTGCGAAAGCGCTTTGCCGATGCTGCCGCCGAATACGATCTCCTCCGCAAAGAATACCCCAACAGCGAGCACTTGCTTGATGCCCACCTATTAGGACTTCATAGTAAATTGTGGATTTATCAGGGGCCGCTTTACGACGGTACACCGCTTCTGGAATCTCGCGAGCTTACGCTGCAAACTTTGCAGCTTTTCGGCGAAAAGTTGGGCGAGGAACGACAGAGGTTGCTGAGGCTTGAACGGGAAATCGAGGAAGCCATTGCAGATCGCGACCTCGCCCTGGGCAAGTTTTACGAGCGGAAACGCAAGTACGCCGCAGCCCGATTCTATTACGAGTCGGTCATTGCCGAGCACCCCATGACCGAAGCTGCCGAAAAGGCAAAGATACGATTGGATGCCATCCGCGAGATGCCCGACAATCCGCCCAACTACTTCGCGTGGCTTACGACGATTTTCCCCGAGAAGCGATGACGTTACCGACTCCTTCCCAAAAAAACAACGCCCACAAATCACGCGGCAATAAGTTCCGAAATTCAGGCGGTCTTTGCAATGAGATGGTAAAGCCGAAATTGAAGAAATGCATAAAAACACCGGCTCACAAGCGCGGAGTATTCGGGAAGATGAAAATCCGGAGGTGTGTTCCGTCAAAGCCGAATTCAAATGCACCCAACGCGTTCCAACTTGCACAACGTATTCCATCAAGCGGATCTAATTTTCGAGAGTCTCTGATGGCTTCCTTGCGGGAACCATTGCCGCTCGACAGCACCACAGGTGAATTCGAATTAGCATCGCGAATTTGAGAAAGCAAACGACCGGGGGAATTTGTTCCGGTTTTCGGCGGATTAATGAAGCGTCTAAACTCACGTGAAACGATACTTCTTTATGCGGATTACACCGTTGGGAAGGAAACGGTGCCGACATTCTTTTCTCATCGATCGCAAGTTCATTTCCGGGTCCAGACGTCAACGCAAAACCCCGGCGGAATTTCCCCCAGTTGGGGGATGTTGGTGTCGATCATTGCCTCGGTATGCCTTGGGGCCGGATGTGCCGGTTATCAGATCGGTCCACAGGGGTTATATGCGCCGCATATTCGCACCGTGTATGTGCCGGTATTCGAATCGGATAGTTTCCGCCGGCATCTCGGCGAACGGTTGACGGAAGCGGTCATGAAACAGATCGAAATGCAAACCCCCTATAAAGTGGTGGGAACTCCTGATGCTGATAGCACGCTCCTTGGCCGCATCGTCACGGATACCAAGCATTTGGTCGTGGAAAACCGCTGGGACGAGCCGCGGCAATTGGACTACCGCTTGCAAGTGGAAGTGCGCTGGGTGGATCACCGGGGCACTTTGCTGGGTGAGACCAAAACGACGCTGCCTGCCGATGAAACGTTCCTCCTCACCGGATCGGCGATCCTCGCGGCCGAGCTGGGCCATTCGGTCGCAGTCAGCCAACAAAAAGCGATCGAGCGTTTAGCACGGCAAATCGTGGGCATGATGGAAGCACCTTGGTAGCCCAGTTGCCGACCGATCTCTTGGGAAGCAAGACCTTCTTGGAATGGAAGCGAGATCATCTTGGAACTAAAGAACCGGTCCCCGGAGATCAAAGATTCTTACTCTGATGGCTGATTTCTAGGACTGACGCCGGTGCGTAACTCCACGGAGTCATCAACCGGTTTGCCCGCGGCAGTCTCGACATTCGCCGGATCATTTCCCGCTTTGCTACCCCATGATTTTGCCCCTTGCGGAATGCTCCGTGAGCTCATGCAACGCTCCGTGACCTCGCGGAATGCCCCTGGGGTCTACGAAATGCTTTTGGATCCTCACGGAACGCGATCTCTCTCGTCTTTGAAACGTCCAGAGGAGAAATAAGCTTTCCCCCGGTCCGGCAACCCGCTCAGTGAATCTCAGCTCGGCGCGGACTCTTTGCTTCGCTGGCTACGCTCATTTTGCGGAGAAGCCTGTGTATCTCTCACATCACTCGACAACTAAGGCAATAGCAGCGGTGCCATGCGAAGGCTCCTCCTCGGGCAAATCCGGTGTCGGCCCACCGAGTGCCCCGGCGCATTTATCCCGACCAGGTACGTATCCCTCGAGAGGGCGTAGCCAACCGCGGGAGTGAGGAGGAAGCAAATAATATCCAGACGATGTTTCCGACGCCTCCGCAAATCTTTCAGGCTTAAGCCCTTCGGACTCCGGCCCACCAAGGCGAGGATTTCCCGCAAGATCGCCGTGAGCCAATAACGGGGTAGGTCGGAGGCTCCGGAGGGTTGACCGCCTGCAAAATTTGGCAAGGGATAAAATTAAGGATCTTCCTGGGGCTTTTGCGGGGCCAATCGCAGGGCAATCAACCGGATGGGGCTGCGTCCTCTTGCGAATCCAGGCAAAATAAAGTTTGCAACGGGAATGCGGTCGGTATTCAGCTCGTTTGGGGAATAACGGAAAATAAGGTTTTTTCAAACAAAAAGTTACCCTACGCCACAAGTTTTTTCAGGCAACGCAGTCTAAAAAAGTTTTTCGTGTGCATGCGGGAGGATTCAATCCGCGAGGAGGCTCGTTCGGTGGGAGAAACAAAATCGGCCGCGAGTTTGCCCGGCCAACGGATCCTTGTGATCGACGACGAGTCGGTCGTCGCGCTGAGTTGTCAGAGAGTGCTTCGGCCCGAAGGGCACCAGGTCGAAGTCTGTACCGATCCCCGGCAGGGGTTAGAATCGGCACGCTCTGGGCTTTTCGACATCATTCTTCTCGACCTGCTGATGCCCGGCTTAGACGGGATGGAGATTTTGCGGGAACTGAAATCCCAAGGGGTGGAAGCCGAGGTGATCATCATAACGGGCCATGCTACGGTAGACACGGCCGTGGAAGCCATGAAATTAGGAGCGGCCGACTATCTGACGAAGCCCTTTACGCCCGACCAACTGAGAATTGCCGTGCGAAAAGTAGCGGAGCGGATGCTTTTGGCACGCGAGAACGTAGCGCTTCGTCGCGAGTTGGGTTTGGCCGCGGGCTTGGAGGGGATTTTGGGCGAAAGCCGGGCCATGCAGCAGGTTTTTGCCCTGATTCGGCGTGTCGCCCCCACCGACGGAACCGTCCTCATTACGGGCGAGAGTGGCACGGGTAAGGAGATGATTGCCCGGGCCATCCACCGGTTAAGCCGCCGAAAGGACCAGCCTCTTTTAGCCTGTGATTGCACGGCACTTGCCCCCACGCTTTTGGAAAGCGAACTTTTCGGTCATGTGAAGGGTTCCTTCTCGGGGGCCATCGCCACCAAGCAGGGGCTATTCGAAGTGGCCCACCGAGGCACCCTTTTTCTCGACGAGGTGGGGAACCTGACGATGGAGATCCAAAGCAAGCTTCTTCGCGTGCTGGAAACCCGGCGTGTGCGAAAGGTCGGCGACACCCAGGAGCACGAAGTGGATATCCGCCTGATTGCCGCCACCAATCGCAACCTTGCAGAGATGGTGCAGGAAAATCGATTCCGCGAGGACCTGTACTATCGCCTCAATGTGGTGCCGGTATTCGTGCCACCCCTGCGCGAACGCCACGGGGATATTCCCTTGCTGGCAGCGACTTTCTTAGAGCGGATTTGCCAAAAGAACGACTTGCGGCCCAAGCGGTTCAGCCCTGAAGCGATGGCCCTGCTGGAAAATTACCCCTGGCCCGGGAATGTCCGCGAGTTGAAAAACGTCGTTGAACGCATGGCCATCCTGTGGGAGACCGACGTCATCGAACCACACCATCTTCCGCCTGAAATCCGGCAGGCTCCCGCGCGTCCCACCCCTTCGAGTGTTCCCAGCAGTTGGGAAGAATTGAAGCGTATCAAACAGCAGCTCAAAGATGCAGCCGTTCAAGACTTGGAACGACGGTTTTTAATCCAGGCTCTCGAACGCTGTCGGGGCAATGTGACGCGTGCAGCCGAAATGGTCGGTTTGCAGCGCACGAATTTTCACAAACTGATGCGCAAACATGGACTAACCTCGGAGCAATTCGGCGGCTCCTCAACGGGCGAGGCCGTGGACAACTCTTAATTGTTTAGAAAGCACGATGTTTAGAAAGCACGATCGGTGTTCTTTAGAAAACACGATCCGTCTGCTTTAAAAAGCACGATCCGTGCTGGTGCCGGCAACCGTGCGCAGGTTGCACGACTACCGCGTCTGTGGCATCGCGAGCAGTCGTTTCCCCACCCGATTCCCCTTCTTGTATCCGCGGGAAAACTACGGTGAATCTGTTTTTTGGGGATAAGTCACCAAATTACGATGCACCCGATACGATTCGCCAGAATTCGGCCGCAACGATATCAGACCGTCTCGCCCATATCTCGGCGCGGGAGGGTTCACCCGGAATGTCGGCGTTTTGAACCTCCTCTTCCGAAAATCTTCATACTCGCGCCTTTGGAAAAGATTTTGGCTCCGCCGAGGTTGCTTCTGCCGTCAAAGTCAAAAAAGCGGGGATAAGCGGTCCCTTTCGGCTTCTTGGAGAAGGTGTCATGTGCCAGATTGTGTCGGATTTCCGCGAGCCATCGCTCCGCAAACCCGGAAAGCCAAATCACCAGCTATTCGGCGAAATCAGCTCCAAACGCCCTGGGGTGGCTTTCGCGCGGACTGCCCCCGGAAGCGTGATTTCTTTGCCTCGACCTTTGCCTTTCGCGTGATTGGGTTTTGCCCCGCCAGGGGCATGCGTGCTGCATTCCGGGGACCGCAAAGCGTCATCTTGTATCGTACCGGCGTCCGCCTTGGGGGCTTGCGAGATACGGCGGCGATCCTCGGCCATCGCATCGGCAGCTCGCACCAAATCGGTGAGAGCCATCCAGTGCCTTCGCGTCATATCACGCAGTGACCAACCCCGATGGAGCCAAATGTGCCTTAATAGCTCGCTGACCAAGTAATCGGGAATATTTCGTAAGGGTTTTGTGCGGATAACCAGCCGGCCCAATTCCGGATCCAAGACCGCTTGCGCCTCGAGTTGCCCGACTTCCCGCAGAAGGTGGCGGAAAAGCTCCCCGGCGAGTTCCCCCAATCGCAGGATAGCTTCCCGGACCTTCGGACGGTATCGCTGCTCCAAAAGGGGGAGCAATTCGTGGCGAATTCGGTTTCGCATGAAGCGAAGGTCGGTGTTCGACCAATCCTCACGGAAGACCTGCCCCACCGATCGAAGGTACTCAAGAACTTCGATCCGATGAATACGAAGCATCGGCCGAATGACCCGCACTCCTTGCCCCAGCGGACGCACGGGATTAATCCCGGCTAAGCCGCGAATCCCCGTTCCTCGCAAGATACGATCCAAAATCGTCTCCACCTGGTCGTCGGCCGTATGGGCCGTGAGCACAAACGGTGCTTGGCACGTCAAGGCGATATTGCGCAGGAACTGATAGCGGAGCCGACGGGCTTCCCCTTCCAGATTGGAACCTTGCGACAATTGCAGAAGCGATTCACCGGGCCGCCCCACCTCAAGTGGCACCCGCAATTCTTGACATAATGCCCGGACAAACCGCTCGTCCTCGTCCGATTCTGATCCCCGCAACAGATGATTAAAATGAGCCGCCGCTAGCCGCATCTCGTGACCGGTGGCAAGCTCCACCATCCCCCTTAAAAGAGCTACGCTGTCCGGTCCGCCGGAGATGGCGACAACCGTCGGTTGCCGCTGCCATCCTAGCTCTTCCAACGCCTGGGCCAATTGCCCGACGAAGCTTTTTACCTCGCCCTTCGACATGTACAAATCTTCACCCATGATATGGCAACAGAAGTGTTATCGGATTTGCGTCCGTTCACCCCCCGGTTGCTTCATTACACCAAGTGCGATCGAAGTAGCGAGCTAGATGCGATCCAATTGATACGGTGGTCGCTGAGGTCTTGAAAGCCAGCTTTCGGCCTCGGTATCACCGATGATCTTCTCTTGTTCAGGATCCCAGCGAATCGGGCGCCCCAGTCGCATCGAAATATTCACCAGGTGGCAAGCCGTAATGGTCCGATGCCCCACAAAGACATCCGAAATCGGCTTTCCCCTGCTCTTCACGGAATCGAAAAAGTTCGCCATGTGATCGTCACTCGCTTCCAAGCGAACGGCATCCGCAGGCAAGGGTTTTTCCGCCAGTGCTTCCACGGGCTTTCCGAAAACACCGCCCCGGTTCACAAACACGCGACCTTGATCTCCGATGAACATGATCCCATTGCGTTTTTCATTTTTCCATTCTTCGGGAACCCCCGCAAATAGCTCCGCATCGGCTTGCGGCGTAATGTCCCCCTGAGCCATGCTTGCCAAATACTTGTCATCCCGAGCCACCAAGAAAAGCAGATCGATCGGTCCGGGATAACTCAATCGGGCCACGAACCGATCCGGATTATTAAAGCAATCGGGCTGCCCGTGGTTAGGAAAATACCCTTGAGCCTCCACTTCTCGCGGGCCGGTATGCTCGACGTTCATCCCCCAATGGGCAATATCCATATGGTGCTGGCCCCAATCGGTGACAATTCCCCCGGCATACTCGAACCACCAGCGAAAGTGGAAATGGGTCCGCATCGGATGGTAAGGCCGCTCCGGGGCCTGACCTTGGTAGAGATCCCAATTCAATTCCGGCGGAACGGGCTGCCCGGGGAAAGGCCCACCCTTTGTGGTCCAAAAGGGGAGGAGAACGATCACCTGGTGAAGTTTACCGACTCGGCCATTGCGTACCAGCTCGCATGCCAGCCGAAATGGGGCCTCGCTCCGCTGCTGGGTCCCCACTTGGACGACTCGACCGGTTTGCTTCACCACTCGGCAGAGGAGCTTACCTTCATCGATAGTCAGCGTGAGGGGTTTTTCCGTGTACACGTCTTTTTCGGCTTTGCAAGCCGCGACATTAATCAGCGTGTGCCAATGATCGGGGGTGGCGTTGATGACCACGTCTACGTCGGGACGATCGAGAATTTTTCGATAGTCCTGATAAACCGCCGATTTACCCTCGAAAAACTGCCGCCCCTGCTCGGCATACCCCAAATCAGCATCGGCCACTGCCACCACAGGACCAAAGCGAGCCGCATCCTTCGCGAGGGCACGTCCGCGACCTCCGAAGCCGACCACAGCTATTCCCGGCCTTTCATTCGGGGAAGCATATCCAGCCGCCGCACCCGATGGACGAATGAACACACCTCCTGCCACCAAGCCGAAGCCCCCGGCAAGACTTGCCCCAAGCCACCGCCGACGAGTAGTCGTCTTTCTGTTGCCGATCCTCTCCAAACTCTGGGAGATTTTCTGCTCGCAAGAATTCGACGAATGGAAGCGAAAACGTCTTTTATTCATGGTCAGGTTCCTTTAATCGCCATTCGTGCCGTATCCAAAATATTCTCAGAAGTCTGCCACCACCTTGCCGCAGAGATCACCCCACGCACTCAACTTCACGCCCGGGGGATCACCCCATTCAAGGTCCTACGGCACGCCGGAAATGATCAAAACTCCGACGCCTAGCGACGCCAAACGCCCCGCAAACCTCCCCGGCTCACCGGACTAAGCGACCTCCCGCGACGACGCCACCACCGCGGGGCTTTAACGTGATCCTCTTCAGCATAGCCCGCTTGATGCTTCGGCCACTTGCCGGCAAGCCGGCCCTATTTTCTTACCACTTTCCCGCGAATTTTTTGGATATGCCCAACTTTCGCCCGAGCAGATCCCGGTTCTAATTCTATTTGGTGAATTGGTGTGAAACCACCTCTTGTACTGACGAGAACGCAACTATCGCTCGTGTTTAGGATACGATGGGTTGCAAAAAATCGATGCTTTTTCGGATATTCTCCTCAGTGCCGTAACACTCGATCGACACCACTCCGGACCAATCGGTTTGCCGCAAGAATTCGAGGCAACGGCGGATATTCTCCGCATTGACCCCGCCTCCAATCGGAACTTCACTGCACGCAATTCCCGTTTCTTCGCCCCGGACGGTGGCGGCGAGCTGAGGACTAACATCTTTGATATGGGCATGCGTTAAGTATTTTCGGAAACGTTTCAAGTACTCCACCGGATCAAGACCTGCAATAAAGGTATTTCCGGTGTCCATGTTAAAGCGCAAGTACTCCGATTCAAAATGGCGGAAAAGCCTTTCCAAAAAGTCCCCGTCCGTCGTGTACGGCCCGTGCGGTTCCACATTGATGATTATTCCGTAGTCCTCGGCCCACGACAAACACTGTCGGTAATTTTCGCAGGTAATGCGGAAGACTTCGTCGCGGGAATAGCCTTCGATCTCGAACCCACCGTCCACCGTATCCACCATCGGACAGCCGATCTCGGCCGCGAATCGAATCGCTTGTTGGACGTACTGCACCCCGAAGGTCGATCCCTCCGGGCCCATCATCGGATAAGAGGCGTCGATCTGCGAAATTTGGAGTCCCAATCGGTCGCAATACCGTTTCAATCGACGAGGATTCGATTGCAGAGAAATACTCGGCTCGTAGCCCATGGCTTGGATAAAATACTGGCCATGAATCACGGCGAACTCGATGTGTTTCAGTCCCAACTTTGCCGCCGTCTCTGCCGCCTGCTGAAAACTGCCGCTCAAAGTTCGCCAATTGTCCGTGTGAAGTCCGAGGTCGATCATCGGGCTCACTCCTCCTTCGTTTTGGTTTCGGTCCTCTTGGTCCGCACCTCGCAGGAACTAATCTACATTCGCATCCTGCCGAATGCGAGCGGCTCAAAGCTGAGCTATTCCCTTTTTCGACACGCCTGCAAGGAGATCAGCCGGGTTCTCCAAGGCCGCAAGCAAATCAGTCGGGCGCAAACAACCGATCCATTCTTCCCTTTATAAGGACACCTTTCCTGTATAAGGGCACCGGTCAAACAAAGCCGGGCATATCATCATGAATTGCCATCGGCCCACCGGCCCGATTCGCTTCGAAAGATTGCTCTTCGGAGCGCAGGGTTTGTGCTACGTTCTCCCCGGGGTTATCATTCGGCGTGTTATTTACGCGATCAAAAAACTCGTCGGACTTTTTGCTGCTTAAGTAACGGGCAACCTGATCCGCACACGAACAACGTTTCACGGGTCGCATTTTATTCAGTGTGCCGGGGGGTTCGACTTGTGATTACCGTCGGCTAAAACCGCAGTGCGAATTCTGCTCCCCATGCAGGGGTTAGTCTGCCACGATGTGTGCGAAGCAATCTCGAAAATGCTTTTGCTCCCACTGAAGGGGGTTAGTCTTGCCATATTACCAAAAATGAAAAACACATGAATTTTGCCCCCTATGCAGGCGGCTAATTTGGAATCTTGCTTCCGTTTTGGCCAAACGTTAGCATATCACTCAAGCCAAAAAAAAGGGGTGTGGGTATGAAAAAAGCAGCCTTTCTTTTTGGGGTGATCACTCTGGTAGTAGGATGGACGCGATTATCGGAAGCCGAAGCCATCGTCTATCCTGCCCCCGCAGGTGCACCCTTACTCGAGCAATTCGTCGTCACGGTGGACGGCAAACCGGCACCCGTGTATGCGGGTTCACCAAATCGGTTTTACGGGTTTTGTCAATTCGATGTGGTCGGGCCCGTCCAAGTCGAGGTGAAAACAACCTTAAAACTGTCCTCTCCGCGTTTGATTCCTGAGCGGCTCGGGATTCGTCCCGTTACGGAAGACAACGCGGTGCGCTTTAACTTGCCCGGTCCGTGCCAGGTGACGCTCCTGCCCGATGGTTCCACGCCGGAAAACGCCCTCCACCTCTTTGCCAACCCGTTGGAGCAAAGCCGTCCTCAAGCGGGCGAAAGCGGCGTGATCTACTTCGGGCCGGGGATTCATAAAACCGACGTTACGCTTGAAGACAATCAGCAGCTTTACCTGGCCGGCGGAGCGATCCTCAAAGGAGCGGTCACCGTCCTGGGCAACAATGCAAAGATTGCAGGCCGGGGAATTATCGATGGCAGCGATTGGGGCCATTTCGAACGCAGGGAGGTGCCCATTCGGATCCGCGGGTCCGGCACCACCGTTGAAGGCGTGATCGTTCGCCTTTCGTGGCGGGCCGGCATTTCCATCATTCGGGCCAGCGATACACGCATCGTCAACACCAAAATATGCGCAAGCCGCTTTGCCAACGATGATGGCATCACGGTCACCAACGCCGACAACGTCGTGGTCACCGACTGCTTCATTCGCACCGATGATGACTGCATCGCCCTGAAAGGCTACACCGCGGATCGCCGTGACGTATTCGCCTGTTTATTCGAGCGGTGCCAGCTCTGGTGCGATCGGGCAAGGATTATCCTCGTCGGTCACGAAACCATGGTCCACCATATGAGGGATATCGTGTTTCGCGATATTGACGTGCTCAAATACTCGATGACACCTTTCCTGATCGAGCCCGGCGAGTTGGGAACCGCTGGCCCCAATATTTCGTTCGAGAATATCCGCCTCGAAGGTTGGGGGAATAGTACCAGCGCCTTAATTCAGGTCCAGCCGACCGTCAACCGATGGATGCAACTCAAAGAGCCCGGCTTTGTCGAGGGGGTCCGCTTCCGAAATATCACCTTGGTGGGTAAACACAATGGGCCCTGGGTTTTGATACGAGGCTACAACGAAAAGCACACCACCAAAGATGTCGTGCTCCAAGGGATATTTATCAACGGGCACCCCCTCAAGCGAAATTCGCCGGGGGTTACCGTGGGTCCGTACGCCACGGGTATCCCATTCGTTGATCCTGCCGATTAAAGAGGCCCCTACCGCGGGCAACCCTCTGGCTGCACTTTGTGGCACGAGATTGTGCTGGGTCCGGCCCCCGCCGCGGGGCCGGTCCTACCGCGGTTAACGCTTTCCCTCCCCTTCACGGCACCGCTCTTCAGGAGAATGGCAAGCTCTAAAGCGTAATCGGCACATGATGCATTTGCCAAGAACAACCTTTCGCTAACGTTCGGTATCTACGTCCACACACCAAGACATCCGCCGGGCAAAATCGGCCTGGAACTCAGGACGCCACCGGCTTACGGTGGTGCGTGGGTCGAAGCTCTCGGTGCGCGGCAAATCGCGGTACCAACCGTCTGCCTCCCGTTGGTATTGTCCCCCCCAGCCTGGCTTGCTGGGATCGTTCGGATCGTTGCCCCCGCGTGGCAGAAAGAAAAACCAGGACGGAGTATCCCCTTCTTTTAAGCAGCCATGAGGATTCGGCGCGGTCCAAGTTTTTGTCGGGTACAATTCACCCAGCGGACCCCGCGAAAGTACGTGTTTTTCGACCCACTGGCGGCTTGTGAGCGATTCGTCGCCCGTCAAGTACATCCCCCGATAGGTGCCCTCGCGTTTATCGCGGCCCGGTGCGGCCTTCGAAAGGATATAGAACATGCTCGGGAATTCGCTCCGCATCCAATCGGCAATTCCGTCCTGATCCGAGATGTCGTACACGCGAAATTTGCGGACGAAGTCGGCCAGCCCTTCCGGCCCGCGATCATGCTTCACCCGCCACAGCGCCTGAGCCAGGTCGGTTTGCCCTCCCCAAATGGAAATATTCAATGGCCGCTCAGGGGTGCCGGCGTCGATCCGCTCGATGAGAAACCACGACGCCTCCGTATCGTGCCCTTCTCCTATATTTGCCCGCCCCCGCTTTGGGTTACCACTTTTCACGCAACGCAAAAGCTGCTCGGCCTCCGGCCACCCGTCGGCATGCCCGCGGAGCTTCGGCAGCACTTTGCCGTAGGCCTCGATGATTTGGCGGATTAAATGCGGCTGAGTAATCTCCTTCTTTAGCTCGCCTGGAGTACCGGAGGCGCTGGCGATTAAACCTTCGATTTCAAACTCGTTGGCATACAGCATGAGCCGAATCATCGACTGTTGATCGTCCGGATCCCCGCCGATATCGGTGAGCACTACCAGTCGCGGCCGCCCGGTAGCCCCCGCAGTACACGAGCCGGCTTGCGCCGCGCTTGCCGCGGAAACCTGGACGAAAAGCCCTACAAGCGCCCAAAGAATCCAGTGTCGGATACTCATCGTGGCTATCTCCCGCTGCTTTAATTTACACGCACAATTTCTGTATCATGCGCAAAAGGTTTCCTTATCATGCCCAAAAGAAATCGCAAAAGAAACCGTTAAGCGGAGAATTCGCTAGACAATGCGCTCAGCTTGTTGGGGCACAAGAGTTTTCCTGAGCGACGATTTACTGGTTTAGGGAGTTCGCTAACTGCAAGGGGGAATTGGCTAACTACAAGACGGGGTTCGCTAATTACAAGAGGGGGTTGGCTAACTAGATAGGGGAAGCTAAGCAGTCAGATGAATACTGCATAACGAAGAATGCTGCAAACGGGAAACGGCCTCTTGCTTCGGGCGGGAAAAAGAGATCGGAAAAAGAGATAAAACAACAGAAACTACTGAAATTTATGACGGTTCCCGGTGAAAAACCCCCGAAAACGGCCCCCGATATCCGTCGGCAGGACCTGCCGAAGCGCACGCGAAAGATTCCGGGTTATTCACCCTGAAGTAACCACCGCCCACCCTAAACAGCCGCGCGGCAGCCGAATGGAGACGAGCGGGCTCGAACCGCCAACCCCCGGCTTGCAAAGCCGGTGCTCTCCCAATTGAGCTACGTCCCCAAGAATTACCGCCGTAATAACAACCGAACACCTCGTTGCAGTAATGCTTTCCGAATCACAAAATGTGTCTCAATGTAACGATTCGACCGTAACTCACTCTAAATAGTACGAACTTTAACAAGTCCGCAGGGTGTTAAACCCTGTCGCACATTAATCAATCTTGCACTATTGTCAGAAAAAAACTAAATTTATTTCCAGGCCGCAACACCAGATTACCTTCCAAAACCTTCAATCATCCCTCCACTAGCTATTTTCCTCAGCTTTTCCCAGCTCTGCTAGCCACTACGTGGTAGTTCACCGCCAAAACATCAGGAAAACGTTTCATTAATCTCATTAATCCCCGGCGGCAGCAATGCTAATCCCGCCGGTTACTGCTTGCCACCATCGCACAAACGGCAGCAATCGCCGTGTAGGCCGAGGCCGCGCGTTCTCCGGAGCTACCACTGGGAACTTCCGTCGCCCAGATTTTACCATCGCCCAGATTGTATTTTTAGACAACTACCGATCAAGGTGGGAAGTATCCTTCAATCCGCGACTGGCAACATGATGGGCCAAATCCTGCGGCAAATACCCACAGAACAAAGTTCGTAAACGCCCATCCACTTACGCCGAAGCCCCCGGATCGGCCTTCGTTCCCATTTATTCCCCTAATCGGCACAAGTCTATTCTGCCATTCGGCACAAGACTTCGGGTGGGAGTCAATGCAAACCGATGGGGCAAAAAGCGCTCCCGTCATCCCGATGTGTTTTCCCGTTTTTCGCTTCCACTTTCCCGGGGTTTGCCGAAGGGGTCCAAAGCTGGTACCATTACCTAACTGTGTCGGCTTGCACCCTGTCCGGCGGGTATGGTTTACACCCTCCGAAGCTCGCAAGGCCAAGAACCATGAGGGATAGCCATCCCTTAACGTTTCGATAATATTGACTAATTTTTCAAACATTGAATGTTTTCTGAGTACTTCTGGGACGCACAATTTTCCACGCGACAAAACTATTTTTATGATCGTAGTAGTGCATAATTTTTGGCGAAGTTCCGTGCACAGATTTCGGGGGATGTACAGATTTTGAAAGAATATCAAGAGTTTCCGCGGATAGATTTTCGAGGGATTTCCTGGATTGGAGTCGCCCCTCGACAAACCACACCTTTGCAAGAATTAATTACGACACTCCATCGCCGGTGGGGCGATATCTTAAGGTAAACGGCTTGTTCCCTAACAGTTCGCGAGCTGAAAGATCGCGGGACTTTCCAATTGGTTTAGAATTTTTCGTGTGGTTTAGAATTTTTCGTGTTTCATTTGATTCTGGTGTCTTATGATTCTGGCGTCTTAGGTCACGCCCTAAAGTAACGGTATCTGGGAAAAATCTTTGCGAAGAAGCGAAGGATCCGCGGTACGCGACGAAAAAGTTTTGAGTCCCGAAATGTATGGATGGACGATTCACACACTGCTCGCCATCCCCCACTTTAACTGGGCAGAAAGAACCGGGGCGGTCCCGGTAGGGAAATGCCTGAAGGAGACGAGGCTGTAGCTCAGCAGGTAGAGCAACGGACTTTTAATCCGTAGGTCTCGGGTTCGAATCCCGACAGCCTCATTCGGTACATGGGGCGACACGCCTCCGTAATTTTGTCGGAAAAGGACTGTTGGAATTCGATCATGTTACTTTGATAACTCGATGATGTCACTCTGACTATAAAAATATGATAAATCCCGATCTTCTAAAATCCCTTCCAACCTGCGTTTACCCCGCGTTTCACGCCCGCTAGTCCATCGCTAGTCGCAGTAATGAGCTGATCACAGCTCGGCTTCGAAGTTGGGGAACTTCGGAGTCGTCACCGCCGCATGTCGGCTGCTTGATTTCAGCTGAGCACCATGGAGGTAGGGGGTTGCCCCCCCACCTCCTGATCCCCCCGCATGTCGGCTGCTTGATTTCGGCTCAGCACCTGAAGTTCAACGACGTAAGTAGCCCGGCACGCTTCTCCGAAAAACGGTTGTTCCGGGGCATTACCGCCCGAAAAGCCCCTCAAGCAATTCTCGGATCGCGCGAACGGCGATCAAAAGCGGCGGCAAAAAAGCTAGGCAAGCCAACAACACCAGAGGGAGGATTGGCCCCAGACTAAAGATTCTGGACGTCTCAAGCCACATTACTTGCCAAAAAACCAGGACCAAAGCGGCGGCCATCGAAAGGAATGGGCCAAACGGGACGATGTTTTGTCCGCGAAATACCAGGCTTACTATCCCCACGATGAGCGCAAGAAAAGGTGCTAAGAAAAAAACGATCAAGGATCCTTGCCACCCAAGGAAGGTCCCTATCATCCCCATCAAGGTGACATCGCCAAAACCCATGGCCTCACGCTGTAAGGTGATGGAGCCCAAAAGGCGGATAACCCACACTAGACCACCGGCTACCACTAGCCCTACCAAGGCCGAAAGCAGCGCCTGCCAACGACTCCCTCCAATCCACCACACCAGCCCAATGAGAACGGTCCCACTTAGGCCTATGAGGAGCAGCGGTCTGGTCGAAGGAGCGCGTGCCAATCGTGCCCAAAAATAAGTCCATGCTCTCCGGAGGCCGACACGACCATACCAACGTCGGTCCATCAAGGCAAAAGTCCATAGCCACCAGCAGCCCACGCCAACAAGTAGCGGAAAAATCTTCGGATAACCGTCCAATGACTGGGGCCACGGACCCGGGGAAGCAAGGTGGAGGAAGGCAACGTACTCCTCCTGCAACGGCCGAGCGGAAACGGCATCCGCCGGCCAATTCGCTGAGTCGAAAGGCCCATTCAGACGGTGATCACTGATGGGAGGTAGAATCCACGGGAAGATCGCAGCCAAGATCAAAGCAAGCCACGTGCCCGGTAGAGTAATGGCATCCGGTAGCGTCTTTTCGTCGATATCGATGAGTGTACCGACCGTCAGGAGTGATAACATGATCGAATGAAAGACAAATCGAACGTGGCCTGTCACGAGATCGGAACGTAGCCAGGGAGGGTCCAGGCCCCGATTGAGCACTTCCCACCAATAGAGGGCGGGAAGGGCAATCGCCGCCCCCAATTCCACGAGCATCGGCCTAATCCAAAAGCCCGAGCCGAACAGCTTTGCCTCGTGCCGGCGTCGCCACCAACCCCAAACGGGGAGGTAATCGAACGCCTGCGCGGGTGTCGGACGATGAGGTGACCACGGACTTATAGGCCGGCGGTGGTATGCAAGTTCATAAACGCCGAGATTGATTATCGCCCCGACCGCAAGCCCCACTAGTCCCAGCGGGAAAAGAATCCACATGACCATCCCGGGCGGAACATTCACGTGGCAGCCTCCGGCCCAGTCGCCAGGGATAATCGCCGAAGAATTTCGTCGGCCACTTGCTCGGGCGTTTTGCCCTCGGTGTCTACCTCGAAATCGGCCGATTCCCGATAGATCGGCTCGCGGCGAGACAAAACCGTAATAATCTCCTCCAAACCCCCCAAGGGCGTAAGGTTAGGGCGGCGCTCCTGCGTCGTGTGATCGGCAGCCATGCGCTGGTGGATTGTCTCCGGAGGTGCTTGAAGCCAAACTACTTTGCCGCATCGGCGCATCGCCTCGCGATTGTCCGGCCGCATGGGCGCTCCGCCACCGGCTGCGATGATGGAGCAATCCCGCGAGCACAACTCCTGAATGACCGCGGACTCCAAATCGCGGAAAGCCGGTTCCCCATCCTCGGCGAAAATCCGCGCGATACTCTTCCCGGCCCGACGCTCAATTTCCGGGTCCGCATCGATCCAATTCCAGCCCAACCGCTCCGCCAAAAGCCGAGCCACGGTGCTTTTGCCTGTCGCACGATACCCAATGAGGACGATATTCATGGGGACCCACCGAACGCAATCCGCATAGGATGCAAGCTTAGAAGCTGCCAGCCGATCATTCAGGTGAATGTCAGTCAGTTGACGTTGAAAAATGTTAGTCAGTTGACATTACATCTTTACGGGCGAGATCGCTCGCCGAATGACTTGTCGCATCAAGTCCGCAGGGCCTTCTAACCCGGTGAATAACTTAAACTGTAGGCAAGCTTGACGCACAAACATATCCACACCCGTAATGACCGTACACTCGGCGGCCCGAGCCTGCTTGATCAGCAAGGTGTTCTCCGGATTATAAACGGCATCGAAGATAACCATTCCCGGGCGCAGGTAGCGGTGATCGAAAGGTGTTTGGTCCACATTCGGGTGCATTCCCACGGGTGTTCCATTGATGAGGACATCCGCGGCGATGGTGTGACGGCGGGCCCAATCGATGGCCCGGCAATTGAGTCGCTCGGCCAGTTGCCGGGCTTTCGAATCATCTCCATCGGCGATTACCACATCGGCTTTGCGTCGGACCAGGCCGTAAGCGATGGCTTTGCCTACCCCGCCTGCGCCCAACATCAGCACCCTCTTACCGGCGAGGGGACTTTCCGATCCGAGTTTTCCACCCAGGGCCTCTTCCAGACTATCCATGGCGGCTCGATAGTCGGTGTTAAACCCGGAAACCTGTTCACCGTCAAAAATGATCGTATTGGCCGCGCCGATTCCCTTCACCGAGGCATCGGCTTCTGTGAGTTTCTCCAAGACCGCTTCTTTATGCGGGATCGTCACACTGAGTCCATTGATTCCAAATTTCGGAGCCTCCTCGAGGAAAGCCATCAGGGCTTCGCGGGGCACACGAAACGGGACATAGACTTTGTTCAATCCATAGTGGGCAAAAGCCGCGTTGTGAATCAGCGGGCTTAGACTGTGGGCGACCGGGTCCGCAATCACGCCGTAAACCTCGGTATCGCAATTCACCAGCTCATAGCGGTAGATGTCGCGCATTTGCTGAAAACTCAGCTGGCCCGGTGCCAAAATCCGCTCCTCGGAAAAACTCGCATACGAAAATGGGGCGCCGAACTTGCCGGTTAAAACCCGCGAGAAAACTCCCATCTCCCCCATGCAAAAGCCAATCGTGGGTACTTTGGCCTCTGCCACCAAGCGTAAGACCCGAAAGTTATCGCACGGATGATTGGCGGTCACCGCGATTTTGATGATGTCCGGATCTAGCTGAGTCATCCGTTGGTAGATGGACTGCAAATCGTCCGGCGTCTTGCGGAAATCATGAAAGCTAATGATCCGTTTGGTGGGACCGAACCGCGGGATTTGGCCCGCGATGTCCTCTTCTAAGTCGATGTACTCGACGCCCTCGGCAATCGCCGCGCGCAGCAGGACTTGACGTTCTTCTTCTGTGCCACTCCAGCGCCCACCATCCCGTTTGCGCCGGCAAGCGACCACGACCGGCGAGGGCCGATTCTTCAAAAGCCGCGCAAGGTCGACAGGACCTTTCAAATAATCCAACCGAAGTTCGACAAGCTTAGCCCCTTGTTGGACCAGCTCGTGGTGCGTTTCGATGATGGATTGATGTCTGCCGCGGCCAATGCTCACGCAAATCATATAGGTCCTTCCCCTAAAATCGATCTAACCGCACCATTCTCTGCGGGAGCAGTTGTAGGGTTGCGGCTCTCGATTGTAACGCCCTTCGAGCGACACGGAAACACACAGGATCCCGAATTAAACGTTCCCCAGAAGCCAACACACGTGCTGCTTTGCTACCGCCCAAAACCGCAAGCTCCCGGACGTTCGAGCCCCCTCACACCGAAGCCATATTCTGCCTGGAAGCCAATCACTTGGCAAAGGCCACCGTGAAAATTTTCAGCGGGAAAAACTTAACGCCCTCCGCTCACCCCCCGAGTGACCGCTTACTTGCCGCTCGAGAATCCGAAGCTTCCCCGCGAAAAACGTGGGTAAAACCACCGCACGCTCCGGTAAAACGTTACTTGTAACGCCGTTTGAGGTGCTTCTTTCTATGCAACTTTCCCAGAGATTTCTACGTAATCTCTCAGTGATCTCTACTGTAATTTGTAATCTGTAAAGTAGTTTCTAAGGGAGGAAAATGGCTCCGACTCGTGTCGAATGAATCAGCAATTTTCGTTTCACCGGATTCGTGTGCAGCATATCGAAGTGAGCCCCTCCTAAATCGGAGGCTACGTCAGTTTGCCGCGGAGCTTACGACCGCTTGCTGCCGTCGCCGTTTGTACCGTTTGTTAGAGCCTATCAATTAAAGCCTTTTAAATTGTCGATCCAGTTCCTCGCGGCTTAAAAGCAAGGCTGCCGGCCGACCATGTGGACAGTGGTGGGCATCGCTCACCAAGTGGCGTTGCGAAAGTAGTTCGGCGATTTCTTCCGCAGTCAAGGGATCGCCGGCTTTTACGGCCGCTCGGCACGCCAGCGTGCTTGCTAATTGCGCCAATAATTCCCGGGATTCTGGCATCCGCCCCCATTGCTGCAAGCGTTCCGCTAAGCCCCGAATTAGTCCCTGTAAATGACCCTTCTGAAAAATGGCAGGATAGCCGGTTACCAGCACCGTGGAACCCCCAAACGGTTCCACCCCGAAACCTAATTGATTTAAAGCCGCGCGGTGTTCTAACAAGATAGCCGCCTCTTCCGGACGCAGATCGATAGGCTCCGGAATCATCAACCCCTGGGTCGGCAAGGGGCCGTAGGCCAGTTGCTCCATGATCTGACTGTAAAGGACCCGCTCGTGCAGGGCGTGTTGATCGATGAGCAAAACGCCGTTTTCTGCTTCCGTCACAAGATAGCGGTTTAGCACCTGCATGGCCTTCGGAGCCCCGAAGGCTCTTTCTTCCTGGCTGACCTGCGGCCGAATTCCTCCTGCGGAAGTTTTCTCGGCGGATAAGCCAGCATTTCCCGGAGCGATTCCTTCAGCCGCTACCGAAGCTCCCGGCTGAGGTATTGCCATACCGGTCGCCCCCGCTGACTCTGGCCGATCCGCAGCCGCTGACTCTGGCCGATCCGCGGCCGCTGACTCTGGCCGATCCGCGGCCATCAAATCCCGGTGGGCAAGACTCTCCGTGTTAGGCAAAGCAGCTCTGACACGCGAGATCTCCTTACCGGTGGATGCCGGCTGCGCCTGCCAATGAGCCAATTTACCCCGGGCCCACTCGACGACACGATGGCGAATCTCCACTTCGGTGGGGGCAGCGGGCAAACCGCTTTCTGAAGGGGATTCGATACCCTCTTCCGACTTGGGCCAACTGGCTACCACAGTCAGATCGGTTGCAAGAAATTTGCTGCGAATGGCCGCCAAAAGCTGACCATACAATCGGCCGCTATCGACGAACCTCACTTCGAGCTTAGTGGGATGAACATTGACGTCGACCCAATCCGGCGGAACCTCCATCCAAAGGAATGCAACCGGATACCTGCCGACGGTCAACAAACCCCGATAAGCTTCGGCCAATGCGTGCTGCAAAGTGCGATCTCGAATAAAACGACCGTTACAAAAAAGGTATTGCCAACGATTATTCGGACGGCTTTCGCTCGGATGCCCAACGAACCCGCTAATCGAAATCTCGCCGTCTCGGCTTTCGACCGCAATAAGCTTATCCGCCACCGGGCGGCCAAAAATTGCCCCTACTCTCTCGAGATGCGACTCCACCGCCGGAAGGTCGAGAACGGGCCGATCGTTATGGATCAGACGAAGTTGCCGCTGGGGCCATGCTAGGGCGACGCGAACAAAGGCCTCGGTGATGTGGCCCAATTCGGTTTGTACACCACGGAGAAAACGCCTTCTCACCGGAGTGTTGAAAAACAGGTCGCGGACTTCCACCGCCGTTCCTGGCGGACAACCGCAAGGCGTCAATCGCTGAATTTTGCCCGCCACCACCTCCAGCTCGGCCCCCTCGCTGGCTCCGTACCGACAACTGCGGATGATCATCCGGCTCACCGAGGCAATCGAGGCGAGCGCTTCGCCGCGAAAACCGAGCGTTTTAATCCGAAAGAGGTCGTCGGCAGATGAAATCTTGCTGGTGGCATGGCTCGCGACGGCAAGCTCCAGCTCTTCCGCAGCGATACCGACTCCGTCGTCCGTGACCCGAATCAGGTCCCGACCACCGCCGGCAACGACGACCTCGATCCGGCTTGCCTGGGCATCGACCGCATTCTCTACCAGTTCTTTAACGACACTGGCGGGCCGTTCCACCACCTCGCCCGCAGCAATTTTGCTGACCACCTCTGGAGGGAGGATGCGAATAGTTTGCATGCCGGATCGCCTATCGCGGCGCGCAAGCGGCCCAATGTATCAGGAGCAAATCCTAACTAAGGAACAAGTTCTAGTTTACAAACCACTCTCTCGGTCCGAGCGACCGTCTCACCAGGAGAAATTGACAAATCTACCGCAACGCTTTGAGCCCCCTACTCGTTCCGGAGGTTTTTCGGCCAAGCGGAATCAGGAAATCGAGATCCTCTCAAAGAGGTTTCGCGTCCTTTTTCACATCCTAACGTCCGGAACTTTTTTCCGAATCATTTTCCGGCTGCTGCCCCGTCGGTCTTCCGCTTTTCTTTATGGGGGATTTCCCAACCTTGGGCTCTCGCTGCTGCTGCAATACGCCGGAATACCTTTGCCATTGAGGGGTTTTATTCTGCTTTCTTCTCGGTCAGTTCTGATCTTTGCGGAGTGTCTTCCCACTTTTCCGATGTGACTTTCGATTTCTATAAGCTCCGTTTCGATCCGCCCAAATACTCCACACACATCGCGTTCTCACGTTCGGTGATTGCAGCATGAATTTGGAGATCCATTATTTCGGAATGATTCCCCAGTACGAAACGAGACCGCGATCCGGTTATCGGCTCTGCATCGAATCCCTGTAGAGTTTCTCAATTGCCGCGGTTTCGACGACTTTGAAACTCCGGATGTTTCGACCGATGCTCGAGGTTCCATGCAATGATGATTCCCACCGTTTCCTCCCAACTCGGGATTGCACGATGGGGAATCATCTCCGGTTGCGCGAGGTCATCCTCGGCGGTAGGCGATTCAACCGACGCTTCAAGCTCTGCTTCTTCCGTGTCCGCGGTCTTTCCGGCATGCAATCCAGCGGTTACTTCCTGAGCTGAAAGCGAGACATCCCGCCGACTTCCACCGTCCCACTTCTCCTCAGGCGCAACCAACGTCCCCTCAGCCATCGGTCCGGCAGTTGCCCCGGCAAATTCGGTCTCGGAAGCCGATGTGGAACTTTCGCCGGCAGACGCAGCGGGGGCCTTCGATGCAGCAGCAAATTTTCCAGGTCTCGGATGACGGACTTTTCCCGCCCTAAAACCCTTGACTCGGTCGCGGCGACCGCCCGGGGGCTGCCAGTCGACTTCCAGCGTTTGAGCTTCCGCCATTGGTTCGACGGAATCACTTGCGGCAAACTCCTTCTCAGCGACCTCCGCCTGTTGGGTCGGTTCCGGCTCCGGCCCCGACGCGAAATCTTTGCCGATTTCGCCGGGAAGACTGGGTTGGAGCCGATCTCCGATTTCGGCCGGTTCTCCTTCTGCCCCGATTTCCGCGGGAAGGGTCGCGGTCGCTTCCGCAAAGCCAATCACTTCCGGAGCAGACTCCGGAGGGATTGTCTCCGCCGGCTCAGTCCCCAGCGTTTCCCCGCTGGGTTCTTGGTCCGGACCAAATATCGACGGTTTCAAAGACGAAATCACCGGCTCGACCTCACCGAAAAGTTCCATCCACGCCCGAAGTGCCGCGGGCAGCGCTTCATCTTGTGCGCCGGAGGTGGCTTCCGCAGAAAGCGCAGGCTCACTCGCGAAGTTTTCGGCCGAGCTTTCATCGCTTTCGAGAAGCGTTGCCGATCGATCTTCAGTATGATCATCATGATCCAACACATTTTCGGAAACTGTGGAGGAAACCGCAGCAAAAAGGAGCACGTCATCCCCAGTTTTCCGCTCCAGCGATTCCTCCGAAGGCTGATCCAAGGACTGATCGGTTTGGATATAGGCCTCCGGCGGAGCAGATTGAAATGGTTCCGCGGGAGAAAGTTGATCGGACTGAGAAACTTCAGCACCGAATGAAGCCTCGGAGGCCTGGGGAGCACCGAAAATTTCAGAGGGGTGATCTGATGGCGAAGCATCGTGAGGTTGGTAAAAAGAATTCACCCCGGCTAATGCTCCAGCTTCCCCGACTTCCGAACCACCCCCGACCTCTGCCCCAGAGGACGAAATCGCTACTTCCGAGTCCTCGGGCACCTCCGCGGATCCGGGCGAACCGTCCCGTAAGAAAAGCGACAACCGCTCTTTCGCCTCCGCAGATAAAGATGACCTTTGCAGTGAAATATGGGATGAAATCTCATCTACGGTAATACCCGAATTTTG